>Ga0058704_10000044_pt1 | contig 57552 bp, 55 predicted proteins | sample AgamicMgSfe_FD_71363 | JGI IMG/M metagenome (GOLD analysis project Ga0058704, IMG submission 71363) | Agave microbial communities from Guanajuato, Mexico - Mg.Sf.e | ecosystem: Host-associated > Plants > Phyllosphere > Phylloplane/Leaf | place: Guanajuato, Mexico | collected 2012-05-30
ATACTATAGACAAATCTAATAGGATATCTATCCTTAGGAATGTCTTTATACTTAGGGGAGCACCTATCTCCTAGGTAAGTAAGAAGCAAAAGTCTATAGCAAATTCAACTATAGAGGCTAAATACATAGTAATAGTAAGGTATATAAAACAATCTTAGTTCTTGTCTTAGATTCTAAGAGACATAAATATAGCATACTATATTAGTCTATTAAGTTACCTATAGTTAAAGGAGAAGACTAAGTTTGTAATTAGTTCTCTAGTCCTTTAATTGAAAAGTAACAATTAGGCTACTCTTACTTTAGGAAAGGATATATATATTAATAAAAGATTAAAACACATTAACATTATATGCTATTTTTAGAAGCATCTTATGAAGATAGAGAGGATTTCTATTCAGTTTGTAGGCACTTCTAATATAGTAGTAGATAGACTAACCAAACCCAAAACTAGTCCTTAGTTTAAAAGGTTTGTTAGGTAGTTAAGGCTACATATATATATAGCTAATTGTAACTAAGGAGTATAAGTATAGAGGCTAAGTAGGAGTATTAAGAATTAGTAGCTATCTAGTTATATAGCCCTTAGTCATGTAACTAGATGATAGTTGTTAGGGTCTACATGAAATCCCTTTATCTAGATTTACTACTCCTACTTTCCTTTTAGTTCTCTAGTAATAATAGCAGCTCTATAGTAGACAATACATTTTCCTTAGAGGGTTCCTATACTTTTGGTCTCTTCTACTACATAGTTTAGTCTACCCCTCTTAATACTTTTCTAAGCTAAGCTACTATAATCTACTAGAGGCAAGTATATATAGCCTAAGTAACTTAAATATATATATCTAACTAGTAGAGTTATTTATAACATATTACTTACTTTATTTGCAAAATCATGAACTAATTTTGCAGTAGTAAGCCTCAAATAAAAGTGGTGGCTACATATAGGCTTACGCCTGAAAGAAGCCTAAATATAACCTGTCGCGAAGTACACCATGAGCCGAATCCATATCGCTTGTGTACAGTACTCCCGGCAGCACTGACGGGGACTGTGGCTGAGACGACACACAATAGCCTTCATCACACTTCTTCTCGTACCTTTCGCTCTTATTATCATCCATGTACGCTTCCCTGCTAATATCATAGCATTTCCAACCTCGTGGTCACTCCTTCTTGGCCCCACGTCCTCTCCAACATCCTCCTCACTTGTGGCCGAACACACGTCCACTATTGCGCCGACCAATCGAATCTAACCACACCTGTACACGTCAATTCAGCCACCGTGTGCCAGACTCGGCCGATCCCTCCGCCAGAGCGACACAACATCTTCCATCCTGTAACCCGACACGAATCCAAAACTCGAATATCATTCCTCGGACATCCTCAGCCTCGCCCAAGATCATGCAATGCCAATAGCGCCAGCCCGAAGGCACTCATGCGACTGACGCGCTGTGCGCGAACGAAAACATCGCCAATCGTCCAGCTGGGAGTCGACGAACCTTACATTGCGAGATGGCTACGAGAAACGATGGTAAAGGCGATGCCTTGCCGGGGTCGCTGCTTCTTGTCATACACGACTTCGTCGCTAGGAGCGCCGATGAACTGAGTTTGGCAAAAGGAGATCGGATAGAGCTGATCGAGCGCGATGATGACTTTGGAGATGGTTGGTTCCTGGGTCGGCACGTGAGCAATGGGAAGACTGGCCTCTTTCCCGAAGGTGGGTTCGCCATTTGGAGGTGGCGCGATGGCGGAGACGAGGTGCTGACAAGCGTACATAGTGTACACCACACCCGCACCGAAAGGCACCTTGGATAATGCGCCGAGACGCGCAAGCGAAGGCTTGCCAAAGGGTGCAGGGACCGCCGGCAACGTACATGCCTCGTCGCCAATGTCACCAACTTCGCCATTTCAGCACCGACACTACTCTGCATCGTCCGTAAACCAGCAAAGGCCGACAAGCGCGTCCAGTGGCCAGCGTTCTCCATTGTCGCAAACGGCGCTCCGCGCGTCCACCGCATCTTCCAATATTCCGATACGAGCGGGCACTTTCAGCGCAGACTCACCAGTTATGAGTGAGACGCTGTCCGTTATCAACGAGCACATCACGGACATGAACAGTCCACGATCCTCGTTCGCGAACAGTAAGCGCGACACAATTGGTAGCGTGTATTCCACGCAACCTCTCAATCGATTCTCCTACATCCCCGGCCACGAGACGGACGAAGACGAGCATCATTACCACAGCGAAGACGAAGTTATGGCATGGAGCCCAGACAGAGTCGCGGAGTACTTAGAGGACAACGGGGTGGAAAAGATGCACTGTAATGTCTTCCGGGAACAGGAAATCAGTGGTGAAGTTCTGCTGGCGATGGATCAAAGCAGTATATTCATCAAGGAATTCGACCTGGGACCCGTTGGACGGAGACTGAAGACGTGGCACAAGATCAAGGTATTGCAAGACGAAGTACGACAGAACGCTCCACCCGGCGTTGTAAGAAGCACGTTCGAATACCCTGCTGGGGTAGGCGCAGCGGACGATCGCGACAGTGGAGCGGTTAGGAACCGCAGTTCTACTATCGGCACGATCTTACCTCGAGCCCTGTCAACAGCTTCTACTCGGCGAAGTATGGATGCCGGAGCCCTTCAATACGACACGGCACCACCATATTCGCAGCCTGGCAGTCCCACGATGACACATGGTCCCGGCGCAACCTCTCCGCTTCAGAGCATGACGTCCATGTCGAGGGCGGAGAACACGTACAGGCCGTCCGCGCAGATTATTCGAACCATGAACCACGCGCGCAGACACTCCAGTATCGATTCTACGTCCAGTGCAGGTACCCGTCTGGGTCATCGAAAACAACCATCAATCGATCAAAACTGGCAACCAGGCCAACCGGCACAGGTGAACGGCGACTCGGTGGCCTATGGGCATACCATGAGCACTCAGTCGACCGCAAACCTTTCTCCCAATCCGGACTCGAGCTTGATTCAACCCTCGTCGCCGGGTGAGCTCGATCGTGGGTACTTTTCGTCCAACGAAGCGGACAATCGATCTACACGCAGCAAATTGACGAAGAAGGACCCCGGTGCAGCCATCAGTCCCGTGCCATCACGTCCCAACAGTGTCTTGACCAATGGCAGACAAAGCGCGCAGTCTGGTGGTATAGCTAGCAGTAAGTCTGGACGAGATCAAGTCAGCTCGGTCGGGAGCATCGTAGCTCCACAGCACTTGACTAGTGCCATCACTGCGGTGACGTCCAAGTTCGGAAGCCTGAGATCTGTCACATCGTCAACTCCACAGTCCAAGCCAATAACAACCATGCACGACTCTGCAAATCCGGTGGTGACCAAACTGGAGTATGGCACGAGTGCATCACTTAATGCGGCTATGGCATCGACGTCCAACATACAAGCTGGTAGCGAGCCGTCCAGCGTCGATGCGACACCGAGCCCGTCAAGCGGGAAACTTGGCGTGCTTGGCAACCAGAAACAGAAAGCCATGACCTTGCGTACCGTCAGCGATGCCGTGACCGGCAAAGAGAAGCAAATGGCTCCTATCGTAGTCGACGGCGTCGCGCCTTCGACAAAAGAAGATCTCAGCTCGCCGCCCAGGACGGACTCAACGACACCAAGTACAGAAGCACGGAGCTTTGACCTGCAAAAGTCTGTCGATGGGCAATCGCGCACATCGACAGGCTCTGGCAGCAAGCTAATGCCACCCGCAACCAGCAATCGGAGAGCGAGGCCCAAGACGAAAAAGGCAACATCGGCATACACGCGTGGACTCGTTAAGAAAACGCCGGCGGAGCAGATTGCAGGATGTGATTATTCGGGTTGGATGAAGAAGAAGAGCGGTTCGTTGATGACCACGTGGAAGTCGCGCTTGTTCATCCTGAAAGGTCGACGGTTGTCATATTATTACAGGGACGACGACAGAGAGGAGAAAGGCCTGATCGACATATCATTCCACCGCGTTTTGCCTGCCCAGAACGAAACGCTTACCGGTTTTCATGCGGCAGTGACGGGTGCGGCAGCGACTCCCACCAGCCCGACCAACAGCTCAACCCCAACCAGCGCGGAGAAAGACCTCAAAGCGAACCCACCCCAGGGCGAGGCCGATGACGGTCTCTTCATCTTCAAACTCGTCCCTCCCAAGTCCGGACTCGCGAAAGGCGTCAGCTTCACCAAACCGACCGTGCACTACTTCGCCGTCAACTCGCTGCAGGAAGGCCGACTCTGGATGGCCGCGCTGATGAAGGCCACCATCGATCGGGACGAAGATGGCGTGGTGACGACGACCTACAATCAGCAGACCATCTCTTTGGCGAAAGCCCGAGCGCGGAAGGAGAGGCCGCCGGCGTTGAAGGAAGAAGAGGCTGAAGGGCGAGTCGAGCTGGAAGGCGATGCCGCGAGCGTGGGGGATGTGGAGAACACTGGCCTCGGCATCGTCAATTTCGATGAGAAGAATGAGAAGGTTGACTCGGATCTGGGTATCGCGGAACTTAAGGACGAGCCGGGAGCCCTACCGACGGCGGAAAACGGATCTGTTGCGCCTGCTCCGGCGGCCACGGACACGGAAGCGGAGGTCTTGAACGAGAAGGTCATCGCGCCTTCGCGGACAAGTTTACTGCGTTGAACAGTGTGGAGCAGCACGAGACCACCATGGTTCGACGTTTTTCCCACCTGTGCAAGTTTCTGAAAGAGAGAGATGCTGGCGAACGGAAAAGGATGGCTTCTTACATATCCCAGCGGCTTGGATGACTGAGCAGGGCGGGCCTCACGGTAATGCGAAGAGAATCACGGAACGACCCATCTTGGAACTCCTCTTGCCAGCGAGCTTCGGGTGGGAAGACATCAAATGTAATGGATTTCGAATCGATCGTTAATCGCACAGCAAGATGGAAGGCGAAGCGATGGATTGGCGCGCGGCACATATTTCTTCCCTTCCTATTTGTAGATACCCCGAACCACGACCAACCTTTGAGCGAACGGTGGGTTACTTCAAGTCTTCCTTGTTGCCGCCGATGCCTTCGACGACGTTCACGTCGTGCACGCCGTGCTCGTTGCTCGAGTGGCGGAGGCCGGAGCAGTCAGAGCAATTGGAGCCTGTGTATTGCAAATACGCCATCGTGAGCTGCAAGGCGGGGTAAAGGCGGTGCTCTCATTGACTCACAATACGAACAGTCGGTGCAGTCTCGCATGTTGCTGCTGTAGTCGACTCGGACGCAGCGGGTGCCTGATATGATATGTCAGTTCAGGTAACCAACGAGCGTAAGGACTGTTGAGGAGGAAGGACGGACAATTGGATGAGTTGGTGCAGTCTTTGCAGTCTGTCATATTGCTGCAATTCTGCGTTTAAACTGTCAACATCGATCGAAAGGGATCCGGTAAGGGACCTTGTTGGAGCGCACTGCTCGGCATGCTTGTTAGTAAAGAGGGTGACCTTTTTGCGGATAGGCAGTGTGCTGACCCTTGTTACCGTTCGAATCGGTAGGCATATTGAGCATATGCAAGGTAGAGTTGAATCTTGCTACTCTGATATCGTTGCCAAACCTAGACAGTTTCGCATCACCGTGGTACTCTCTTGCACATGATGCTCGTCGCTCGAGGCGATAAGTCCATGATATATTGATAGCTACACGGCATCGTGACGTGGCGGCGTCGTACGCGAGGAGGTGCGTCTGGGGCCAAGTCGCAATGTTCCGTTACGTCCCGTCTCTGTAGCAGCTTTCCATTCGCACTTGGGAACTCGTTATAACTTAATGCTTGCGCAATGCGCCCCTGCGAGTCTTTGGCGCTTGCGTGGTGCAGACGCAATCAAGGCGTTTAGCTGCTTCGCACTTCGAGGCCTGAACAAGCTGACACGCTCTCTTTCCTTCGTAACGTATTTTGAACCGCGGCCTCGTTAATCTGTACATGCAAGCCCTTGGAGCAAGACAGGTCGTCAAGAGCTTCTCTCGGCATCTGGGCTTACGCGTAACGGCAAGCAAGCGCAGACGATACTCCCGAGAGGGCGAGCATGTCGATATCAAGCTGTGATCACGGAAATTCACATGGAATGTAGCAGCCCGACTGCGTCGAGTAAAGTGCTTCAAGGGCCTGATCGCTAGACCGGTCACCTATGAATCAGTTGAACGATTCATCTTTGCCTAGGTATGCAAGCCGCCCTAAAAGGCAATTAGATCGAAGGTCCGACGTATTGTTGACTGCATGGCGCCCTTTAGATCCTCCAATTCCATCGGGCCGAAGTCCTCGTCATCGCCATTTGGCTCTGTCCAGGTTGTGTGCATCGACATTGTACTCTGCGTCGCTTCCACGGCATAGCGCGCGGCTGGAAGACGAACGCTTCGGTCAGGGTCGCAGATGCTTAGTCCGTCGGTAAGTTTGCGCACCTCGCCAAAGGACAAGACTTGATCGGGTCGTCTAGGCTTCTTATTCCTGATAGGTATACTGCGAAGTATTGCATGTTCATCCTGATTAGGAAGGAGCAAACAAAAGTGAGGATATGCAGGTGGGAAGAAAGCTTATACGGGCCTCGGGTTGTCGGCCGAAAGATCACCAAGTCATCTCCGAAGCCGAGGCTTAACACGCCCGGGGTTATCCGGTGTAAGTGCACTGCTTGAGCATGTCTTGAGCATCGAACGTCGAGTACATATGTAACAAAGTCGCCTCGCATTCAACGTCCAGCTCTGAGGTAGTTAAGACTATTCGACTTGGCTTGCTTGAGTCCATTCTCCAGACACAATGGCCTCGCTTGCACGGACACTTCGGCCGCTTGCCCGAGCAGCAGCGACATCAAGCAAACGAACCCCACTAAGCAGACCTGTCCTCGCAGGATCAAGAGAAGGACATGTCAGATCAAGATGCCTATCTACAACCCCAACCTGCCGCTATGATACCGACAACATCACCACCGAAGGCGAGCCTTTCGATCTCGAAACCATGCAGCCCACACCGATCTTTCATTTCAACGAGACCGAAAGTGCAATGGCCGAGGCTGTTTCCAAGTTCGCGAACGAGGAACTGTTACCCAAAGTCCGGGAAATGGACGAGAACGAGAAAATGGACCCGGCCATCATCGAACAACTGTTTGAGCAAGGCTTGATGGGCATCGAAATCCCAGAGAAGTACGGTGGTGCGGGCATGAACTTCACAAGCGCGATCGTTGGCATTGAAGAGCTGGCGAGAGTAGACCCGAGCGTGAGCGTCATGGTAGACGTGCACAACACACTGGTCAATACTGCGATCCTCAAATATGGTACGGAAGAATCGCGCAAGAAGTGGCTGCCCAAGCTTGCGACCAACACCGTTGGCTCCTTCTGTTTATCCGAGCCAGCCTCAGGTTCCGATGCTTTCGCCCTCAAAACCCGTGCAGAGAAGTCGGCGGACAGCTACAGGATCAATGGCAGCAAGATGTGGATCACGAACTCCATGGAAGCCGATTTCTTCATCGTATTTGCCAACTTGAATCCGGACAAGGGGTACAAGGGCATTACAGCGTTCATCGTCGACAAAGATACCAAGGGCTTTAGCATTGCGAAGAAAGAAAGAAAGCTTGGTATCCGCGCCTCCTCTACCTGCGTCATCAACTTTGACGATGTTGAAGTGCCCAAGGGCAACCTGTTGGGCGAGGAGGGCCAAGGGTACAAGTACGCCATTGGCCTGTTGAACGAAGGCCGCATCGGTATCGCAGCACAGATGACCGGTCTCTCACTTGGCGCCTTCGAGAATGCCGCGCGCTATGTCTGGAATGACAGAAAGCAGTTTGGCACTCTTGTTGGTGAGTTCCAAGGAATGCAGCATCAGCTCGCCCAGGCGTACACAGAGATCACTGCTGCACGTGCATTGGTCTACAACGCCGCGCGCAAGAAGGAAGCTGGCGAGGACTTCGTCAAAGACGCTGCGATGGCAAAACTCTACTCTTCGCAGGTGGCGGGCAGAGTATCTGGCTCGGCGATCGAGTGGATGGGTGGGATGGGCTTCGTGCGAGAAGGGCTTGCAGAGAAGTACTGGAGGGATAGCAAGATTGGTGCGATCTACGAGGGAACGAGCAATATTCAGTTGACGACCATTGCCAAACTGTTACAGAGGGAATATACGGCTTGAATGGGAAGCGGATCAGGCGACAGTTGGACGGTCGGTTTACCTGATTTTCATAGAAGCATTGGTGTTGCAGGAGCTTGTACAGGGCAGGGCCATCTATGTAGGTATGTGTTTAATGAGGGATTGTATGCTGTGGTTGGACATGTCAATACATCCATCCTATAAGAATCCAAAATCACGTCAGTGTTCCACGCCTTTTCCGTCGAATGCCACCTCATCATGTGATTCCCTCCTATCTGCCCCGAGGATGTTACGTAAGCTAGGCTGCAAGGTCCCGAGGTCGCGTTTGGCTGCACGGCACTTCAACATCCATCGATGTTGATCCTATGTAATAAGTGAGGATCTTTACGAAAACTACGGAATGTTGTCAATACATTGCTATCGGCCATTGTGCCGACGGACGACAACGATCCCGGGATTGTACAAGCTTCCACGACCGGCCAGCAAGATCGCCACCTTCCACACAAGTCCCTTGATGTGGAGGCAAACACGAGACCCACGTCTCGGCCACCTGATCGAGGACGACTTTGCCGCCCTACGCGAAGATTATCGACGGCCCAAAAACCCCATCATACTAGCTCATGGTCTCCTTGGATTCGAAGAGCTTCATATCGCCGGCCCAAACCTGCCCGGCCTGCACTACTGGCGCGGCATCACGGAGGCATTGGCTGCGAAAGGCGTCGAAGTGATCACGGCTGTTGTGCCGCCCAGCGGCAGTATTGAGAGACGAGCTGCGAAGCTGGCGGAGGATATCGAACGCAAGGCGAACGGCAAGGCCGTGAACATCATTGCGTGAGTTTGGTCGATTGTAGCGAGTGACGAGACAAGACTGACCGTTCGTAGACATAGCATGGTATGCGCGGTGAAGTAGCACTCGTGAGTCAGGATCGTCGCTAACGTGCTTAATAGGGGTGAGCTGATGGTTACCGGGGCTTTTGCCACTGTACATGTCCAAGCTGACGCTTGATGCAGAGGGCTTGACTCCCGCTACATGATCTCCCAGCTCAAGCCCCCGAACGTCAAAGTCCTGTCACTGACAACGATTGCGACACCTCATCGCGGCTCGGCCTTCGCAGACTATATGTTCAAATGGATCGGCGTGACCAACATCCCTCGCCTGTACAAACTACTCGAATTCTTCGGTCTGGAAACGGGTGCGTTTGAACAGCTGACTATCAAATATACCACGCAATCTTTCAACCCCCGGACTCCAGACCGGGAAGACGTGCGATACTACAGTTACGGCGCCACGTTGCGACCGCATCTGACCAGCGTCTTTCGAAAGTCTCACAAGATTATTCAGCGGGAAGAAGGTCCCAACGACGGCTTGGTGAGTGTTGAAAGCAGCATGTGGGGTGAGTACAAGGGTACACTGGATAATGTCAGCCATCTGGATCTGATGAACTGGACGAACCGGTTGAGGTGGTATGTATGGGGGTTGACCGGGCACAAGAGGAAGTAGGTCCACCATGCTCATGCTCTGATTACTGATTGGAAGCGAAAAGCTAATGTGATGCAGCTTCAACGCGATAGCTTTCTATTTGGACATCGCAGGTATAGTGAATGGCTTCTCCAGATTGTGCATACGCTGATCGCTTTCCAGATATGCTTGCTAAGGAAGGCTTGTGATCTGCCGGTCCTGGTATGAGAGGTTAGGGATTGCACAGGCATCCGGCGCGTGACAGATGTCGACGCTTCATCCATGGCTGTCATGACAATAGGTGGCTCTACGCGCAGTAAATTAGCGCTTGTCTGAACATCGCCATGAGAAAGGCCGGACTCGATCTCGCAAAAGGAAGAACTTCAACGGACCTCTAGCAACCGGGTCCGCAAGTTCGGAAAGATCATCATGGGAGACCATAAGCATGCTTAAATCGAGCCGGCACCTGTACGGTGCGTGGTCGTCGGCTCCCGGTGTGCCGGTGACAGTCGAGGCAAGACTAGCCGAACCTCACCAGGCGTACCTGAACCTGTCAGCTGAGTTATGCGCAGCCGCATGGAGATGATGATACAGACGACTCGCGGATTCTGATACGGGCAGTGCGCCACTTGAACCTCTTGATATGTCTCGTCCAACATACTCGAGGCGAAACGCAACACGTCGGAGGACATGTACAGACATCTGGCAGCAACGCCGCACAGCTCGGCACGAAGAGAAATGCTGTCCAGGACTTTGTGAGACAAGCTGACCAGCCATGGCATGGATTGTGATTTGACTTTGTCGCCCACGGAAGATCGCAAAGGGGGGATTGCATGGGCGAAGAAGATGCTGCTGGCTCTGCGGATTGACCCTACCATATACTCGTCTGAGCATTCAACAGACACCGAATCATCTTCGTACACTGTACAAGTCGAGGACTGTAGCCTGGTCTTTCGTGTGGTATCTTATTGTGCATACAAACAACACCTTCCTCCATCACACCGTTGGCTGCTCCACCCGATCCGGCACCTGCGGCCTCACATCCATCACCGCCTTGATCAGATCCTCAACAACCTTCGGCCCCGTCTTCTGACCTATCTGCTTGATTTGGTCGAGTTCCTGTTGCGTGTCCTTATCCGCTTGCTCCTCGGCGGCTTTGTTGCCCGATGTGTGCTGCAGGACGTCGTGAGTTACACGTATACTCGATAGTGGAAAGGGAACTTTAGAGTCATACCTGCTTCTCGAAAGCCTTGAACTCCTCCTCCTTCTGATTCCGGTAGTCCTCGATCTCCTTTTGCGCTTCGGAGCGGGCGTCCTTTACTCGTTTTGTTCGGTCTGTGTCTCGTCATTAGGACATGCCTACGCCCCGAGCGCGACCAGACGCCGGTGTCGGAACATACACTCTCTTGCTTTCTGTACGATCTTCTGTGCTTCTTTCTCTGCCTATGTGCTGGTCAGTGGTGGCTCTCGGCGGAATCGGTTGGGGGATCCTAGGAGGACGTACCTCGAGCAGTGTCTGGATACCGGCGGAATTCTGGGCCGCCTATCGACGATATCAGCAATGTAGTCTCTGCTGGCCAACTCTCGCGAACGTACCATCTTTGCGATTACTGTATCTTAGATCGCCTAGAGGGAGAGGTCACTTGAATGTTGCCCAAGCGGCGGCCAGAAGCTCAATCGAGCTCGCCCTGACGTCGGCGTTCAAGCGAGGAATCTCCGACTTCCGTCGTCAACGACGTACGAGGGATACATAGAAGTCACTTTTTTCTATCACATCGTCTCCTTCCGTGATACCGATGTCTACTAGAGCGAAAGCTACTCTCGCCGCGACCACACTTGGTGCACTCGGCATCGTCGTCTTTGTGCATCGACAGCAAAAGCTCGACAAGGCAGTACGATTCCCACCTACCAACGAGCTTCGGCCCATACTAACAGACGACAGGCGATGCACCAAGGAGTCATCCGCGACATGGAGCAACAGCGCATCAAGCGTGAGCGTCTACTGGATTTCGAGATGCAAAAGCAACTAGAGGAGGAGTACAGGAAGGTGCAAAATGTCAGCGACAGCACGGAGGGACAGGTGAAAGCTAAGTGAGAGCAACCGGATGACACGAGCCTCTCGGAGCGACTGGTGGGAAGGGAGGTTTCCGGATGGTATGCTGAGTGAGGTTTGCAACGAACTTGCGAGCTGGGACATATCTTGCACGTTGAACACAGTCTCGCGGCACCAGGCCCTCCAGCATCGACACTGGTCTGCGACAGGATTACTACAGAGGCCGTCAAATCCAGGAGGCCAGCAACATTACAAATGGCATTGCTGAGAAGTGACAGACATTCGAATCACGTTCAGCCGTTAGGGGGTAGGGGTTACAAGCTCCGGCGGACGGTGATAATGATGCACATACTCCAGCTTCTCCGTTACGGATCGCCACTTTCCACCACAGAGGTCCCTCGTCTTGCTGAGGAGCGAGCCGGTCATTGGCGATACGTCGAGGCTCAACCATAAGAGGCGAATGATCGCGATGGGCTACTTGCATTCGCCACAATCAAGCCATAAACGAACGAATGTCGTTTCGCCGTTGACGGAACCGGAAAGTGAGAGTAGCCTCGCCGAGTACATTGTAGGACCGGGAGGCTTAGGTGCTATGGATACGAGCCGATCACGATGCGACTTTAGGCTTCAGCAATGGGCTGGGTATGAATGATCTGCGCACCAAGATGAGATAGCAGTCGTTTTCGGTGCCATGATAGGTCGCGACATAACCCGCGAGCAAGAGCATTGCACCGGCCCCGAGAACACGATGTGGCCTACAAGGACCGGCACATAGACCAGACTTTACCTCTCCGGCCGTATCCTTCCTTTCCTCTGCCGCATCTCCTCCACCCTCCTCCTGTCCTCTTCGAAACCCTTGACCAAATCATTCGCCTGCTCCTTCCGCTTCTCTCGCGTCTGAAATCTATAAAAGTCGTCTCGAATCCGACTCTTCTCCCTCTTCTTGAACTCCTCCTCCTTCGCCTTCGCCTCCTCTTCCCTCGCCGGTCCCGTCCTTCCCCCTCGCGTGACAGTGATAAAACCCTCCGCGTCCGGTTCCGCACGCAGACGAGCCAAAGCCCCGGACCGAGCGCCCTCCTGCGCAGAAAAGGCTTCCATGAAAGCATCCACGCTGGACTGGAGTAACGTCGGATCCGGGTAGCGAAGCCCGTGATGCGCCAGGTATCTCGCCGAGCCCAAAAGCGCAACTCTCCCTTCCACGCCCCGACCAACCCACGCGAGTCCCTTCCCTCCGCCTTTCCCAGCCTTCCTCGCCTCTTTCAGCGCGAGCTCAAGACTAGCACGGTCCACGAACGTCACGACCGCCGTCCCACCACTGCGGTGCAGATCGCGATCCCACGTTTCCGGTAGCAATCCCACTTCCTCCACCACACTACCATCGTCTGTTGTCCTCTTCCGCTTCTTGCCCCTCCTCGCAACAGGCGCAACAGGCGCCGTGATACCCTTCCCCACTCTCGCGCCCTCGAACGCAACACCCTCAATCCTGGCACCGCCTAACTGCTCCGCGAACAAACTCCGGATGTGCGTCTCGGTCGCATCGGTGGGAACATTGACTAGGAATAGCTCGCGCGGCGTGTCTTCCGTCGGGACCTTGGGCGCATTCGCGCGTAAGTAGAGATAGTGCGTCGTTTCCTTCGGGAAAGCGGGCACGGGCGGGATGCGTAATGGTAGGACTGTGAAGTCGTTTACGAGCGATGGAATGTTGCTCTGGGTCGGCATTGGGACCATCGTACAGAACGTTTCCGTGACAGGATGCTGGTGATGTCTTTTACGAATTTCTGAGGTACCTTAGTACATTGGATGGATTCACTGCACGGACCACTTCGTGAAGATTGGTATACGACTAGACGTGCCAAACGTGGACGTTCATCATGAGTTCAGATGGTGATAACGCTCGCATTTCGTACCATGTGGCACATCACATGTTTGCAAAGCAGGATATATTTCGTGGCCGTAGCCAGGTCCACCCCGATCGCCATTCACCTTAATGGCAAGCGAGTAACGAGACAGATCGCACTGCCAGATCGCAACAGTATGTGAAGATAAGCGCGAAAGATGCAGCACACAGTAAGGCAGATGCGCTGCTATACCTTCTCGGGGTCGTTGATACCACCTGTGGTGATGATGTAGGTCGTCTCACGCTCCGGACAGTCTGCAACACAGATCAGCACCTATCCTCCAAACCAATGAGCCTGGCTAGCATACCTGGTGAGTCCTGGATCTTCGCCACTCTCTCTTCGCCACGACCCTTGCGCAGCAGTATGCGCGTAGTAGAAGCGTGGGCGAGAATGTGGCCCCCGACGGGCTTGCGACCATCCGCTCCGGCAAACAGCGCACTGGCGCCGGGATCGCTTTGCACTTGGTTCGTCAGGAAAACGGTCAGGTTGAACTCTTCCGCCATCTTCGCCAGCGTGCGCAGGTGGACGTTGAGCTTCTGCTGGCGTTCACTGAGCTCGCCGCGACCGGAGAAGTCGACACGGAAGAGAGCGCAGATGCTGTCGACAATAAGCAGGCGGTATTGGCCGCTGACGAATTGCTCGGACAGCCACGTGAGAAGTTCCTGCTGGTGCTCGCTGTTCTGGGCGCGGGCGATGGAGATATTCTCGTTGGCCGCTTCGGGGTCGATGCCAAAGCGTTCTGCGATCTGCACGATGCGCTCAGGGCGGAAGGTACCTTCGGTGTCTGCGGAACATCAAGGGTCAGTACAGGAGCAGAGACTGCATGTTGAATGCGTCTCGTCCCTACCGATGTATGCCACTTTGCCGTCGGCACCACCTTGATCTTTCGGAAGTTGCGCGCAGACGGCGAGAGTGTGCGCAAGCTGTGTCTTGCCGCAGCGGTACTCGCCGTACACTTCATTGATACTCTTCGACTGGAAGCCACCGAGGAGTATTGAGTCCCACTGCTTGCTTCCGGTGGAGATGCGGAAACAGCTTTTGCGAACGTGAAGAAGCTCGGTGCCGGTCATGAAGCCAGAACCGCTAGGCTGCAGTGAAAGTCAGCAAAAGCATAGTCGGGTTAGGCGGGAGGGATGAACGGGCGGCGCATACCATACATTTCTTCGCGGCTTCTTTGATTTTCTCGACTTTGTTCTCGGACAAGCCTTTGATCTTTAGCAGCGTCTTGGTCAAGCTGCCGTGCACCGACTGGATATCGTCAGCATTCATCATCCTTACCAGGCGTTCCGGCGGAGCCAGGTCATACCGCGACAGTGTGAAAGCTATTGAGCTTCAACTTCTGGATGTCCGACTGCCCAATACCTGGCGTGCCATCAGTTTCCACGGACCGTGATGAACCCCAGGCAGTGGAGTCTCACCATGGTTCTGCAGCTCGTCGACGTCGACGATGTAGGACTCGTGCTGCAGCACGATATCAGTCTTGAAGTGTCACACGACCACCAGGATCTGCCTGCTCACCTCTCCCTCTTCGCTGCTGGCGACTGACGCAGGCATCTTGTCTCGCAGAGATCAGGACCTGATGGAACGCAAAGAATGAGGCGTACGCGTGTAGTCGAGATGAAAGAGGGATGAAAGTGACGGATATGGGTCGATGTAGACAGGGACTCGAGGTACAGCACGAATGCAACGAATATCGACGAAGGAGAGAAAAGACAAGAAGAAGAAAAGCAGAATCAGGCAACCTTCACCAAGAAGAGAAGGCGCGCCTACCGTCGCTGCCTCGTCCAGACCGTCCGGATTGGGACATCCTCAACTTCATGTCTTGGCGGAACGTCCACCCTCAAACCATCCGCGTTCGTCTCCCCCTACACTCCCCCTACACGACCAGACGCACCACTGGCAGAACTTATGAGATCGACAGACAGAGCGTGTCGGAACAAACGGAAACGTGCAAACCACAAGTCCAACGGCGCAGCTGCGCAGGACCACGCGTTTCTGCCTACTTCACACTCTCCCTACACACCGGTGCAAATGCAAGAGAAGAAGTCCAACGTTCACGAACGCTCTCATCGACACAACTTCCATCCTCGCTCTCTCCCCCGCCTCCGCCTCAGTTTCGCGTAGTTCCGCTTTCACACTCTTGTCAACCTCCCTCTCTCGGATCGCGCAAGCCCGGAATCAACATCCACGATGCATGCGGGCGCGCTTTGATCCCTCTTCACTGGTCTTCCAAGGTGCAGGTATATGCTGGGTCGTGATGGTCGTTCAAAGGAAATTTCGGTTCGATGCTGTCTGTTTGGGGAAAGTCGTTGTTCGTGAGGTCATCCGAACGCTCGAATATGGATGATGAAAATGATGGTAGATATACGGGGAAGCCTGGATGATGTCTGGCACTGAATTCCGCGGGCGGCAGAATATGTGTTTTGGGTCCCCGATGGCCTTCTAAGCGATCACCTGGGCCGGAGCGACAGGAGCTTGCTGAAGAGCCTCCACCGGCATGCCCGCAGTCGGATCCGTAGGACCCATGTCGCCATTCATGCCCGGAGCAGCAGCCGCGTCACCACTCATCGCCTGAGGGCAGTCTCTGCTGATGTGACCCGCCTCACCACATCTGTAGCAGGTCTTCCCGGCCGCGCTCGGGTTGCCGTTGGGGGCCGTGCAGTCGCGCGAAATGTGACCGAGCTTGCCGCATGCGTAGCACTTCATCGCCTGAGCTTGGCAATCGCGTGCGAAATGGTTGGGACCGCCGCATTTGTAGCAGGTTGCGGCGCGGTTGGTAGGAACACCGGAGAAGCCACCCCTGAACCCACCTCTCGCTGGCCCGCCAGCGCCACGACCTGCGCCGGGTGCTGGAGCTGGCGTTGGGGCGGATGCAGTACCTGGATTCGGGCAGTTGCGCTATACGAGCTTTAGTATATCACAACCTCAAACCGAGACGTGCCGAGCTTACAGCAACGTGGCCCATCTGACCACAAGAGTAGCAGCGTCCACCCGAAGCACCGCCGCTCAGACGGAGAGTCGGACAGTCAGCCTGAACGTGGCCAAGACCTTGGCAATGGTAACATTGCTTCGCTGGAAGCATTGTCAGCAACTGTCTGATTTTTTGCCTTCTCGAGGCTTGTGGAGGTCGACTCACTTTCGGTGGTCCTGGGGTGAGGGCAGTTATTGCTCTCGTGGCCTGTGCGACACAGCGGTCAGCGCCTGTATCGTTCCGACCCTAGCAGACGGGTAGATGCCTCCTTCTTACCCGGTTGCTTGCAGTTGTAGCACAAACGCTCACTGCTGGAGCACACCTCGGCATAGTGTCCGACGTTGCCGCACTTGTAACACGCACGGCGCGAAAGGGACGACATCTTGCTGCTATTCTTTCCGAATCGCTGTGCGCTTCTAGTCAGAACTCCTCTTAACAGTCGTGAAGCGTGGGATCGAGCGGAAATGCAGTTGCGAGCTCCGTGTGAAGGGGTGCGCCTGACGACAGCGTGATGCCGTCGGTCCGATCTGCGACAGCCCCGCGACCTCGAGGGCGGATACGTGTACGGGATGTTTTACCTCTCGAGATACCTATATTTCAGCCTGCGTGGCCTTTCATCAGCATGATGTGTACCGAATCAGACCGCCTCAGTATGATAGTGAACGTCGCGACAAGCACAATAGAAGAACGGCGATGTATATCGCACCTGACCCGCACACCCTTCACCTCCACTGCGCACGAGCAGGTTCTTCAAGCGAGAGCGGTACGTACCTTCTTTCCGACCTCCTCAGCTCTTCTTCTTCTTCGGCAGTACTTCGCGACCTCAACAACCTCTCTTCCCTCCGCCGACAGCGAGAATGCCAAAAAAGAGCAGAAGAATATATGCGAACGTTCGCAGGAGAGATCGGGTAGGGTTTCGGGGGAAAGAAAAGATGAAAGAGTAGGAGGGAGGGTGGAGCACGGCAGGGCACGGACGTGGAACGGAAGTGGGATGGAGGTAGCGCCGCTGCCGGTGGGGCCTTGGGCGTGGCTTTTGGTGCGTGCCGAAACAGGTGGACAAGGTGTGGCGTGAACGATAATGAACCATGTGGTGAGCATGTTATCGTCGTTCATGTGTAAGGTATGCGTCGCGCCTCAACACTTCTGAATAACTACATACCTACTACCTAGATACACGGACGTTCGGAGGTAATGATGTTGTATCACGAAATGAAGTGATCGGTTTGGTATTGAAGCGCCCAGCGCGGCAAGATCATTATTCATTCTATCAATTCGCACAATCACACCTAGTCTAAACGTGTCAACGCTTCCATCTGCACCATCGACCCCCAAAAGACGACTCGTGCTTGGCTTCCTGCATCCTATCCCTCCTTCTCAATCACCGCAGGCGCCTTAATCTCCCTCCCCTTCAAGAAATCCAGACCCTCGCCTCCATAGCTGATCAGCGGCGAGATCTCGACGCCCCCTTCTTCGCCCTCACTCGTCACAGTCGCGCCGGCCTCTTCGAGGAAACGTTTGCCTTGCTCGAGGATGTCTTTCCGACTGGTCTCCGGGCAGTCCTCGCCGCTGCCTGGGGCGTTCTTGAGTGGGGAAAATTCGTCTTCACGCTTCACTTCCATGCAGGCGAATTTGTTCATGGGTAGGAGTGGGAAGCAGTCGAAGACGAATTGCTCGAGCTTGATGCCGTTCGGCTTGTCGGGCTTCACTTGCTCGCCGGTCTTGGAGTCGAGAGGAATAGAGGGGATCTTCTTCTTGGCCACGTGGTGAGGTAGCTGATGGGCCCAGTCCGGGATGGACTGCAAGAACTGGAAGGAGTAGTAGTGGTTCACGATGTTGGCCGCGCGGAATTTGAGCAGGTTGCTGTCTTTCGGATCCTTCGCCTCTGCCGTCGCGTCGTCGATTTCGCTGTATTCGACAACATCGGGCTTGCCGTTCTTCTGCAGGATCAACCCGACAGACTCCTTGGCGTTACGCTTTCGCACCACTTTAGTCGCGATGTCCACTTCTTTCTCCGCGCTGAAGCCGACGAAGGTCGGGTCCGCGACCTTCACGAGGCAGTTGTCGACGCAGTATGCGTGGATGTGCTTCACACCCCGCTTCTCCATGTCCTGCACAACGCCGGAGTTGATCAGAGCGTTGTACAATCCACCGTTACCGTCTGGTGCTACGGCCACCTTGCCTTTGGTGTCCAACAGGATCTTGCCGTCCATGCTAATGCAAGGCAGCACGCCTTGCTCGAAGAAGATGACATTGTTGCGGTTCAGCCCGAAGTATTTGTGGTCTTCGAAGAACTGCTGCGTGGGTTTGCGCGTCGGACCCGATGTCATGATGTACCACGGCAGGACCACGTCCTCTCTCTCGTGTGTCCTGCTCGCCAGCTGCTGCAGCTTGTAGATCCGCTCCGCTTGGAGTTGGAACAGGGACTTCTTGCTCGGGAGGCCAATGTCATAGCAACCCTTCGGTGCCGAGCTGCCCAGTCTTGTGCCTTGACCGCCGGCCATCAACACCACACCAACTTTGTTCTCCGCCATCAGCGCCAGACCACTCTTGTACCATTTCTCCAGGTCGCCTTGCTTGCTGTCTATCGTAGATGTTGTCGCAGAGTCGGGCAATTGCTCAAGCTTGGGCTTCTGATCCTCATTGTCCACCTTGGGCGGATTGACTGCCTTGTCGGCGATGTGGTTGATGTGTTCGGGGTCGATCGGGCGGAGCTGTTGGTAGAGGGTTCCCCTTTCTTCTGGCTTGAGCTCCTCCCAGTACGTGAACACTTGCCCTTGCCCTGCCTTCTCATACTTGGCCTTCAAGTCTTTGAACTCAGCGTCTGAGGGTGGCTCCGGAGCCTCTTCGGTATCCTGCTTCTTGCCTCTCAAGTTGAGGGCGGAGAGCATGTTGTTGACTGTGTCTCTGATGGCAGACGTCATGATGGCGGCACGATATTATTCAAGTCGACTCTGTTCGCACAGTGCTGTGTTTCTCGGATGGAGGATTGCTTTGGAAGCTTGGAACATTCGTTTGACTAGGAGCTTCACAACAGCTTCAGCCCTCGTGTTTCAAGCCCCACACTGCGTCACAAAGGGGGAGACCCTGGCAACGTTAAAGGGAAAATACATGTACAGTATTTATATATCATAGGGTGGCCAACTACAGTTTTCCTGTACGTGCATCCGTTTGACACGAAAGAGCAATTGCTCGTACGGACCGGACTGTGGTCAGACGAAATGCGCGGTTCAAACTCTTCGTTGTTGCGCTGAGCCAGCTGTCCACTCCGATCGTTTCATCGCCTGCGGCTTGCCCACTTGATATGAACGCTCTCTTCCGAACCGCAAGCCTCAGGTTCTGCATTCTCGCCATTTGCACCCCTAACGACATAAGGCGGGTGGAGCTCTCTTGTCTTCGGTGTCGTCTACCAGCATGCATGTCGGTGATAATGTACCGTAGTTCAGGCACATATGAAGCATGTCATGATATAGCATGTCAAACCTCAGGCCAGCATGCAGCCCCAGTGGTTCACGACCCGAACCGCTGCCGCCTTTCGCGACATCCCTGGCATCACGTGGACCAACACGGTCGCGTCAAAGTCTGTCGAGACTCGACAGCAACCACCTTATGCACATACTGTACATATGTATTCTGGCGCGCACTCGATAGCCAGTGCGCAGATGGTCATTCGCTCTTCCTGAGGCCGAGTCGAGGACGAACTCGCCTGTGCTGCGACCGACCGACTGTCCCCTATCCCCTGGCCCGCAGCCCGTCTCTTTGCCACCGACAATACAACAGGCCACAGCCGGTCTGTGTGCCGTACAACATCGAGTGGTTGTTCCACAACAGCGCAACATTCTCGTAGCCGACTCGGTCCCGCGGTGCGCGTGTATTCTATCTCATCGACCTCATGGCGCACCTTCCTTCCAATGCCACGTACGATGACCTGGCCGAGGAAGCTGATTTCACCGACGCCCTCATCGCCAGTCTAGACGTCGGTGCTGACGACCATGCGGCGCGACTCGAAGAGCTCGAGCGCGCGAAAGCAGCGCTAGAGCGGAGGATGCAGGCTCTGCACAGCATCACCTCAGGTCCATCACCAACATCTGGCGACATGGACGGATCTGGTGACTGGTGGCAAGCAACGCTCAATGGTCGTCCCTCGAGCAATGGCGGCGCCAGCAGTCAGCATTCAAGCTCATTCGTCACGCCATCCAACAGTATGAAGCGTGGTCTGCCACATGGTCTTGCTATCGACACGGATCATTTCCGCTCCAAGCGTCCAACGCCCGACGCTTCCCACGCCGGCACGCCGACATCCTCGCTCGACTCATCCGAGCTTGTCGAGCGTCCAAGTAGCGACGTCGCTGGGCGGGCGAGGCAAAGACAGCTAGCTGCTGAAGAGCGCCTCAGGCGGCAGCGCGAGCGAGCATACGCCGATGAGCAATTCGCACGGCGCCTGAGCGGGCAGCACGTCCAGCCATCTTCGGTCTCTGCTTCGTATTCGAGGCCGAGTGTGCAAACGACTATCGGTCACACAGGCTCATTCACGCGTCCACCTCCACAAGTCAAGGCCGTGCCGTCACAGGCTGTGCCTCCCACGCCTGCAGGTCCTTCTCGCTCATATGCTGCGTATCCCCAGCCACCATCTCTTGTCAAGCCCGAAATAAGCTCGGCTCAGCATCAGCTTGTGCAGAGGCCGCGTCCCTCAGCAGGAATCGTTGATCTCACTGGCAGCGACGATGACGATGATGTCGCTGAGCTTATTCCCATGCGCTCCACGCCAAGCAGACGCGCCCAAGTTTCAGCCAGTCCCAGCATAAGAACTCCAGTACAATCTATGCCCGGCACGTATCCTTCACGATCCATGCCCGGCACATATCCTTCACGATCCGCGTGGAACGGCACATATCCTTCACAACCCATGCCCGGCACATATCCCTTGGAACCCGTGCCTGGCACGTATTCTTCTTCCTTCGTGGATCGGGCGCGGCCCGTATATGGCAACAGCAGCCTTAGCGCCGCTGATATAAGTGCCCTTCAGACCCATAACAGGATGAGGCAGGTGCCAGCGGCCAGCCAGAGCGCGACTCCTGGTTTCATGGCGTTCGCTGGTATGCATCCCAATGGCCACTTGCAGGAGTTGAACGGTCTCATCAATGGCTCAAGGTCCCAACCCTTAGCCGTGGATGAGGATGAGGATGAGGACGACAGCATGGACTTCCTCTTTGGCGGTTATCGTCCGCGTCCCCCCGGCCAAGATCCGTCCGGCTTGTACGCAGGACATGCCGAGCTCTACAGGGACCGCTTCGACACCATTGCTGCGCAGGACCCTGCCAAAACTAAAGAGGAGATTAACGCTCTTCTTGCCAACATCAGGCCTGACGAAGGACTGCTAGAGCACTTGCGCATCCAGACTCCCGAATCCATGGCCATTAGGCTGCACAAATATCAGGAAATGGGTCTGACGTGGTTAAAGAACTGCGAGGAAGGCTCGAACATGGGCGGCATTCTCGCAGACGACATGGGTCTCGGCAAGACCATCCAAATGCTCTCGCTTCTCGTCACAAGACGCTCCGACGATCCGAGGTGCAAGACTACCCTAATCGTCGCGCCAGTCGCGCTCCTCCGGCAATGGAAGCAGGAGATCCAGCAGAAGCTCAAGCCTGGTCCACGACATTCGCTGTCCGTCTTCATCCATCACGGTCAGAGCAAGAAGAAGGACTTCGATCAGTTGCGAATGTACGACGTTGTGCTCACCACCTACGGTAGCATTGCTGCCGAAGTGAAGAAGATGGAGGTCTTCCGCCTTCGTCAACGCAATGACCCAGCCGCAGTACCGTTCCCGCGAGAGAAATGCGCCCTAATTGGCGAGGACGCTAAATGGTATCGGGTGGTCCTTGATGAGGCACAGTGTATTAAGAACAAAGGCACACAGACCGCTAAAGGGGCGTATTTGCTTAACGCGAAGTATCGCTTTTGCGTGACCGGGACGCCTATGATGAACAATGTTGACGAGCTGTTTTCACTGGTTCACTTCCTCCATATCAAACCTTATTGTGTTTGGGAGAAATTTAGGTTCGACTTCACCACGCCACTGAAGTCGGCTTCGGAGGAGTTAAAAGACAAGTCCATGCAAATGTTGCAGGCACTTTGCAAGGCCATCATGCTGCGCCGTACGAAGAAGAGCACGTTCGAAGGCCAACCGATTCTGGTGCTGCCTGAGCGCACAACGGAAGTCGAAAATCCGGTGTTTGATGATCAGGAGAAGGAGTTTTATCAATCCATCGAGCAGCGCACGCAGATTCAGTTCAACAAATACCTCAGAGCGGGCACGGTGGGACGGTCCTACTCGGCCATTCTCGTGCTACTGCTTAGGCTTCGTCAAGCCGCCTGTCACCCGCATCTCATCCGCGACTTTGGGATCTCCGCCGCGGCCGATGTTACTCCCGATGACATGTTGAAGTTTGCTCGAGAACTATCGGACCAAGTCGTCGCTCGGATCAAGGACAAGAACGGTGCTTTCGAGTGTTGTGTCTGCTACGATGCGGCCACCAATCCGGCCATCTTCATCCCCTGCGGTCATGACACGTGCTCGGACTGCTTCGCTAGGATCACGGATCCGGCCAATGCAATAGCCGCTGGCAACGAGAACGGCGGTAATACCGCCAAGTGCCCGAATTGCCGCGGAATGATCGATTCAAAGCGCGCCACGGATTTCGATAGTTTCAGAAAGGCTCATCAACCCGAGTTGCTGACGAAGGAGGAGCTGGCATCAATGAAGCGGGTAGACGATGACGATTCGGAGACGGAAAGTGATGATGAGGATAGTGAGACGGAAAGTGAGGAGGAGGATGTGAAAGATGAGACGCTTGGCGGGTTTATCGTACCGGACGACGAGGAAGATGCCGAGGAGGCAGATAGCATCAAAGGCGAGGACGATGGTGCGATTCATGCAGGGCCATCCACGGCCAACGGGAAAAGGCCGAAATCTCGCAAGGGGAAGAGCAAGAAGTCAAAAAAGGCCAAGGGCAAAGAGAAGAAGAAAGTCAAGACAACGCAAACTCTCGCAGAGCTAAAGAAGCTCTCCTCGCGTAACGCGGCCGCACGGAAGAAATATCTTCGCAAATTGCGCAAGGACTGGGTCTCCTCCGCCAAAATTGACAAGACTCTCGACCTCCTCAAGACGATCATGGCTGACAAGGAGGGCGAGAAGGTGCTCATATTCAGCCAGTGGACTTCCCTGCTCGACTTGCTCGAAATCCCGGTCGAGGATGAAGGCTGGGGCTACCGCCGTTACGACGGCAGCATGAACGCACGCATGCGCGGCGATGCCGTCGACGACTTCCGAGACCCTCAACAGGACGTGCGCATCATGCTGGTGTCTCTTAAGGCCGGCAACGCCGGCTTGAACCTCAACATGGCCAGTCGGGTCATCATCCTCGACCCGTTCTGGAACCCGTTCATCGAGGAGCAGGCGATCGACCGCGCGCATCGCATCGGGCAGAACCGGCCGGTCAAAGTTCATCGTGTGCTCGTACAAGGCACTGTGGAGGATCGCATCATCGAGTTGCAGGAAAAGAAGCGCGAGCTCATCGGCCAAGCGCTCGACGAGAAGGCCAGTCAGAACATTGCCCGTTTGGGCGTGCAGGAGCTGGCGTACCTGTTCGGCGTCACGTCGAATAGGAATGAGACGATTCAGTATCAGCCGCAGAATCAGCGACGCTAAGTCATTTGAAACGTACAGCAGGCGTGCAGATGGAACGACATATTATGCGCACATTGTGTTGGTCTTGCACCACGAACATACTCACGAGAGGCATTTTTTTCCAAGGCGTTCATTCGGAAGTACTGGGAAAGCAGCGATACCCGAATGCATGGCTATGCTATCTTTCACACGACGCACACACACAGTAAGTAGACTTTATACAGCCATTGAAACAAACACGTGCATTCAGCGTGAGAACGCATACTCATCGACATCTCGCTTTCAGACCAAATTGTAGGGTTATCGACATGGTAAGAAACGTGACAGCGATGGAACCGTCAGTAGGTAAGAAGCGCACCCACGATACAATAAGTCGTGCTCTCGTCACCTCAGCGCTATTTCCGAATCAATTTGTTCAGCCTCCTGATCTCCGTCCATCGACTCAAGCTGCCCATCTCGAGCATATTGACCCGTCTCATTTTCCCAGACGGGTTGCCGATGATGACGGGCCTCCAGTCCGGATCATCGGCCGGCTGACCCCAGGCAATACTCCCTTTCTTGGTGGCCGAGTTGAAGATGCTGGTCGGGATGACCTGCACCTGCTTCCAGCGCCAGAGGACCAACATCAGCAGGACCGTGACGACCAGCAAGATGCCGGCGGTAATGGCGGTCGCTTCTTGCGCGCCGAGAGCGCGGGTGACGCGGCCGGAGACACCGGTCGCGGCGGCGGCGAGGAAGAACCCCAAAGCCTGGGCGGCGAAGAAGCCGGCGCAGACGCGTGGGAATGAAGAGTAGTTCGTGCGTCGGCGGCGCGTGGTCTCGGCCATGGATTGCAGGCGGTGCTTTTGGTTGACGCCCGGCTGCAAGTCGCAGGTGTCGAACGTCTCCATGATCAAGCCGACGCATTCGGCGATGGCGAGATTGGACAGGAAGCCCACGAGGCCGCAGAAGATAGTCGGCATCGTCCAGCTCACGGATGGGCCCGGGGCGGAGAGGGTGAAGGCGACGCCGGCGAAGGGTAAGAGCAGGGTGAAGATGCAGCGGCGCACGAAATGAGAGGACCACATGAAGCGTGGGGCGCGCATGGTCATGCTGTCGGTGCGTTGTGGCGTGGATCTCGATCGGCTGAACAGGGAGGCTTTCGCGAGAGGCATCGCCAGGAAAGCTCCGATCGCTAGGGAGAGCGAGGCAAGGCCGACGTATTGAGGCTCCCATTCGTATTCGCGAGACAGCAAGGCGCCCAGGAACTGGTTTCACAATGTCAGCTTCAGCGCGTTCAAACAGTACCGACACGACTCACGAGGATGACAAGCGTGACCTGGGCGTAGATCCAAGCGATGTACGACCCGAGCACGAAGAAGCCAGGCTGAAAAAACATGCGTTTGGTCAGGATAATACCAGCCCAGACTTCCTGGAACCACCATTTTGGCCCGTCGTTCGAGATGTGCAATTTCACCTCCCCTCTGGCAACCCGGCGACGAGGCTTCTCGTCGTCGTCGAAAAAATGCGCAATAGAACGGCGGTATGGCGCTCTCCTCGTCTCCGGAGCGATGACATTGACCAGCAAGAAGAAGGCCAGTAAAATCACCACGATGTAGAAGCCCCAGGCCGGGTCCAGCTTCGAGATGATACAGGCACCGACGCAAAAGCCGATCGAGAGCGAACCGACGAAGCACCAGGACCAGATGCCCAGCCATATGCCCACACCGCCGCCTTGACGACGGATATCATCGTACACGACAATTTCCTGATGCGGCACTTCGGACATGAGCGACACGCCGAAGAGATCGAACAGCGTCGGCAGCTGGTTGATGTTCGCGAAGCCCATCGCCATGCCCGTCAGGACTCTCGGGATCAGCAGACCACAGCGGTACAGAGGGTTGTCGGGGTCGCGGTAGTTTGAGATGGCGAGGGCCTGCGGGAACTGCAGGGGCAACATCAACGCGAATGCCATCAGAGTATACGGCTTGCGACCGTGTAGCAAGGGCAGAGGCCAGAAGATAAGCGTCGTCAAGCCGAGTCCGACGAACAGCCTGCATTGATTAGCATTATCCCAATACACGTCGTACGACTACGCCAGTTTGACGTACAAGACATTGCCCAGAATGACCTTGTGGCCAACATCTGCGATCTGGTATTGGATGCGCGGCACTTCGCCCGCCTTGCAGAGTGTCAGAACTTCAGCATCCAACGGTTTCGAGGCATATCGTAGACACTCACATAGATACCCGCGATAAGCCCGATGAAGACCGTATTGGAACAAGCAATCGCCGCTGCGATGCGTTTGCGTACAGTGTGCCACTCTCGGGCAATCGGCTGGCGCCTGTGATAGCGACCAAGGCTGAAACCTTGGCCCTCCTTGAGGCTGATGTGCTTTCTGCGAGGATGCTTCAGACTGACATTCTCTCTGGACGGGAGCAAGGCAGCTTGGGATGGACCACTGACCTCGGTTGTTTAGAGTCGGCCTTCTCAGCAACGGACGGGCTGGTTGGAGCAACTGACCTGGTGTCTGTGATTGTAGAGATCTTGCGGTTCGGTTCGTTGCCGTGGTCTTGCTCGGGATGCCGGTAGTAGCTATCTCCAGGTCAGCGAAGCTGGAGAGGAAAGGGAGGGGAGTCTTGCTCGTTGTCGAAGAAATCAGACACATGGGGATGATACCTGTCCCTCTTTCGCTGCTTTGGCTCGGGCGGTGGCGGAGGGGCAGCATCAAGGCGCCGACGATCATTATGCCATGCAGAGTTTGAGGCTGTGGTGACCGTAGGCTCGTGTTCCAACCGAGTCAACTCGCTTTTGGTGAGGCGCCTGGTTTTGGGCAGCCCGCCAAATCCCCTATCGACAGCACGATCTGCTTGCAAAGACCGATGCGCTTCCGCCGGTGGTTCAGGCAACGGCTTATCGACCATCTTTTCCAGCGCAATACTTCTCCGTATACCCGGCTGGGCGGTGACAGACTCCCCGTGATCGCCATAAAAGTCTGCCGCGGCGCCGTAGCTCGGCTGAGCGCTCAACGAACCCGCAGATTGCGCTTTGCTGTTGCGCATCTTGGCGTACGCGAAGTCTCGGACAATCGAGTCTGCTGAAGGCGGCTGGTAGAGACGGGGCGGTGTACGAGCGATTGAGTCATGGCTTGGTGAATGAGCACGGCGGTCGAAGCGCTCTATGGGAACCTTCTCCTTCCCGGCACGTTGCCCGTTCGTCCATTGCGGGTCTGTCAGCATCGGCTGGCTGGACTTGGCGCTCGTCGTAAACCGCGTAGGAGCAGTCTCCATTGAAGCACGTCCGTGTAGAGATGAGCCGTCACCATCAGAGAGGTCAGTGTCGCTCGCACTCGATGCACTGGACTCATGGCCTGAAAGCTGCAATGGCTCGCTCATCCTGCCATGTCTTGGCTTGAACGTTGTGCTCGCTTTTCGAAGTGCAGCAGTGGCGCTTTCGAGGATGTGCGCAACGTCATCTGGACGACCGCTATGCGTAGCCTCGTTGGCCACGACTACGGCTTCATCCACTAGGTGTTCCAGCCCGGTGACGGCCCGGTTGAGATTTCGAGTTTCACGCCTCAGATCTCTGGGCTTGACCGTTGCAGGCGGAGGAAGCTTCAACGTAGCGCGCGGTGACACGTTGGCACTCGGTGGGGCTCTGGGTGAGAAGACGGGAGAAGGCGAAGACTCATCGGCGCTTGTCATCAGTTGAGAGGTAACGTCCTGCGAGGATGAAGACGGTGACATGAGATGAGTTGGCAGCGCGTGTAGGGTCTTCGTGCGAGGTGGCGGACTTGCTGGCTCTAGTCGTGGGTTCAGCGGCCAGGCGCTATCCTGGTGCAGTGCTGGCGCAAAGGATGTGGCTTGACGCAGTGGCCGTGGAAGATAGCGATTGTCGCGAGGCTCCTCCGATGTCACGTGATCGCAAGACCTGCAGCTACTCGCGTGATTACGTCTCCGATTGCGGTAATCTGGCGCGACATCGTTTGGAGAAACCTCAATCTGTGCTTGGAACCAACGCTGCGCAAGGTGTGGGGGCTCATGGGCGGTCGCTTTCCGGGCGACTGCTTTCTGCACAAGCCGTTCGTACGCCGCCGGATCTTTCTTCGAGAGCTTACCGCCCATTGACTCCTGGTCGGACGTCGGTGTCGTGCTGTACTCAGAGGGTGTATAGTCTCCGCTCCTCGCAGCTCGCTTCTCTCCCACACCCAGCACTTGTTTGGCCTGTTGCTTCGACATGATCGGCCTCACGCCCGGTCGAGCGTCAGAGTTGAGAGATATGCTCTTGAACTCGCCAGATCTCGGGCGTTGACGGAGGGATGGGGTCGAGCCTACAGCTCGCAACGATGGCTCTAGACCGAACGAAGCGATGGAGGCACGCCTCGATTCTGGCGCAACATGCTCGGCGGCGGAGACGACGCCGGATGTCGGTATAGCTGCGGGTGCATCTGTTGTATTTCCAGTGACGAAAACAGAGCCCTGATTCGACGTGTCAAAAGCACCTGGCATCTGCCCAGGCCGAGACAGCTGGCCTCCGTCAAGCCATGGTAGCTTCTTGCGCACGATCACTGTGGGTGGACTTCCGACTTGTGCAGTCACCGCGCGTTTGTTCAGGCCAGAGTCCGTACGTGTCAAGGAGCCGGCTATGCTGGGGTTTCGTGATAGCGGAGATGAGTGTATATCGACCGCGCGTCGAGTGTCAGACGTGATGTTCGGAACTTGACCAGCAATCAACGGTGACGACATGCCCATAGTGTTGGGTTGCTCATTAGTAGGTGGCGACAGCGGAGAGCACCTAGCTGTCGTAGGCAGGGTGACTTAGTCGGGTTGTCGTCCTAGGACTGGGAGTCGAATGGAAGTTGCAAGGATGTAAGGATGGAGGGGCGGGATCAAGGGGTCGGAAAGGGAGCAGAGTCGACGGCCTGCGTCCAGCTCTGCTCAGAACGGGAGACAAGTAGATCGCATGCTCCGGAACGATGACAGGGGGTGAGGTGATGAAGGTTATCGGCTTCTTAGACGTGCATGCGGGTGTCGCGAGGAATCGTAGGTAAACACAGGCTGTACACAATGCGATAACGACTTCCTCTTCCTTGAATTCTTCCCATCGTACCTTCTCTGTTAGTAGCCCAAGCAAATCGGCAGTGCTGTTCGTCGAGCACGGAAACACCGACGACGCAAAAGCTGGATTGGATGTTGTGTTGAAGATAGCAATTATTCCTCATACCTCACTTTGCCCACACTCACATCGGGATAGACATCAAACCGTCGTTGCGTGTAGATCGGAATGCCCTTCCTCGTCTCCTCGATCGTCTCCCCGTCCAAATCCGCATACACGATACTCTCCTTCTCATCCAGCTGCGCAATAATCTTGGCATTCGGATTGACAATCATGCTATGACCCCAAGCGTTATAGTCCGCTTGCATATCCCTCGCCGGGCTGCACAGACCGACGTAGACCTGATTGTCCATGGCCCTAGCTCGCGCCTGGAGCTCCCAATGCAGCTCCCCTGTCGTCAGGTTGAAGGCACCGGGGTAGAGCAAGAGGAAAGCACCCTTCCGGGTGGCAATCGTGGCCAATTCTGGGAAGCGCACGTCGTAGCAAATCGCGACCGCGATCTTGCCGTATTCCGGCAAGTCGACGATGGTGAGCTTGTTGCCAGGCGACAGCACCTCGCTCTCCCGGAAGGTGATCTTGCCCGGGATGTCGATGTCGAAGAGATGCACTTTCCTGTGCGTGGCCAACAGCTCGCCGTCCGGACTGAACGTCAGGCTGGTGTTGTAATATTTCTTCGTCTCCTCCCAGTACTCGGGTATACTGCCTCCGACCAGGTATGCTTTCGCTTCTTTCGCCAGGTCGGAGAGGGCGTGGAAGGAAGGGGACTGGTCTTTGGTGGGCGGCGAAGGTAAGAGGGTCTCGGCGTACTTGGGAAAGTACTTTGTGCCGTAGGGAGAGTTGAAGCACTCGGGCAGGACGACGAGATTGGCGCCTTGAGACGTCGCTTCCAGTACCTTGGAACGGGCGCGAGCGAGGTTGGCGGTCTTGTCGGCGCCGGTCGACAACTGCACCAGCGCCAGTTTGAGTGGCTTCTTCAGTAGCTTCGCCATATCTGAACCTCCTGCTCTTTCGCTAGTGAAAGGCGTCAAACTCTGCTGTTCGTATACTACATGTACCTCCACCGCGCAACGGACAGTCGCCAGAGCAATGTGTAGATACGTAGGGCAGACATCCAATGTTCAGGTCACCTTCACTGTCATCGTGGGGGTGGGGTTGATGACACAGCTCTGCCTATACAGGTCTTAATGCACGTGATCATGGTCAACATACTGTGTACGTACCGAGAACAAGCGAAGAGGAATACGATCATTGGAGTCGCCGTTTGCTTGCAAATACGTCACAAAGTGCACGATATCGCAGCACTCGACACTGTGTATTCGCCGCATCCAACTAAGAGATTACAATATGTACTTTGACTATTCCGATGACAAAATACGGTCCATCGAGTGCCAACTCGTAAACGAGCACCTTTTCCCTAGTCCGCCTCCATGCGATAAATGCGTATATCCCGATGTTAAAAACTCCCAAACGCCTTCGCTAAATCCGCCTTTTTCGACAGAGAGAAATGATAGGGAGAACGACGCAAAGCATGCTCGGTCGCAGGACTCGTCTCCTCTCGCTCGCTCGCTCGCTCGAACGCCCAAATGAAAATCTAAAGAACCTAAACCAGACAGCCACGACCTCGCTCAAGCCGTCGACAACGGCGACACAGACCGACCGTCCCTACTCGAGCTCGGCCGCGGCCGCTGCGCCAGCAAGGGAAGACTCTCCGCGGCCGCGTCGAGGGAGGATCTTCTCCTGCCGCGCTCCGTCGCCCCGTCGTCCATCGAAGGCCGATGGTTGTTGACGACGACGATTGTCGTGTTCTGCCCGGTGGACGACGAGCCAGGCCGCCGCATGGGGAGGACCTCATCTTGCTGCAATGGAGGAGGAGGAGCAGGAGGAGGCGTCACTTCCTCGCTCTCTTCCGGGATGGGCGAGATGTACTCTTTCAGGACTTTCTTGAGCTGTGGTCGGCGGATGGGTTTGGAGCTGTGGGGTTGGAGGGTGAGCACAACGCGAATGACGTTAGTCGTAAGACGAGGGTGATAGCAAACTCACAGGAAGTAATTCATGCCGGAATCGTAGCAGTCCTTGATATTGCTCTCCTCGGCAAAAGCCGTCAACGCCACAATGGGCGCCTGATACCCGATCTCGCGGATCAGCCGGGTGCTCTGCAGTCCATCGACATTCGGCATCTGCACGTCCATGAAGATGAGGTTGTAAGGTTTCGGCTCGGCCTCGCCTTCCGGCCGCATGCTCTCTTTGACCATGTCCAGCGCCTCCTGGCCGTCTTTGGCAACCGTGACGTCGTAGATGTCCTCGAGCTTGAGCATGCGCAGCACGACCTCCTGGTTGACTTTGTTGTCCTCGGCGACCAGGACGCGGATCTTGTCGCCGCGCGTCGCTTCCACCGTGATCGCCTCCATGGCGGCGGGCTGCGAGCCGGGGGATTCCATGGGTTGGCTGGAGGCGAAGAACGGCTGGCTCAAGCCCACCAGCCGCGGCTGAGCATCCGTCGCCAGAGCCGCATTACCGCTCCCGGCGCTCTCGGTCGTCGGACTCCGCGTCACCTCCGGGTCCTCCGTCAAGTGCCTACTATGCCGGGCCGGAGTGCGCTCGCCTTCCTCGACCGACTGGCTTCGCTTAACGCCGCCGGCCGGAAGATCGACGGCCGAGCTGGCCGTGCTGTCCGCTCTGGACACCAGGTGGCGCAATGGTATCTTCATCGTGAACGTACTGCCTTGACCGACCACGCTCCGCACATCGATGGTGCCGCGCATCAGGGTCGCCAACTGCGAGCAAATGCTCAGGCCGAGACCGGTCCCGCCAAACTTCTTGCTCAGCCCGAGGTCACCCTGGACGAAAGGCTCGAAGATCCTCTGTTGCAAGTTCTCGGGGATTCCGGGGCCGGTGTCCTGCACCTCAAACTCGAAGTAAAGGTACTTTCCCGGCGGTGGCGAAGGCGCACGCTCGTACGCAATGGCAAAAGGTCTCTCTTTCGCATTGATAGCGTTCGCCGTGTCGGTCCGTGCGACGGAAACGGCATCCGAACTCCTATGTCGGGTCGATTGCTGCCGAGATCGCCGTGACGTGAACGATCCCTTACGACTACCCAATTCCGGAAGCTCGGGCAAACATCGTACCTTAACCACCACGGAGCCGCCAGAGGGCGTGAATTTGAGGGCGTTGGACACCAGGTTGATCAGGACTTGAAGGATACGGTGCGTGTCGCCCCAGAGTATCATGTCCTTCAGACGACCGGTGCCGAACGGACCATACGCTCTCCGTTCCGGCGAGTCGCCGTCAGTTTCCAAATGATGAACGCCCTCAAACTCCACCCTCAAATCGATCTGCCCTTCCTTCGCCTGCTTGTCGAAAATGGCCAGCATCTGCGAGCTCACATCACGCAGTCGGAACTCCTTCTCGTCGAGCGACAGATGCTGCCCAACTTGGTTCTTGCTGAAAGTCAACAGGTCGGTCAGGAGGTTCAGCAGGAGATCTCCACTTTTGTAGATAATCCCCAGTGATCTTTTCAAGCGCGTCGGATCATCTTCTTGCATGCAGACCGCACACATGCCTAGGATGCCGTTCAACGGCGTCTTCAGCTCGTGCGATATGTTGGCAATGAACAGCGTCTTGCTCTCGTTAGCCGCCTCAGCCGCCTTCTTGCTGAGCTCCAGCTCGGCCGTTCTCTGCTGCACGCGCTCGTCCAACTTGCTATACTGCATCATGAGTTCGTCAGACATCTCGTTGAATGTCATTGTAAGATCTGAAAGCTCGTCTTTGATCCAGTGTTTGCGTTCCTTAACCTTGCCAGGGATCTTGAACGCGCGCTTCTGCCGCGCTTCTCGCTTCGACTCCAGCCTCTCATTCCGCTGGCGACGCCACTTAGTGACGGGATTCTTAAAGCCTTCCTTGCGAGCAATGGCTGTCGCGGCTAGGTCCGTGTGATCGTCTGCTAGATCGCGAGTGCCCTCGGGCTCTGACGCAAAAGAGTCCAGACTGGAGCGCGATGGGTGCGGGGGCTCCATCGCGTTCATCGTAGCCAGTCTCAATCGGTGAATCGGACGGCTGAACACGTGCGCGAGCGGGAAAGCGATGACGGCCATGAAAGCCGCGGTGGAGAAGACACACGCCAAGAGGATGTTGCGCAGATGATTGATCGGTTGCCAGACTTCGCTCTTGGCCTGTGATACCAAGACCGCCCAATCCGCAAAGGCCGTCTCAACCAGAGCAAAGCCCACGGAAACCTTCTTTCCGGCTTCATTATGTGTGGAGATGAACGCGTCGGAATTGTCCGGTTCGCCGCTTCTCTGGGTGAAAGCTTGCAAGATGGCCGGGTAGGCGGCCGCGTTGAAGGGCGTTCTGAGGCCGCCGACTTGAGTGGGATGGCGATTAGCCTCCGACACGTTCAGCGGCATGACATACTGAACGGGGAAGTCGGAAGGCGCAGAGCCTTGGGTGCGGGTGTACAGGATGCCGCTTGGGAAGAGATTGCTCGTGGCCACCGGCCCAACCAACAGCGTCTCGCCAGTCTTATCCAATCCTTCGGAGGAGTTCAAAACCTGCAGTATCAGTCGCGCGTCCACAACCACAGTCAGCCAGCCAAGTACGTCAGCAGCACTAGTGTTGTTGATCATTGGCATGGTAAATGAAACGAGAGACATTGTGCTGTTGACTTGGTATGGGCCAATTAGCAGGGTTGAGCCAAGCTTGAGCGTGTGGCCTTCGTAAACTGCCGTGGTGGTATTGAATGTGGAGTTGAACGGTTGCGATATGCGGGTCAGATTTGGGTAAAGCGAGGGCGGATAGCCAAGATTGAGGTCACCGCAAACTCCATCACCGAGCATGGCGGGTGTACCGTCGGGACAATTATATGGCAGGCGGATCGCACTCCCCATCGTGCCGCTGGTGGTATTCATGACACTGTACGGTCCACCGGAACCATCTCCGCTGGCTGCGAACACCATGCTTTGCAGCAACAACGACTGGCCCAAGGAACCCTCTCCACTGATTGCATCATGCATGTCACTCATGGCATTGCCCCAGTTCGCCTGCGTGTTGTTACCATCGAGATTGTATCTCTGTAAGGCCCCTTGGATCAGTACTCGGGTGGTGATGAAGTTGGCCGAGGTCTGCATCAGGTTGAGATTGGACGTCAGCTGGGTGGCTTTCAGCGACGCGGTCAACGAGAGCCGACTCGAGCGGATGGCGAGGACGAAGTTGTGGTTGGTGACCCATGTTGCAATTGCCACCACGGCCAGGCCGATGAGCGAGGAGAGGAGGATGAGCAGGCCTAGCTGTTCCCGAATCGGTATCCGCATGATCGGTGGCCCCCACTGGCCTTACCAATCGTGCGTGTACGCTTTCCTGCAATGTCGCTTCCCCCCACGTCGACTGTCCGTCTCTCTTCTGATCTCGTGTGAAAACCGATCGGCGTGAGTTTGTGTCGAGGCCGCTACAGCGGACGCGTTCCGGAAAAGTCGCTCGCTCGAGGCTCGAGACCCATCCTAGGCTCAGCCTTCGACAATGTCAGGAGCGTCCGGTGTCAGTATCGGCCGACAAGAGTGTGAGTGTGTCATGAGACGGGTGTAGTGTGCTCGTTGGCTGTAATCCCGAGCAAGCGCAAGAGCAGAGAAGAGTGCCGAGCTGCTCGAGAGCTTGTACACGCGCTTCGTATGCAAGGGTAGAATGAAACCTCTTAGGTGCGGAGTCGAGAGGATGAAAGTTCGGCTTGTGCCTTGTTATGTCGTCCCAGGTCGTGAAGTCGTTCCCGAGGCCAAGGAATAGGTATAGGGTGACAGTCGTGCCGTCGGCGACGGACTGTAGGTGCTGGCGAAGGAAGGGAGCCTCAACAGTCGCGCGGTCTGGAACGAGGGAATTCTACTAGTATTGCACGGATCGGCGATGGATCCGAGGTTCGCTTTATCACTGTACATGTCGGGTCCGGTACTCTCTCGCTGCACGGTGGTAGGGACTGCGACTTCGGTCTCTACCATAGCCGCAGCGAAGTCGGGATGAGATTCCAACATTACCTAGGTACTTTATACACAGCTGGACGGGTTGGGTCGTTTTTGCCATGTCTCATCTCCACCATGTATACATGTATAGAGTTGCGGATGGCCAACGGTCTCGGGTTCAGCCGTGGCCGGGCGGAAGCAGTTCGAGACGGCACGTGATCAGAGCCGGAAGTTCCGGGAAACACAGACAGGTACATCTACATCTACATCTACATCTACATCTACATCTACATCTACATTCTCGTACATCGTATCTTACCTGCAGCAGTCAAGAGAGTCAGCCTGGTCGCGAGGATATGAACAGAGTCTACGGTTGACGCGCTCACGACTCACGCATGACACGCCTCAGCTGCTAGATCGTCCGACGCCGTTAGCAAACAATGACAGTCCCTCGCCGCTCTCAACGCGTAACGAGGAACCGGGACGAATGCACCGGCGTGATGTGCAGACTCTGCTGGGTCAATCACGCGAAGTGCGCGCATCGATACATACCTACTAGGTATACAAGCAAAACAACAACAGACACGCGACTTTGATCGAACCCGCTTCGAGTCCAGACGGGACCAGACTCCCTTTCGCATGCAGCGCGCATGCAGCGCCAGCTTGACCTTTCATGTTTACCTGCACTCGACCTGCATAAGCGGCACTCCGTGGTCCAATCGTCCATCCGCAATCCATGAATTCGCCACTCGTCTGACCGGCCACTCGAACTGAAACGCACGCCGTCTCGGCCGGGTGCTGCTGGACCCGCAACCCCACCCGACCTTTCTCCAACGGCATCCTCTACAACGTTCGACTTTCGCGTGACTTTCGAGATATAGCGTGTCCTCCCCCTCGTCGTTCTGCTTCTACTTTCCGCAACACCAACTCCCACGACTCCTGGCCCTCTGCTCCAGATCTTTGCCATCACCAGAAGACGGCGTGAGTCACACCTTTCCTGCAGCAGAGCCATGCAATCCGTCCTGCTCGCTCGTCTCCAATGCTGGTGGGACGTTGGCTGGGTAAAGTACAGGTAGCTGGCCTTCCGCTCGATCGTCATGCCTCAGTCCCTCTTCCCTTAGCTCCTCAATCCGCCTTCCCGTCTGCTATCGCGATCGAGATCTCTGTTCACCGTCTCGACACCATTGCATGCGATCAATGAACTTGCGTCTTATTCTCCGCAATGGCCGGCAAACACAGCCAACCCTCTAACCTTACCAGCAAACCGTCTTCCTCATTCTCCGCCTCCTCCGCCGCATCCGCCACATCAGCAGCGACGAGCAGAAGTGGAGGCAGCAAGTTGTTGTTTGGAGAAATCGATACCAGCTCCGACCGATGTACGCGCATGTTCTTCAATTTACCACTCGACACAATTTCGCCTTACTGACACAGACACCGATAGCCTCCGAGAGCTACGCCTCCGTCTGCAGCTTTGTGATTTGCGATAGTGGCACCTTCCTCAAATTCTGGCTGGACGACACATGCCGCGACAATCTGCTGTCTTATGTGACAAAGAAGGACCTTGCAAGTCTGCGACTGGCCTGTCATGACTTCAGCGTGCGGGCGGCGCCGGCACTCTTTCAGGACCTTAGCATCACCTTCCGGGCGAATACTTTCACAAAGCCTGCCAGGCTAGCTGCACTGGACCGCTTGGGCTTCCACGTCAAGACTCTGACCGTCAACCTTCCACACACCGCCGACACCTTCCTTCCACCTCTCGTGGATCCGGAGACCGGATCCGAGCTGAGCTACACATACACTCCCCAGATCCAGCCGCCATCGCCGAAGAGGCCAAAGTATGGCGACATTGGCACAACGGAGATCCTCACCAGGCAGTATCCGCCACTGTTCCACGCCGCCACCAATGTGTCAGCGTTCGTACGGGCATTCTCCGCCTTCATCAACCTCGCACACCTCAAGATCAGCACTCCACAATACGACACTTCAGCCAAGCAAAGACGCAGTGTGGTGGATTTCGCCTTGATCTCCCTGCGCATTGCCGTTGAGCGTAATTGTCTCAACGCGCTCGATACCCTCACACTTTCTCCCATCCACCCCGGTGGCCTACTCTACCTTTCGCCCCTGATAGGGTACGGCGCGACTCCCGCATCAGCCAGTCGATGGTCCCGCATCCGACATCTTACCATTCATTCACATACCTTGGCCACCTCTTCAACAAGTGGCGAACCACATCACTTCAAGCTTCTCCAAACCTATCTTCGTAATTTCCAGTCTCGACTAACTTCTTTCAATTTCTGCTGGATCGGCGGCAAAAGTCCCTTCCCCATCCAGCGGCCTGTAACATCGGACACCATCACCACCGGAGAGCATCCGGCGCACGCGCAGCGGACCGAAGGGGGCCTACACCCCGCGAGCCGCCGCAAAGGCCCGAGACCGCTCCACTTCCCTAGGATGAAGCACTTCCAGGCGGTGAACGTGTCCACCACCGCGGCCGACATCAGCGCCTTCGTCGCCGGGCACAAACGCACGCTGGAGGACCTCAACTTGGAAGACTTCCACCTGACGTCAGGGACGTGGGACGAGGCGCTCGCGCCGTTGGCGGCACTCGCGCGGCCGGAACCAAGTCGGGAGATGGCCGATATACCCATCATGCTGTCTCCATCCACCATGGTGCCGCTTCCGGCGCCCATGCAGCGCGTCGAAGCCGTGCACGAGGACGCCGGGAAGCGGAGTCTGTCGAAGTGGCTGTCGTCGTCTCGGTCACGCAACCCTGCCGCGGCGCGCAAGGTCAGGGAGAGTCTGCTCGGGTGCGAGGAGCAGCTTCGGAAGGTCCTCAAGGGCGGCATCTTACCGTGGAAATGAGTGTTTGTGTGCGGGATTGGTGAAATGACTGAAGCGCACGGCCGCGATCAGGTGTCCTTTTCGGTGTATAACGAAGTATGATCACGATCGCGTTCATCGAAAACCCATATCTCTGTTGCCGTTGTGTCCTTTACACCGCAGGCGTATCGTGGAGCGTGATCCACTCCCATGGAAACGATGTAGCTTCGTCGAAAAAGGGCATCGAGTACTCGCCTTCGTTGACGAAAGGTGCAACGATCAGTTCCCGAGGCCACTTCGTCTGCGACAAACTTTACCTCCCACTATATACGCTGGACCCACGTACCTGAACCTCGCTCGCAGCAGCAGCCTCTGCGTGGTGGCTACAGGTCACGAGGAAATCACTAAGCGCGAGAAGTAGCAGGGTCCGGATTGCCGTCGCTACGGGACATCGTTCATTCAACGTCGCCTTACGAGGGTATACCCAGGTTTTTCAACGAGCTAAACCATATCCTGCCGTCCTCGACTCATCGTCCTCGCCATCCGTATCCTCCCATCATCCTCTTCAGCCCGCTCGTTCGCCTCCCCGGGCAACAGCACCGCCTTGTCGATCGCGACCGGCAAGCCGCGGTGGCGGCCCCGGAGCATGACGGCACACAAGATGAGTTTGCTCAGTGTGTGCCAGCAGCCGCAGAAACTGTACGCCTCCCACGGCACGCCCACGCTGATGCCGACGCAGCCGTAGGCGGACACGACCTCGAAGATGACGTTGAAGACGCTGAAGGCGGCCGGGTCGGCGTCGAAGTGCGAGTTCTCGATGATCATGATCAGGAACAGGGCCAGGACGATCCACCAGGCGTCGTGCGCGAGCTGGGCGCGGAGCTGCTGGCGGACGAAGTGACTGTTGCTTTCCTTCGTCGCGGCGCCGCCGGTGACGAAGTGGTCGCGGATGTGCAAGGCACGAGCGAGGAGTCCTGACCCGGTATCGGGATATGGTGAGTCGGGGGGGTTGTGCACCCCGGCCGGCGAATATTGGTCGTCTTCTTCTCGGTCTTCCGCGTAGATTCCTAGTGAACACTCTTCATAGACGTTGCTGTTGCGCATGGTGATGACGACCGGGTAGACGCTGATGTACATCATCACGACACTGTTTTCCCATATTTAGTACATTGCAGTAAGGACTGTGGGGTTTTTGGGGGGTGGGGAAAGTGAGGACGTACTACAAGACTTGCAGACTGATCCGCAACGATGGGATGGCGACGACATAGAAGCCTCCACTCCGCACAGCGAAGGCCTGGAACAAGCCATCGATGACCCGAACGTTGGTAGGCAAAGTGCCGTCGAGCTGAACGTTGTGTATGTTGAGGATCTCGAAAGCGGCCCAGTCGATACCGTTCAGTGTGATGACCGATAGAAGCAGCCACCATGTGTGTTGTGCTGGGAAGAGGTTGGTGTAGCAGCGGCGTGGGTGATCGAGGAGGAAGCGGAGCGTACGAGCGCGTGCATCCCATTTTGGTCCTTGGAAGTATGTAGACGACACGAGCTTCCACATACACCATACGATGAGGCGCAGGAAGACCGGGTAGCAGGTATTGCCTGCCAGGATGAGTAAGGCCATGGTGATCAACAAGTAGTATCCTGTCTGATAGGCCGTCATGTTGGCGTCCAACAAGCTCATCCCCGAGTTGTTGAACGCGGAGACAGCATTGAACTAGAACAGTACATAATCAGCGCATGCGCCACTTACAAGTGCATTAGTCGGGGGCAGGGTGTCTACTTACCGCGCCAACCCACCATGGGTTCAAGCCATTTGACCTGGCGGAATCAGGACGATTGTGGGCAATCCAGATTGCACAGCCAAGGCATCCAAGCAATTGCCAGAGGACAAAGTAGAGCGGCACAAGCCATGCCAGTAATGAAACAGCGCGATACTCGTACCCACCGAGCTTGTCCCGCTCCTTTTCTGTCAGACCGTGAAACTGACTGTTGCGTGAGATCCAGCCGCCGACAGACTCGAAGTACTGGCCGATGTGGCCGCGACTTCTCACAGGTGGGGGCATATTAGTAGCGTCGCTGTCGTTATCTGCTGGTCCAAAACGTGACTTTTCGGGCGATGGCCGGACCGGCGACGTCGGCGCTAGGGTACTATGAGGACGAGCGCCAACGCCTTGCATGTTGAAAATGCTACTACTGCTTCGACGACGCTTGTGAGACGCAGAGATCCACGGTGCAACCTGATGTTGGTAGGCGCTACTTCCCTGATCGAATCGCGTATCTCCTCGGAAGGTTATGCCGTGAATGTTGGCCCGGCCAGGTGAATGCTGTACTTCGGACTCCGAGTCGGAGAATACGCTGCTATCGAGGCGACTCGTTTGACGGCTTACATTGTTCATCGCAGGACCGCCCGTCCTTGCGGGTGGAGTGGTGCCACGGGCTTCGCTGTCACACCCTCCATCCAATGTGCTGAATGGTACCTGTACCGCTGCGATGCTTTCTGTACTCCTGCCACGCACAATCCCAGACACGGACTCTGGTCGCCCTCTCTCCTCATCGCGCGGAGCGTCACCCGATCTGCGGTGCAGAGACCACGGCCGGCTTGTGGACCTACTTCTCCCCCTCCTCTGTCGCTGCACCTCCTTGATGTCCTTGAATTTCCTTTCAAACGCCGCCTTTCTTACTTGTACCACGAATGCCGAGACGAGAATCGCGGAGCCAAGGATGATCAGCAAGAAGAGCAGGAATTGCTGGAACGTGTTGAGCGTGCTTAGATTGACGACGTTTAGCCCCGTCAATGTCATGGCTGACACGGTCAAGAACAGACTATCGGTGAAGCTCACGCTCCCAGCGGGCGTCGAGGAGGCCCAGAAGACGAGGGCGGATATGAGGCATGTTAGGATGAAGTAGGCATAGTGGATGGTGATGAAGTTCAGCGGTGGCAGCTGTTGTCGGATGATACGCAAAGGTTTCTTCCACGGTCCTAGGCCTGGCATGCTGATCCTGAAGACCGGTTGAGAGGACGGTGCAAAGTCCTTAGGCGGTCGCTGTTCTCCCGGCCGGTGCATTCACGGATTGGCCTGGCGGGCGATGCGCGATTTTCTCCAGGAACGTCTGGCCGAGCTACACGCCGTCACCCGTGCGAAGGGAAATGTCGATTGACGGAAAGGAGACATGTCCAGTGTGAAGTGGGCGAAGTACCGAGTGTACCAAGAACGAGGAGAGGGAGGAAACGAGTGGAGGGAAAAGATGCAGTGCTTTCACGTTAGCTAGTAGGTATGCTTGGCGAGTGACCCTGGAGAGCACACGCGCCATGATCACGTGGGCGCCCGATTGTGACGGGACGTCAACACATGGCAGACAACTTTACGCTCGAAGGCTTCACTGAAGGTTCCTTTCGGAGGTACTGCACCTCCTATCTCTCGAGACCGATCATACCTAATCAATAAATACTTATCGTATCTCACTCCTATCCACGTCCGCGTTCGCGTCCTCTCTCGGGTCGATCATGCGCCACCGTCGCTCCCCCGATGAACCTGCCTTGCCACAATCCAAGCCACACAGATCGACGTTACATGCATGTGATGGATGCGATGATTGTGACAGCTTGAGGTCAAGCACATCCTACTACATAAGGTAGTATTCTCTTCTTAATCCTCGACGCGCATCCTCTTCTGATATCAAACCCACGCTACCTCTGTTTCCTGAACAAGCGAACGCCCCACCGTGATATAAGCATTGTTTTCATCATTCTCGGACTCTGCAATCCTATGCTCCATTGCTGAACGCCCGGACTTCTGTACTCTGTGAACCGCAAACACCCTTGGCTTCGCTCTCCCAGCTCCCTGTCGGAATGGCTGGTCACCACGATCCTAAGCTCCTATACGCCATCCACAACATCAAAGCCTACCACATCCAAGATGGGCAGGAGCACTCTCTCACGCCCTCCGGTCCGCAGACCCTCAGCCTCCTCATGGTGCCGACCTCGTCCCCCTTCTCCGATCTGAGCACCACCATCCCGCAAAACGAAGCCCCAGACGAGGATTTCTACCTTCACCTCAACCTCCCGCCCGAGCTCGATCTGCCGCTACCGGCGACGACGCAGATCTACCACCAGCCGCCCACCAGCTACCTCATCCCACGTTGGGACCTTGGCCCAGACACCGGAGCCTTCACCAAGATCGAGTTCCCACGAGTCGGCTACGGTGTTCAGCAGGAAGATGTCGACACGTTCGAGACCATCCTGGCGCAATGCACCGCATTCCTCGAACGTGCGAAGCCGCCGTTGCCATCTCGACCAGGCGAGAAGAGTGGGTATAACCCTGGTGACTATTCCACCTGGGGCAGGTACGCCCCTGATGAGAAGGGCGGCGCTTCTGGAGGGCAGATTGTGCTGGTCGACGAAGACGATGGATCTGTCGTAGGCGAGCTAGGCGGCGATGCCAGGGTTTACGAGGATCCCAAGCTGAGGGCGGGCTCAAAGGATCCTGTGGAGGTGCAGGTCAGCCAGGACGGTAAGAGGATCGAAGTCCGACCGGTCTCAGAGGACTACCTGCGTTTGTCGAAGCATCCGGCGTACAAGGACAGTAGCATGGTCCAAAATGCAGCGACCGCCTCGCGGCTGATCGTCACGGGCAGCTCCTACATCGGAAACGTCCTCACCTCAGGCGCCGACTCATTTGCTCAGAAAACGAAGCCTGTCGCCAAGCCTCTGGAGTTTACCGAGGCAACTCACGCACGAGTACGGAAGATCAATGCCTTCACGCAAGGCGCCGCCGGCCTGTCGTCGAAGACGGTCGGTCAAGCAGCGAACATTGCGCAGAACTTCGCTGCGTCAATGGCCGGCCACAAGAAAAACCGGCCGCACAAGGGATATGACGAGAAGGGCGATCCGTTGGCAGCAGACGAATATAAGCCAGGATTGTTGAACAAGTCCATGATTGCGTTTTCCACGATTGCAGACGGCATCGCGTACTCCGGCAAAAGCCTTTTGACAACGTCAGGTGCGGCAGCAAGTACGATGGTAGGGCACCGCTACGGTGACGAAGCGGGCTCCATCGCCGCCGATCTCGCCGGTGGTGTCAAGAACGTCGGGCTCGTATACATCGACGTCACTGGCGTGTCACGCAGGGCCGTCATAAAGTCAGTAGCCAAGGGAATGGTCATAGGGAAGGTCAAGGGAGGCGGCCAGGTCGTGGTTGGTGGAGGTGACGGTGGTGTCGTGCCTGAGGATGACATCCGACGCGCTCAGGGTGATCCCGGCGTGAGAAATGAGAAAGGCGCGCCAGGACCTGCGTATGGGCCGAGTGGTGGCGAGTACAGACCGGTAGGGTTCGGCGATGCAGCGCCCCCTCAGTACCAGGAATTCTCTGCTGGTTCTTCACGGAAGAGGTGAGGGTTGAGGCTCGGTAAAGATGGCAGACGCGCTCGTGGGAGGAAGAACGGTATGGTGAAGGGCGGTTGGTAAAGAGCGGCATGGTATATACCCAGCGTTGCTTATGTTTGACGCGACCGATGATGCAACGTTTAGCAGACTACTGCGCGTTTTTGATACAGAAACGTACCTACCTAGGTAGGTGCATGTAACTGAACCATTATACTGCTGGGTTTTCGGATCAACACGTACAGACGCATATCGATGTCACGTGTGTGCATATCACATGTGAGGTCTATCACGTGTTTCCGTGATACGGGGCATTACTTCAGCCCTCACTTCCCAAGAGTAAACTACATCCAAACTTTACCTCCTAGTCTATACTTCCACATCCGTCCAAACAACATGAGCAGCGACGCCGACGAGCATTCGACATGTCAACTTTTGACGGCATCGTCAGGGAGTTCCCTGACATTCGCATCGACCACTTCCGCAATACCAGGGTGCTGTCGCGGCCACCTCTCGCGTACTTCCTGAGCCACGTCCACTCAGATCACCTCACAGGTCTGGAGTCATGCAAGTCGCCCTTCATCTACTGCTCTCCGGCCACGCGCGAGATCTTGCTCCGTCTGGAAAAGTACCCGCACCGCATGAACTTTGCGAAGGGGATCTTGGAGACGAGGAAGCAGACATACCGCCACCTGAAAAATCTCTTAAAAGCCATCCCGCTCGAGACTCTAACAGTACTCGAGCTGTCGCCAGGCAAGACCATCAGGGTCACGTTGTTTGATGCGAACCACTGTGTTGGCGCTGTGATGTTTCTGGTTGAGGGCGAGGGCAGGGCTGTGCTGTACACGGGCGACATCCGCTCAGAAGGTTGGTGGGTGGATTCACTGACCCGTCATCCTTTGCTTGTCCCTTACGCGTCTCTCGACGGGAAGAAACCCCTGAAGCGCCTTGATAATGTCTATCTCGACACTACCTTCGCTTCCAAAGCCGACCCTTATCGAGAGTTCCCTTCGAAACGGAACGGGCTGAGGGAGATGCTCGAGAAGGTTTCCATGTACCCGAATGGAACACGTTTCTACTTCGACTCCTGGACGTTTGGGTATGAAGACGTCTGGCAAGCGCTCTCGAGCTTTCTGGATTCCCAAGTACACCTCGACGATTATCGCTTCGGCTTGTACAGAGCCCTCGTCAATGGCCTCGAACCAAAGGCAGGCGAGGTTTCCAAGCTCATGGGATTCCATTGCGGCAATCACTTCCAGCACGGGTGCTTAACGAATGGTCCAACCCGTCTTCATAGCTGTGAAAAGGGCACAGGCTGCGAGATCTGGGAGCAAGGTATGGGTCTGGACACTGCGGGAGAGCTGACTCACTAACCGCGTACGCAGACTTCGTCCGTATAACCCCAATCATCTCTCGCTACCAGGGCAAGGACATGTTCGAGCTCGGCGCTGGCGGTGGACAAGGAGATCTTGATCAACAACACGAGCTAGACGTTGCGGACGCGGCATCGGTCGGCCAGCTCATCACCCTGTGCGCTTCGAAGATGCAGAGCCAGCCTCAATTGCTTTCTGGTGTGCTTAAAATGCTAACCTCCGTTATCAACGGCCAGGTGCAGTCGATCTCTCTTGACAACTCTGGCTTCAGCAATGATGGGATGATAGGAGGCGAAGACGATGCGCATCTTGCCAATATTGATGAGCTACCGCTTGATAAGCTGGTACCCGCCTTAGCCAAGATTGCCGCAGATGCGAATCAAAAGCAGGCGCAGAATAAAGATCCGTTCATGAGAAGCCAGAAGCCGAGCTCGTTGCGTGCGGATGGTTTGCCGAAGCAGATTGTAAGTTCACTGCATGACAGGCCCCCTTCCAGTGCTAATGGCAGACGCAGACTTTCCCGTACTCCAGGCACTCGTCGTATGCGGAACTGTGTTATCTCATCGAAGCCTTCAAGCCTAGAGATATCCACCCATGCACGGTCGATGAGGCCAACTGGACAGCGTCGAGCTCCATGAGCTTCATGAGCTTCTTGTTCGGTCATCTGTACGACGACGGCCGGATTTTCCATCATGACCAGAACATGCTGAAGAAGCTGAACACCCGCCAAGAAGACACGCTACCTCACGCGAAGCTAGCATCTCGGCCTATGTCCGGGTCAGACGATGAAGGAAGTCGAGACGTGTCGGAACACGAGCGGCTGAGGTCATCCCCGCAGGATCGCGAACATCATCTTTTCGAGGTCAAGTCTGGTTCTAGAATGCGAGGCTGGGATGATCTACCACCGGCAAAGCGTCGCTACCGCTCCCTGTCGGGAAGGAGTCATTCCAGCGCCGAGCACCAGACGTCGGTACTTCACAGCGACAATACGGGCAGAGATTCACCCGTGAGTACCACATTATATCGCTCAATAGGTCAAGAGTCAGCCGATATCACTGTCGGCCCCCGCGCAAATTCCCGCATCGCTCCTCATGCCTTTGCGGATACAGTGGACGAGACCACCAAGCAACAAGACCCCGACGGTAAACCATCACAGCACAGTGTATACCGGGAAGAGCAGGCACACCATGACGATGGCAAGACCTCTGTGTATGATGAGCACGAGTTGGTAGCAAACGGCCTAGTCGCCGACTTTCAGTCATCGCCACTCACACCCGAAGCTCGCCTTGCACTTCGCCAGGAGGCACACGATGCAGCGCTTGGGCTCGACGATCTTCAGTGGAGTGATGTTGGCTTGGTGAGCACGAACGGACATCAAATGAAAGAAGAGGAGCTGTGAACGGATGAGCAGTCGGTTGGTCTGGCCCAGCTGAAAGGGATGTCTGCAGAAGGACGCAGCATGCGATGATCGTGTATGTCGCAGGTACGCTCTCCGGCTGGCTTGGGATAACGCATCGCTGACACGGGAGCTCGTCAACATCCGTCCATCGGACGAAGAGCGATGCTCTCGTGGTAACCCTTCCATCAAGTTGTTGAGGTCAGGACGATTTCGTTGATCGGTGGCTGCCTCGCTGCATTTGCAAGGGGAGAGAGACGCTGCCACCACATTGGAAAACGAACGAACAATTAGTGGCGACAGCTCCGCCGTGAGCCAATCAATACTCTATCAATCAGCGGTATGTCAACGAGTGTGTCTTTCGTACGCTATGGATCCTTGCTGTAGCCGCGATCCGACTGTCCTTCGGCCCTTGTGATAGGGAAAGCACTACAGCGGCCAGAGCCTCCTGCATGTCATTCGATTAGCGAGTAGCTATGTGGAGACGATTGTAGTCCCTTGCCTACAGCGAAACCTATCCCACGCTCACGAAGAAACCTCTTAGTGGCGTTACACCTTCAGCCCAGAACGAACCTTTCGGTGGCACTACAACAAGACCTTTCAGCTCCTTATTCTTCCACTGAACCCCTTGACAGAGATGGTACAGCACCCGCAACGTGGGCATCGCCACCCCCAACTTTTCCCCTTCCCGCAGCGCTTCGCCCAGTATATTCTCATACTCGATCATATTGCCTTTCCTCACGTTTGATAGCATGCTCGGCGGCAGGTACATATCGAGTGGATCCATCTCGATCATGTCATGAACCACCGTCTCCGGCAGGTCGTAACCCGACGCCTTTGCAGCCGCGACAATCTCTGCCATTGCCGGTCGGACGAGACCCGCGATGGCACCATCTGCCAGGCGGATGCGGCCGGTGGCGAGGCCCGTCAGTGCGCATATCGGGTTCAGACAGGCGTTGTAGACGAGCTTCCGCCATCTCGTCCAGCTCACATCAGCACGATACGTACATCGCGTCTTACCGCCGGCACCATATATCTCCACGAAGCGCTCGGCGGCTGCCTTCTCGACTTCCGGGTCAAGGTTTGGGTTTCGAAAAGGTCTGACGAATATTTTGTCGGGAAAGTCCTGCACGATACGTCCGGGCTCGGGCTCTTTTGCGCCGATCAACGAGACGCCACTGAGGATCACGTTCTGGGAAAATGTAGCAAACAGATGCTTTTCAATATTCAGCCCGTTCTGTACGAGGACGACGACCGTTCTTCCGGGCGTCACGGCCGGCCTGATCAACTCGTGCACGCCGGGTGGAACATCGGCGACATTCTTCGTCGCGCACACGACGTAGTCCCAAATCCGACTTCCGTACCCAATCTCATCATCAGGGACTTTGTCGAGCACTCCTGTCGGTTTGTAGCCTTGGATGGTGCCGTGATCGCACGACTCGATGCGGTACCCATTCCGGGAAAGTACGGGGAAGTTCGAACGGCACACCACCGTCACGGCGGCCTGCTTGTTGGCCTCGAGGTTCCACGCCGCGATTGCGCCTACGCTGCCACCTCCGAGAAGGAGCACGTTGGGTGCCGAAGTCATCGGTCGGTGCCACGTGGATCGAGTCGGGAGATCAGAGGCCGAGGCGAGGCCTGGAGCGCGGTTCATCCAGTGACATTGAAAAGCCCGTGAACGACCGTGACATCTTCACAGCATGCAGTACATAAGCGTGGGGGTCGTGTGACTTCGCGAAAGCAGCGCGACATGAAGTGACATTCAGATTATTGATATCGTGGCGATGTCACCACCTCATTATGTCATCTTACTAGATGGCTTCCGCAGGTTGTCATCGGTACGGTCACTCGTATTACCGAGCAAAATCTTCTGACACCGTCGACTTCTGATTGGCTCTATGGGCCATCTTTCAAAGGCCAAGAGACTTTTCTTCGATTATCACCTGACGGTCCCATCATCACACATCGTGTAGCCACTCCAGCGACATCCATGTTGACGTCCATTGGGCATTGGTGCACAGATAAGCGGTATATTACTATGGGCGGACATCTATCGATCATGCAGCCTTGCAATACATAGCCAACAACATCAACTACACCTCCAATCTTGCTTCTGGTACCACTCACCTGCAATGGATACAGTAGAGCGAGGAGTGGCGAACGACCCGCATAGCGACGCCGGCCTGGGCAGGATCTCATCCCTCGACGACGAAAAGGCTCATCACGCGAAAGCTGGAAAGCGCAGCCACGAGTTGGACGACAGTAACAACAATGCCGTGGACATCGAAGCTGGCTCGGCAGGGCATGATACGAATGGTGAGTGTTCTCGCCATGGCAGCGCAAGAAGAATAGTCTTACGATATCTCGACGACTAGTACTGACACGTGATGGCAGACGAACAACACAGCGAACCACCCCCACCTCCGCCCTTCAAGGGCCTTTCCATCCTCGACCGCCTCCTGGTCCTCTGGATCTTCCTCTCCATGGCCATCGGCATCATCCTGGGCAACCTCGTGCCCTCGGTCGGTCCCGCGCTGCAACGAGGCACCTTCGTCGGCGTCAGCGGACCCATCGCCGTCGGTCTGATGGTCATGATGTATCCGATCCTCTGCAAAGTCCGCTTCGAAACCCTGCACCTCCTGTTCCGCACGCAGGAGCTGTGGAAGCAGATCGGCATCTCCTTCCTCCTCAATTGGATCATCGCGCCACTCTTGATGACCGGCTTGGCCTGGGCTTTCCTGCCCGATCGCTGGGAACTCAGGGACGGCCTCATCTTCGTCGGAGTGGCGCGGTGCATTGCCATGGTGCTCATCTGGACGGACCTCGCGGGTGGCGACGGCGACTATTGCGCCGTGCTCGTGGCGTTCAACAGCATCCTCCAGATTGTACTATTCGCCCCTTTCGCGGTCTTTTACGTTCGGGTCGTTTCACATGATGTGAGTCTGTGTGCTTGCAGAAGTACGTCGTTGGAGCTCTCACACTGACGAATATAAATAGCCCGGCGACATCAGTAACGATCTGTACCAGAACGCCGCAACATCGGTCGCCGTCTTCCTGGGCATCCCACTTCTTGCGGCCATCCTCACCCGTCTGATCCTGCGCAGACTGCTCGGCGAACACAAATACCAGCACTACTTCATCCGCTTCGTCGCGCCCTTCTCGCTCGTCGGCCTGCTCTACACCATCATCGTCCTCTTCGCCAGCCAAGGCCTGCACGTGGTCCAGCAGATCACCTCTGTCCTGCGCGTGTGCGCGCCACTCATCGTCTACTTCCTCGTCATCTTCCCGTTCACGGCGTGGATGATGTGGCGCATGGGTTTCGACTACAAGCTGAGCTGCACGCAGTCCTTCACCGCTGCGTCGAATAACTTCGAACTAGCCATCGCCGTCGTGGTCTCGGTATACGGCGCTGGGAGCCAAGAAGCGTTGGCGGCGACCGTAGGACCGCTGATCGAAGTGCCGGTGCTGGTCGGCTTGGTATACGTTATACGGTTCGTCAAGAACCGATGGGGTTGGAAATGATAATTTTCATAATGATAATTGTCGTGACTCGGGATCAATTGGTGTTCCTTCTTGCTCTTTTACTCTCCAATCTCGTTCTGCAATGCCCACATATTCCAAAGTTTCGTCGGGCTCTCCGAAGGTAAGAAAACCGGCCCTACGGACTGTCGGTCCCCGTTCCTCTGGATCGTCGCGGCCTCGGGGATTAATTCATCTTCAGCGTGGCCAATCGTCAGAGCCTGCCCCGAATACGCTTCGCGCAGCTGATTGACCAGTGTCTCGCAAGTAGTCTGATTGAGGAGAGACGCAGGGCTGGCCGCCGCCGCAGCCAGCATCAAAAACACGCTTCTTCCACCATTCTCCAGCAACATCGGAATCGTGCACTTCGCCACCGCATGCAAGAACCCCACACTGCACATCCAAGACTCCCGCAACTCATCCCGATCCAAGCTCAACACATCCACCGCACCCGTTGACAGCGGGCGCTCGTACGCCGGCGTGCACACGACGCCGCTCACGCCCCCGACATTCCGACTCACCTGCCGTATGACCGCCGAGATGTGCTCGTCCCGCCAGTCGTCGAGCACGTGCGTCGACACAATCACCTCTTGTCGCAGTCGGCCCACGAGCGCGTACACGTCCATTTTCAGCTGCTTGATCGCCGCCTGCTGCTCTTTGCTGCCCACGATCGCGATGCCGGAGTACAGTTGTCGCGTGAGGAGGAGGTCGAGGTAGTGCATTGTTCGCGGATGCAGCTCGGCGATGGCCGCCAGGACCAGGAGACCCTGCGCTTCTGCTGGCTTCGGGGGTGCTGTCGCGGAGGGTGCTGCTACTGCTGCTGCTGCTATACGAGCTGGAGACCGCTCTGGTATAGTTATCGGTACTGGCGCAATCTTCTCTTCCCTGCCGTCACGGTAGTTCATGAAGCTCGGCCTCGGGCTGGATCGAGCGGTGTCTCTCGACGCCGTGGTTGACGGCGATGGACGAGACGGCGCTGACAGTGAGGACTCTCCATCATCTCGGGTGGCGGGCGTAGACGTGCCTGCGCCACTGGTCGTCTCCATGCTCGCTCGGTAGCAGAGATACGTCGGTTTCTTCATCGACTCTGTGGAGTAGACACTGCTCGCTCGGCTGGGACTTGTTGCCATGGTAAGGATGTGCCTTGGGTGAATCTACCAAAAGTCGATACGCAAATGATACAGTCTGGAATGAACGAGATGTTGTTTCGAATGCGCGAGTGAGAATGAAATGCGGAACTCACTAACCTACAGAACCAGGTACGTGACCGAGACGCGAAAAGGCCAGACACGGCTATGTACGTGGCCAACCTGCATACTTGGCACTGCCGGGACACTGGGTATGGTGGAGTTGAGCAGGCGTTCATGCAGGCAGGGGAGCGTCATCTGTCGCCCGTAGGTGAGGGGCAAGGAGGCCGGAATATGAACGAGTTGATCAATCAAATCTTCACCCAATCCTTAATAATCCACCCCGGACCGCGGACTAGTATACACTCACCCAGAATTGTTTGAACTTTGTTCATTGACGGGGCAATAATAAACATTCTATAGGCCGAGGCGCACCAGGTTACAGGTACTGGAACTCACTCAACAAACAACTCGACAGTGATGGGCGGTTCGAACGAGAAGGCTCGTAGAGAGTAACACGATTCAGGGGGTAAGGTTGCACGTGGTCCTTGGTCAAGCGGCACCCGCTGCAATTGATGATACGGATGATTATACTTCCTTCTACAATCGCGCCTCGAGGCTAGAAAGATCAACCGCTCCAAGTCTTTGCCCTCCCGGTCAAGATCCGCATCGCATCGCATCTTTTCTCCCTCATTCGCAGGCTCTGCCGGGCTTCATCTCACACCCTGCAAGCCAGGATGCCCACCTAGCCTCACGCTGGCCTGGACACACATTTTCAGAGCGCCCCAATGGTGAGATTATCTCTCCCAGTATGCGTGTAACAGTCGCGTGTTCGCCTTGTGTTCCAGTCTGTGAAAGGCTTGAAAATGTGTTTCTTCTGCGGTCGGTCTCGTGTGCATAGTCCAAGGAAGCAAGCAAACTAGCCGATCAGAACTCCATGCTCCTCGGAAACTAGTAATGGGAATCGAATGCTACTGAGAAAGCTTTGTTGCCACTGAATGTTATACAGTGAATCGTGAGATCAGATCACACGGCAGAGAGACGTGGTCTCAATCAAGAGTACGTCTTTCGCGCTCGTGCTCTCCGGTCCTATCTGATGTGTGCAGCAAAGAGACACACGCGTGTCTCGTTAAGAGTCATGGGGGGAGCTAGATGGGTCTGTATCAGCAACATCATCATTTCGCAGTCTCGCTGAGGTTTTGGGGGCTCACTTCGGGGAGTACTGAGGACTCGTGGGGCTATATGTTGGACTGCTTCCACCCTGACCAGGCGAGCCGGGCGAGTAGCCGTTTTGCGCCGGGCTCGTTGGGCTGTAGACCGGAGAAGTCGGGCTATAGGACGGCGAGGTTGGCGACGCTTTGCTACCTCCAGCACCGCCTCCGTATTTGGGGCTGGTCGGTGAGTAGGCTGGCGACGTTGGGCTATACGCAGGCGACGTTGGGCTGTAAGCGGGCGATGTCGGGCTGTATTGCGGCGAAGTCGGCGAGTATTTCGGCGAAGTGGCGCTGCCTGGTGCGTGATGCGCCGGCGACGTTGGGCTATAGTTCGGCGACGTTGGACTGTAGCTTGGCGAAGTTGGGGAGTAAGACGGTGAGGTAGGAGAGTAAGATGGGGAAGTGGGCGAAACCTTGTTACCGCCACTGTACGCCGGGGATGTAGGCGAGTAGGTGGGCGACGTGGGCGTGTATGCCGGACTCGCGGGTGAGAAGCGCGGCGACGTGATCTGGTAACTCGGGCTCGTGGAACCGGAGTCAAAGCTTGGCGATGTCGGCGAGTAGCCTGCTGGCGAGGCTGGCGAGTAGCCACCATAGCCAGGGGATGTCGGACTCATGCCGCTGCTGAATGGACTGGTTGGAGCATAGCCCGGGCTCATGCCACCGGCATAAGGACTCGCTCCGCCAAAGCCGCCGTAACTCGTGAGCCCTCCAGAGTCGGCACCGCCAGCATCGATGATGGGCGAGAACGAAGCGCCGTAGTCCGGACCTGCGCCGTAAATTCCCTCTGCCATTGGCGAGCCCATATCGTACGGTGTCGCAGCGCCATCCATCGGGCTGGCGGCTCCGGCCATCGCGCCCGCCGGTCTGTGGCTCGTAACCACAGTCTTGAGCATTTCTTGGTCGAGGAGCATGTCGAACTCGCCGGTGCCTGAAGGCGCCAACTGGCCGAGAATGATGTTCTCGGAAACACCACGGCAGTCGTCCAACTCGCCCGAAGACGCAGCCTCGAAGAGGATTTCCACCGTCTCTTCGAATGAGCAACGCATCAACGCGCCCGTGTCTGCACGGTTGATGCCGTGTCTCGTGACCGCCATCAAGGTGCCGCGAGCGCACATGACATCGCACAGGATGGCCATATGACGGTAATTGACGTAGGACCCATCTCCAGTCAGGACAGCACTGAGCTCGCGGATAAGCGCAGCACGCGTAGCCTCGATTCCGAAGCACTTCATGATCTCGCCAAAGTGATTGCAGGTGGTCCGGTAAGGGTCGACACCTTCGATAGCCAACGTTTCCTTCAAGTTGAAGCCGTCGGTATCGAGGTACCACTCCTTGCACAGATCATCCGTCTTCGACTTGACGATGGAACCGTCCTCTTTCACGCGAGTGGTCGTTTCCGAAGACACAAAGCACCGACGAACACCGGACACACCACGCAGCACCACGTTATCTAGGATGTGGCCTTCGAGGCGCTTGAGAGTGTCTTCCTCCTGATCTTCCTCGCCTTCTTCCTTGTCGCCGCGGTTCCCAGTAAGTGTGCGGAGACGGATGATTTGCTCATCAGCATTGTCGTCCGAGAAGATGACCGCAATATCTCGGCCGTAGACAGCCTTGATTGCGTGACCGACATCGGTGACCGTCAAGCCTTTGTCCAAGAGCTGGCGACGACCGAGTACTATACGCATCAACCACTTGCTCTGAGCGTCGATCGGCTCCGCGCCCTCCTCGGGGATGATGAAGTAGGACTCAACCATATCCCGATCAGCTTCGATGACTGTGGACTGGATGTCCGGATCGTAGTAGATCTCGACCTCATCTGTAACAGAGCGCAGGGTTGTGTGTTCGATCTTGCTTCGCAGGTCCTTGCACTTCTCCTGCGACAGCCTGTCGTCGTCGCTTTGGTAGACCTTCATCTGGGGCGTCTTGAGGTTCTCGGCTACGTTCAGAATTTCCTTCAAACGTGGTACACCCTTGGTCGTCGTTTTGGCGGTGACACCAGCCAAGTGGAAAGTGTTCAGCGTCATCTGCGTAGCGGGCTCACCGATGGACTGCGCCGCTAGCACTCCGACCATCTCCCCAGGGCTGGCCAGAGCACGAGAGAATCGGTTCTCCAGATCTCCCAGGATGTGATCAAGCGCATGAGCAGTCAGCGAATCGTCCTTAACTATCCGCTTGAATGCCAAACGTGAGCGGAAATTGGCCTTGCAGAGTAGCGTCGCGTTCAGATCAGCCTCGATCGATAGCGAATCGTCGCCGCGCACGATCTTGAGCCGATCAAGCATGGCGTTGATCTTCGGAATGGTGATGCGCGGGTCAAGATCACTACGTCCGCCCTCTCTAATGAGGAACTTGTCCTTGGCATTGCGAATCAAGCGGTCGACGTTCAGTGGAAGCTGCCGAGACTGGTCCGCGCCGTCTTCGGCACTTAGCCCTTGTCGAATCTTGTCGCGCGCGTGCCTGATCTCTTCGAATTCCTCGTCGAACAATCGCTGCACTTCGATATCGCCCTGAATCTCCTCAGCCATCTCTAGCATGTCGCTGGTAAGCATGAGGTCCCTGTTGGCTGGGCTGATGACGTCGATCTTGTACTTTTTCTCGAAAGTGGCCGTCGACGAGGTGATGATGTCGAGGGGCTGTGGCTCGATGTACATAGCATCAAGGCCGTCTTCGCCGTATATGAACTGCAAAATGTCGCCAAGCGAGTTACGGATGGTGCCGTCGTACTTGACCATGACCTCTTCCAAGGCTTTGACCAAGCGGCGCTGGATGTAACCGGTCTCCGCGGTCTTGACTGCAGTGTCGATGAGGCCTTCGCGACCACCCATGGCGTGAAAAAAGAACTCCTGGGCCGTCAAACCACGAAGGTAAGAGTTCTCCACAAATCCTCTCGAAGCTGGCGAATAGTCATCTTTGGGGAAATGGGGCAGTGTTCGGTATTTGAACCCAAACGGCAAACGTTTGCCTTCCAGAGATTGCTGGCCGACCGCAGCGGTCATCTGTGACACGTTCGTCGTAGATCCTTTTGAACCACTGTGCACCATGGTACCGACGTTATTGCAAACCTTCATGCCCTTGAACGCAATGTCACCTGCGTTGTTGCGGGCATTGTCCAGGAACGACTTCGCCTTCGATTCGAACGTTTCACGGATCGTCATACCGGGCAATGTCTCCAACTCGTTCGACTCAACCTGGGCCACCAGCTCGGCAAGGTCATTCTTTTCTTTCTGTACAGCAGCTTCGATCTGATCCGCCATCTCTGCGTCGGGGACGGTGTCACCGATACCGACGCTGAAGCCGTTGTGTAGGAGCCAATATGCGACGATGCGCTGCGCTGCGTTAAAGAACGTCACAGCCGCACTCGAGTCCTTATCGTTGAAGATGTAGTGAACAACACCACCTTGCGAGGCACCCACAATCTTCTTGACCATGCGGCCCAAAATCAGCTCGCCGTTTTGTATGAGGAGACCTTTGGCTTCCTTCAAGGGAATATGGGGTGTAGCCTCCTCGTCACTTCTCGTCAGGTTCAGTCCACTGGGGAGTGCGAGCGACACGATCTGCTTGCCTGTCCATCTCGGGCTCGGCATGATGATGGCTGGCGTTGGAACGATTCCATCCCATCCCGGCACCCACATGAGGATGTTCATCACGGTGGCGTAGTCGAGCATGGTGTCGCGTCGCGACATCATGTAGATGCCGGCCATAGTGTCTTGCACGATACCCATCAAAGGTCCATTCTTCTGAGGGGAGACGATGTTTTTTGGCACAGCGCAGAGTTGGCTGACCTCAGCACGCGTCTCGTGGCCTTGCGGAACGTGCAAGTTCATCTCGTCACCATCGAAATCGGCATTGTAGGGTGAAGTCACTGACAGGTTGAGGCGGAAGGTCGAGTAGGGCATGACCTTGACCTTGTGACCCATCATTGACTCTTTATGGAGCGAAGGTTGACGATTGAAGATGATGTAGTCGCCGTCGACGATATGTCTCTCGACCTTCCAGCCGTACTGAAGCATGGTATCGACTTTGGCACGTCGGAGATCAATCCGATCCCCGTTGTCGCGGATCACGAACTTCGCACCTGGATGCTCGTTTGGCCCATTGCGGACGAGTTGCTGGAGCTTTTGGATATTGTACGCATTCACCGTTTCCGGGAAGGTCAAAGTCCTCGCAATGGTACGAGGAACACCAACTTGGTCCAGATCGAGGTTTGGATCACCAGTAATAACGGTACGTGCTGAGAAGTCGACACGCTTGCCCATCAGGTTTCCACGAAGACGACCCTCCTTAGACTTCAGACGAGCGCGAATGGACTTCACCGGACGGCCAGACTTCTGCAGGGCCCTCGGCACGCCTGCGATGTCGTTGTCCATGTACGTTGCTACGTGGAATTGCAGCAGCTGAATGAACTCATCGACGACGTGTTGCGGCGAACCTTCCTGCTCGCAACGACGAACATTGGAGTTGGCGCGGATGATGTCTGAAAGCTTGTAGGTCAAGTCATCCTCCGACCGCATCCCTTGACTGGTACCATCCACCGAAATGGACGGACGGACTGCCGGCGGGGGAACGGGCAGTACCGTGAGCACCATCCACTCTGGCCTGGCGTAATCGGCGTTCAGGCCTAGGCGTGCCAGATCGTCGTTGGGGATGTTGCGGAAGACATTCAGTGCCATTTGCGGCGTGATGACACGCTTTTCAGCCTCACCCTTTGAGCCGGGCTCATCATCATCGGTCTTTGCAATCTTCCATGAGCCTACAAGACGCAGCTGCTCCTTGCGGATGGTAGGCTGCACGTTGCCGCAACCACCGTGACCTTTGGTCTTGAGTTTCGCCTTTGGATCATCGCCAAATGATTCATTCTCATCGGCTGGCTCATCAGTTTCGCAGACGGTTTTGGCCTTGCAAATCCTGTGGACTGCCTCGAATCGACGTTTCGGGTCCCGAAGGCGAACGGCTTGCGCAAATTGGACATTGCGCTAGAACACTGGTGTAAGCACTGAAATGCTGGGAAGAAAGAGCTTACCTGTCACGAAGTGGGGATGACTTACTTCGTCCTCTTTCAACTTGCCGCAATTATGGCAGACAGACTCGAGGATCTTCTTGATCTTGGTAATGAACCCTGGTCACGTGCCATGTCAGCAAACAACGGCCTTTAATTAGCGGCGACTCGCGGCAGACCTACCAACATGGAAAACGGGCACGGCGAGTTCGATGTGGCCAAAGTGGCCTGGGCAGTTCTCGGGTACTTCGCCGCAGGTTGCGCACTTGGTGCCACGGTCGATAGAGCCTAGCTTTGGGTCGTTCAAGCCCTTCTCACGCGGCCTGTGACGCTGCTCGTCCATCGTCTCCGGGTACTCGATGTGGCAGACACTCATGTTCTTTGTCTCTTCTGGCGAGAAAAGACCGAATTGAATCTCCTGGACCACCTTGATCTCCGCCGAGGAGTGTGGGAACGTGTAGGTCGCCATATTGACGGCGAAGTAAGCGCTGCCGCTGTCGACTCAGAAACACTCCGACGCGATCGCCCTTCTATACGAAACGCGAAATGAGTTATCCGCTGC
>Ga0058704_10000045_pt1 | contig 57524 bp, 48 predicted proteins | sample AgamicMgSfe_FD_71363 | JGI IMG/M metagenome (GOLD analysis project Ga0058704, IMG submission 71363) | Agave microbial communities from Guanajuato, Mexico - Mg.Sf.e | ecosystem: Host-associated > Plants > Phyllosphere > Phylloplane/Leaf | place: Guanajuato, Mexico | collected 2012-05-30
TGGCGGATAACCATGGTCTTTGGAGCCACAAGAGCGGTTGGAAAGGGGTTTCTATGGCGTTTGATCCGATGCGGCATGCAGCGCTCTGATCTTTTGATGACACAGCGAGCGAACAATCATCATATCACAACATGTAACGTCCTTAACGTATGGTTGCACGTGACGGTGCCTTTTCTAAACACGTGACTACGTCTGAGATTAGCCGAGTTTGAAGAACACAGATGGCGCTTAATGGTGCCTAACTCGATCGAGCCGCGATCAATGCCGTCATAGTCACCTTCAAGATCCACGTTATGGGTCATAGATCAGACCATCAAGGCCATTGACATTCACATACCTACTACAAGTACACATCTCTTCGGTCTCCCTGTCTCCAGTCTACATACCTTTTTCCCTACTTTTTCTCATCTTCAAGAAGTAACAAGCAGCCACCATAGCTACCAAATTCTCCTCCCGCCTCACGAGCCTCTCGCGCACCCTCCAGCGCACCATGGCCTCGACCTCCACCCCGGCAACGCCGCAACCGGCGCCCTGGAAAGCCAGCTTCCTCGAGCACCTCAACCAAATGGACAGCCCGGAATTCGTCTTCAGCAGCCTGCACCCGGCCCCCAACAAGGACAGCCCGACGGCCTACTTGCCGCGAGCACGCTACTGCATCTTCCGCGGCTTCTGGGCCGAGTTGCCGGACAACAAGCACAACAATGCACCCATGAACGAGCGGGTTTACGAAAGCGAGATGCCGACTTTCACCACGGATGTGCGCATGGGCAAGCCGTTTGAGCTCTTCTCCAGTTCTAGCGGGCACGCGACCGAGGAGAGTCAGGTGCAGGGGTCCGGGGGCGGTGGCCCGTGTGAGGCTGTGTGGTGGATCAAGGGGGATACGATGGTGCAGTGGAGGATGAAGGGAGAGGCTTTCGTGGTTGGGCAGGATATCGAGGGCGAGGGTGAGCAGAGTAAGGAGAGCAGTGGGGTCAGGACGGTGAAGAGTGAGCTGGGGAGTCGGATGAGGGTGGTGAAGGAAGAAGGGAAAGAGAAGTGGTCGTGGAAGACGGAAGTGACGGGCCACTTTGGCAACCTCTCGCCCGGCATGAGGGGTACGTTCAAAGCACCGCCGCCCGGACAGCCCGTGGATCAGCCGTTTGATGAGAAGAAGTATCAGCTTGGGGAGAAGGTGGAGGAGCTCGACCACGCCGACGCCCGGGCGAATTTCCGCGTCGTGGTGATCAAGCCGGAGGAGATGGAATCGGTGGATCTGAGCGATCCCAAGAAGGCAAGACGCCAGGTTTACAAGTACGACAACCAGAGCGGACAGTGGTCGCAACAGGAGTGTTGGCCATAGAGAGACAAGGTTAGAAGAATATTGGAAGCCTTGTATATTCCTGTCCAAATGGAAGCCAAACGCACTCGTGCGATATTCTGCATGCTTGACTTGGTTATCGGTCAATCCCCACACCTTGATGCTCGTAACAGTCGTATCCAGACGAAACCTCGTCTATTGGCAGGCTCGCTGTCGAATGCTTGGATGACTTACAACAGTGTCGTTCGAAAAGGTCCTTGACTTTTCAGAGTGCATTGGATGCAAAAGCGTGATCTGCCGCCCAATCTAGTTTTCTCCGTCGATGCAAGACCCGGAGGATCAATCAGCCGTAAGGGTACTTTGGTAACAGGCTGACAGCAGGTGGCCGGCAGCCTGAGTCCCTGACACCGAGAAAAGAGCTCTCCTTCATCGAGCTGTGGATTCGCTGTATCGACATATTTGAAGTTCGCTGCATCAAACAAGTCCTTGTGATGAAAAAGTCTTACTTCACGGTCGCAGGAGTTTCTCATCTCCGTGCATGCACACCCGGAGCCAGGATGCTTGCGTATTTCTCGCCTCCTGTCGTCTAATTTTGCCGGAAAGGTAGAGGATCTTCGCTTTGTGCTGCGTGCAGAGCTGATGAGAGGAGGCAGGAAATAGATAGGTTCACCTCGTCGTACATTCATGAAGGCGCTCACCTTTAAGATCAGGTGACATGTCACATGGAGTTCGTTGTTTCGACGGTATAGCCGTTCGATGTAGTAGGGCTGTTGGCGCATTACATTGAAAGCCCATCGGGAGCGGCCAAGTACCTACCTAGGTAGGTAAGTAGTAGGTACATAGAGTTCCGGCACATGAGGAGACATGACATCTGCCACAGTGCCACTGCCGTCCGGTCGACGTGCCTGGGTGCGCGAGTAGAAGCAATAATCATAACTGCAGAAATCCGCGGCATCGGCAGCCGGCGACGTAAGGTTCGAAGCTTGTCAGGGATTCTTTACAAATAGCACCCTTGTCATGTTTTTTGACATTCCAATGTCGTTACAAAAATCGGGCTGGGCGAAAGTTGTGACCTCGATGTTGAGGAGCAGAACAAAAGTGCAACCCTCGAGACTTTCGACTCCCTTGACCTCCCCACGTGCCGTGAAAAGTCCATCGGGGCCCATCGCAAGTTCGTGGTGTGTGGACCGTGGGCGACGGAAGTACGACATATCGTCCCTATGTGGAGAGAGAAATCTAGCCCGCGTCGTGTCGGAAGCCGCCCTTTCGCTCTGGCGCTATTGTATTAGGCTGACATTGCGCCGCCGCCCCGATGACTGCTGTTCTCCATCCCCTCCCACATCACCTCCACACTTTCGTGTTTCAGTCCATCTGCCGCCTCCGACGACATACACCCTTCGTAGTATCATACGCTTGGGAAAAGATTCTTGGCGAGGGCCTCCGATTCTGTTGTAAAAGACGACTTTCGCACCAGCGCTCGCCCATCACACACATCCCGCCAGCTAGTGTCGAATGACCGTTTGCGCGACGTAAGCGAGTCTGCTGTGCCGTAGGATGGCCGGCGAGGCGTTGGACTGCTTCACCTCGCTTCTGGAGAGTATACCTGTATGGATCGCGGATCTGGAGAGCACGCTGAAGACGGCGACGGAGCGACAAAATGCCATCCTGCTCGAGAACAGGCCTGCTGGACCTCCACTAGGGGATAATACCGCCAAACCCGCCCTGTCGAGGTCATGCGGCTCGGACCATCAGGACGTCCGAGACGTAACACCATGTGCTTCTCGGCCGCCGACACTGCTGAGACCGCAGCTCCCGCACCTGTCGAATTCGGACGCGCTGCGGCTGTCCCAGCGGAAGCGGAAGACGGTGTCGGCCTGCTCCGACAACCAGTCTGGACCCTCGAAGTTTCGAGCGCGGAGTATGGTCGTTGTGTATTACGATGGCGATGTGCAAAAGAGGTTCGAGACACTGGTGAGAGCGGTCGGGTCGTGTAGGAACGCCATTCGTAAGGGCAAGATGGCCGTCAAGGTGGACAACTTGTCACGGACGGATTCGTCGAGCAGCAGCGATGCCAGCAACAGTGGTGGAGAAGAGCCAGCGTTCGACCTCGGCAAGTTCGGTCCTAACGCCGGTCGGCCTTGTCGGGCAAAGGGCAATGTTTTCGGCAGGGAGGATGGGACTGAAGCCTTTGTGAAAGTCGACAGCCTGCTCGAAAAGGCCCAGGCGCTGTGCGAGAGGGCAGCGCACCAGATTCTGCGAGACGGCGATTGTGCAGTCGAGCTGAAAACGGCCACGGAGCATTTTACCGAGGCGAGGGCGGTGGCCGAGTCGGCGCTGCCAGCCTTGAGGAAAAAGGCCGACCGAGCCGCTGAGAGACAGAGGCGGAGCGATGAGCGACATCGGGCCGAAGAAGCCAGTGAATTGAAGAGGGCTTACGCGAGCGTGCGTACCGTCACCCTTTCGCCGTCTCCACCCATCGACTCTCAGCTTGAGATCGATCTTGAGGCGGACGACTCGTCCGATCGCGACGATGCCGACTTGCTTGAAGCCCACACCTTGCATTTCGGCCGGAATCAGATGCGGAGCTCCAGGATACCCGCTCACTGAACGAAGTTTACTTCACTGTACTTTTTCCTTTCTTTCTTCTTGACATCTGTCGAATTTTGCGGAAGATCATGGATTTTATGGTCTTGTCTTGTTTGAAGCTTGGGCAAGCGCGGCGTTCGGGAGCAAGTGTACTGCTCACTTGGGCATACGGTTGACGATGACTTGGAAAATGGTCAGCATGCGTACTCCTTTCCCATATGCTGAGGTGGTTGGGTTGTCTTGGGATCGACTCGAGATTGTTTCTTCTCGAAGCAACATGAACTTCAATGTTCATGTCGTCTCTGCACGTGCGAAAAGCGAAGTGTCGTCACGTTCACGTGCTGCCGCGTTTCTTTCACGCGTCGTCAGGCAGTCGCGGCGGGTTGAGGCCTTCCGCCATCAGCCTGACCTCACTTCATCCAACTTCCAATGTTTTATATTCCTCAACTTTCCATTCACTTCTTTTTATTGTGTCTCTTCGCTTCGTCGTGACCAAAGAGATCGTTGTCTCCAATTACTCCAGTACTCACTGCTCGCTGCTCGTCGCCTGCGAGCATCTTCGACGCGCCAACCTTCTAGTGTGTCGCTAGCTGCCTCAAACGCTATCATGAGCAGTGACCAACGTCGCTCTAGTGGCGCCACTCAGGTATGTATGTATCTTGCCCCCCCCTAACGGTAAAACAATTCTGAGAGTGTACTACTAGGACAGCTCTACGCGTACTCTGTCGGCCTCATCCGTTCCTACCTCTAGATCCCGAAAACCACATGTCGAGATCGTCGAAATCGATTCGGACGAAGAGGACCAAGCTCGCCAGATAATCTCGCAAGGCATCGCTCGAGGCCTTAATCCCAAGAATGTCGTTCCAACCGCCCAGATGACCGTCGAATCGTCTAACGGGGAAGTCGTTACGAAGGCGAGTTCCGTGCGCAAGTTGCCAACGTTATCCGTTCAAACCCGTAAACCACATGTCGAGGTGGTTGAAATCGACACGGACGAAGAGGACCGCGCTCGCGAGACGCTCCCGCGAGGCGCTGCTCGAGGCCTCAACCCAAACAACGTTCTCCAAACGACAGCCGTCCGGGTGACCGCTGAACCTTGTGACGAGGAAGCCGATACGAAGACTTCCCTACCTACTCATGCTACCCGCGCCTCTCGAAACGGCAGGCCAGCAGTGGATTACGACATGAAGTATCACCCGATGGACGAGGTTACGCGTCCAAAGCGTGCAGCAGCGCGCCGCGGCTCAGGATCACTCTCCGTGTCATTTTCCGTGTCTCTGAAGCGGGAGCTCTCTGACGAGACGACCGACGGCAGCGAGCCATCGATGGCCAGAGACTCCAGCGATGAGGGTAGTAGCGAGACTGAAGAGGGTGATCCGGAGACTGATTCGCCCCTGCAGACTCAACGCATCCCAGATCCGAGAGCCAGTCGCCACTCAGCGCGCAGCGAAGCCCGCAAAGTAGTGAACTACTCTCGGAAGCATCACCCTCAAGACTATGGTGTGCCCGGGTTCCAGCACAAAGCAAGATGCCGCAAGCCAGGCGGGCTGACCACGCCTGCTTCCACGGCCCAGAAGCGTAAGGGCAAGGGCAATGCTGAGATCGACCTGACTCAGCGAGATGAGAACGACTCGGATATCGATGACATCCCATCAACAAAACGGGTCAGGCATTTCGATAGTCCTGACAGCTCCTTACGAGCGACTACGAAACACGCGGCCAAATCCATCACGAAGACCAAGCGCGGCCGCAAGCGCGGTGCAGTGCTCAGAGCGATGGATGACAGCGAGATGAACAGCCTTGTGAACGACGTGATTGAAGCATCCCAGCCTGCGCCCTCATTGGAATCAGATCGGGAGCAGGACGGCTTCGTGAACGAGATGATCGAAGCATTTCAGCCCGCACCCTCGCCTGCACCCTCGTCGGAATCAGACCAGAAGCCGGACGAAGCACCTCAGCCTGCAGCTTCGCCGAAGTCTTCGCCGGCATCCTCGTCGCAACGGTCGTCGAAATCCTCCTCGGAATCCTCGCCGGAACCAGACGGCGAAGACGCCAACGACCCACAAGACGATGACATCCCAAATCGACTTCTCGACGCCGCCCGGACCACGATCGACGACTCCGCAGACACCAGCTCGAGTTTCAACGAGCAGTACGACATCACCGAGAACAAGAGGGTCGGCGACCTGCAATCTAGCGCCAATGCATTCCTCGCGGAGACCGCACGCTCGGCGAACAAGTGGCAGGCCGTCAACTCGACTGAGCCTGCTAGCACTGCCTACGGTTCGACGCCATCGAGCTTGGGTATGCTCGATCTGGCTATCACGGCGGCTTCAGCGTTGCAGGTACAGGCTTCACGTGAGTGACAGAGATGGGGATTCGTGAAGATGACTGGAAGTAACGTCGGTATGATGGGCGATCGGGGTGGGACGGTCTTTCATTGGAGGCAATGGTCTTGTAGTGCAGGCACTTTCCAACAATCACCGGTGGTGCTGACATTCGCCGGAGGCTGTATAAGACTGATCGAGACGTGGATTTGTGATGTTGCGATGGGAAGTGAGACGATGGCTGCAGGCGTAGAGGTACTCCTGAGAAAGCACATATGATCATTTGCAACTTTTCCTCCACGAAGTCTATGTATGGTGGCTTTTACTCTGCTTGACGCGAGAGAGCATCAGACGGATCTATTTAGACTGCTCGCTCGAGTGGTCACATTCTTCCTTGGACCTTGTTTTCAGAGTGGTTCTCAGTGAGCGCAATGTCATCCTCCACCCATAACACTGGCACGATACGATGTTGTGCTGTTCACACCACAAATTGCAGGATGAGTGTATCGTCACAAGGCATACTATGCACCAACCACGGAAGGGATGCACACCTCAGGTAAAGAGTTAAAGTGAACGACAAAATAGAAGCAAAGAAACTTGGAAGAAGAACAAAATCTAAACTACCTATATGAAAACCGTCCTATATCCATTCCATCTGCCACCCCAAGATACGCCGCCTTTCTCTTTTGAAGATAAAACGCAAAGCGAAGAGTAGAAACAACAGATCACACGGCCCCTTCGCCGACAAACGGCACGCGCGCAAAGTGGTTCCCTCCGACAACATCCCATATGAACACCCAGCACACCCGCATACACACTTTTCACACTTTTCACACCACCCTTCACAATCCCTTCGCACCCACCCTCCCCATGCCATCCTATCAGCATTACAACCTCTTGTCGTCTACGACCACACATCCTCCTGATACACATTCGCCGCCCTCATCCCCTTGACGATCGCCTCCGCCTTCGCCTTATCCACGCCCCTCTGCTCACTGATGATCTGCGCCAGCACCTCGTTGACCTCGCGCGCCATGTTGGCCGCGTCGCCGCAGACGTAAAAGTACGCCTTCTCCTGCTCCAGCAGCCGGTTGACCTCGGCGCCGTGCTCGCGCAGCCGGTGCTGGACGTAGATTTTCTCCGCGCCGCCGCCGGAGCGGGAGAAGGCGGTGATGAGGGCGAAGTGGTCGGGCCCCATGGTTTGGGCGTGTTGCTGTTTTCAAAACATGTCAGTTCTGGTTTTTTTTTTCATTGGGGGTGAGGGTGGAGTATGCTTACCTCCCATTCCGCCTCGTACAGGAAATCCTCCTCTTTCCGCCGACAGCCGAAGAACAGCATCGTCTTACCCACCTGCTCGCCACTCTTGACCTGCTGCGCGCGCTCCTGGACGAACCCGCGGAAGGGCGCGACGCCGGTGCCCGGGCCGATCATGATGACGGGGCGGGCGGGGTCGGAGGGGAGCTTGAAGTTGGAGTGGCGGACGTGGACGGGGACGTGGATGCCGTCGTACTTGTTGCGCGGGCCGGTGATGGCGTAGTGGAGGCCGTGGGGGTCCGGGTCCGGGTCGCCGTGCTGCTTTTGCTTGAGCGCGAGCAGGTAGTTGGTCGTGACGCCCTTGACGACGTGCGGGGCGCCTTCGGCCGCGAGGGACTCGACGATGGCGGTGATGGAGATGGTTTTGGGTTGGACGAGGGAGGAGGAGGAGATGGAGTAGTAGCGCGGTTGGATCTTGTGGATGGCTTCGATGAGGAGGGAGAAGGGGATGGCGTCCCACTTGTCGCCGTTGGACGTCGCCTCGAGGAATTGCGCGAGGTTGTAGTTCTTTTTGGCGACCTCCTCTTGGAAGACGGCCTTGTCGCTGCCGATCCGGGTCATTTCGGCCTTGATGGAGTCGTTGGGCGAGAATTGGGCCAGGGAGGCCACGAATTGACGGGACAGCGGCGCGCCGACCTCCATGTGGTAGCGGACGATGGCGTCGTAGGTCGTCGGCGACGGGAAAGGCACCTTGGCCGTCGCGTCGAGACCCTTGACGGCGACGACCATGTGACGCTTGCCGGTCAGGTTGAGGATGTCCAAGAACCGGTCGACCTCTTTGCCGGGGTTCGTCGGCCAGACGGCGATGTGGTCGCCGGTGGTGTACGACAGATTGGAGCCGGAGACGTCGATTTCCATGTGCAGGCAATTGCGCGCCTTGTCATTGAAGATCTCGCGCGACTCGACGATCGGGGCAACGTAGGGGTTGTGGGCGTTGTAGGGACCCTTGGACGTGCCCTCGAGGTGGTTCTTGTTGGGCTCGCCGAGGTAGACGGTGTCGTCTTCGGCGTCCAGGTCCGGCTTCTCGGTGACTTCGTACACGGGCTCGTACACGGCCTCGCGCTCCTCGAGGTGCATGGCTTCGCAAAGCGCGGCCCACATGGGCTCCTTCCAGGCCAGGAAGTCCTCCTCCATCGTCCCGGATCCGTCGTCGCCCTCGCCGGTCTGACCGATGCGCGTCGCGCCCAGGCGATCCAGGTGCTTGGTGGTGTTCTTCACCATGGTGTTGTAGTGCTCGTACGTGTTGTTGCCGAGCCCGAACGCGAGGTACTTGAGGGTGGAGAGCGGGGTCATGTCGACGCCGCCCTTCTCGCTGAACGACACGTCGTCTCCGCTGATGAACTCGTAGAACTCGACCGCGTTGTCCGTGGGCTCGCCCTCGCCATACGTCGCCATGACGAACCCGGCGACCTTGTCCTCCGGGAACTGGTCGAGGTTGTCGAAATCGTAATCCTCCAGATCCGCCGTCATCGTCTTCAACGCGAAGCGTGACGAGCCCTCCTTGGCCAAGCGTTGAGCGTAATCCTCGGCGGTGCCGGTCTGCGAGCCGTAGAAGATGACACAGTTCTTGTCCGACTCCTCCATCCGCTCGAGGATGTTTCTGCTCTTGCCCGCCTTAGCGGCATTCCCGTTGGCCAACGAGCCAACATATGGATCTTTCTGGACGGCCCAGTAGGTGCCCTTTGTGAAATAGGCGATGGTGCCGAGCAGGAGAGCCACCAGGACGACAATGTCCAGCGTGTCCAGTTGCGCCATGGTTCCGTCTTGATTGTTCGCTCGCTCGCTCACTCACTCACTCACTCACCCACCCAAGCACACAAGGGAGAGAGCTGTCGTCGTCGCCGGCGGACGTTGTAATAACTGCCGACGGATACAGAGTTGAGCTTTTGGACACCTATCTTAGCACGTGCGGCTGATCGTAGAATAAGCTGGAAGGATGCGGCGACCCCGGACTTCCACGCGTTGGTCTCGCCTGACGGTCGGTCGGTCGGTCGAGTGTTATTATCGTATGCTTCACGAAGGAGGTTCTTCGTTGTGGCGTAAGAGTATGTACGGTATGGTTTGTGTGTATGTAGGTATGAATGGATGTAAATACGACGAACGACCTTGTCCATGACGTCACGCGGGCCGGGAATCGGGAAACGGAAAATGCTCGAAAGATCGAATGTAAGGAAAAGCCTCCGAGAGTCGGCAGGCGGAGAGAACCTTGGAAGAGACGTTGGGTGAGATCTCGCTAGTGCGATCGGATGTTGAGCTCGATGATTAAAGGGGTCCATTCATCAAATCGGTCCATCAAATCAAGCAAATCGTCCACCATTCATTAATCAATCCATCCATCGATCGATTAAGCAAATTCCGTCCATGCAAGTGCTGCGACCGCCTTCGGTCAGATCGGTAACCGGTGATTGTAGAGCAATACATACTAATGGAATGATAGAGTGGGGGTTCGAACGGAGGACGGAATCACCGTTTGGCCGAGCCCACGCGCGACCCAACCGGCATCCTCGCTCGGCATCCACGCCACCTCTACCCGAGCGAATATGCTCCGGTAGGTATTGATGGCATCAGGGGACAGGTCATCAGGAAGAAGAGAGGATCAAGTACGATGATGACCCAATTACACAACATACTACAACTCTCCCGTGAAGCGAAGAGAGAAAGCGTTCCGAAAAAGAACTCGCTCGCCTCTTGAACCATCGACCAGCGACAAGCAAGCACCAAGGCACCCAGCGAATTATCAAAACACTGGCTGGCAGACCTTCGCGTCCTTTTACGAAGACGTCACAGGCGCATTCCGACCTCTCCCCGGCCTACCCCATTTGCCCTCCTTCTTCTTCCCACCCTCCGCGTTCGTCGGACTGCCGCTCGCGGGCGGGGAAGCCGCAGTCGGCGTCGGCGCGTTGGTGAGAGTGCTGGGTTTCGTCGGACCAGCACTCGGTGCGCTCGTCGTAGTAGTGATCCCCGAGCTTGACGACGGGCTGTCCTTCTGGCCCTTCGCCCTGCTGAATTTGCCCGATGCTTTCCGATCGTGTGGTTGCTGCTGCTGCGGCGCACTTCCTTTCCGACCGCCTGCGTTGCTGAACCGCACGAGCCTGTTGGCTTTCGTCCCCGGGAGCTTGACGAAGAAGCCGGCCGGATGCTTGTTGTAAAGTGCTCGGACGTCCAGCGCCGGCTGGCTCTGGGCCTCGACTTGTGCCAGGAAAGTAGCGTTGGTGGGCATGTGGAGCATGTTGTTCTGCGGTGGGGCGCCGTAGACGTCGACGTCGTACAGGGGATTGCGGGGCAGCGAGATCTTAGGCAACGAGCCGAAGCTGAGCTCTTCGGTGAACATGTGTTCGATCGTGGGCTTGGAGACGACATCGCTGCTGTCGTCGATGATGAAGCCGTCCGAGGTGACGTTCCGTCTGACGTTTTGAGGGAGCGACACAGTCGCCGAAGCCCTAGGGATCACCTCATCCATCACTGCCTTGCTGGATGCAGCGACTGCCATTGCTTGACCCGATTGGGCCTTTGGTGGTGTCTTGGGCGGTGACGGGGGCACTTCGGTCTGGATCTGGATCTGAGCACGGTTGAACAAGCCGTTGAATCGCGCTTGCCAGTCCTCGGTCATTGCAATCGGTCGGGCAGCCCCGGGAGGAAACCCCTGAACAAGCCGTTGCGGCATCATGACTGGGGTGTGCTGCCTCATCGGAGGCAGAGAAGCCGGCGGGAGCTTGACGACGGGTGGAGGCGGTGGTAACTTCACGTGCGGATGCCTGCTGTCGCCTCCGCTGTTGACCGGATGACTCGAAGTCTCTGGTGGTGGCGGCGACTGATCTTTGCTACCGACCACCGGAGCTAGTGGGCTGGTGGGGAACTTGACGTTGCCATGATAAGCTGTGAGCGGTACCTGCTGGCTTGGTGGTGGCGCGATGGGTGCCTGCTGCACGAGCAACCCGCCATGGGCCGGGTTCAGTGATCCATCTGGAATCCGCACCGTGTTCTCGCCCGCCAGCTTGTGAAGGTCGTGGAGGGGCGATGCGGTGGGAACGGGCCCGATCGGCTGAGTCTGCGCGCTCGGTGGTTGGGGGCTGAATGTAGCCACCGGTTTGGAGCCTTGAGAGTCGTGGATGGTGTACTCGGTCTTTTGGTACGCGCGCGGCCCACCAAGTCTGCCTTGAGGATCGGCGAACGTCTGCTTGAATGTTTCCTTGAAGGTATCCTCACGTGGCGGTGCGGTCACGCGCTCTTGTTTTCTACGCTCAGCAGCATCTGCATTTGACGCGTACTCGTGCGGCAGCCTTTGGGCGACATTGTGCCATGCAGCCATCATGTCGGGGCGTTGCACGGGTGGCTGCTGCTGCTGCTGAGCGCGCGATGGCGGCGCAATGGGGGGCTGGCGAGATTGACCCCAAGCGGCTTCAGAACGTGATTCAATGCCAGGCAGTGGGAATGCTCGTGGTTGCTCCACTACATGCGACTGTTGCAGGCTTGGCGAGCGAGACTCTTGTGCAAAGCCTTGCGGTGAGATCCTCGCCGACGTTCCTGGCCGACCCATGCCTGGCGGAGGTGGCAGGGCCGATGTCTGCTGTGCCATTGGCACCGGCGCGAAACTACTGGCTTTGCCGAATGACGTGCCGTTGCCGATGCCAGCAGTGCTCCAAACGCCCCCACTGGTCCCGCCGATTAGCCAGGGAGAGAAGGAGTCGCTGTTTGTAAGCGGCGAGCGGCCGAACGGCTGGGTCTTGCGCTCGCCCGGCGACGAGTAGGACGACGTGGGAGGCCTGTACGTCGAGGGCTGTTGCTGTCCAAAAGGAGTGCGAGACTTCGCTTTTGGCGACAAACGTGCAATCGGTGCTGGTTGCTGGGCTTGGTCGTCGGCAGCAGGGACTGCGCTGTCTGAATGAGTCAGGGCCTGCGGCTTCGCGGCCAAGGGTGACGGCAGCTTGTCTTCGCTGATAGTCGCGTCGGCACGTGCAGGCTCTGGCGTGGGCGGAGCTATTTGGGCTTCCAACATAGGCGCTGCCTCGGCAGAGGCCTCCGCTGGCTGCGATGGCGGAACAGGCAAGTCTGTCGTCTCCGGATCGGACGTAGGCAGCGTTCCCTTGGCAGGCGTTTCTACCACGATTGCTGCAGCCGCTTCGGCTTCCCGCTCTTTCTTTGACTTGCCGGCGCCTTCCAGAGCGGCGAGCTTGGCCCTCAGGCGCTCCTGTTTCTCCACCTCGAGGCGCTCTTCTTCTTCCTTGCGACGTTTGATGGCAAGCTCACGCTTCTCGCGCATCACCCGCTCCTGGACCTTCACCGGATCCTCAGTTTCAGTGACTGCTTCAGGACGAGGCGGCATTTGCTGGTCCCAGGTGGATGGTTGTACAAAGTTCGGCTTCACGGGCTCATTTCTGGCAAGTTGGGGCGATGTTCGCAGATCATGCCCTACGATGGCGCTCGAACGCCTCTCGGCCGGTGGCTCCAGCTCAGCTGGCTTAGACACGGACGTGCGTCGAGCAGGCGGCATACTGCCGTGACTAACGCTGGAGCCCCGTCTGCGAGGCCAGGATGTTCCGTCCACTTGGCTTCCGGTACGGCTCTGGAATCCAGCGGAAGGCTCGGCGGGTGACGGGCCAGTTTGTGATGGTCTTTGTAATACAGCGGGCTTTCGATAAGTCGACTCTGGCCTGTTCGAGCTGCGACGCCCTTCCGGCGCAGGTTCATATCGCCCATTCGAGGAATTGAAAAGCTCTCGAGTGCCACCTTCTCCCTCACGCCAAGACCGATCGAAAGTGTCTGCGGCTATCTCACGCGCATGCTGTGGCGGGGGTTGCTGTTCGTAAGCCCGAGCATCTTGAGTAGGCAATGACGCAGACTGATGGAACTGTTGCAGCTGCTGCACGGGTGGGTTGAGAGGAGAGACTGCTTCAATCGGAGGCAGGACGGCCCATGGCGACTTCGACGGGTTCGCCGCAGGACTTTTCGCCTTCAGCGAGGGCTTCTCGCCACCAGGTGATACGGCCGGGGCACCGTTTTGCTGTTTGGCCTGCAGGATTGCGACGCCGGGCTTCAAGATCGTCTTCGGTGGGCCGGATTCGCCGGCTTTCTTGAGTGCCAAGATCGGCCGGGTAGCTTCAACAGGCTTCAGTGCTTGCGATGGAGCCGGCTTTTGCTCTTGCTGGACCGGTGTTACTTCGGCAGGCGTGAGTGTCGACTTTGTGCCGTCCATCCAGACTACTGTCTCCGGCGCCCAGTCTTCTTCGTCCTCATCAATGTCTGCCCACTTGGACTCTTTGCCGTCCTCATCCGTCTGAAGCCGCGTCGCTAGGTGAATGCCATACTGCTCTTTGAGCTCTTCATCGGTGAATTGTTTGGGTGGAGGTGCCGGCACGGCTGAACGTGTGTTAGCACTCGTTCGCCATGCATTGGTAGGGACGTAATACTTACGCCTGTTCTTGTTCCACACTCTGCTCGCGTCTGGTCTGCCCGGACCGTCGGCACCCACTCGGGCCTTCTGTAGGCCTTGAGCAGAAGCCCCAGACTTTGCGACCAGTCGTGGCTTGGCTGTAGCCAGCACAGAGGGGCTGGATGCAGTCGGCTTCTCGCCTGACTTGACAACCTGAGGGACAGGCGATGCCGACTTGGCCATGAACTGTTTCGTGACAGAAACCTTGCTGAACGTTGTCGGCTTCTTGACTGAATTCGTCCGAATATGATGATTGTCCTCCTTTTTCAACTCCGCCACATCCGCTCTGCTACCATCTGTGTCCGAATGTACGCTGTGGTCTACCGAGGCGTCTGCGGTGCTCCCATCATCGGCAGCATTTTCTCCTTGACCCGCGATATCGTGCACACCATTCACCAAACGAGCTTTACCAGACTGTTCTTGGTCTTGTACTCCTTGCTCAGAAACCATGACGACCGGGACATTCACATCCGCGCGCATAGCGTCACCAGCACTTGGCTCAGCTGCGCTCGGGTCGGCGTCTGTCCCATCATATCCGTTCGAAGCTGCCTCGTGGACGTCGGCCGTATGCGGAAAAGCGTTCTTAGAGATTGTCGCGTGCTCGGTAGTCGTGTTGGTGGTGTAGATGCCGTCGGCGGCAACGGCGGAGTGGTGTTGGTTCGCAGAGACGTCGGCCAGCGCCGAAGCGCTCGCCGACTCGGGTCCGTTTACCACATTGTGGCTAACCTGCTCTGCCATAACAGTCTCCGAGCCTGTTCGCGCAGCGATATAGTTAGATCGGGTACTTGGCGCAGAAGTGTCTGGTACTTGTAGGGTTGCAAATGTGGCTGCTGCCATGCTCCGCCACGTGCTCACGCACACTGTGGAAAGATCACGCGACGGCGCAGAATGCGAAGACAGCTCCCTCGAGTGTGAGTCGAAGCGCGATGAGAAATGGCTGATATACCTAATGTCAGGTGCCTGTGCTCGCCACGGTGAGTGCTGCTGTCGTGTTCGGTTCGGAGGTCAGGGCTGAATCGCCCGCGGCGGTCTCGCTTGCGTGAGGCTGTAGGTAAGCTCGGCGAAGGTCCTTGTGTGTCGCCTTCGGCTCTTGTGAGCGGCGAGAAGAGGGATGATGGGAGGTTGGCTCGGGGAGAGAGAGGTTTGCGCAGCTGTACAAGGTGGTGCTGCCTTGGTCCTTCTATACTCCGTTATGCAAGCCGCGTTGGCCCGTGCGCAAACGCCCATGCCAGAACTGGTGCGCTCTGGCACGCAAGGATTCTTCTTCACTCTCACATTCACCAGTCTCTGTGGATTCTCGAGATGATATGGTGTTACGTGCTTCCGCATGGTTATTCACGATTTATCTTCTGTACGGGCCTAAATTCAGTGGCTGTTGTAGCACGGTTGGGAGTGCTGGATATCTGTGACTATAGCAAGGAGATTACAAGACACGAAGGAGCCGTTGGTTTAGAACAGTCGCACAGATACTATTTACACGCTGACTATATGACTCTCTCGGAGCAGTCGCAGAAACTCTCCATCGCCTAGTGCGCGTGGTTCTTGTGGTGGCCTGCATCAAGTCAGCGCTGGTATACATTGTTGGGTCGTCCTCATGGTACGCACGCAAATGGAAGTAGTAGTTCTGAGCGTAGTTGATGACCAACAACGTGCCAATGACGTGGACAAGCGCTGTAGGAAGTCTCGTCAGTGCTGCCGATACCAGCTTGCCCAAGTATCAGGTATCGTGTACGTACGCCAGGCGGATGCGTTCCTGCCGGTCATATACCGCAGTTGGTATCGGTGCAGAAGTCCGGTCGGTTTGGGCGCTGGGGCTGCGCCGCGTGGGAGTCTTTCGTAGAAGTTGACAACCCTTTGCATGCGGGCGGCGTCGGCGGAACCGCCGATGGCCTGCAAGTTCTAGGATCAGTCCCCGGTGCCTCCTCTAGCTCCCGAGGCAGTGTGATTCTTATGACATTCGATTGAGGATGTAGCCGTGGAGGTGGTATGTCGGCGATCGAGACGTGTGGTAAAGGGAGGTGGAAGGTTCGAGGGTACTCACGTTGGGCGAAGCGACCTGCGACACATCTGTCAGTACTATGCAATCCCGTGCGAGAAGCGATCTCTTACCTTCGGGGGCACAAGAGTGGACACCATGGTTGCTGTCTCTGTCGTGGGAGGATTGATGTTGGCAGAGATCAAACGTGAAGCTCACGGAGCAGCGGCGTCGCGCCTTGGCATGGTGAAGTGATCCGTGCGCAGAGCGTATAACCCCAGCGTCTCCTCCGTTCCGCTCCTGTCACGGACGACTACATCATCGGACGCCTACAGCAACATGACCTCCATTCAGCGGGCCACGGCCAATACGCTGCGAGCAGCTACGCGACCAACACTCTCAAAGAGAGCTCCAGCATTGGTGCGATGGCAGACCCAATCCCAGGACTCGCAAGACCGAAAGGAAAAGCCCATTTCCTCACCAGATGAGGCCCCGGCATTCAGAGCGGGACAAGCTTCAACATGGAGTATGGAAAGATCGGAAGGACCGAGTCAGGGCCAGCCGAAGCACAACCCGGACTACAACGTGGCGGTGGACTACCGGACATCGTGAGCAGGCGACAGCGCGAGCGTGCGGTCGACCGGAGCTGCTGGCTGATAGTTCGGTAGCAACTTCTCGCCCGTCCCCGTGAGAGTAATGGATGGAAGTGAAGAAGGTCTGAACACTCCGGCAGCCGTCCTTTCCGGTGCACCCGTCGAGCTACAAGCGCGCACAGTCCGGTACGAGCACTCGCGGTTATGGTTCTTCCATCATGTTCTAACAACTTCTCATAGCATTTACCGCCCAGCGAAGACCGCGACCCAATCAGGCGACTGGCACGGCCACCACTGGCGCATGGATTGGGATGTCCTGAGCAAAGGCCACCGCTGGGAGAACCCACTCATGGGCTGGCAGTCTTCGGGCGATTTCATGCAAGGCACGCATCTTAACTTCCGCAACAAGGATGACGCGATCAACTTTGCCAACAAGCAGGGCTACGAGTACTTTGTGCAAGAGCCGAACGAGCGCAAGTTCGTCCCCAAAGCGTATGCGACGCAGTTTGTCCATTCCCCGAAGAAGTTGAAGCAGGCGCGAACGAAGTAGATGGAGGCACGAGATACGTGGTGTTTCAGGCAGGGATTGGTGTATAGAAGGCAGTACAGCGAGCTATTGCTACGGCAGACTGTGATTGCACACACCACGAAGCTGTCTTCCCGAACACAAAGCACGCAGGCAGAGAACAGTCATGGCAAGCCGGATCATACTCTCTCGTGTCTCCGGGCATGGCTTCCACTTAGTCCGACAATACAGCTTCAACTGTGGTTCTGCGTTGGATGCAGCTGTGAGGTATATACGCTTCGTGCAACGTGGACTCTTCGGCTTCTATTGTTCTTGACTTACGGGACCGCCTTACTGTCAGCTGTCTCCCTGCCGCTGTCGTCCGCACATGTCTAATGTGACAGAGTGCTATTTTCCTGTCGAAGTATTGTGATTGGGATGCGGGTACAGCGCTAAGATCGCTGCCATCACGTCCCGATGGACGAACATGGGCGAACGAGGCGTGTGCAAGTGTCTGTCAAAAAGACATGGTTATCTTTGGAACTCCAAAGAAAAGCTGGTAGCGACATTGGATACCGACTTATACCTTGCAGAACTAACAACCTGCCCAATCTACACAACGAACCCTACATAGGTAGCATGCCAACACATCTATATTCCCTCCCGCTGGTCTCGAGTCTATTCATCCCGTTGCAGATGGTGAAGACGATCTGAGTTTACCTATACACAATCCCACGTGACCATCTTCCCCTCGCCGCTGCATCATCATCAGCGCCGAGCATCTCCAGCTTGCCCTCTCCGCTTCAGGTAGATGTTCGCACGACGCTCTTGATTGTTCCTGCACAACAAAGGTCAAAGCATCGCTCCCGTCAGAGACCAGATGCACATCGACGAACGGAGACGACGAAAGAATGGTTCGACCGTTGTTGTGCGCTTGTTGTGTTCTCATCTCAGACAAAGTTGCCCGGACGTCGGGCCGGAGTGCGGATGTGGGAGGCCGATGTCGTGTTCCGTGCAGCTTGAGAGGCTGTGATGAAAGATTGGGAGTATCATGACCTGGCACATAAAAGGTAATGTATTCAAGTATTCAATCAAAACATGTCCAGCGAAAGGATTGTGTGGACGGGATTCCCTGTACCAGAATTAGACTGCTGTTGGGAACGACGGACCGAACGGCGCGGGTGCAGCAGTGCGACGCTTGCTCGGATTGTGATTTGTTTGATCAGTGCCGGCGGACAAGGCACAGTCCCTGTAGTCTGTAGAGGCTCTGTAGCACGAAAAGTTCTGGGCACCGTGGCTTGTTTCTTTACTTCGTCGAACTCCTCGCTTCTCGAAGGACAACGCACAACGCGCCGTCGAAAGTGTCATCGCTTTTGCTCGCAACGGCTGAAAGTATGAGCCTTTGTTTCTGTACAGATAATTCTTGGTTCACTGGGATGGTGCATGCAGCATGGTCCCATGCAGTGACGAAAACCCGGCCGCGCACGATATTGCCTGAACCGTAAAGCGGGCGATTGGCCAGGGAAACGGACGAAAGGTCTGTTAGATCGTGTGATACTCACCTACGATCTGCCGATTTGCAGACCAGGAGACAGCGCGGAGTCCCTCTCGCGTAGGCATCCCGCCGCCCCAGCTACCGGGAGACCGAAGTAGACGACAGGAGAGGTATCGTACGTACCTGCATGAGAGGCCACGATTCTTGGAGCAGAGCACTTCAAGACGCTGTCAAAGGAGTAGCCTCGCTTCAACTTTACTGACCTGGAGCTTCCCCACAACTGACTGCCTACATGTATATAAGTAGGTTCAACGGTGTTGCAGCGCTAGATGAGTGGCGCCTGCTGACACCGTTCAAGGGAAGAAGACTGACCTCTGGCGGAACCGACACGTTGAAAATGTGACAGATCACAAATTCCAGACACAGCTATCTCGAGGTCGATCCGCCCAAGGGCGGCCCAGAAGGGCCAGGCTCTTCTTTCTCCCGGAGCGATGAATCACACGGGCAGCGGCTTCGTGTTGCGGCGCGCGTATTTGGTCGGTTCGGCTTGGTGAGGGGTGACAAAAGCAGGTACAGTCGAGCGTTGGTTGTGGCGTGCAATGTGTATCAGCCATGTGCTGGTTCGCTTTCGACGATGGGAGGGTCGGGCTTGCGTCGAACGAAAGCGCTGGGACTTGCAGGTGCGAGAAGCCCATCCGGGCAGCCGACGTGTGACATACAGGCCGACCCTGTACGCCTGCAGCGAGCGCAGATGGGGTCCATAGAAGGACTGTAAGTGTGAATGCTATAACAAAAGGTCTGACCTCCTCGACAAGTCCAGTCTGGTTCGGACCCCAAGCCTTTTACTTACTGATAGCGCTGTGTATTCTTCACGAGGCATCGCTATTGACCTTCATGCTTGCTTGCTTCAATCACCCATCGAAGCAGCTTCGGCCCTGCGCAACGTCCTTTGCTGTTCGTGCCCAGGTAGTTGCTTTGGTCCTCTCCCGCCTTGCCACCTTTCACTTCAACCGGTCCCGGGGAATCGTGACGAAGACAAAGAAACGACGAGCAGCCGCGCCGGTCCAAACCAGCAGCAACGCAGGCGTGTTGCATTGTCGAATACCGCGCAAGAGAAAGAATCAGTTGACGGAGTTGCCGTGAAGGGGCTCAAGAACCAAGGTGCGTTGTCGACGACATGAGTGCCTTCCTCTTCAACATCACCGGGAGACTCCGAGGCGCCTTGGCTTCAACAGTCTTTCACCTGCCATTTATTCTCTACCTCTCCCCTCTTGACTTCACTTCTTCTTCTTCTTCTTCCGCACCACCAATACTCATCACAGCACCATCTGTCTCTTCATTCTCTTGTATCCGAACCTGCACCATACCAACTCTGGCAGCATAGCATCCAGCCCTTGTCACCCCTTCGTCCTCACCAACCTCACTGTCACGCTACCCACCGACGTCTCGGCAACGACGATCTCCTGCTCCGGATTACTTGTTGAGGTGAGTTGGGCCATATCTTCACCTAGACTTCATGGACGACGAAGCACGCTCCCACTGGCCACCGAACACGGCTCATATCCCCCTCAACGCGAGACATGAGCAGGATGCCCGGTTACATACATGTGTGCTCATGGTCATACCACAGACACGAGACATCATTTCCCACTCGAGCCCACCGAACAGAAACCCTTTGAACACGCAAGCAGCATCGGTAAGGCTTCGACTGTCCCAGCCACCAGACCCACCGTCGTGTCCCTCAACTTCAGACCCCATACACCGAAAACCCACACTCGATCACCTCAACCGTGCTTGCAAACTTGATCACGGCGTGTTGGGCCGAAGCTGACGCATTGGCCACAGAAATGGCGGACAACAAGCACACCAGCTACCACCGAGTCGGTCACTACGCACCCGGCGGCAACATGTACGGCAACCATCACGGCTCTCGTGTTCAGCCCGGCCACGCTTACGGCATGCACAACGGCAACAACACGGACCTCAGTGCCCTCGCCCACAGCTTCCAAGGCATGAACATGCAGAACCAGTCGTTTGCAGCTCAGGCCAAGAACGCCATGATGACGACCAGCGCAGGCAACTACGGTGGACTCCCGGTCGCCGCAACGATGCCCTCTGCAGTCTACGGCGCGACCGGTCAGTACATGTTTCCGAACAACTACGCCGGTAGCACCAACACCCAGTCTCCGAGCATGTACACCACGCATGGCACGCAGTACATGGCGCCGCTCGGCTACCCCGGGTACCAGCAGCATGATCACAGCCCACTGTCTCAGCACTGGACGCCCACGACAGGTACTACCGGCGAGGTGCCAACTCTGAGCACGCCGCGCCGGGACTCGATCTCGTCCAACGAGAATGACCAGCCTGCCACGCCGTCCTTTGCCGGGTATCTGAGCTCTGTCAATGGCGGTGTCACCATCAACCGCTCCCCAAGCGCTGTCTTCACGCACAGCACGCCGTCTCCCACGTCCATGATCGGGCCTTACGGCATGCCAATGGCCAAGCAGCCCGAGCAGAGCGACCTCTCTCCTCGCATCAAGCTTCTCATCACTCAGGAGCCCGTCATCCCGCGTGCCATCCCGGCCCCGTCGTCACCCCTGAAGTCACTGGACCGTGCTCTGGAGAACCAGCGCGGCGAGACCAACGTCTACGTTCGTGGCCTGCTGCCGGAGACGACCGACGAGATACTCGAGGCTTGGGGTACTCGCTTTGGTGACATCAAGAGCTCCAAGTCCATCATTGACCTCAACACTGGCCTGTGCAAGGGGTAAGACGTCATCCGACTCACTGCTATCTCCACGGCCACGCTGATACTGTGGCAGTTTTGGGTTCATCAAGTACCACAACTACGAGGACGCCGAGAACTGCATCCGTGGTTTCCACTACCTTGGCTACGAAGTCAGCTTTGCCAGGGTGAGTGTCGCCGTGTCGTCGAGGCTGAGCTCTGGTGCTGACCATGCTACCAGGAATCCTTCTACTCCAAGCTCAAGACGTTCGCTGACGAGCGCAACACGAACCTCTACGTGTCGAACTTGCCCAAGTCGATGAACGAGCACGAGCTCGCGCAACTCTTCGCGCCACACAAGGTGTGCTCATGCCGCATTCTGCGACACAAGAACGGCGACGGCCGTGGTGTCGGCTTCGCACGGTAAGCGGTTGTGGCCTTGGGTCATACGTCCTGTCTTGCGCTAACGATTATCCGTGCCAGATTCGAGACTCGCGATGCCTGCGAAGAGGTCGTCAAGACGTTCAACAATCACACCATCACGTCTGCAGGCGAGGAGCTGCAGATTCAGATCCGGTACGCCGACACGCAGGAGCAGAAGTCTCTGAAGCAGCACACGCAAGCGGCTCGTCAGTTCCGCTCCGCCGAGTACGAGTACGCGACGCAAGCTTGGCGTCAAGGCCGCCTTCAGTATGCCGGTTCCGCCGTTCACGAAGCTGTGCACGTCAACGAGTTCGACCAGTACCTCGGCACGACCGCCAACGTCCCGATCCAAGGTCAGAGGTGGGCTCAGTCGGCCATTCGTCAGATGCCGGCCCGGGGTTCGCCGGCCGGCATGCCACCTCACACGCCGGGCCCAGCCCAGACGCCACTCGTGCAGGTCAGTGTCGCTACAGGCGGTGACGGTCAGGCAAGCTCTTCCAAGGACGGCAAGGCTGCGGACACCAAGTCGGTCGTGAACTCACCGGCTACCGCTCAGGCCAACAGCCCCGTCGACTCTGCTACTGCCTCCGAGCAGGAGTAACGTATTCCTCTCCTCAATGTTCCGACGTATTGCCAGATCGTCCCGACCGTCCTTGCCATCGAGACACACTGTACAACATCATGACTACACGAACTGTCGCTACGCTCTGACGATAACCTTACGACACCTCCATCCCACATTCAATTCAGCATGCTGGTCCGGCCCGGACTATCGCCCCTTTCGTTATCGACACTGCATAGCGACATGGCGCCATCGACAAGCATCTGTCAACATCAACATCGACAATGTGTTGGCTGCTTGATTTTGGCCGGCCAGGGCTCTTCTCATCTTTCGTACGCATTTGCAGGCAGCGATCTGTCCTTTATCTCAATCATGTTTAGCTTTTCTTTCCTGTCAGAGATCATGTTGCAGCTTTCGGAAAGCATTCGCTGTACGCCTGGTGGCGAGGGGGAGGGGATTTGGTGTTAATACTAATGAGCGCTTTTCTTCTCCTTGCGTTTTCGGTTCGTTCGATTGTCATGAGTACAGTAAAAGCAGTAGCGAGGCTAGATTACATTGTTGGTATTCAGCCGATGCTGTCCAGCGCTTCTGATGCTCGCGGCCTTCATCGTTGTTCCTTGAACTGATGGTCCCGCATACATCGTGTCAGGGACTGTTGGGTGTACGATATATTGCGCCAATGCTCGATGGCGGTCTGAATGCCCTCATCGCTGTGCTGCTGCCTGCGCGTCGTTGTGATATATCATGTTCATTGGTGGTAATGTAGGTGACCTTATTCCACCCAAGTTCCAACCAAGCCCTCTTGAATCCGCGCTAAGGCTGCAAGGCACACCTTTCGAAACGCCGCCGGGCTGGAGAATCCTGTACGATACATGTCCGATTACCCACGGGAATCACGGCGCTTCCTTCAAGTCAAAGGTCGGCCAACATACCGCACGGCATATGCTCCACGCCTGCAGTGGCAGACGATGAGAGAGTTCTGACACGTGCGATGTCACGTCGGGACGGTCACGCGTTAGGATGAGTACGTTTCGCATTTTCGCCCCCTTTCCCGAAATTACGCCCACCCACCTGATGATGAGGGGGAGAAGCTCCACCAGGCCTTCGTCGTTGCAGCGCCGCGCATGGCAGAACACTATTGCATCCAACCAGACGGGCGGCCAGGACGCTGCAGGCGAACATCACGCTGACGAGACCTCCCGCCTCCACAGCCGCGCCCTCGCCGCCAGACGCACGAGCGATCCCCATCACTGCCTCGTCGATCCCCACCGACTCGAGCAGAAGTCCGCCCCCGGAGCCTTTGCTGGTCGCACCCCCGACAGCACCCTTTGCCGCGCCGCGCGATCCGTCCGCCACGAGAGGCAGGGCACTTAGCGCCACGAGCCCGCCCAATGCGTCTCCGCGAGGGGTCACTCCGGCTGCGCAGGCGCGACCCAAGCATAGCCTGGACGTCGAACGCAAGCCGGCCCTATACGGCCACCACCGACAGACGTCCATCGTCCATGGCGTCCAGCACTCGCGCAACCCTAGTCTGCTGGCGTCGGCCGGCAACAGTCCGCTGAGTCCACACAAGATCACCGCCAGTGCTGCGCCGGACTCCCCTGCGACGAGCGCAGGGGCCGGATTGAAGAAGAGCCCGTCAATGTCTACACTGCATGGCCACGCTGCCAATGGGCAGGTCCTGCCGCCCAACCGTAGCTTCGAGCATCCCACGTCTCAGCGCCGGCCGGAACGCATGCACAGCGGCCGCGTCAAGCGCACCCACGAGCACCAACGATCCCAGTCACGTGCCCACCCGCAGCAGCAGCAGCAGCAGCAAGAACCAAAGACCGTTGGCGAATATGCGTTGCACCATCTGTTCACGTCCTTTATAACGGAGGCAGATGAGCGCATCGAGAGATGCATTCCGCGACCCGGCGAAGCAGAGCCGCGGATCGAAGACATTTGCGGTCCAGGCGCCGATCTCGCATTTGACCAGCTGATTTCGTCCTTAGGCCACATCAATCGGCATAAGCCGAACTCTTTGATTGACTCCGTGATCCATTGGCGCAAGAAGAAAGCCGATCTGGCCAACCTGATGTTCAGTGAGCTGCAAGCGGTCCGCGAGGTTGCACAATCAACGCAGCGGCTCATCAGCAATGGCCTCCATTCGGCGCCGACATCTTCGCCAGGCGGTCAGGACACCCCGCTCAAGGAACAGAGCGTCAGTATGGCTGATCGACGGTCGACCATCTCGATTTACATTCTGTGTCGAGTCCTCATAGAGATCATCGGACAAACTACGCTGCAAGCGCTCAATGGGCCGGACGGAAGTCTGAACACCGCTGCCCGATTGGAAGATGTCATCTACGGCCAACTACAGGGTGCAGACCCAGATATGCTTGCCACCTCTCCCATCCTGCGCGCCAATTGGGTCATCCGAGGCCAACTACTCGGCGTCATGAGCGGCGTTCGCTTCGAGGAAGTCGCTGAGCGTTTCGTCAAGGATCTTGAGAAAGCGCAGAAGAAACTGTCAGTGAAAGGTCTTGCCGATCCCCGACTAGCATCTAAAACGGCGCTGCTTGTGCAGAGCATGCGATGGCTGAAAGTGCAGTCCTTCCCCGAAGATGCCTGGAAGCAATCCTGCGACCTCTTCCATACCTTGGCCAGATTCTTCGCCGAGGTTCATGGGAGGACGATGAAGCATGCCTACGCGGAGTTGTTCGAGCAACTCATGCTACCGATTGCTGGAACGGCAACGTCTGAGCTGAACGCACCCAAGTGGAAGGAGGTCGTAAGCATTGTGCAGCCGAAGATCACTCAGATGCTGTCCAAGGCGGATCACTGGCCGTATGTGTACCCCTTGCAGGCTGTGCTCCTCTGCGTGTCACCGGCCGAGCAGTTTGCCACTCAATGGCTGTCTTTGGTGACTTCCTTTCAACCAAAAGCGCGAGACCGGGCTGGGCGATCACATGCCCTGAAGGCCATCTGTCGTCTGGTTTGGAGATACTTGTACCGCTGCACTGACTCACCAAACGGTGTTGCTCGAAAGCTGGAAGAGATCGCGAAGCTGGTATTTCAGGGTGGGAAGCGCTTCTTGATCTCGACCGATCCAGCCATTGCCGACCCTCTCATTCAGCTCATCCGCATCATCGGCTACAAGCACCAAGACCTGTGCTTCCGCACCGTCATCTTTCCGCTCATGAACTCGGAGCTTTTCAACGGCCCTGACAGAGAACTCAAGATCGAGAACCTCGACCCCGAAAAGACCGTCATCGCCATTCGAGCGTTCTTGGCCATCATGGCGGATCTCGAGAAAACACGGCCGCCTCCGTTCCCTACAAGCTTCGAATGTGATTCACTTATGGATCCGTCGTCTCGCTCGCCCATCACACACCGGAGAACGCGTTCGCAAGGCTTCGCCGTGTCCGCTGGTAGGACTGAACGGCTCTCACGACCCGTCGTGACCAACAATCTGAACGAAGTTGCGAAGGAGTACTACGTGAAGTTCTGTAAGATCCTGGGCCAGTTGACCATGATTTGCGACAATACGTTTGGAGGTCAAGCTGTGCTCGACGAAAAGTTTGCGTCGCACACGCCCAAGACGCCGATGGCTGAGGCTTTCACTTTCGGGAAGAGGGACGACTTCTCGAACCCTACCGACCTCCGCCAACATTATTACGATCTGTTGCATGTCGCCGTGGAAGCGCTGCCGCGCTGCCTCTCCCCTCACCTACCAATCAATTCGCTCGTGAATCTGCTGTGTACTGGAACGGCGCACGTGCAGTCGCACATCGCCAACTCGTCTGCGCAGTCGTTGAAATCTATCGCTAGACAATCGCATGCTCAACAGGTGACGATAGGCTTTGCGAGGTTCATTTTTAATTTCGATGATCGTTACGCTACCGTCTCTGACGGCAGCCTGCTGGGACCGGGACACATCGAGAACACCCTGAAGCTCTACGTGGAGCTGCTTCAGATCTGGATCGACGATATCCAGCAGCGCACCCGGAAAGCCAAAGCCAAGGTAGAGCCGAGTGATGAGGATGAATCCATCAGCCGACCTTTGCCACTTGACTTGTCTGGTATCCTAGCACATGTCGATGAGGTGGAGTCGCATGGTCTTTTCTTCCTCTGCTCGCCTTCTCGCGCTGTCCGAGCCGTCGCGGTCAACGTCCTACGGCTGATCATGAAGTTCGACACCGCGCTTGGGAAGCCATCGACTCGGATCATTAGCATTCTTGAAGGGGGCTCTCAACAGGTCATCGATGTCAACGATGAGCGACTGTCTCTGGCGGAGCGAAGCCGATTACAGAAGGGCTTACGCAAAAGCAACATCAACAGCACGCTCGTCGAACTATGCAGCAGCGATGTTGCGCACGACGCAAATCTGTGGTTCAAGGTCTTCCCCAACCTCGTGCGACTGAGCTCGGAGATCTGTCTGCACGCTGTTGCTCTCACGAGAGAACTGGTCTGTCAGCGCCTCTCGCACAGTTACCGGACCATCGGCGCGCTCGCGGAAGGACACAAGCCGACCCCTTACGCTGCGCTCGAACATGCATTCACCTCTACCACCAAAGTCACTGGCAGTCGTTTCAACGGCTCCGCTCCCGAGATCATCATCGAACAGTGGAAGATTCATCTTATCTTCGCTTGTTCCACCCTGACCAACATCGGCGGCAACGCCAATCACCTACCCATCTCCAGTCAAGCTTCACAGCATACCCGGAAAAGCTCCAAATCCTCTTCCACCAGCCAAGAGAAGATTGCCTCCGCTAGTGAGCTGTTCTCGAGGGTTGTGCCTTTCTTATCGGTCTCGAATTCTTCGGTAAGGAGCGCAGCTGTCGCTGGTCTTGGCGCCACCAATGCGACGTTGTTTCAGACGTTGTTGGAACGACTTCATCCGTATGTTTCCAGCTGTGCGAGCGAGGCCAAGGAGCGGCTGGCTTCTCACTCCCACCAGCGGAGTGTGAGCAGTCCCAGGAGGACCCGGCCCACCGACTTCTTGCGCACGGAAATCACGCACCTCCTCAGCTTGACATGCCATCTTCTTCAAGAGCCGACCATCTCTGGCGACGAGTATGTCTTGACGTACATGGTGGATTACACGAAGCATCTTCGGATCTTCCTTAGCGACACCGAGATCCAGAGTGAACTAGGCTTTCAGAAGCTGAGAAAGCATTTCTGCACGCTCGTCGAGACCCTATATGACTGCATCAGAAAGCTGAAGGACTCGTCACGATGGATCTCATTCCAGTCACGGCAGGCCACGTTCGCCTTGATGGAGAACTGGTGCGGCTTCTCCCCGAACGAGCCCCATCTCCGGCGTCAAGCGGATCACTTGCGACGGTCACTGCTCGACCGCGAGCAGGACTTGCGAAGCCACGGGATCATCAGCTCGGCCATTGAGAAGGAACGGAACGAACTGCAGACGGCGGCATTGGGTGCAATGGCTGCTCTGTGCGCTGGACCCCTCAACTTCGTCGCGGACAGCCGGATTCTCATGCAGTTTGACGTGCGCCGGATGTTGTCGTGGATCGATGCTATCTTTGAGGCCCCCAGCGATCGTACGCACGCGATTGGACGGAAGGCGCTTCAGAACCTGATTTTGCACAATCTGGATCAACCCTCATTGATGGCGCAGACCTTGAAGATGTGCTATACTGCAAGGACGCCGAAGGCCTTGACAAGCTATTTCGAGGTCGTCACGAAGGTGTTGACGGAGAACACGGAGGTCATTGCACCGTTTTGGAAGATCCTCTGCGCTGGCCTGTATACGCTCGGCAACGAAGACAGTCAGATCCGGACCAAGTCTGCGAGACTTCTTCGCACGCTCGAGGAGAGGCAGAAGAAGACGTCGAAGCTTCAGGATTTGGACATTAGTGTTTCGGACAAGACCACGGCTGTGTACAAGCTTGCACAATTCGAGGTTTCTCGCCGACTGGCCAAGCAACACCCCGAGCTCGTCTTCCACGTGTTTTCGGAATTCTCCGCCTACTTTAACTTGCTCCAACCAGATCACCAGCGCAACATGGTCTCGGGTATGCTTCCTTGGATCCAGACGATTGAGTTGCAGCTGGACCTCAACGGAGGCCCCACAGCTACCTCGTACATGTTACTCGTCAACCTCTTCGAGATCACGGTCAAAAGCAGCATCACCTTACACAACGAGATCCAAGCTCTGTGGCAGGCACTTGCGACAGGGCCATATGCTGGGAACGTCCAGCTCGTGTTGGACTTCATCATCACGATTTGTCTGGCGAAACGGGAGCAGAACTTTGTCATCTACGCCAAGCAAATCGTCGTGTTCCTCTCGAAGACGCCTGCAGGGGCGCGCGTGATCGAGTATCTGCTGCTTCAGATCTGTCCGAAGACCATGGTCGCTGAGCGACGAGATCCCGCTCCAGCTCCGACTGACACTGCAAACTTGCCCTACATAGCTGACTTAGCCGTCGTTCTGCCGAGCGGCGCAAAGCAAAGCGGGTTATCTCTTGGGCAGCTGAGTATGATTCTATTGGTCGACCTTGTCGTCTCCCCCATTCAACTTCCGGCAGACAAGGTGCCGACCCTTCTCCAGGTCGTCCTTGTCCAGTGGGATCAGTACGTGACCGTGGTCCAAGACCAGGCCCGCGAGATGCTCGTCCACCTGATACACGAGCTGGTCATTTCCAAGATCGAGCCCGGCAGTACGGAACCAGACAAGAAGGCGATCGAGGATTTCATCGAGTGCGTGCGCCGCCACGACCCGAAGATCATGTGGTCGTACGCCGACAGCGAGGTACGCGCTGGCGAGGAGGATGGCCGCGCCGTGTCAGATCCGATGGCGTATGTGGTCGATGAAGTTGTCAAGATCTTTTCTATCACGTATCCTGGGATCAGGGAGGAATGGGGCCGAGTGACGATGAACTGGGCCACCTCGTGCGCGGTGCGCCACGTCGCCTGCCGTTCCTTCCAGGTTTTCCGATGCATCTCGACCACGCTGGATCAGCAAATGCTGGCAGATATGCTTGCGAGACTATCGAACACGATTGCGGACGACGAGAACCACGACTACTTGATCTTCTCGCTCGAGATCCTGACCACCTTGCGGAGCATCATCGATGCGCTGACGCCACTGGATCTGTTGCAGTATCCGCAACTTTTCTGGACCACTTGCGCTTGTCTGGACACCATCTTTGAGAGAGAGTTTCAAGAAGGTGTCAGCATGCTGAGCTTGTTGCTCACGAAGATGGATCTGAGTGATCCTGCTGTGCTCAAACTGTTGAAGGAAAGTCAGCCCGCAAAGTGGGATGGAGGGTTTCAAGGTATGCATGCACTGATTTACAAAGGCGTGCGATCGAGTACGTCGATGGTCCGCTCGCTTGCAGTAATGGAGCGACTGATCAAATTGCCTTCGAGCGACTTGGTGGGCTCCGAAGAGCGCTTGCTGTTCACCGTCTTGGCAAATCTCCCGCGGTACTTGCACCAGTTAGAGGATGACGCTCCTGATGCTTCGTGTATCGAGTCGGCGGAGACGCTTGCGAATGCTGCCGAGAATTTGAATTATGTGAACATCAGTCGGGCCTTGCAAGGATTCGCGAAAGCGCGATACCGCAGCGAGAAAGACTTGTTGTCACAAATCACGAAGGCAGTCCGTACGGCCTTCTTTCCCGCTTTGGAGTTCCGAAGCCTCGTCTTTCTCCTCGGCATGGTCAACAACCAGATCGACTGGTTCAAGGTCAAGACCATGCAAATCTTGTGTGTCATGATCCCGGACATCGACATGCGCAAGCCGGAGATCGCGAACCAAGGTCCCGACTTGATATCGCCTCTTCTCCGGCTGTTGCAGACCGAACACTGCCAGCAAGCACTCGACGTCCTGGACAATGTCATCGACATGACCGGGACGCCGCTGGATAACAAGCACTTGAGGATGAGTATGGCTGGCTCACACTCGAGCCGCGCCACCCGCAAGGAGTACGAAAGCACGAAGAGTTTGTACGGCATCCCTGAAGAGTCGGGATGGTCGATCCCGATGCCCGCCATCCATTCTGCCCAAACCCGAAGTAACGTGCACGCGGTCTTCTATACTCTCGCTTACGCTGGCTTGAATGGCGTCCAGGAGGAGGGATCGTCAACGCCTGAGATCGAATTCCTCAAGGACGAATATCAGTACGACTCATATTTCACGGACCGCACAGGCACCATGATGTCAGACGACACGAGGACTGACGGTAACATGGGCGAACTGGCGATGAAACTCGACAGTCTTGACGACTTCTTTGGTGACGGGGACGAGCCCGCCGATAAGGCGTCGCCGCTGGATCACGACGGTGTTCCGATGTACTCGAGCGGGCTGATCGAGCGGCGGGAGAACGTGTACAACCAACAGGCTCTGCCCATCCTGCACCGATCCTTAGGTCGCAACGCCAGCGTGACTTCCTTCCAGCAAGGTTTCACCGAGTCGCGCTACCAAGCTCCGCGTGAACCCGCCATCATGACCCCTGGTGCTTTCGCTCAAGCCTCGGTTCCGGCCTCAGCAAGACCCGGCTTGCACAATCGTTCCATCACGTCTCCGGGCACGAGGATGAAGCACAGTCCGCCGCGCATGATGGACAACACCATGTCCGGCGACGAGGGCGGCGACGAGCCCGAACCCTTCTCCGACGACGAGGTGTCGATCGGTCGGGTGAATACGGGAGAAGAGTTCCTGTACGCGCAGGGGACCGCCAAGCCGGCCGGCCTCCGAGCTGGTTTTCGACTGGGGTTTCGAAGATTGACGAGCACTGGAGCGGGCAAGGAGTCCCGGGATGCGATCAGGGCGGCCACGAGCGTGCCGGCGAAGAGCCCCAAGGTGCCTAAAGTGCCGACGTCGTGGCTGAAGGATCCGGCGAGTGCCGAGCTGTGACGGACATGTGTGCGTGAGTTTCGGAATGGGATTGGAGGGCGTTGCCGGATGCCGGGTTATAGGAAAAAGACGAGGGCATTTCTGTGGGGCGTTGTAGGTTTGACATGTGTACAGAGGGGAAGCGGGATGCTGTATGATTGTTTGAAGTGACAGATCTTTGTATCTGAGGTGTGTATGAATACATGAAGTATCGATACCCCATGAGACGATATCGCGTCGAATCGTCCTTTATAGCACCCCAAGCTTCGACATGCCATATACTTTACGTATGCTGTCAAGATTCGTGTTGTTGTTGTTGTTGTTCAACGCCACAGCGCAACCGCGCCACCATTTTGGTCGCTTGTGAGAACGGTGGCTGTTGGCGTGCATTCATCTCACATGATAAGTTCGCAGCACCTCTATCTCGCCCATATCGATGGACACCGGGTCGTCAATGCCTATCTAGCTAGATGATGAGCGCCTTGTTCTCACAATGGCATATCGACCGTGGACACGGCTCAATGGGCGTAACATTTTCATCGCCGTGATCCTCCTCTTTGTCGTCTATCTCGCCTTCTGGAAACGCCATGTCGTCTTCGGCACCTTCGACAAGAACAACAATGCATACTTCCGCTCTTCCCTCTGGTCCTCGAACCGGCACGTGGAACTGGCCGACCACGTGAAATGGTCCGATTTCGCATACTGCACCTACGCCACCGAAGCCGGCCATCTCTGCAACTCGCTCATGCTGCTCGAGTCCCTCCACCGACTGGGAGCGCAGGCCGATCGCCTGCTCACGTACTCGCACGACTGGGACGTCACGGCCACCGACTCGGTGGAAGCGAGCCTGCTACGGAAAGCCCGCGATCTCTACGGCGTGCGCCTGCAGCCCGTCGAGATCATCCGGGCCCAAGTCGTCTCGGATGCGACGTGGGCTGCCGGTTTCACCAAGTGGCTCGCGTTCAATCAGACCGAGTACAAGCGCGTCGTCGCGTTGGACTCGGACGGGACAATTTTGAGGAGTATGGACGAGCTTTTCCTCATGCCGCCCACGCCCGTGGCGCTGCCGCGCGCGTACTGGTTGGAGGATGCACTGTCCGCGCAAGTGGCAGTCGTGCAGCCCTCGACCGAGGCGTTTGCTGCTATACAGAGGGAAATCGAAGACCGCGGCACGGGGGACTTTGACATGGAGATCATCAACGGGTTATACGGGCACAGCTGTGGGATTTTGCCACATCGACCGTACAACCTACTTACGGGGGAGTTCAGAAGTGAGAACCATTCCGTCTATCTGGGCGGGACGGATGAGGAATGGGATGCGGAACGGATTATGGAAGAGACGGCGTATCTGCATTTCAGTGACTGGCCCTTGCCGAAACCGTGGGAGCCGCACGCGGCGAAGATGATGGCGGACCTCATGCCGAAATGTAAGTCTGGCGAGCGGGACTGCGCGGATCGTCGGGTGTGGCTATGGCTGTATGACGATTTCCGGTCGCGGAGGAAGAGTGTCTGTGGCGTGGAGTTTGCCGATTGGGAAGCGGTTGAGGCCAGGATGAAGGAGGCGTCTAAGTTGGCTATTGATGCATGAATGACATGTTTAACATGTCATATCGGTAGCACGAGTGTCCGCTGGCTCGCAGGCCTGCGTCGTTCGTCCATGGTGATTGGGTCCAGCTGACCTCACTTCTTGGAGAAGAACGACATGATGTTGCCTTGGTCAGGCTTGCCTCCCTTCTTGACAGCGGCAGGCTTGGTCGCGCTCGCCACTTGAGGCACCTTGATCCTTTTGGGTGCAGGCTCCTCTTCCGAAAAGGACTCCCATGCGGGCTCTTCTTTCGTCACTATAAGTCGTCAGCAGGTGGTTCACTTGGCCTTGGGTAGAAGAACCTTACCAAGGTAGCCGTCCGCATCCTTGACCGTCTTCTTCTTCATGACTCTCCGCCTGCCACGGCGCCTACCATTCTCAACCGTAATGTTCTCCTTCGGCTGCTCTGCCGCATCCTCTTCAGCTTTATCAATGGTATTGTCTGGCTCCTCTGCGGTCTCGGGAGCATCTTTCATCGGCTCATCTTCCTGGTCCATCATTGCCATGAGCTCAGCTTCCCGTTCTTTCTTAGATGGGCCTGCAGGCTCTCCGACTTCCGGCTTCTTTTCTTCAGGTGCACCATCATCCGCTTCATCATCCGAGAAGTTGGTCATGGGCTCGTCTTCCGGCTCTGGTGCGGGAGATGCATCTGCTGAGCTTTCGGTATCCTGACGCTTAGGCTTCGTCTTGCCTTTCGCGAATGCTTTGAAGATGTCAGAGTTCTGCCGCTTCACAGCAGGCTTGTTCTTCGCTATTGCCCCCGGAGCAGGCGTGGACTCTTTCGACGCTGGCTTTAACGCTGGCTTCGCCTCCTGCGAGTCTTTACTACCCTTCTTCTCCAGTACTGGCGGCGGCTTGGTCGCAGGCAGCACCTTCGCCTTCGTTTCTGGCTCTTTAGCGACCGGTGCTGGGGCCGGCGGCGGTTTTCGCTGTGTCCTGCGTCTGACATTCGGGTTCTGGATGGTCCCATACTGCTTCGACGCCTGTAGTGGATCTTCCGATGCGTAGCTCGCCGCGACCCGACGGTTGCACTCCGTCAAGACTTGTACATCGTTGAGACCCTTGGCCTGCAAGCTGTAGACGTGAATGCCTGTAATACTGTCGAACGTCGCTTTCGCCTGCTCTAGGTGCTCTTCCTTGACCAGCATCACCGTCCGTACAGGCATTGGCCCTTCGGCATCGTCTTCGGACTTCGGCGCAGAGCTTCCGGGAAGTGGCGGACTGCTCTGCATAACCGTGTCTTCGTCGTCCTGGCTGAGTATGCCATTTGGGTGTCGTGGCAGCTCTTGCTGCTTGGTACCGGTGACGAGGTAAGTTGCGTGTACGGTGCCTGGCTTCTTTGCGTTCTGTTTGCGATGGAACTCGTATAGCATCCTAAAAGTAACCTCAGCGGTTGCATGGTTTCGAGCTGGCTAGCAGTGAACTCGTACTGTTTCGCGTGGTTGCTGTGAACCTTCAGCGCTCTACTCAAGCTTCGGTAGCTCACCTTGTCTTCAATCAGCTTGGTCTTGCTTTACAATGATGCCCTCGTACGCTTACCAGCTGCTGTTCATTCAACACGTTGATGGCGAGATACTCGCTGTAGCTTTGGGCCATCAGGAATGCTTACCGAGGGCGGTACACACACAAAGTGAATCCAGCAAAGAGTACATGTATTCGAGGAGACGCGTAAAGTACGAAACCGCGTTGCGTGAGCCGCGCACGGACCTACGGTTCACCAAACCACCTCCTTCTCACCAACGACATGGACTTCCCATTGTCCGACATGATGCGGGATGATGGAAACCGCCGAAGATGACGGCGAGCTCGGGTTGGTAAAGGCCTCTGCCAATCTGTTGTCTGACCTGGAGATTGCGTTGCCGAAGCTTCTCTGGCGACCAGGGGGAACACCTTCAGCCCGTGGTGGTAGAGTCCACTCCAAAGTCAAGCAACAGGATCTCGACTACGTCCTTCAACTGGTACGACAATCCGGAATGTGCTGTGAGACCACGCTCATGGTTCTCGACAGATCGAGCCATTCCAAGGCGAACCACAGCTGCTTGACGCCAGGCTGAAGCACATCTTACCATCACTCATCGAAGCGTATCTGGAACACCTTCGCCTTGACTGCGTACGGCCTGCGAACGATAGTGTTGCCATACATGCGGCAATATGCGTGATCCTCTACACTTTTTGCAAAGTTCGGGGCTACAAGGTTATCGTAGGTTTCTTCAACAATGAGCCTCGTTATATCGAGCCCATCTTGTCTGCCGTTGAGGCCACTCTCGACGATGATGGCAGCGTCAAAGAAGAATGGCAAGTGTCATACGTGTTATTGTTGTGGCTCTCACACTTGCTCTTGATACCGTTTGATCTGGCCTCGATCTCCGACACAAATGACCCAGGGGTCTGGCCAGAGGGCATCAACTTGCGCAAAAGTCTTCCATCCTTGGTGAACAGAGCTTTACGAATAGGTCTGACTTACTTACCCTCGCCGACTAAAGCGCAGGAAGCAGCAGCCGCGTTGATGGTGCGACTCTTGACAAGACCCGACATGCAGAAGTTGAAGCTTGCGGACGCCATCGTCGAGCAAGCGTTGCAGGTAATCACTGCCAGCAGTAGTGAAATGTCGATCACTGTCTATCAACGGCTTGGTTATATACGTCTTTTGGCTGGTGCCGCGAATTCCGCTGACCTTGGTCATCTGTTCCCTAAGATGTACAAAGCCTGCGAGCAGCTTATCGACGAGAACGCCGGAGCCGCAGCGACCTCAGATGCTGCGGCCAAGAAGATGATGGTGAAGGTCTTTCGCAACATGACAGTCCTGTCATTGAGGTCTGCACCAGCAGAGGGAGTGCTGCCCGGTTTTTTGGACCCGTCGCGTGTGTTGGAGGACGTTGTTGACTACCTGCTACGTTCACTTGGCGATCGCGATAGTCCTGTACGGTATGCGGCAGCTAAGGCCACCAGTCTTATCATACTCGAACTGGACCCTTCCATGGGCTACGAGGTCATCCAAGCGATCCTAGACACATTCAAAGAAGACATGCCGAGGAGTAGTAACGCGCTGGATTTCAGGACTGCGGACCCTCTCAAATGGCACGGCTTGACGCTCGCTTTGGCGCACGCACTCTTCAAGCGGACAGCATCTCCCGCGCAGCTTCCGGATATCGTGCTTGCGTTGATCATGGCCTTGCAATTCGAGCAGCGGACAGCAACCGGTAGTAGCATCGGCACGAATGTGCGGGACGCTGCAAATTTCGGCATCTGGTCCATGTCACGACGGTATACTACAGACGAGCTGTTGGCTGTCGAAACGGGAAGTCTGCGTTTCAATGTCACCTCCTCTGGACCATGTTCTGTCATACAAGCCATGGCTATTCAGCTGATCCTCTCGGCTTGCCTCGATCCAGCAGGAAACGTTCGCCGCGGTTCGTCTGCTGCACTTCAAGAGCTGATCGGTCGCCATCCAAACGAGGTATTCGAAGGCATTGCCCTTGTGCAGATTGTCGACTACCAAGCCATTGGCCTGCGCAGACGAGCACTCGTGGACGTTGCAAATCGAGCTGCAGTCTTGCATGCCATGTACCATGGAGCACTCGTTGAAGGGTTGCTCGGATGGCGAGGACTAGGCGCCGCTGACGTTGCCTCAAGAGATGCGTCGGCGACATCAATAGCTCGCTTGCACATTGCCAATGGTGGAGGATCCAGGGTCTTCATCGACGTTTTGATCTCTGTGGACCACACATCGGCAACCGATGCAGAGGCATGGCATGGAACCTTCCTGACATTGGCATACATTCTCGAAGAAGAGATGAAAGACCCTAGCGTCGCATGTAACGGTATAGTGAAGGACGCGACGATCTTGCGAAGCTTGTGCCAGTTGATGCGCCGCATGCCGGAGATTCTCGCGAATTTCACCCCTCGTATCCTCCGTTCGGAGCTCCCTGCTGCATGCGCGCGGTTGATCACCGCCGCGTGTGATGTAGCGCAGAGTGGCGGAGATAAGACCATTGATATACCCATGGACTGCGTGGACATCGTGGCCGAGCGTTTGCTATCTCGTCACGAGGACACAATACTTTCGGCCACTTCCAGGATGGTGCAGAGCCTCTTCATCCTCAAACGAAAGCGAGCACTACCACTTGGGCATATCTCAGCACAACAATTGAACAGCAAAGTCGTTAAAGATGGTAGCAAGAGTACTCTCAGTGGTGCCGGCAGGGCGGTAGCGCTCGGAGCCCTAGTCCCAAGATACGGGATCGGCCTGCAGGGTGAGAAGGCTGTAGCTGCCGTGAGGACTCTCTCCTCGCTCATTCTCGCCATGAGCGTCGATTGGAGAGTTGTAGCACTTCGGGCTCTGGACCTTACAATTGTGTACCATCCACATGGAGAGCATCTCGATCCGGACATCTTGAAGATGATATGTGACACAGTACTCCAAGGCATGAAAGACTACACAATCGATGAACGAGGCGATGTCGGCTCGCTCGTGAGGCTGCAGGCTATCGCTTGCGCTCCTAGCATCTTAACGAAAGTCCGTGGCCACCCTGACGCTTGCAGTGATGTGGTGGAGGATGTACGAGCCGAGATCCTTCGCTTGTCGCTCGAGAAGCTTGACCGGGTGAGGCTACAAGCCGCGCAATTGCGTCTTGGACCCAGCAATGCGGCTAGTGACATCGCTGCCGTATCCTCGTACACATACTTCTACGACACTCTGCAGCCGCTGCGAGCGGATGAAGGGAATGAGCTAGATCCTAGATCGTGCAAAGCTGTCTTAGAAGGCTACATCTCATGCGCCGGAGTCGCTGCTGAACCTTTGCTGCAGACATCCCGCGCTGCCCTTGTTGACGCACTGAGCATGTTGGACGGCAGCCGGCTACATTCTCACTTAACCACTTTCTCGGCGATAATGAAGATCATGCTCACAGACAGCAGCAACATGCATCCGGCATTGGAACTCCTCGCTTTCTTATTGGATATGCAGATCCCGCAGCGCCTCGCTCAAACGGATTTCAAGTGGCGCAACTTACTTTCGACGGTGCAGAAGTCGCACCACAAGTCCAATGATATCCCGAAGATCCAAGCCGCCGTGCACATTTACCGTGGGTTGGTGGACGTCGAAGCTGTACGTGTTGAGGTGTTAAAGAAGCTTTGCAGCATGTTGAAGACCAACCCTTACCCGGTCGTTCGAGTGTGCGTGGCGGAGACGCTGTGGGTAGTTACGAAGGATGAGGCGTTGAAGGCTCAGGATTGGACGCGCCCGTCTTCGGAGAACGGGGTCATCGTGGAGCAAGTTCAGGCTAGAATACTGGCTCAATGATGGCCGTCGTGCATATCGAGGGCAAAGTACGCCCTCTCACCCAGCCTTCCGTACGGCTCAGAGCATTGCTTTTCACGCCGATCTGTGTGTGACATCTGAACGCCCACGGGCGCTGTTCCATGCTGAGACGGTCAGTGCCAGACTACTCCGTGGTCGGACCATACGTCTTTTGGCAGAGTCACTGTGGAGACACAGCAGAATGGACGAGCCTCACAAAATTCGAGGCGTACGAGGACGGTGCCAAGTAGATATAAGGACGAACGACCATTTTATGTCTCCATCCTACGCTTGGGTTCCGATTGTTTCAACGGAGCAGCGAGTTTTTGACTCTGCGTAGTTGTTTGTTCCTACCATAGGTGTGTCACGTGAGTCCTATGTCCACCGGCGCTCGGACCACTTGCTTCCATCAGTGAGCTTCGGGCGGCTGAAGCTCAATAGCTTATATTAACACCAAGCAAGACTTGACATATACAAGTGTTGACATGGGAGCTCTTAATGAGGTTTGAATGGAAAAGACACTTGATTCAAATGTTCGGAAGGATGCTTGTGGCTGCCACCATCATCATCAGCCCTCTCAATCACTGAATTCGTCGCAGCACCGATCCGCATGAACGAAGCGGACAAACCTTGACGATGCTACTATCACATGCCAGGAGGTAGCCCCCGGTCCTTCAACCGCAGCATGCCTTCGAACTCCCGATTGTACAGCAAAGATGAAGAGCTCGGGAAACGCGACGATGACTTCCGACCGAAGAAGTCCTCCACCTGGTTCAGCTCCATGCTACCATGGAGATGGCGGAAGAGAAAAGTCCTTGCGGTCCTGGCGGTGACCTTCTTGGTCTATGTGTTGGTACAGAACATGCCGTCACCTCTCGGCTCGATCGAGGATCGACTCGGCGTGCCGTTCAAATCTGGTCAGAGTCTCGCTGGTTCAGCCAGCGACGAAGAACCCAGTGGAGCGCCTCCGCGACAGAGCGCATTGAGCGATGACGGAGCAAGCAGTCAGCACTACTATGGAGGACCGGTGAAGTTCTACAAGCTCGCGATGAGTTTACATGGTATCGCACGGACGATGGGCGCAAGACCGCAAAATCGCAATGTCCTTTTCGCGGTGTCTTCGCTGCAGAGCGCGGCGAATCTCATGCCAATGGCCTGCGAGATGGCGAAGTGGGATAGGAACCATGTCCATATGGCCTTCCTGGGGCGCGACTCGTTACCGTTGGAGGATATCCTGGAAGTCAATGGGGTCAAAGAAGAAGACTGCAACGTGTATTTCCATGACGCGAGATCCGATTACAGCGAATACAGCACAGACCGCCGCGCCGAGGTTGCTGTAGGGGGTGCAATGAAGCATGTCAACGAGTTCATGCACCCGCAAGCGATCATCATGGACGACAGCAGCGTTGAGGATGCCTTCTTCACTCGCGCCATGCGCGGCAAGGCGAAAGCGTTCGGATGTGTCTTGATCGAAGTCCCATCAGGTCGGTACGAGGAGTTCCTGTGGGTGACCAGGTTAGACTCTGGCAGCCTCAGTAACTGGTTCAAACCCAACATAGACATCTTGATCCACGCGCTGCCCGATAGTTCTGGAGGGTTGTTACGCGTCATCGAGAGCTTGAAGGATGCCGAGTACGGAGGTCTGAAGATTCCCAGATTGACAATCGAGGTGCCGTCAGACATTGAATCTTTCGCCCAAAGATATCTAGCAGACCTGACGTGGCCCCCTGGCCCCGACGAAAGTCCCATAAAGTCCAGTACGCTCACGCTGCGCCACCGCATCTCATCCTCACGCGTCAGCTCCGAGCAAGCATCGTTGCGCTTCCTGGAGTCATTCTACCCTGCAGACATCGCGAACGACCACGTGTTCGTGCTATCACCTCAGGCCGAGCTGAGCCCGCTGTACCTCCAATACCTCCACTACACGATTCTGGAGTACCACTACTCCTCTTATGGCGCGCCTGGCTCGGAAGAAATGCTGGGTATGTCGCTCGATGTACCATCCGTGTATCTGAACGGCACCGGCGGTTTCGTCGCTCCAACGGAGGCGGACATGAGTGCAAATAAGTACGATGGCGAGAGCGCTTACGAGCGAAACGCCACACTACCATTTCTGTACCAGGCACCATCTTCGACAGCTAGTCTCATCTTCGGTAACAAGTGGGCTACGATACACAACTTCTTGTCCCACCGACTGGCGTCCAGCCACCTCGGCAAAGCGGATAGACCTAAGAAACTCGTTTCAGAAGCGGAACCGGCGTGGTTGGAATACGTTCTAGAGCTGATGAGGGTGCGAGGATGGAGTATGCTCCATCCACCAAGTCCTCTCGTCACTGTACACAACGAGCTCGCGCAGATACCAGAAGAGTACCTGAAGAGACAAGAGCCGAACCCAAAGAAGAGCGAAGGACGCAAACGAACCGATCACGCAGAAGAAGAAGCTTTCCTAACCGCGGACGCATCCCTATCCATCGTTGCGCACATCGAACGAAACTCGGAAGCCACTCAGCCCTTGCACGACATACTGCCATTCGCCGGCGATCTGCCCGAGCTCCCCCATCTCCCGTATATGTCCCACACAGGCGACCTCATCAACTCGACCACCGCTACGCGCCTGAGAAACGAGTACGTTCCCGTCTTCCGCCGGACCATCGGCGGCTGCGAAGCCCACGAAGCGAGCCGCAAGCGGCTCATGCACGACCTGAGAACAGACGATTTGTTCTGCTTACCAGGTATCGAGATGGAATATGACGACGACGATGACAGTGAGATTGCTCCATTGGCGGAAACTATCGCGGCGGAGACTGCTGGGCTGCATTCGCTCGATACAGGTGGTGGTGGTGGTGATGCAGAAGCTGGCGCGGAGGCCGGGAAGACTGAGGCGAAGAGTGTGAAAACTGCTGTAGAGGCTGTGGGCCCGCGAAGCGTGACACCTGCAGCAGTGCAAGTCAAGACTGATGCCGAGAGGGCGGGTAAACAAAGCACAACCCCTACAGCAGTGGCTGGGAAGAAAGCTTCTGCAGGCGCGGAGAAGGAAACGCAGGTCCAGAGCAAAGAGACGCACACCCCGGGCAAAGTGCAAGGGGAGGCCGTGGCGAAACCTGGTCCGTGAGGCACGAGCTAGGGGCCAGCATGTGTTGAAGACATCGCTCGTAAATGCCCATGCGCCGCTACGTTCTCAGACTTACCCTCGACAGTCGGCATGCGCACAGTTGGAGATGCACGTGTTCCCCCAAAAAGTGTCTTGCGCTTCACCTCGCTCGATATCAGGCCTATGGTCCCGCGAAGATGAAAGCACTCTGCCAGGAGACAAAAGGTTGCCGAGTAACCCGAGGCCAGTACGAGTCTGAGCTACGGGATTTGGGGTCTTCGCAGAAGGATATGAATAGAGTTTTCCTACCGTGAGACCTTTGAAAGTCTTGTGGAGCAGGGGGTTTGAAGCACGCAGGATACCTTATCTTTTGCGGTATCAATATTGGTGTTCTTCAGGTGGCGAGCCGAGTGCTCAGCAGAGGACAAAGGTGATAATGTAATATCTTGTAGTAGTAACTCAGGAACGGACTCCAGAAAGAAGTCTTGGATTGAAGCGAGCTTTGCATCTGACACACCGGGCATCATCACTTGGTATTCCATACGTACGCGAACGGTTCACCCCAGTAACCTCGCCGCCTCCGCCTCGAGCTCATCGAACGTCTCGATCTCCCTGCCCCCTCTGCCCTGTTCCTCCTTCTCGGCGCGTGCGCCCGCCTTGTCGTTCTCAAACCACTTCTTCGCCTTTTGCTTCTTCCTCGGCCGCTCCTCTTCCTCTTCCTCCTCACTCTCCTCATCACTCGCCCCCTCGCCCGCGTCCGCATCAGCCACAAAATCCGCCCACGCATCCCCCGTTCCTCCATCACCACCACCAAGAACCGCCACGCCCCCTTCTTCGTCCTCCTCCTCCTCCTTCTCCTCCTCCTCCTCCCTCTCCCTCTGCTTTCTCTTCTCCTTCTTCGCCCTCCGCTTCTCCCTGACAGCTTCCTTATCCGCCACATCGACCCTAGCAACCCTTTCCGCTTCCTCGCGCACGAAGGCCCTCCTCTGCTCCTCTGCAGCTCCTCTCGCGCGGAAAGCCTCCTCATCCTCCAATTCGTAAACTTGATGCGCGACACCTTCGTCGTCGAAGACGAGCTTGGAGCCCTTGTCCTTCAGTTTCAAGAGCTTCTTCTTGGATTGAAGGAGTTTGGCGCGGCGGTTTGAGTCTAGCAGGATGGGTTGTTTGGCGCCTGGGATGAGGACTGACTTGGCTTGGTCTCTTTTTGGTTCCGCCCCGGTGGTGACGCTGGGATCCGCGTCTGACTCTGGGGAGGAGATGCTTTCGCTATGAGCGGGGATGCGGCGCTTGATGTCGAATAGATCGTCCTCTTCCGCTTGTCCCCCGTTGAGGCTGAACAGGTTGACATTATCCTTTTCATCGTCGTCACCTCGTATCATCTTCGCATAGTGATCGGCGAGGACATCTTGGTTTTGTCGTTCGAACATACGATCGTATTTCGTGCGCACGGTATCCTTCTTCTTTTCCTTCTCACCCTCTTCATCCGCACTCTCCCCTTCAGAAGCAATAACATTAGCTTCAGCTCTCGGCGCGTTCTTCCTCCTCTTCACTTCCTCCGCATCCGCCTTCAAAAACTTGATCCTTGGAGCACCTGGCAAACCAAGACTCGCGGCGAACTCTTCCAGCGCGTACTTCTCCAGCTTGAAAACCTCCTTGTCCTTCTGCACATGCAGACTGCGCACATAACTAGCAAACGCTTTCTGACCCAAATACTTCAGCTGCGGGTCCTTAAAGCACATGTTCTGCATCTGGTTTCTGATACTCTGCTGCTTCTTCGCACGGACATTGATCCGCTCGACCGGGACGCGCTTTTGCTCGAGCCGCTGCAGCATGCCTTCTTCTTCACCAGGATCAAGGAACAGCACGGCGCGCCCTTCACGCTCGTATCGCGCGGTACGACCCACGCGGTGGATGTATGTGTCTGCGTCCTCGGGACAATCAACTTGGATGACCCAGTCTACAGCGGGAAAGTCCAAGCCACGGGCCACCACATCAGTGGCAAACAGACAGCTGTGTTTCGCTTGTGAAAACCGATCTGTAATGTCTAGTCTCGCGGTTTGCTTCTGTCGACCGTGAAGATGAAGCAGAGGAATGCCGGGTTGCATGTGTCGGAACGCTTCGTAGACGAAGCGGACCTGCTTACCCGAAGAGAGGAAGACGAGGATCTTGGACTTTTTACTAGACTGCAAAAACGACCAGAGGGTATCCAGTTTGTCGGGTAGTGGGGTTACGGTATAGTTTTGTTGGAGTGACTTCGGGGTGGCGGTGGTAGAAGCTTCGTGTACGGAGATGTACTCCGGATTGCGGAGCGAGAGACGAGCGAGGTCTGAAACTTTCTTCGTTTGGGTAGCAGAGAAGAGCAGAGTTTGCCTGTCTTGGGGGAGATATTCCACGATCGCATCAACGTCCTTTTTGAAACCCATATCCAGGATCCTGTCCGCCTCGTCCAGTACCAGCATCTGTAAGTTATCCACGTTGAAAGCTGCCGTTTGCGACAGGTGCTGCAATATTCGTCCGGGCGTGCAAACGACGATGTTCATCCTCGCCAGCGCATCTCGCTCCTCCCGTAAGCTCTTGCCTCCGATCACCAAGCCAGCCGCGAAGAGGTGCCCTTTCCGGCCGATGTTCCTCAGTACTTCAAATATCTGTATCGCCAACTCTCGGGTGGGTGAGATGATCATGGCACCTAGGCCAGCGTCGGCACCAACACATTGCGCTCGGTACAAATTCTCCAACACAGGTACAATGAAGGCCAACGTCTTCCCACTGCCCGTCCTCGCCGCCCCTAATATGTCGGAACCCTTGAGAGCCAGCGGGATGGCCTTCGCTTGAATATCGGTCAGTGTCGAGAAGTGCGCTGACCTCAGGCCAGCGGCCGTCGGGGCGGAGAGGGGAAGGTCAGAGAAGGAGGAGTAAGTGGCCTTGTAGTCCAGGTTCGCGACGCCTTCAGCCAGCTTCTCGGCGTCGACGTCGTCCCGTTTGCGTTTTGGGGTGCGCATCTGTTTCTTGACCTTGGTCGGACGAGTGCGACCGCTAATGCCCGACGCCATTGTCGCTGTCATCGTCTCATGGAAAACCAGATATACTGCTACAGAGCACGCAGGGCAGAGAAGAGACGGCGCACATGCAAAAGTTCCCGAAATGTCTCCAGGGTGGGGCGAAATCTTGGCTTCGCCGAGGCTCGCCTGAAACTGCCGTCTACAGCGTACTGTTTCATGAACATGCGTACTCTACGCATGGCCGGAAACGCTCCGTTATCATAAACGCCCTGCGACTAGCAGGAAGGAGACCGTCAGCGACATGGCAGAGCCTACCAAGGACCTGAAGAAGCTCGAAGAAGAACAAGCGCAGGACGATGTCGACGTCCTCGCCGACCTCGACAAGCAGTCCAAGGAATTCGACAAGGTCCGTCGTTACGCCGCAAACGCGAGGTCAAACAAGGAGGACATTCACTAACAACAGCAACAGGATTCCGAAATCGAGCGCATCCTCAAAGCCTTCCGCGCAAACGCCTACGACGTCTTAGACATCCAACCGGGTGTCCCAGACGACGACATCAAGAAGATCTACCGCAAGAAATCCCTCCTCATCCATCCCGACAAATCCTCCAACCCGCTAGCGCCCGATGCCTTCGATCGCCTGGCCCTGGCGCACCAGACGCTCCTCGACGCCGACAAGCGCGCGCGCCTCGACGAAGCCATCGCCGACGCCCGCATGCTGCTGATCCGCGAGAAGAAGCTCACGACCGACAGCGAGGAGGTCAAGGACCCCGACACGGAGTTCATGCGGTTGTGGAAGGAGAAGGTGAAGTATGTTCTCGCGGACAACGAGAACAGGCGACAGAGGCAGATGAAGGCGCAGATGCAGGAGGAAGGGAGGCAACAGCGGCGAGAGGAGGAGGAGATCACGGAGCGGAAGCGGAAGCGGGAGCATGAAGTCGAGTGGGAGAAGACGCGCGAGCAGCGGATTGGGAGTTGGCGGGATTTTCAGAAGAAGGGCACTGGGGGGGAGAAGAAGAAGAAGAAGATGAAGACCTTGGGTTGAGGGATTTGTCATGGGGTCTCGCGTCGCCAACAAGCGTGCGCGTTCGACGTGAATCACGAAGTCATGCTTGCTGTGGGCTGTATTTTTTTAGCGTGGCGTCTGGCGAGTGAAAAGGACAGCACTACGTGAAACTGCTTTTTCGTGCCCAGCCGACTCGAAGCATCCATTGCGCACAATTCTCGTCGCGTTCCTGGCCATTGCCTTGCAGCACCTTGTCGTCGACAGCTGCAAGTCGACCGACACCGCTGGATGCAGATAGGCCACGGTCAACCGCCGCTCCGCAACCAACGTTGACCGCGGTTCAGGGTGCGCACCAACCTCCTGCACTCTAGTGGCAGTCGACCGCGAACCTCCCGCCCAATACGCAGAGAAGGCCTCGCTTCAAGCTGGATTGTGCGAGTATAAGGTCGCGTCTTTCGCATACGAAGGATCGAGTCACATACGCGCGCATGAGCTGGGCGGTATGAAGTGTTCCCGCGACACGATGGAAAAGTTCCATGGAAGTCGGTCGAAGCGGAGGTATATCCCACTTCGATGGGCGGGATGCAGTGACGGACCAAGGCGTGGTGAACGCCTCGTCCAGCAGATCTTGCTTTTTGCGTTGCGAGAGGTCACGCAAGCAGACGAGCCTCGGCATAGAGTAGGTGCGAGCTTGCTCATACGATCAATCCACAGCTGTCGATCTTAACGTCTGGCGAGTCAGCGAAAAGGCAAGGCTGCTCCATACGACACGTGTAGAGAAGTGTGTTTCCGAAATAATTCAGCGGTGAGTTTACCCAGCTTCGCCCGTCTTGCGCGCCCTTCATCCAACAACATACGCCTCCGCACCCTCACCAAAAAGCAGATGCGGCTTCCTCTCGGCCACGTCCAAAATCGTCTGCGCAAAGACCGAGTTCGCCCACGCGAACCAACTGCGCGTGTAATCCCGGACCCGATCCACATTCACACTCTCATGCACCAGCCCCAAAGGTGAAGCCCGCTTGACATCGGCCAGCAGCCCGGCAATCTCGTCGTCGTCGTCGCTCGTCATGGCCTGCACGAGCAAGCTCATGGGCCAGGCATTCTGCAACCCGATGTGCGGCCCGCCGATGCCAGAGAAGGCCCTGCCCGTGAGGTGGTAAGGGTTGCCTTCCTGGCTGAGGATCATCTTGCGCGTGTTGCGGTACGTGCGCTCGTCGCGGTCGAGGAAGCCGAGGAGCGGCAGAGCGAGGAGGGAGGGGAGGTTGGCGTCGTCCATGAGGATCGAGGAGCCGTAGCCGTCGACCTCGAAGGCGAAGACGGGGCCCCATTTCTGGTGGTGCACGACGCCGTGTTCCCATACGCCCTTCTCGATCGCTTCACCGCGTGCTTGCAGGTCGGTGGAGAGGCGGGGTTTGCCGGCGGCGGAAAGCAGGCGGGCGGTGCGTTTGAGCTCGACGGACATCATTGCGTTGGCGGGGATGAAGAAGCCGAGGTTGGTGGCGTCGTCGCTGGGCCGGAAGGCGGAGCGAATCAGACCCGTACCGTGGTTCAGGGGGTTGCCGTTGCCGGCCAGGTTGAGCGTTTCCGTGCCGGTGTTGGTCTGGCGCTGGAAGCGGTACTCCTGTCGTTCGAACGCGCCCGTCTGGGTGTTGAAGGTGGGTTTGCCCTGCTGATCGAGTACGGTGAGAACGGCATTGAGAGCCTTGTACCAACGGGGTGTGAGAAACGCCGTCGAGCCGGTATGCTCGTAGAACTGATTCGCCAGCGAGAGAAAATGCGCGAGCGAGTCCAGCTCATATTTGCACTCAAATACCTGACTCGGTTCGTAGCCCGGGTGCACATTGTCGCCCTGTCCGTTGTCGCTCGGGCGCAGTCTGCTGGGCGGTGGCGGCTGGAAAGCATTGCAGTACGGCGACTCGATCACGTACTCGGCCTGGGTATTGATCGCGCCCAAGATCAATTGCTCAATCGCCTTATCCTTCTTCGCTAGCCGCTGGTACTGCGCCAGCTGGTTGGTACTGTCCCGCAGCCACTCGGCATTGATGTCGCCCGTGACGATGAAGCTCTGCGCACCCTGCCATGCACCATCCTCCGCCCACTTGCCGTGCGCGGGCATTCTGTCGTGCTTCTCCGTCCCATCGACGTGCCATCGTACCGTCGTGTCCAAGGTGTTCGGGAATGCATTCTCGAAGATCCGCGCGAGGTCGCGATCGACCATCGTGGCGTTTATGTCCCGGATGATCTTCTCCACCAGGTCGGACTCGAAGGTGCGACAATGTGTTGAGGGCCGTTGGTAGGGAAGTGCCATTGGGCCATTGCTATATGGATGGCTAGGAGACGCGCTGTCAGAACGTATTCAGTACTACCTACGTGTGCTGGACTACTCACTGCGGGAACCGCGCATAGTGCTCGTACGCTGGACACGCGCCTCTGTACTTCTCCTTCGCCTTCGGGTCCTTCAGCGGGTCTTGTCTGGCTTGTCCTAAACAAACGACGGGCAAGTCAAAGCACAGGCTCGCAAGCACCAGGAGTGCTGCACTCGATGGCGAACGCATGATCGGTTGTCGTCGTAGTATCAGTGTGAAGTGGACGACTTGCTCGACCGGTGTTGGAATCGATGGCGATGTGCAGGTAGGTATGTCTCACATGTATATCAAGCAATGGCTGGTCATAACAAGACGTCAATTTGCGGGCGTTGATTGGACGCTCGACGGCGGAAGCTAAGGGATGAGTGATATGAGCAGCTTCTATCGACCACGTGATCGTCCTTACACTCGAATGGGGTAACTTGACTTCCCATGCGGTTACGGTCGAAGGGTTTAAAGCAATGCGGTAGAATCGAGCAAGATGACCATCTCTTGATCGGCGTGGTAGTCCTCATGTAGCTTACGTTGGTCGCTACAGGCCACTCAGGGACGCGAGATTCTCTACCCATATGAACACTGAGTGGCCCCGCCAACGGTAATGCAGCCGACGGTGACTGAATTACCCCTCGACTCAGTGACGCCCCCAGGCATTCCACCACCAACTCCAACGCTATGCTGAACAACCAGGCGCCAACTCGCACCGGGACACTTCGGCCCATCCGGCTAAAACCAAATCTTGATCAGCTCTTCACTAACTGCACTCGGCAACAGCACTCCACTCTCAGTAATGATCCCGGAAATGAACTGCGGCGGCGTGTAATCCACGGCTTCCCCTGGCGGACACTGTAGGCCCGCCACCTTCTGCATCAGTGCTCCGCCACCATCCATATCAGCCACCCCTTCGTCTCTTTCCGCCTGAGCCTCCTGTCGCACGTTTCGCTCCGGACCCTTCGCCGTTCGGAAATCGACGATATGCTGCTCGATGCCCAGATCCTGCTGTCCAAGCGGATATAGACGAACGAACTTGTGGCTCTCGCTCGCCACGTAGAACGGCTTGCCGGCTACTTTGGCTAGTGTAGCCATCTGGTACGTCCCCAGCCTGCTGACCACGCCGCCATTCTCAACCACACCTTCGGCCCCGACAAAGCACTGCGTCACCATGTCCATGCAGTAGGCTATCGCCGTTGGTGGGATCGTGGCGACAGGGATATCCCGCTCGCGTAGAGCGGCGATGTTGGCCGCGCTTTCGCTGTCTTCGACCGAGCCGGAGGTCGAGGACGTGATGTAGATAACGCGGAAGCGGATGCTACCTCGTCCGCTACCGTTGCTGCTTTCGGCGGCGCTTTTCAGGAGGGCACCGACCACGCGAGAGCCCCCATTCGTGAGGACGGTGCTGCCGTCACGGATGAAGTGTCGGCCAAATCCGGCGATCGTATCCCGAGCCGCTTTGGCGCGCTCGACGAACAATCTCCCGTTCTGCACGAGGTGCCCGCGTACGTGCTCGAAGTCTCCTCTTGCGCTGCGTCGCTGCATGTTGGAGATCAGGTACTGTTGGAAGAGATCTGTGCCAGCGGAGAGCGAGATGGAATTGGCTACGCTGCGCTTGAGTTGCGCCGTAAGCTTCGAGACGAGATCCAGCGTTTCCGACACCGTACTCGAAGGTGTATTAGCCAGTCCCACGGTCAACGCCTCGATGGCGGCGACCGGCATTGTCAGATCTGGGTCCTCGGAGAGCAGTCGTTTGTATGTTGCGAAAACATCGAAAGGAGCATCCGGGGCGCCCTGAGCAGGCTGTGCGCCTGTCGTCGCCATCGTGTCCTCCTCGCCCAAGACAGCTTCTTGCATCAACGGAAGGGGTTCAATTGCTGGCTCACATGGCTGTGCATTGGGTGAAGGAAGAACATGTTCACGTTCGAGTCATTCATATTGATGCTCAGATGTACATCGCCATGTATTTCTCAGCCTAAGGCTCTTCACCTACGCCCTCCCCGCACAATCGAGCTGCACGTGACCTAGGAATCGCGTCGCTAATTTGACCGACGCGATTCAGAAAATCTCCCAAACGAGCAACAAACGAAAGTACCATACTACCAACACCCATCGCCCACGCACCTCCCAGGTCACCACAGCACCACGTACGACGAACATCTACGCCGCCATCGATCAGCGTTTCACCGTGGTTACAGCACATTGAATTCGACCGCACGGCCTCGATACAAGACAGAAACCGCCGCCTATCATGGCAGGCATCTTCGAGCAACCACGCAACGCCGGCACCCTCTTCCTCGGCGGCCAGAAGATCTCGGGCGCAGACATTCGCGACCAGAATGTTCTCGCTACCCAAGCCATCGCTAATGTCGTCAAGTCATCCTTCGGGCCCAGCGGTCTGGACAAGATGATGGTCGACGACATCGGCGATGTCACCGTCACCAACGACGGAGCCACGATTCTGAGCCTCTTGAGCGTCGAACACCCGGCCGGCAAGATCCTCGTCGACCTGGCGCAACAGCAGGACAAGGAGGTCGGAGACGGCACAACGAGCGTGGTGTTGATCGCGGCCGAGTTGCTACGGCGGGCAAACGAGCTGGTCAAGATGCGCATTCACCCCACCACCATCATCACCGGGTACAGGCTGGCGCTAAGAGAGGCGGTGCGGTACATGAACGAGAACATCAGCACAAAAGTGGAAGCACTGGGGCGGGAGAGTTTGATCAATATCGCCAAGACTAGCATGAGTAGTAAAATCATCGGGGCGGATTCGGACTTCTTCGCCAACATGGTCGTGGATGCAATCACCAGCGTCAAGACGACAAATGTTAGGAACGAGGTCAAGTACCCGGTAAAGGCGGTCAATGTGCTGAAAGCGCACGGAAAGAGTGCGACGGAGTCTCTTCTAATCAAGGGTTATGCGCTGAACTGCACCGTGGCGTCGCAAGCGATGAAGACGAGGGTTACGGACGCCAAGATTGCGGTGCTGGACATGAATCTGCAGAAGGAACGCATGAAGATGGGTGTCAACGTGGTGATTGACGATCCCGCACAGCTGGAGAAGATCCGCGAGCGCGAGTCTGGGATCGTCGTGGAGCGGGTGGAGATGATCTTGAAGGCTGGCGCCAACGTCATCCTCACCACCAAAGGCATCGATGACCTTTGCCTTAAACATTTCATCGAGAAGGGCGCCATGGCCGTACGCAGATGTAAGAAGGAGGACCTGAGGCGGATAGCGAAGGCTACTGGTGCCACTATGGTCTCTACGCTTGCGGATCTGAACGGTGACGAGGTGTTCGATCCGAAAAACATCGGTCAAGCGGAGGAAGTCGTACAAGAGCGCATCAGTGACGATGAGTGCATTTTGGTCAAAGGCCCGAAAGTTCATACCGCGGCATCCATCATCCTTCGAGGAGCGAACGAATACAGCCTTGACGAGATGGAGCGGAGTGTGCACGACTCTCTTTCCGCGGTCAAGCGAACGCTTGAATCTGGCAGGATCGTACCGGGCGGTGGAGCAGTAGAGACGGCCCTGCACATCTACCTCGAGGAATGGGCCACGAGCGTGGTGCGTATTACAAATCCCCGTACAAAAATACGAAGAGCGAATCACAACTGACAACCATTTTCCTAGGGTTCGCGCGAACAACTCGCCATCGGCGCCTTCGCCTCCGCCCTCCTCACAATCCCCACCACCCTCGCCGTGAACGCCGCCAAAGACTCGTCCGAGCTAGTCGCTCAGCTCCGCTCCCGACACGCCTTATCTCAACGCACCTCCGAACCAACCGCCTCTTCGCACCCACCCCACCCGCAGCAGCAACAACCGCAACAACAGCCGAAGCAAACACCACCCAACAGCTCTCCCGCTCCACCTCCACAGCAACGCGGCAACGGAAGCAGCAACGGCAACAACAGCGGCAGCAGCGGCGCCGCGCCCCAAGCCGCCCTCGACGCGGACGCCAAAGCCCTGGCGAAAGCGAAAGGCTACAAGAACTACGGTCTCGACCTGAGCAAAGGTAAAGTCCACGACTGCCTCAAAGCCGGCGTGCTGGAGCCGAGCATGTCCAAGGTGAAACAGCTGAAGTCGGCGGTCGAGGCGTGCGTGGCGATCATGCGCATCGATACGCTGATCAAGCTGGACCCCGAGCAGCGGGGTGGTGGCGGTGAGGATGACGGGCATGGGCATATGTAGAGAGATGTTGTCCCGTTGGTTTATGAGTTTGAAGGGGTTAACCGTGCGGAAATTCGTCATATGCTTCGGTGATAATACTACAGTGTATGGATAGATAAAGTGACACGCGCGTTAACCCAGCACCCATAACTTTTGTTTCCTGTGAACAACGCCTCCTCGGCACTTATGTGCGTGTGCGCGTCCGAGTAACTCTGACGGGAATACCTCCAATCCAGACATCACCATGATCTTCAAGCAAAGACGCATTCATCCAGCACTAACGCATCGATAGAAACTCCTTCGCTCTCATCCCACATTAATCTCGTCCGACCGTCCAATTCCATTTACTCCCTAATCTGCGCCCGCAACCCCACATTCTCCCTCTTCAGTCGCGTCGTCTCCCGCCGCAACCTCGCCACCTCCTGCTGGTTCTCCTTCAGCTGCGCCCGGACCTCCTCGACGCCCTGCCCGCCCTTGACGGCCTTCAGGATCCGGCCCAGCTCGTCGTTGAAGCGCGCGTACAGCGCCTCGTTCTCGCTGTGGCTCTCGCGGTACAGCTCGTCCAGCTTCTTGCACTTGGTCTCGCTCACCGTCAGCGAGCTCGCCAGGTCCGCTTGCGCCTGCGCGATGCGCCCGTTCAGCTCGTCCGCGTGCTTGACGAGCTGGCTTTCGAGTTGCAGGACGCGTTGCGCGAGGTCGAGGGTGCTGCTGGGTTGGGTGGTGCGTCCCTGCGATGGGGTGGCGCGAGGGGGACTGCGTACGGAGCCGACGCGGCTCGGGGTTGCGGTGAGCTCGTCGCCGATCTTGCTCAGCTCGTCTTGGAGTAAGGTCTGGGTGGCGGAGAGGGAGGATTGTTCGTTTTGCAGGCGCTCGCGGAGCTTCTGCGGGGATTGCATGCGCAGCTTCTTGGTCGGGGTTGAAGTGGAATCGGCGTTGGTTGCTATGGTTGGCTTGATGCCCTTCTCGGGTTGCGGCGATGGGCGTTTGACCATGTTGCCGGCGTCGCGTCGCTCGGACAAGCCATTGCGGGCCGGCATGGGTGAGGCCGCCTTCTGCGGTGAAACCGTCTTGGGCGCGAGCGTCGGAATGCTAGAGGTTGGACGGGAGGTGATGACGACCTCATCCAGTGGCTTGCTGCTGCTTCTTGGCCGCAATGGCTCAACCATACCAAACGCCTTGTTTGCCGAAGGAGAGTTTTCTCTTCGGAAAGAGGAGGGTAGCCGCGAACGAGGCGTCTCCCTGACAGGCGAACCGAACCTGCCACTTCCGCCTTTGGATGAAGGCGTCGACGGCACGGGAGAGGTCGGCAGTGATTTCTCGTCTGTAGACTTGTGTGGCAACAGCGGGCGGCGGACGGCGGGTGGCGAGTGGAGCGGAGACTTTGGTTGTGCAACATCCAAGGCTTTGAGATCAGACAGCGAACTACGCCGCTTCTTCCTTGGGGGTCCGGTAGGAATGAAACTTGGATGCTCGCCGATGGTCGAGAGGCCGAGGTTATGGGTAGAGGCCGGACCGCTGAGGCTGACAGAGTCATCGCCAATGGCCGGCTTGAGCGCCATAGGTCCCTCTTGCGAAGTTGGTCGCCGAGGCAGTCGGCCATCGATGTCCGTCGACTGTGAGCGGTGGAGCGTGCCCCGGGAAATGCTGTTGTTCGGGCTCGAGGCATCGCCACGAGTGCTCTTGCTGAGAGTGCGCCAGACGGACGCCACCTTCGACTCCTGCTCCGACTTGCTGTTGTCTCGCGACAAGGTGCTGAAGCCGAACTTCTTGCGAAGAGAAGATGTGTTGGAGCTGATTGAAGCGCTGTTGACAGACCTGGTTCGCTTATGCGTGCCGCCGGGTCCATCTATCGGCCTCTGAGCATCCTCCAGAGGTTCCCCGAAATAGGTATCGGTATCGTCAACGAAGCGGTCAATGAGCGCGATGTAGTCGTGTGGGTTACCATCCGTTACCAGAACTTCGGCAAACGCGGCGGTTAGAACGCCACGGTCACCATCGTTGCCGGTCCCATCCAACAAATCCGCGAGGAGCTTCATGATGCCTTTGAAAGCGCGCTGGTTTTGAGGTGGTAAAGTGCACAAAACGGAACGAAAATACTCATCAAAGTCTACGGGAAACAGCGTCTCTGCCTTCGACTGGATAGCTTGCATGACCGCGAACGGCACGATCTGGCCAATCTGCTCCTTCCACGCGATGCTGAGGAATTTCTCGAAAGCCGCGAAAAGCACATCGACGGTGGCTTGAGCCGCGAAGACCATCATGTTCGGGTCCTCGAGCACACTGTTGTATAGCTCGTTGACGGCCAGCTCGTCGGCTGTGCCGCGCATCTTGAGACTCCGGCCAACAATGTTTCCTTTCCGTGCCTGGAGAGCCAGCATGTATGTCGACAAGGTGTCTTCGAGCTTCTTCGTTGGGTTGACCAATTGATCGGTAGATCTCATGGATTGGTTCGACCGCAACGCGGCCTCGTCCTTAGACGACGGCCGCGAGTCCCGACTCGGCGGCTTGGCAGTACTCGCAATGACTACAGAGTTTCGAGAAGGCTGGGTCGGTGGAGGCATGGTGATGAAGTCTTTCTTAAACAGATTGGGCGGCTGACTGCCGGGTCCTGTGCTCGACAAGAAGCTAGACAATAGCTTGCGTGGCGACTTCGGCCTGCGGACAGGTTCGTGCATACTGAGTTGGCTCTCGTCTTCTTCTTCTTCTTCGACTCGTACTTGCAGGTCAATGAATCTCAGGATATCGGCGTTCTTGGCGAGCAGACATGCGCTGACTGTGGCATTGCTGATGGCGAAACGTGTGCTGGAGAGGAACGAGAGCTTCTGGCTAAGAATCGTAGCGAGGTCGGAGGCGGCAACATGCTCGCGGCTGGCGCCGCCATCCACTGAATCGATTGTCAGCCGCCACTCGCCATCTTTAAGCGGCGACACAGCTACGACGGTACGTATGCCCAGTTGGCCGGCCCGGGGTCGTTGCGAGTGTCGGTCCAAGTCGACCAGTACACGGATAGACGCGCACTGCCGTCTCGCGGCAACATGCTCAACATTTGAACCATCGAAAACTGCGCTCAACAGACTGATATGATCGGTCGCCGCGACGGTAGCACGAACCTCCCACTTGGCACTTTCGCGCTCGGCCTCGCTGAACCGTCCTTCGATTTTTGCTTTAGCGATTTCCTCCGTCAACCGCGTTGCTTTGCCATCGTAGGAACCTTCCAGTCGGAGGATCTGGCACGCATCTGTGACTGGCTGTTGGGCCGGGTGTGCTGCTTCGTTAAGTCCAAATCGAGTAAACACCTGCAGAACGCAATTGTTATGGCTCTCGGTGCAGTCCAGCACATCTAGTCGGATTCTTCTGAGGAAACGAAGATCTTGTGGCGTCCTGCTTTCGGTATTTGGCACTTTGACCCCTGTGTCGATTTCTGTCAGGAAGCTCTTGGCGGAAACGCTGGCTTTGTCGACTTTCTCCAGCATCACTAAGCTGTCGCTGAAAAGCAGCAGCATCAGAGGCTGACCGTCGGACCCTTCGAAAGCGAACGGTGGCGCAAGCTCGAGGCAATCAACGGCCGTGATCAAGCGCCCGTCGAGCCGAGAGTCGGTCGGCCATCCAGATACACGGGACTGCAATCTCTCCTCGACGCGAGCGATGCCGTGGTCCAGATCGTCCTGCACACAGATCTCTGTGATAACGTCACGAGCCTTGAGCAAGTTCTTGACTGCAGGATGACGGACTGGAAGCTGTTTCGTGATGCTGTCGATGTAGAGATTGTATCTTGGAAGGCGCTGTACGGGCTCTATGAGCAGCGACGTGAGCTTCTGTTCACCTATCTCTTGCAGCTGGGCGGTCAATGCTGTGTCGGCGCTACGGAACAGTGTGCGGAGAAGCTGAGTTGACTGAGCCTGTGTTCTCAGATACGCTCCATAGCTTTCCGCAAATTTGGGTAGCCATTCACACAGACATTTTGCGATGGCGTTGACGCCTTGCGCGTCGCCTGTAACGTCTTGACGTGCTTGTTGCGTGGTAGTCTGATCTTCCGGTGTAGCTTCAATGTCCTGCAGGGCAGCGCTTTCGGTAGCATGGGAGACTGCTCGAAGGGCTTCAAGAAATCGCACGTTGATCTTCACGATGTCTCCAATTGTCGATGGAAACACTTGCGCCAGTTGTTGGCAAGTGGCGGCTCCGAGATCCATACCTAGGGTTGACGTCAAGCCTTGCAGCTCTCTCATACGGTCAACATAGCTTCCCTCGGTCTCTACCAGCTCACAGATCTCTTTGCGAACGTTTTCCTTCTGATGCTTCAGGAACGAAGCGCTTCGACCGACGGCTGTAGGCCTCGAAGGCGCTCGCTTGAGTTTGGATGTCGGCAAGAACGTGAGATGGCCAAGGGATGCTACCAGCTCCGCGTATCGACCATACTGCTGCTGTACCAGCTCCGAGTCGCTGATACCCTCGGCGCTCAGGGAGTCCGAACGCTTGGTCGTCTCTTTGATGCTGCCAGGAGGCAGAACTACGTCCACATCGAGCCATGACTGCCGCTGCTCGCCAAATGCTTGCGTGACGTTCTTGATCACCTCGTCCACATTCTCGATCTTGGTCATCCGACTTGCCAGAATTGCAATATGATCGTCCCCAAACAGCGCCGACGGAGACGGCGCCCTCACTTGCGTGCACCATGTCGTCCTCACACCCTCGGGCAAATCCGCAAAATACTTCTTCAGGCCGAACGCCAGTCCACGGCATACCTCGTCACCCTGCTCTTCCCGCGGTAAATTGCTCACGGCCGAATAGTACGGTGAATTGGGCGACACCGCAAGCCGGGCATACGAGCCAATGCCTGCCGGGGTGAAAACGTGGACCTGGATGCGCGAGCTGGTGGCGCCAATGCTCGCGGCCGGGCCATGGAAGACCAGGACGGGCGAGTTGGACAGGAGCGGGTCGGTGGTGTGGAAGAGGGCAAGCTCGCCGGATAGCGCGGGCGGCGCAGAGACGACGACCGCCATGGTAAGGTAGTAGACTTCAGGCAAATCTCATCTGGTCGTCGTAATCGTGCACAAGCAGGATCGCATCCGTCATCGCATGGCGCGTGGTATCGTGGGCGTGCGAAGGGTGTATGTACAGTAGGAAGGTATCACGGAAGGCTCCACCAAAGTAAACAACGCGCAAACAAAGGGTGCAGTAGAGGGGTGAGCTGCTCCGTGACCCGCAGGCTGCATAAACGAGTGTCCGGAAGAAGAAGGAAGGGTTACCGCAAGAGGCGATGAAGCAGAAGGTTGAGGTGTGGTGCAGGAAGCAAGACACCAACAACAAACAAACAAATAACAACATTGTGAAGCATTGGCAGCTCCAACGCGACGAGAGGTGATCTGCCGCTAGTGAAAGCTTAAATCGCCAACAATTGATCAATGTAAGCACAGACAATCAGGTACATGTACCGTATCAACAACATACACGGCGCACTGGAACTTCTTCCAAACAAATCATGTCGACGCAAGGTGAGACTGGCATCACGTTCGCCCTTCTGCCGGAGGAACAGCAGCAACACTATCGCCTGCTTGAGTTTCCACCCGAGCTACTCAGCCTTCTAACCTCCGACAACCCAGCAAAGTACGCAAGGACCACCGCACAACCCAGCGTCAAAGCTAACGATATATCCAGACTACAATTCAAATCGCAAGAGGCACCACCGACCCAAGCTGTCGAGTCCAACGCCGTGCTATGTACCCCTAGCAAGACGTACAACATCCGCCAAGTCAACACCTCCAACTCGGTCTTCGTCACGCGACCAGTTGAAGGCGAACGAGATCCCGGCGGTGGCACTCAAGCCGTAGCTCAAAGCAATTTCACTCTCGAGCTCAGCCCGGCCAGCAATGTCTCTGCCGCCCCGTACCTGGAAGCAGCGCTCCCGACGTACTCTTCTTCCGGCCACGCCCAGCCGAGAG
>Ga0058704_10000047_pt1 | contig 56934 bp, 55 predicted proteins | sample AgamicMgSfe_FD_71363 | JGI IMG/M metagenome (GOLD analysis project Ga0058704, IMG submission 71363) | Agave microbial communities from Guanajuato, Mexico - Mg.Sf.e | ecosystem: Host-associated > Plants > Phyllosphere > Phylloplane/Leaf | place: Guanajuato, Mexico | collected 2012-05-30
GCCGACAACCCGTCGTCCATCTTTCGAATATATCCATCAGTGGATTTCAACTTTCGAGCCTTTGCTGACGAATGAACGACCTCAAGTATGTAGCTAAGACGCGCGCCCTCACCGCTCACTGGGAGTAATATTGTGAAGACAGATAGTCCGCCTTATCCCTTCCTTGCGGCGTGAACAAAATAAGTACAGATCCATCGCAAGCGGTTCGCCCGAAGAAAAGTGATATCAAAACCGAGATGGCACCGTCCTCCCGATCACCCGCCCTCACAGCCGCAACGGCCTCGATAGCCTCCATCGCGGGCATCCTGGGAATCCTCTACTACCTCGACATCCCCACCCTACTCCAACAACGGGTGAAATCACGCCAGATCTCGTCCCGATGCTACGCCACTGATTCAGAGGATAACATGGACAAGAACAAACCCTCCCTCGCCGCCTTCAAAATCCTAACCCAGCAAACCACGCTCAAGGAAACGTACCCCCTCGCCGCGAGCATATCGCAGAACGTCCCGATCTACGATTGTGCCCGCTTCGACCTGGAGAAGGAAGCGGGGATGGAAAGGCTCAAGGATGAATGGTATCACATCCTACTTTCAGGCCCGGGCGTCTTCGTCCTGAAGCACTTCTCCCCCGCCGACAAAACAAACATCATCGACGGAGCCAACGCCGCTTACGCCGCCATCATCGAGCGCGAAGCATCCTCCAACAAAAGCAAAGGCGACCACTTCGCGCCGGGGTCCGCCAACGCGCGGATCTGGAACTCCTTCTCCAAACACTGCCTCGAGTCCCCCCGAAACTTCACCGAGTACTTCAGCAACCCCCTGTTCACGCACGTCTGCTCCGCCTACCTGGGCCCGGACTACAGGATCACGACGCAAGTCAACATCGTCAAGCCGGGCGGGAAAGCGCAGGTCGCGCATCGCGACTACCATCTCGGTTTCCAGACGGCCGAGGCCGTTGGCCAGTGGCCGAAAGCGATGCATGCCGTCAGTAAGCTGTTGACGCTGCAGGGCGCGGTGGCGCACACGAATATGCCGGTCGAGAGCGGCCCGACGCGATTGCTGCCCTTTTCGCAGATGTTCGAGGAAGGGTTCGTGGCGTATCGGTTACCCGAATTCAACGAGTATTTTCTACAGAACTATGTGAGTCTGGCGCTGGCGAAAGGGGATGCCATGTTCTTCAGTCCGGCACTCTTTCACGCCGCCGGGGAGAACCGCACAGAGGATTTCGAGCGGAGTGCGAACCTGATTCAGGTTAGTTCAGCGTTTGGAAAGACGATGGAGACGGTGGACTCACTGCCTTTGGTGGAGAGGTGTTGGGATCTCATGGCGGAGAAGTATTCGGTGGAGGGGATGAGCGCAGAGGTGGATGCTCTGGTTAGGGCGGTCGGAGAGGGCTATCCGTTCCCGACGAACTTGGATCGAAGACCGCCGGCGCCTGGTGGGATGGCGCCGGAGAGTGAGCAGGGCATGTTCAGGAGGGCGTTGGCGGAAAGCTGGAGTCGAGAGAAGGTGGTTGCCGAGTTGAAGGAGATGAGGCATGCTTCTGCGGCTTGAGGTCATACTGTCGCGCTGACGCGTGGTCCTGTCGGAGTCCGTCTGTCCGAATACATGCTGTAGCCGCATATCATGTAAGTGTTTTGCTACTGGTCCAAGGATGTGGGCGGTTCGAACCAGGTAAAGCTTCATCTGGCGCTTTTGAATAGATCCAGGAGGGCGTTTTGCTGCGGCGGGGGCTGTGCCTGCTGTGCCTGCTGCAGTATTTGACCCTGCCCGCCTCTGAAGAAATCCGTATCCGCCGTAGACGGGAACCGTACTGGTTGCGCGGAAACTTGCGGTGGACCAGGGAGTTCTGGCTGGTTCTGAATCTGTTCACTCGGCTGGACCGCCAGCTTACCGAACAGCTGTAGCAAATCCAATCGCTGTCCAGCTTGCTCCGACACGGCTTGCTCCTCCCCCATCTGCCGCTGCATCTGCGTCGTGCCGTCCACCCCGTAACCGTCCTCCTCCGAATAACCATTCTCATCCGCGACCGATGCACTCTCGCGCGCACTCTGTGCTTGCATGGCACAGCTCTGGATCGTCTGCGCTATGTACTCGCGCGTGCTAGTCTGACTTTCGCTCTCGTCGGAAAAGATCCACAGCCCATAAATCTGCGGCGTGCCGTCTTCGCCCGTGGCCTGGAGGATGACATACTGCTCCGTGATCTCCACGTCGTCGGCACTGAGCAATTCGGTGATGAAGTTGTCAAGGCTCTTGCGGTTGGGTATGACGACGGTGTATCGCGCTCCGGTGAGCTGGCAGACGAAGAGCGTGCCTTCGACGCCGCACTTCTCCCACTGCTGGGTTTCGGGAGAAAATGTATAGACGGCAGAGAAGGGTGCGATGGCTACGATATGTTCGATGTCGGGGACATAGCGGCGGAGGACGGTCAGGTTGAGCTCGGTGTTGGTTCGCTGGGGCGGGGGAGCGTGTGATGCCGCTGTGTCTGTGATGGCAGCTGTGTCGGTATCGTAGTCCGATTGAGCTGGTAGGGGCTGAAGTTGTGCTGTACGTGTTGTCCTTCGTTTGGCGGGCATTTTCACGGCCCAAGACAAGGTCAACTCCTTTCAGTGCCGGTCACGAGCTGCACTGAAATGCCCAGGTGGTCGATGGCTGCTTACTCATCATGCTATTGTGGTGGGTCCATGTCCCGAGGTGAAGAACAAGCTTCGGCCTCGAGCGGTAAGTGCCGATCTGCCGCTGGCGACCTGTGATCCTTGGACCTTCCTGGCTGCGAGGGAGAAAACTGGCTGAGATGATGAGGCAGCAGCCGCAGGAGCATTCCGACTCCCTACGCCAACCCAATGTAGGCGCCGACGATTGAAAAGCCTAGAGCTGCTCACCACGCTTGCTCGTTGTGCACATGTACATGTAGGAGTACTACACGATCAGTATAGGCAGGGATACTCAGCAGTGAAATGGCGGGCACGCGATCACGACCCACCAGCACCTCCAGCAGTCTGATGCAAGACGTGCCCGGCGCCTTTCCCGAGCGTGTAGCGAACGACGAGGCGGAATCGGGCTACGTGAGCCTGTCGCAAGCGGTGCACGCGCGGAGGGCGGAGTATGTCCGGCCGAAGCATGTGCGCATCAAGGTCGGGACGTGGAACGTGGCGGCGTACAAGGGCGTGGAGAAGGATTTGGGCGGGTGGTTCGTGCAAGGCAAGGCGGTGAGCGAGGCGCTGGCTGGGCTGAGCGTGCAGGATCCGTCGCAACCGCACGGCGAGCATATACCGGATCAGTCTGGCTTGGAGGAGCGGGAAGATGTCGCGGCGCAGGAGGCACGGTATCGGCGCAAGCAACCTACGATCCCACGGGACGACCCAGGCTCATTACCCGGGAACGGGGATGTCGGGTTATACGTGCTAGGCCTGCAGGAAGTGGTCGACGTCAACTCTTTCACCGAAGCGCTACGGCCGTATACCGATCCCAGTGTGGCCAACAAGTGGAAGGACTCCATGGCCGAAACCTTGCCCAAAGGCTATCAGCTTGTCGCGGAACAGCAATTGATCGGCATGCTGCTGTTGATGTATGCCTCACCGGACGTTGCGAAAGAGGTCAAATGCGTCAGCACCACCAGTGTTGGGACGGGCATCGCAGGATACATGGGGAACAAAGGAGCGGTCACTGCGCGCATAGTCTTGGGCGAGACCACGCGATTGGTCTTCATCAACAGCCACATGTCCGCAGGCGCGGAGAAAGGAGCACTGGAGCGGCGCAACTGGGATGCTGCGCAGATCGTCAGCCGAACGCGCTTCGAGCCGATCAAAGATGCGATGGATCTTCATCAGACGGCGGGCGAGCAGATCGGTGACGAGGATCTGGCGTTTTGGATGGGCGACCTCAATTACAGGCTTGAGGGTATTCCAGGTGACGACGTGAGACGCTTGCTGATGCTGCACACGCTTAACCAGTATGATCTCAGTCAACGCTCGGCGCGCAAGGTGGAGCGGGAGCTTCAGACTGCGACGGAGTCGGTCAAGCGGAGGGTTGAAGACCGATTGAGTATCAGCTCCGCCGGCTCCAGTGACCCGGCGTCGCCTACAACGTCACAGTCAGACACGAGATCGAGTACCGACACGAGACACAGCACCGAGAGCACGGCTCCAACGTTGATCGACGAGCTTGCGGCCAGCGACGATCCCAATTCGTTGCAGACCACGCTGTCATCTTTGCTGCCGCACGACGAGTTGCACCAGCAGATGAAGGCCCGCAAGGCGTTCCATGACGGCTGGCAAGAAGGCCCGATCACGTTCTTACCGACCTACAAGTACGATCCAGGCAGCGTGGGTGTCTTCGACTCCAGTGAAAAGAAGCGTGCGCCGAGCTGGTGCGATCGCATCCTGTACCGCACGCGACGAGAGAGGCTGGCATACGAGGCGAAGATTCAGGAGGAAGAGAACGCGAGGAAGAAGGACGAGGAGATGAAGGCGAACGGCTTTGATCAAGCTGCTGACGACGAAGATATTCTGTACGATTACGATCCGGACGCGGACGCTATTGATGCAGATAATGATTATGACGAGTACGACAACGGTGGAGAAGGCGTGGTGGTGACGAGGGAGGGTTTTGAGGACGAGATACAGCTCGAATACTACACGGCACATCAGAGGGTCTTGTCGAGCGACCACAAGCCTCTGGACGCAGTCTTCATGCTCAAGTACGACGCCGTGGTGTCGGAGCTGAAAGCCAAGGTCCACGCCGAAGTCGCCAAAGAGCTTGACAAGGTCGAGAACGAAGGTCGTCCGAATATCACCGTGGTGGTGGACAAGCACCGCGAAGGCGATAGGGAGACCTCCGACGCCGACCCCATCAATTTCGAAGGCGTATGGTTCGGAAACGTGCGGTGGGGCCAGGCCAAACACCGTACGCTGACCATCGCCAATACCGGCCGCGTGCATGCTAGTTTCAACCTTATCGAGCGTCCTGTGGCCGTGGCGCAGACTACGGGGATAGCGCCCAAGTGGCTCAATTTGAAAGTCAACGACACGTCCGTCCACAGTTCGGCGGGGCGAACCGCGACGTGCACGGTCGAGCCGGGCGAGACGATCACGATCGAGCTCGAACTCCGCATTCTGGACGTGCACATCGCGCACGCGCTGAATGAAGGTCTGCAGGATTTGGATGATATCCTTGTGCTTCGGGTCGAAGGCGGGCGGGACCATTTCGTCCCTGTACGCGGACACTGGCTCGACACCAGTCTGGGCAGGTCGATCGACAAGCTGGTCCGGATTCCAGAAGGCGGGATCCGGAAACTCCAGCGGCAGAAGCCGGACAGCAGTAAAGGGCTGAAGGGGCTGAGTCCCACTTCGCCCACGTCGCCTACCTCCGGGGCGTTTGGGTCGTCGTCGGAGGAGGAGAGTTTGCCGCCGGTACGTTTCTCCGCTCCGCGCGAGCTGTTCAGGCTGACGGAGGCGGTAGAGGGGCTAGTCACGCACGTGGTGGCCGAGTGGGATATGACGCATTCCGCCGCTACTGGCGTCAATGGACTCGCGAGTCAGACCAACCTCACGCCCGCGGCGCCGTGGAAAGAACATCCCGCTTGGCCGTTCGTCGAAGAGTGTTGGACTGAACGGACGACGGCGCTCTGGACGGAGGCGCTGAGCGAGGCGTGCGATGCATTGGACTCGGATCGTCCGCTCGAAGGCAGCCTGCCACCGGAGCTACCGCGCGTGCAGAGACTATATGTGCTCGCAAACTTACTCATGCTGTTCCTGCGCACTATGCCGGACGGCGTCGTCACGACAGCTCAATGGACGCAGATCGAAGCGTATCTCGTCGAAACCGAGAAGGCAGGGAAAGGCAAGCCTCCGCTGGACGAGCAGCGGATCGCCCTTCAGGAGATCCTGTCCGAAGCGCCCCCGCACAGCATCTCCTTCATGCTCGTCACGACGATGCTGGAGCGTATCGGACAGGAGGTCGCGGGCGTGATGAAAGCTGACGAGCAGCCTCCTCTGAGTCCTTCGAAGAGGCCTGCGGGCGGTACGCTCAGACGCATGACGGGGTCGTTGGGGAAGTTACCCCCGACGCCGGTGAAGGAGCAAGCGACGTCGGCTTTGGCGCATGTTCTGGCTGATGCGGTGGTTAGGGTGCCGGTGGTTTCGGTTGAGAAGGTGAAGGCTGCGGTGGAAAGGAGGAGGGATGAATTTGTGGAGATGTTTTTGAGGAGGGACGGAGAGGGCTGAAGGGCTGAAGGTCAAGAGCTGTCCGGTTATCTCTGTTCACTTTCATGTCACTCGTAGATCGCAGTGAGATACTAGCGATCACGTGGCCAAGGTACCGTAGCCACGTGTGCGCGCACAAGCCGAATGACGTGCGGGGCGTTTGCGATTACGCAAAGCCGAGTTCAGGGTCCAAAGAATACTGAACTTCCCCAATACCGTCACAGACAAGATCAATCTGCACTACCTCAACTACCCACAAACACACCGACAATACCAACAAAAATGAAGGCGTACTGGTTCGACAACCTCCCCGGCGACCAACGCGAACCGCACGACAGCGGTCGCGCCGTCGACCCCTCCTACCTCTCCACCCTGGGCATTCACCACTACGCCTTCCCAGACGACCTCGACAGCGTGAACCGCATCGCGACCGAACGGCAGTACAAGAACCGCGACGAGATCGAGATCTCGCCCGCCACGCTGCCGGGCTACGAGGAGAAGGTGAAGAATTTCTTCCACGAGCACTTGCACGAGGACGAGGAGATTCGGTACATCTTGGCTGGCGGAGGGTTTTTCGACGTCAGGGATAAGAGCGATGATTGGGTGAGGATTAGGCTGGAGAAGGGGGATTTGATGATTATGCCCGCGGGGATTTATCATCGGTTTACGACGGATGAGCAGAATGTGGGTGGCCCGGTCTTTTTTTACGTGATCTTTCTCGTGTGTTGTGTGTGCTGACTGAGGGCGCAGTACACGAAGGCTCTGCGACTGTTCAAGGAGGATCCGAAGTGGACGCCGCTGAAGCGTGGGGACGAGACGGACGCGAACGAGTTCCGGAAGGATTATCTGCAAACGCGCGATGGGGCGCTGGACTCCGTGCCAGATGCCCAGAGAATGACTTGAGCGGCTCTCGAACCGTGTTGTTGCAAAGGTGGGCTCGGTTGCAAGATCTAGTCCCAATATGGAGGAGGATAAGGTGTGCTTTGTGGCGAGATGATGATTGAATGACTCTCAAAAGCGATTTGCCACACTTAACCGGCTCACTCTTCGCTACTGTTCTTGTGACTGTAACATCCACTTCGTCCAGACGCAGCTTGTCGTGCTTGTCTCTTAATGATCGTCTGGCTGGTACTGCACCATACGAAACCATGTAATCTTCCATACCAATCATGGCAACGATCAGCCAGTATGATACCCAATGAATTCGTCGTATCCAATGTTCGTAGCTCCTGTAGATCGTGCCACCGTTATCATACGCCCCAGCGCCTCGCTTGAATTGATATGCAAGGAAAGGCCAACAGTCCGTCATTTGCAAATACGCAGCCGAACAAAGTCAACCACCAACCTCAGCATGCGTCCTCAACCTCTCTTGTAACAATTCCAACAAGTGTACTTCCTCCTCACTGAACGAGATGTGAGACGGAAGCTTGATCTTATATGGCATAATGTGCATCTCCTCAAATCCATCGATGAAATCAACGTTGCTAGACAACTCCCTTTCGAGATTTTGCTCGCTATGAGGTATAGTCAGTCATCATCACGCGACAATTCGAACGTGATCGAACGCAAAACGATCGGCAGAGAGCGTGCCCATACCTGTCTGTCTCCACCTTATCGACCTCTACTTTACTCTCATCATCCACCGGATTCTCTTTTAGCTTCCGCAGATGCCGACCTGTGGGCTCAGGTGTCCACCAGTACATCGGATATTGCCGAACAACATTGTTGAGCAAGCAAGCCACAGTCGTCATGAGCACGCTCGCCAGCAGCACCAGCGCAATGAACCACCACCCCAACCGAACAATCTGCGCCTCCGTGCACGCCAGCACCGCCGTCGCGCCGCCCGGCGGGTGAATGGTATTCGTCCAGCTCATTACCAGACTCGCGCACGCACACGCCACAGCGCCCGCGACCCAACCGTAGTCCGCGAAGAACCTCGGATCGAGCTGGAAGAGCTTGCTGATGCAGACTCCCACAATCGCCGAGAGCGTGTGGCCCAAGACGGCGTTGCGCGGCTGCGCGAGCGGGGACCGGATCGTGTTATAATCCAGCACGGCGCTCGCGCCCAGACTGGCGATCACGACAGGGGGCTGGAGGTTCGCGATGCCGGGCGCGTGGTTGAACAGGCCGCCCACGAGGCAGAGGCCGCCGAGCGTGGCGATGAACATGGACACCCATTGTGCGACGGCGGGGGGCTCTTTCTGCGGCTGCGAGCGGCGGCCCAGGAAGCGGCGGAGGGGTTGGGGGAAGACATCGAGGCGGTTGTGGGGGATGTACGGGTTGAGATAGCGGTCGATGTCGAAGTTGAGGATGTCGTGGGCTTTCATTGTCTGTTAGAATATGTGTTCAATGTTTGTGCCCGGTCGGTACCGAAGGACTGGGTTGGAAGTTGTGCAGGGTTTAAGTGTCTCATCTAAATGGCACGTGCATCGGTGCGGAGCCCATGCGGAGTCGACGTAATCGGGGAATAACGACGCGTTCTCGGGCCGAACTTACCCATATTCCCGAATGTGAGCCCGTCTCAAGCAGAGACCGATCTCGAGCACACATCGGTTCCAACAACAAACAGAGTAGCCCAGTGTAGTGAATACGACGTGTCGTCTACTGTGCTGCACTTACACCTGCCAGTCCTACGAACAGCTTTGGCGTTTTCACTCCTGGGGCAACGCATGGTACGGAGGGTTGCTATAAGGCGCAATGAGGTCTCAAAACTACTCTTCCTCGTCACTAGTATCCGTATGCCAAAGCCCATCGTCCATGGCGTAACTGAACATCGGTTGATGGTACCAATGCCGTTCCACCACTTCCCCCACCCTCCTGCTCACCTCTCCCACACCCTTTGTTTCCAAGGCAATGTGCTCGTACCTTGAGAAAAGCTCTCCACCGGCCGGCTCGCCATACGGTGGGTTCGGTGCTCCAGTCGTCGGGTCGGTCTCGGAAGGTGGGAGAGGCATTGGTGGATCTTCGACAAAGGACACACCGCCTGTCTCATACATGAGGTGGTAGAAAAGGAGGTACTCCAGGTTTGGGCACGATCTGTGGAGGAAGGTGAAGATGGATTGCCAAGGTCGACTCTCATGCTCGTCCGACAGTAAGCGCACGTCTCGGATCTTCAGACTCGTCATATTGACTTTGCATGGCGAGAGAAAGCTCAGGAGTATGCCGGGTGAAGTGGTGACTTTCTCTAGCTTGACCCTGGTTAGATGCTCCAATCGAACACTGTCCACGATGCGCTGTAGGCACAAGTAAGGATAAGACCCTCGCCAGCTCTCGGGGTCCCGGTAAGAAGGTGCGATCAGATGACTCTGCTTACGGTCCGGGAAGATCTGTAGCCCGATCTCTTTGAGCTGTGTTGTAGCCTTGAGCAGGCGAACAAGACCCTCGCCATACGTCGATGCGGAGGTTTGCGGGTCTTCCTTCCACAAAAGGTGGGCTCTGGTGGCGTTGATCTCGAGGTACCAGATGGAGGCGCACACTGCATGCAGCTGTTCCTCGGTCAGAGCCTGAGCTGGTATACTGTCAATCTCGATCGCGTCCGTGTAAAGCCGTCTCAATTTAACTCCAGCTGCTGCAACAGCGGTGATGACTGCCATGAACAACCTGGTCGGGCTGGAAACAGACCTCATCGGTCCACTCGGTATTGGGCCAAGTACTCGTGGGTCCTCGCCTACAGCATCTCTGAGCCGGCTCCAACCCCAAGGGCTGTGGTCTTCACTCCTGCGCATCCCAACAGTCTCCAGATTCGGGAGATTGGAGAGGATTACGGCGAGCTTCGCCTGCAGACGTCCAGCTGAATCAGAGATGAGCGAAGTGTGGTCCTTCATGCATTCGCGGTAAGCCTCGTACTTTTTCCTATCAGATGGCGATAAGAGGTCCAGTAGACTTTCAGGATTCTCGGGGTCGGGCGTCTCCTGGGGATCAGGCGCACAATCGGGGCGGACGAAGGTGAAGCAATCCGGGTTGAACCAAATATGCTGGACGTATTTTCGTAGATCATCGTGCGTGGAGATGAACTGCAGGACATCCAAGCTAGGTGTCGTGAGCATGTAACCCTTCTTCCGGAAGTACTGCTTTCCGAAATGAGAGAGCGAGGATCGTTCCAGGTATTTATTTGATAACCGGGTGGCGAAGATGTCGGAGTCGGAAGGGAGAAAGGAGACGGCGTTGGCTATGAGCTCGGATGGCAGGTCGAGGATAGTTGGCATCATGGGTGATCGGTCGTTATTGACACGCGTGTTCTTGTTTTCGTCCATGATACACGCAATATCTCTTCCCACAAGGTAGCCTACGATGGTGCCGTGAAGGTCGAGGCAAGCGGCAAGCAAATTTTCCCGTCTGACTATTACTTATGGTAAAACAGGAAAGCAGTGCTTCTCGCCTCTCAGCCCACCAGTAGCCGCGTCAGATTGTAGTTGGAATGGTTGTCCGAGGTTGGGGTCTGGTATTCCAAGATCGTCCGGTCGTGAAGGTGAAGTGCAGGGTCCAAACGCGCGAACACCTTCTGCCTTGTAGCTTCATACCCAGACCATCACCTTCGCGATGGCCGCCAAGGCCCTCACCGAAGACGACCTCTATCGTACCTCAACTCAATACCGCCTGTGGTCATTCTCGCCGGAGAGCCTCGCGACACTCCGCAGAGAAACGCACGAGCTCGCCATTGAGCGAACGAGTCAATTCCACGATGCCGCCAGTAACGGCGGCCCTGTCGAATACCTAACAGAAGAGGAAGAGCTCAGGCTAGTACAACGATATTCCGACCAACTGCGCACGACGTCCGACCATTTCAAGTGGCCGGGCAATGTCAAGGCCACTGCCGTCCAGTATCTCCGCCGCTTTTACCTCTCCAACTCCTGCATCACCTACCCACCGAAGGAGATCTACAAGACAGTCTTGTTCCTCGCCTGTAAGACCGAGGCAACGCACATGCCGCTCAGCGAGTATGCGCGCAGGATCAGTACCGAGCCGGAGGTGGTGTTGGCGCCGGAGTATAAGATAATGCAGGCACTAAGGTTCACGCTGGATGTACGGCAGCCTTATCGTGGTCTGAAAGGCGCGCTGATGGAGCTGCTGAATCTGGTGGACGGCAGGGTGGGAGAGGTAGATGGGGTGGAGAGCAAGGGCGCAAAGGACCTACAGCAGGACATGCTAGCGCTGGCCAACCCATCGAAGGGTAGCAGCAGAACACCCTGGACTCCCCCAGTCAGCGGGAAGACGGAGCAGAGGCACTTGACTGACAGGGTCAATGCTGCGTACGCTGCTGCGAAGGGTCTACTGGAAGGCGCGGCGTTGTTGACGGACGTGTACTTCCTCTATACACCCTCGCAGATCCTACTGGCCGCGCTACACCTGGCTGATGAGCCTCTGACTTCATTCTACCTCTCTACAAAGTTGCCTATGTCCTCTGAAGTCCGACCGAAAATTCTGGCAACGATGCGTACGTGCGCCGAAATGCTAGCTGGCTTCTTGGAGAAGAACATCATGTCAAAGAGCGAGCGTGTGGCTCTTGAAGAGAAGCTCGAGAAGTGCAGGGATCCAACATCCAGAGATCTGGTCAAGGCTCATGCTGCTGCTAAGAGGGGCACGGGGAACGACGAAGACGAGAAGGCGAAGAAGAGACAGTTGGCGAGAGACAAGAGCTTGAAGGAGGGCGAGGATCTCTTTGGGCCTTCGCTGTCAACGAAGGGCAGCAAGGGTTGAAGGCGTAATTGAGGTGAAAAGTCCTTGGCACTCATGGCTTGACGACGTCTTTCCGCTATCAGACCATCCTGGCGTCTCACAACTCGCATTGCTCGATTCGATTCCGTCAATCCAAGCTATTCGCCATCTCTGTCGCTCTCGTGGGCTCACAGAACCGACCCTCGATCAGTGTCTACAGCTTGTCCGGGCAGTCTGTCCCGGGCAGAGGCGCTTTAACGCTCCATCACCGTAGCACAAGCAAGCGAGGCTCAAGGTATTGAGGAGCCGTGCAATTTTGACGTAGGGTGGAGAGCCTTACACCCTGCGATCCTTGATGGTGGCCGTGGAAGCTCCGACAGTCAGAACGATAAGATGGTGGCAGGGAAGAGGGCGAGCTCTATTATTGCTGAACGTATCTGGGAAGGCTTGCAATTCCGGGGTTCTCCGGTGCGTTGAAGCATCCTTTCTTGTCGTACCGAAGCGTCACCCCTTTGTTGCGCCATGAGCGGAAGCGGAGTTTCACGGAGGAAGGCGTTCCGCTTGAGATCCTACCTGCGATGAGCACAAACGACCGCGAGGCTCGCTCAAGGAACACGTATCCGGCACTTGACCGGACCTGACCAAAGTGGTGCCATTTGGAACGGTGCCGTGCGAAGATGAGACAGCCATGGAGCAACATCGACCCGGGAGACCCACTGTACTTGCTGTACTATCGTAGAACCGACGGTCTCTTATGCATTCGCGGCTTACCACTCCTAGTACTTCGAATGCTTCAAGTGCATCGTAGGTCTATTGAGCATCTCAAATATCCTATCACAACTCCCAAATTCCTCTTTTCGCAGCGGCTGGGAACGGTCCCCACAACATCTGAGACCGGGCCTCGCAAATGGGAAACCATTCGGTAGGCAGATCCAGGAATCTATACCACGGAGAAGGCAGACCGACAGAGCGGACACAACGAATGCATATGCTCTTCGGTCTCCAAGTCGGAGCTTTGGGCAGCATTTCACCCGGGTGCCTCCGGGCAAATCACCCGAACGTAGTGTTCGACGACATGAGGTCAGAATCTGCCGCACGGTAGGAGAGCTCTGTGTCTTGATTTTCCTCTGTACGCATGCTACCTCCCTCTCTCACGTGCCTGCCAATTTCTGTCGAGCAGTGTATTCATCCTGATGCTGTGGCGGTTATGTCTTGTCGCACAGATGGTTGCTGATCACGTTTCCGTGCTTGGAGGGAATGAAATCATTCCACTCTGGTAAGCAGCTACCAACGTCAAGAATTTTGCGTGCTTGAGCTGCTACACTTGGGGCAATGGCTCGAGATCACCATGGCATAAGACGCTTTGGCTTGCACACATGCCATTTGACCACCGAGACTGTACTCACTGAACAGCCCGGTAGAGACATGCGTCTCCACACAAGCTGCAATTTACGATCTAGCACTCGGTCGAGCACCCGCCTTCGCGGTGCTCGAAGACGGTACGGTCACGTGACAAGACGAACCGGCGCCAAGCGAGTCACGTGCCACAAGCCTTGCGATTCAACTCATATGTCAACACGACCTTCGAGCGATCTGATAACGACACCATAGCGCAAAATCGGGACTCTGCAATCACAAAGAATGGTTTTCGCGCTTGGGCGTTCCGGACTTGCAATCCGCGAAATGTCCTCACGCGTCAAACTCTAATGCTGGCATTCACCTCGATCGTACTTATTATACCGCACACATGGCGTTGCATCCGCGTTGCAACCTTCACCACCTCGGCCCCAACCGTCGTCACAGCACAGGGACATCGCAGTCAAGCACCCGCGTCACAACAGCGCAAACAATGCCTGATCAATCAACGCCAAACCCCGGCTCAGCCATGCCTCCCGAAACGCCCCCGCCCAAGACACAACCCATGAAAGCCAAACAGTCTGCCGGAGAACGCGAGGCGAAAAGTCGCCTAGGCCGGGTGCCGTATCTCGAGCGAGCCCTGGCCGACCGAACCGAGGAGCAGCGTGCCAGGTTTCTCGCCAACCTCGCCCGAGAGGAGTCCTTCGTGTACACGACGCTCATGGCGCAACGGCCCGACCTCCTCGAGTGTGTATGGAATCGGTCAGACACGCCGGGCTACCGCGGGAGGGAGGACCTCGAGGCTCAACTGGAATGTTTGGGTGAGGCTACCGTCGCCAGCATGCAGTTCGACACCTTCCACGGCTGGGACTGGGCGAAGGGCGACCAAGGTCGCGCGCACGTCGAGCCTGAGCTCGGGCCGAGGGACGAGGAGAATCCCGGCTGCGAAGAACAGATGATGCCGACGAAGACGAGCGCGCGCCAACAGGTCGCTCAGCTCTATCGCCGGGCCAAAGCTCATGGTTTTGGGAGGCGAACTCGGTCGTTCTGACAGAGCTCGGTAGAGGCCGATACCTCGGAGCGGTGGAGTGAATGTTCTCATGGCACGACCCCGGCTTTGACTGACGAATGTCGCATCATACACACACCAGCTTGTCGCCCTCGAGCGTTGCTGCTCTTTGGCTCATATGCCCATCTCATCATTGTCGGCACACTGTCGGACTCGCGCAGTGAACTGTGGTCGATGGCGTGAATCTTTTGGTGGAAATTCACGATGGTTGGACGTGCAAGTTTTGGACAAGATTTGGGTCCGTGACCAATGAAGAGGAAGGACGTCACGCGCGACATGAACGAATAAACCTGAATGACATCGGGCCAGGAGGTTGCGAGGAATGCTCTGGCATAGACTGCAAGACTTGTACACCCTATCATAAACACATATTGTAAACAATGTTTTATTGTCGATCAAAAGCGCGAAGGTAGCGGCTGTCATGACCCATGGAAGACGCTCGAGTCAATAATAAGATCTCATTGTTCGAGGCGTATGTACGCATTTCAGGTAAAATCAATACTGTGAACCCCGCCCGCAGGCCTATAGTACACATTGCTTGAAACAGTCTCAAGTCTGGAGAGCGGGAAGACTCAGTCGCTCATTCATCCATCCCCATATCCTCGTCCACCTCATCGCTTTCCCATGGCACGCCCCCCAGCCTCCACGCACGTCAGGTACTCCAAGTTGTCGCGCTCAGCGTACTGGAGGTGCGAGTCGAGCAGAGGCTTGACGATCTCACTCGCGTGACCCTTGAGAGCCACGAGTCTCTGTCCGACGACCTTCTCATCGTAATGGAAATATTCTGAGTTCCACCACTCCTCGTCGATCACCTTGTCCGCAGGTAAGTATGCGTCTCCGCCTTTGCGAAGCGCACGGTAGAAGCCAGCTACAGTGAGGCAATCGTCGCCTTTCTCGTGGCTGCACAGGAGAGTGCTGTGCGGCGAGCCGTTATCGCCAGCTTCACGTCGCGTGAGATGAGAGAGGTGCTCAGCTATCCAGTCCCTCCAGATGTTCACGACGACCCACCCATCCGGATCGTTGTGGTGATTGACGATCCCTTCGTCCACAGCAGGGCGTTTTCTCCGCGCGCCCGTGCTCTTGCTTCCGTTTTCAGCATTGACCTTTGTCTGGAGGGGTCATGTAGGCGAGCTGCTCATTGATCTCGTAACGCATGATCCTGATCTGACAAGCTCCGGCCTCCAGCGCCTTCGCAATCCCAGCGGGCAGGTCCTCCAACCCCTGGAACTCAGGATAGCTCCCTGCTAAATGACCGAATGCTTCGTTATACACGAGCTCGTTCTCCAGCTTGACGGATAGCTTTAGCCATCGAAGTGGCTGCGTGGCGACAGCAGCCCACAAGGTCTTCTTAGACTGCCAGTCCTGGCAAAGGGAGACGAATGCGGATCTAATGGGGTCAAGCGCCTCGTAGCGCTCGGCTATGACGGCGACGAGCTCCAAAAGCGGCAACGCAGCTCTTGCGCGTCTCGGTACCCCAAGCTAATCCACCCTGGTCGTGAACAGGCGGGAGACGATGCGAAGAAAGGCCTCGTATCCCCTAGCCGTATCAGGTAGCGCCGCCTCCAGTGGATCTTCTACGCCCGGAGGCTCAGTCTTGACCTTTGTGTCACTGTCCTTGATCGAGGTATCATTACTGCTGGCTCTTGTCTGTGCCACGGGCGTGCTGAGTGCCCAGCGTGAGAGCACTGGCTCTGCTCTTCCGTCGCCCTTCTCCAAGACAACCAGATACCTGATGCCACGAACTGTCTGATCATCTTCAAGCTCCGAGAGGTGTGCCTGGCTAAATACCGGTACGTGGCGCCGGAGGATGCTTGAGTCCAGAAACAGGTTGTTGGTGATGCTTGCAGGGTCTAGCACCACTACGACATCACCACGCTGCGACTTGGCTTTGTTTTCATTCGTGTTGGCGTCGGCGACTGCTTGCAAAACGATTTGGAGTAATGTTAGCTCATCCCCCGTCGGCGCAGAATGCTGGCTCTTAATGGAGATTGCAGGCTGGGCATCCTTGACATGATCAAGAGGCGTCGCTTTGTGGTGAAGCGTTGCCTCTTCCGTGGCTCGACGTTCCGCTCGGTAACCTGCAGAGTCGGCCTCGAAATCTTTACCACGATTCTCATGGATGCTGAACTTGTCAGTTGTAAGCTGATCAACGTTGCGCTCTTCAGCCTCGATCTCTCCGAGCTTGGAGGTTTCGGACCCAGGCTTGGGAAACCGTGATGTGGTCTCATGCCCAAATTCCTCGTCATCGGCGTGCTCCGAGTCGAATGAATCAATATCAGACAATCCGCTGTCCGAAGTCCCAAGGCTGGACTTGACCTCCGAAGACGTATTGGCCGTCGCATCCATCGAGCTCGACTCCATCTCTTTCGACTCTGGGGAGTGAGTACCGCTTTGGTGGTCGACGTCGAGACTCAGGTCCTAGATTCGCCTCGTTGCGCTGCTCAGTTGCGTGCGATGGACGTATGATGAGACTTTGGCCTGTTGATACATCGGAAACTGAGGCCAAGGCCCAATGTTGGCAAAACAAGGTTCAGGGTGTTCGTATAGCTCACTTGTAGAAGCAAGCTTGGCTCACTGCTTGCGCTTGCGTTGCGATCTGCAACCAGAACGGGATCCTGCGGATGAAATGAACGATCAGTAACGTACAGTAGGCGCTATCAATTAGAGATCGTCGTACCTGGTATGAGCGTTTACCCTTGAGTTCAGCTCATATGCTGGTTTGGCATTGAACAACCGCAATGGAATGAGGTAAGGAGGTCGTTGGCGATTGTGTGCGAGTGAGATCGAGCGATCAGAACCTTTCAATACTCGTCAGTTGAAATTGCCAAGTGAATGAAACAGTGCGGACCCACCTGATCTCGTAGCTCCCTGCCCTAGTCATATACCTCACCCACTTGACACTGCTGTAATTACTCTTCTCGAACACTTTCAGATATCTCACCAGCAAACCACTGCTGGTGAACATCAGCAGGCTGAACTGCATGCTTAAGGGTGGTCGGCTCCACGCCTTCTGGGTTGTCATTGCGCTCAACTCCGCCTCGGCACTGAGCACGAACTCCGATTGGCCCGTGAAGCGCGCGATCTTCCAGACAATGGCATTCTCACTTGGCTCATACTTCGCCTTACCCTGCGAAGCGCGGTGAGTCGTGTTCGCAGTGTTCAATGGCGTCGGGATTTTGACGACAACATTGGTGGCGAAGAGCTTGCTGCCGTAGTTGGCACGGATGGCAATGCTGTATTCAACTTTGGATTTGCCGACTTCATTCACGATGGCGTGAACTTTGAACGGCAGATTGACGTTCTCGGTCGCGCGATAGGTCATGAGCTGGAAGCTGCCGTCCGGCGGGATGAAAGAAATAGTACGGTCGTTCGTGAAGGACGAAAGCTTGACGCACTGGTGAAGGGAGACGTCTTCGAGCGTGACGGAGCCGGCCGCGGCTTTGGAGGCTTTATTACCGCCCATGTGGCCGATCTGACCGCCAAGAGAGGTGTCGGCACCGGTCTCGCCGAGAGTCAGACGGTCATTGAGGCCGAACTTGCATTCGGGCGTGCCGGTGAGATAAGCGCGCATCTCGATCGCTCCATTGACGTCCGCCCGAAGGACCGTGCCAGACGCCGAGACAAGCAGATTGACGTCTTCGATTACGTCCACGAAAGCTTCGTTCTTGCGGTACTTGATGTTGTCTCTCCTCCAGCTCAGCGCACCCGTGGCCTGCATGGTAATCTTGCTGCTGTCTTCCAACGCGCGCTCCGATTTCACCCCCTCGGTCATGATGTACATCTTGAGCGTCTCCGTCTCGGTGTTCTGCGGATATCCAAAATCCAGAATCTCGTCCAAGAGCTCGTACACCATGACAAAATTACTCTTGACCGCCTCTTCATCGAACCGGCCGAAGTAACTCTTGCCAAGGGTCACCAGTTTGTACAAGAACTCGAACACTAACGCACTGTTCACGTTTCCCTTGGATACGCCAACGATGTAAATGTTCTCGCTGCGAATGTGGGAGAAGGTGGTACTTCCGAGAGTCAAGATGGGCGAGCGGATCTGGGCGTTGGAGATGACCTGGATGCGAAAGACGTCGGCCAGACGGGGGCGCATGTCCTGCCGGAAGGCGCGCATGATGAGCAGCTCACCCTTCTGGTTGAAGAGCAGCACACCCGAAAGCATTGTGACAGTGTTGCACCCGAGGGTGACTGGCGGCGGTTGTGGTGGTGGTGGTGATGGAGCGGTACAGGTATTCGTCTAGCAGGGGGGAGGTCTGAGGTCTTCTCGGCATCGGCGTGGTTGTCCCGGCCCGAGTATCCCTCGTCTCGGGACTAGCCGAGCACCTGACGCAGCCCTCGCCGCAAGCTGAAAGACGACATCCCTAGGAACATCATCACCTTACTCACCACTTCTGCACTGCGCATACCTTGCAGACTCTCGAGAATAACCGTCTTGCTTCCTTTTGCAGCATCCACGATATATACCAGACTACACCACTTCGACATCAAGCTCAGCGCACTCGTGCCCGATTCGGCGAAGGCAAACACACCATGAAGCCCGTAGTATCCGCCTTCAACGCATGGACATGGTACGAGGGAATTCATTCGTCAAATTACATGTCCACACTGTCTGATCAACACACGCCTGCAGTATTGTCATCTCCGTCTTCGCCATCGTCATCCTTAGCGCAATCGGCAGCATGTTCGCCCACGGCCACCACAGCATGATGGGCTCTGAGGAAGATCCCAAGGATGGCGGAAAGGTTGCCACGGCGGTATTTGGAGCGGTCGGTGTATATGGCGTACGTCACCCCAACGGTGTGAAGGAGAAAGGGTGCCAGAATCCGTCATGCTAACGCTATACGATACGCAGGCCTTCCTTCTCTTCTGCGCGAGCCAGGCCTTCCTACACCGGCGACAGAGTCGACAGGGCGAGATAGCTCTGCGCTAGGTGCATATATGGGAAAGCGTTTGATGGATACGAATTGATAGATTGTGGCATGGCATACGGAGTCGAATCTGAGGGAGGATGCTTTTGCGGGATGGTGTCATATTATGGGCGCTCACCGGGTTTCAGCTTTACAATTGTTGACAGCGGCTATGTATTCTCCCGGTTATGAAGAAGTTGTTCGGCCGACGGGTCAGCGAAGGATCCTAACCGCCATCAGTACACTTGCTCTCAACCGTGTCACCTGTCCAGACTCCTGCTCGACGAAAGCGATAATGGTGCCGGTCCAGTGCCATGCTCTCGAGGCGTCCAACAAGCTTTACCGACACGTTGAAGAAATCTAATGCATTGGTGACCAACCTTCGGGTACACCTGGTTCTCTCTATGTCTACGACCTACCGCACATCACCCGGGAAGAAAGGGTCATGAAAGATGCTTTTGTGGATACACTGAGATATCGAACCGCTTGCCTCCTGTCAGTCCAAATTTCAATGTCCTCGGGTTTGCAGTATCTTAACCACCGTAACAGCTCGAGCTCTGACACCCGAACTCCCACTCGCCGCCTTCCACTTCGGAGGCTAAAGCACCTCCTTAAGAAGGACCTTTACAAAGGAGTGAAATTAGGGGCCGGAAACGCAGTTGACGTCAACTGATCCTGTATCACGGCCAGCACCGGCTCGTACTTCCCCCTCTTCACCATCGCTTCTGCAGCCTTGAGCGTGGCATCATCTCGTTTGTACAGCTGGGCAACGCGCCATACGTCCAGAACGGAGATCGCTTTCTCTTCAAAGTTCTTGGAGCCGCCCATCCACACGTTGTTGCTCTCGCCCTTTTTGACACGCGAGGGGTGCTTGACGATGGTTGGACCGTGGCCCTCGGCGTCGTCATTGGAACCGTAATGCATCATGCTGTGGTAGTCGTATTCTACGCCGTGTTCGTGATGATCCGCGTCGTTTCCTACCGAGCGCGTGAGGGGCATGAAGTCGTTGCAGGAATCGAAATATTTCGCGGCCAGTGCGGGTATGGAGCATCTGCCAAGACAGCATTTCGTCAGTTATGAGGCCTGTAGGTGCTGCATGTGTTGGTGTCGAAGGCGACGACTTACATTTTCTGCATCTTTTCGTCGCCATTCAGGTGGGCAGGCAGCTGTGGGTCATGGATAGGGTCTTTCTCCAGTCGCTCCTTGACTTTGTCGTAACCTAGTATGTTCTCAATATTCACGGTGACGTACTTCGACGCATGCGCGTCAGGGCGCTGGTGTTCGTGGTGAAGCCCAATGACATGTCCTAGCATGAGAGCAGATGTCAGTTTCAAAGAGATCAGTAACCCGGGGACGGATGGCATCACCGACCAAGCTCGTGTACCAGCGATGCGATAGCAGCCGACCGCTGTCTCATGTCGTCAAGACCACCTGGATTCCGCCCAGCTGAGCTCAGTGCGCCGAACATGAGTATATTCCCCTCGTCTTTACCTCGCCATCCCAAACTCGCCGCGTTTGGACCTTCCCAATCTGAATTCAGCTCTTGTACGAGCTCGCTGCTCTTGTGAATACGCAGGGTGTCTTTAGCTGTCTTAGGCCCACAGAGGCAGTAGTAGTTTTTGCCACAGTGGAGATCGGGCTTGATGTTGAGAGTTGAATACTCGAACGCGGGCTGCCAGCGCGCAATAGCATGGAGCATTACTTCGAAGGTGTAGGCATACGACTTGGTACTTGCAAAGCAATACCGCACCCAGCGCTCCTGGGCTAAGGGGCTGTTCGCATCGCCGGTGAAGCCTGGGACGTCCTTTAAGCGTGGCCAGGGTACGCCCAAGTGTGGATTGTTGGATGTTAGTGGAACGCTGAACCAGCGCTTGTCGATCGATGGCAGTGACTTGTTCACGTGGGATGCGTGATCGATTTCCATGGAGGTTGAGACCTTCGAGAAGGCGAGACAGGCCGTCGAAATTAACAGAGACAGTAGCATCGTGATGGCGTACCGAGCAATTTCAGTAGAGGTTTGAGTGGTTTGGGTGTGGCTTGGGAGAAGCTATGTCAGGTATGTAGTGCAGGTGTATGTGTGGTGAGAGAGAGAAGAAAGAGAAACAATGTTGGGAGAGCATAGAACCTACGCTGAACAGCGCATGTGTAATCGACATGTGACTGCGTCTTTCAGCTGCACCTGTACTCCATGGTATTATTGAACACGAACTGAACGTATAAGGGCGTCCATGTGCAGGAAAGATACCGTGCTTTGCGGTAGAAGGTGATGCCTCTTTGTGAAAGTGGCTACAGAAGTCAACCTTCTCTGGCACCTGAGAGCTTCGAGACTCGCATTGCGCACATGCTAGGACCGGCTTTTACATACCCTCCTTGCAGCGGTCCTCTCGCTTGCATAGAATTGCCGGCTTCAGTCGTGAGAGTTGGTTCGTTAAATGCACATGTCTCACCCGGTATCAAGTCGTCTCGTCCGGTCCACCTCCCATCGTCCCAGCACCCATCTTTCCCCTTCTTCTTCCAGCCTTCCTCTCCGCCTTTCGCTTTTCCGCCAACTCCTTCTGCTTCTCCCTCTGCTGCTGTTGAATACCCGCTTGCCGCCGGTCTTCCGCCCTCACCTTCTCTGCCTCCCGCATCTCATCCTCCTTCTCCTTCATGCTCTCGCGGATGATCTCGTTCGCATGCTCGAAACTCTCGTACTTTGTGAACACGCTGACATCACGCCCCGTCTCCTGCGCGTAATGGTCAAGGTCCATGGGCTTGGTGTCCTTGCCGAGCAGCGCATTGTTGATGCGCACAGGGTCGAGCCGCTCTTCGCGGACGAATTTCAGCTTCATTTGCTTGCGAGTCTTCGGGACGAACATCTTGCTGATGATGAAGAAGTCGGTGCCGAACATCTTGAGCGCGTCGTAGAAGCGGTCGGTTTCGTCTTCCGACCACGGGTCGCTCCTGCTGCGCCACATCGGTACACGTTCGGTAGGCTCGCGGCGGCGGGCGTTGATCCAGGTTGCACGATTGTGGCGAAGCGTGAGGTCGTTCTCCTCTTCAGGCGGGGCTCCGTCCTCCATCTGTGTCTCGGCTTCGGCCTGACGATCAATGACAACGCTTGACTCAACCACAGTAATTTGGCCGTTGATCGTTACGAAAGTAGGGCCGCCGGAGGTACCAAACGCCCCTTCTGCTGCAAGCTGTTCTTGAGATTGCTGCTCAGGGTGCTCACCGGATCGCCCTGCAGGCTCTTCGGATCCTTGTGCATGCTCTGGCTCCGGTTCTGCTCCGGCAGTGGCAGCCGCACCTTCGGTAGACTCAACAGCATTCGTTGTCTGTGCTGTCTGGCCCTCCGCTTGCTCTGCCGGCTTTCCCGCGATTGTCCGCTCGATTTCCTTGCGTCGCTTCTGCGCCACTTCATCCCAATCAATAGTCGCCATCTTCTTCTCACGCTCGGATACCCTGCCATGACGCGCGTCAAAGCTGAGCTCGAACATTGAAAGCGTAGTCGGGTCGATTTGGTGAGCTTCTGGGTCTGAGCCGGATTGGTCACTCTCCTGTCCGGTAGGGTCCTGCGGTTGCGGTGATTTCGTGCTAGTGGTTGTCGCCTTTTGCCTTCGCTTCCGTAGTTTGAGAGTAGATTTCTTGGCTTTCTTGGCCTCCTCTGCCTGTACCGGCTCTGAGTCTGTCCCATCTTCGAAGTCATCGTCTGAGTTATCTGGGACAATCGCCGCTGACTTGGCAGGTTTCCGCCGATTTGCACCTCGCTTGATCGGCCTCTTGGGATCTCCTGCTGCTCGTTCTTCGTCGTCTCTAATTCGAGAGCCATCTGTGCGTGTGGATGTTGGAGACAATGTCCGTGCCGGTGATTGTGCTCCATCTGTGCTGGTTTCGTCTCGATTCACACGCGCCTGTACAGTCACGTTACTGCGTGCGGAGCTCCGCTTCGCTCGTTTGGCAGGCTTTGGCGCAGCCGCTTCTTGACGTTGCCTTTTCTTCGTCGTCGGTACAGATTCTGCCTGAGATGGCTGATTGGTATCTGGGGCATCACTGGGGGATGTAGCGGCGACGGACGTAGAAGCTTGTGCAGAAGTCACTGTTGCCGTGGATTGGGGCTGAGACTCAGTTTGAGCTGGAGTGGCGGATGGGGTGTTGATTTCAGGCTCTATTGGAGCAGGTCGAAAACCTGGGTGAGCACCCGTCTGCTGCTGAGCTCCATGCGACGGCGGTGCTGGCTGTGCTGTAGATTGTGGTGATGGTGGTACTTGAGATTCGTACGGTGTTGCGGCGGACGCGGAAGGTGGGGGTTCTCGGTGAGTCTGCGGCTGTGTTGGAGGTGGTGAAGGAGGCGCGGCAGTCGAGAGCCCGCCGGTGGCCGTGGTCTCCGTTTCTGGTGGGACTCCTGCTTCTTGCTCTACCTGATCTCCTGCTTCCTGCTCCGGCTCTGGATCCAGCACAGCTTGGGCCGTGGGCCGTGGAGGAGGAGGAGGAGGAGGGGCTCGCCGGCGGGCCACCGCCTTTGGTGCAACCTTCTTGCCGGACACCGCCGAACTGATGAGCGCCGGCATCTTGGTACTTCAGTCACGTGCTTCCTGCCGCCACCGCTGTCATGTCAAGTGAATGAACAAGGTGTGGATGTGGTGGTCGATGGGTTTACACAATGTCCAACCGTGTTCAACATCAAAGTGAATAGCCAATCGCGGGACCCTCCCGTAGCGGCGGGGTTTAGCGTGCCCGCGGTATCAACTTTATTCGGCTGCTGATCGCGTGTTCTTCAACCCGTATTCGGTTTGGCGGGACTTGGCACTACCGCAGCGGGTGGAGTTTGCAACGACTCCTTTCCGCTGAGCGCAGACTCGACATTCCAACACACCTTCGCACCCTGCACGACCGCCACCATCATTCCCTCATCATCCGAATGTGTACTATCTACCGCAACCGTACACTCTGAACAGTCCAGCGGTCATGCCGGGTGGCCTCGTCTTGCAGCGTCGCAGAGCACTTCCAGCCGTACGCTGAGTCGCCGTCGCCAATGACCACCGCTCGGGGCCCGCCCGTCGTGATCCCATCATTTGACAAGGTCAAGATGGAGGAGCGCAAAAGGTCGCTTGTCTCGGATCCCGACGACCATGCGCCGAGCCGGAAACGCTTGGTCAAGGACGAGAGCGGGCAGGCCATGCGCATGGACGCCGACAAGGAGAGAGACGTCGAGGTGCGTCAGCCTTTCGTTGCCCAGACCACTGACCCGATATGTACGTACTGACGTGATGGCATGCGCAGAGCTACCAGAAGGACGCCATCGTACGTCAAATGAAAGAATACAAGCGGCAGCGAAAAGATTTCGAAGACCAGTACAACGCTCTCGCCAAGAAGTGCCAGTACCATGACGACCATCTCCGCACCATCGATGCCTGGTTCGCGCAGCTTCTCGATGAAGTCCGAGTCCTGGCCACGCAGTCCCTGCCGACGCCGCCGCCAACCGCAACGCCGACCGCCGGTATGCCTGCCTGCCGCCTCGTCACGTGAGAAGAATTGTACTGAGACTGCGAATAGGAGAAGAGATGTACGGGTCGGCGTTGTTATTCGAGAGCAATGAGCAATTCTCTGAGCATCTCCTTGCGCGATCCGAGAACATCAAGGCCGCCATCTCGGACCTTTTCAATCGCTTGCCGTCAGCTTCCCCGGATGTGCAAGATCTGCGACGGCAACTCAACGAGCTGCTCGCCAAAGAAAAAGATCATGCAGTTGAACTTCGCAAGGCTTTGGACAATCAACAGTCCTTGGACGAGCGATTGGAGGCTGCGTCGGAGCGATACATGAGAGCCGAGAAGAAGCTGGATCGTGCTAAGAGCACGCAGGTCCTGAAGCTGGAGCGTCAGGCTATCATGGGTGGCAACGGCGAGGCATCTTCACCAACCACCGCCAAAAAGAGCGCCACGCCCATCAGAAAGGATAGCGAGGTCAATGGTGATTCGGAGAATGGCGCTGCCGGCGCCGAGGCTGAGGTTGCGGCGAAGGAAGCTCTGGCAATCGCCGAGGTGCAACGAGTACAGGCGAAACAGCTTGAAGAGGATAATGAGCGCTTGACGAACCAGCTTAGCGCCGCCAGAACGCAGCACGCTAGCCTTGTGGACGACGATTATGCCGGGACGTCACTGTTCAAAACTTTCAAGGCACAGTACGAAGACGTCATCAAACGAGTCAACGATCTCGAGGTCACCAACGTGCAGCTCCGAGAAGAGGCACAGAGACTGCAGGCCGAACGTACGTCGTATCGGATTCAGATCGATGAGGACAACCGAAGCCAATCCAACGACACGGAAGCACAGATTGCGCGAGCAGAAACTGACCTTGTCCGGATACGTAGTGTACGCGATGAGTTGATCTCCGAGCTAAACATCCGGAAATCCGCCGAGGAGAACCGCCGAACGTCGGCCGACCAAGCAAGAGAGCTTGCCGAGGCGAGAGATTCGAGGATTGCGTCTCTGGAGTCCGAGCTTGAACGTCTAAAGTTGCAACTTGGCGAATCCACGGCACCACCGGTCAGCTTGGAGGACTTGGATAACGGTGCGCTTCAGGCCAAGGTGCGCACACTGGAAAGCCAGTATGCGCTTCTCGGCAACGAACTCTCGTCCATGGAAGCTGCATGGAAGAAGACGTCGGCGTTGGCCTCTCGCAAAGTGGAAGAGATCTCAGCCCAGGAAGAGCATTTGGCGCGCCTGTCTGCAGAGAAGGCCAAGGCCGAGCAGAAGTATTTCGCGGCGATGAAGTCCAAGGACATGCGCGAGGGTGAGCTCCGGTCACTGAAATCCCAAAACGCACGCTCGAGCGAGATCGTATCACAGTTGAAGGACACGGAAGGCAAGACGCGCGAGCTGGTCACGAACCTGGAAAGACAGGCCGCTGAGTCCAGGGAGAATCTGGCGAAATTGGAGACGCAACACCGTGTCATAGATCAAAAGGCGACGGAAGCTGGCCTGGTGACTGAAGGCTTGAAAAAACAGGTCGAGGAACTCACAGCGATGGTGACGACCAAAGACGAGGATGCACTGGCTGCTGTCAAAGCGAAACGCGAAGCTGAGATCGAGCTGGTGAAGTGTCAAGGTCGGCTGGAGGATACCAAAAAACAGGCCGAGGTTCTTCGGAAGCACAGAGCTGCAGACAATACTGCGAGCTCCGATGACTGGCGGGTAAGTCGTGCCGCTGTTCCATGCTCGTTGCACAATGCTAATGGACTATACAGAAAGTCGCTATCTGTCCCGTCTGCAACGCCAATATCCGCAATACCGTGCTCAAGACCTGCGGACATGTCTTTTGTCAATCGTGCGTCAAGGATCTCATTTCGAATCGCTCACGCAAATGTCCGAGCTGTGGGCGCGCCTTTGGGAACAATGACCACATGGGAATTGTGCTTTGCTGAACGAAACGGAAGAGGTCAAGTCGCGGCTCATGCCTATATACCCAGGCCACGTTCACCGAATCTCCGGCCGCACCACGCACTCTTCTTGGAGCACGCAAGTCAGCAGCGATGCGGTGCCTTTGCCTTGAGGTGTCTTTCTGGTCGGCCCTCAAGCCCATGGACAGATGAAGGCAAGCAGTAAAGGTTATCAGCCTTGCCGCAGGCAAGAGGGAAGCAGTTGAGACGTGTCGGGGAATTCGGCACTGTCATGTAATATATGCGGCACGTGAGTTGCCTTGCTTTGCCCCGCCTTGGTTACACTTGGTGGCGCAGCGTTGGAGGAGATGCCTCTCGATGGGTGGCAGGCGATGAAAGTCTGACGGACTGGCAGGCCGTTAGAGCCGCACACGGCATATGTCAGACTTTGACCTGCAGAATGTACGAGTAAATCCGACGCCTAAAAGGCCAACAGGTACGAGAGAAACCCGCGACATCTCGCGCTTGCCCCAATGAAACATGAGTTGAGAACTTGAGTCGGCGCGTCTTCATGTGCTGAAGCAACGAAGTAGCGGCGGCACCTTTGTATACAGTTTGCATTCATGGCTGATGGAGGTCTGGCAAGTGCTTGTTGGCATCAGTCGCGCTGCATCGTGGTGTTCTGGAAGCAGTTTGCCTGGGTCACGTGCCTTGCGGGTAATTAATGAATATTCCTTGTAGTAAACCTCAGCCCGACACCCCTCTCGCTTTCATCGCGAGGCTGATACCATGAAAGAAGACCACAACGCATGAGCTTCATGTGATCCTCTGTGTGGTCCGTCACTTACGATCACGAGCATAGCTTACGTGCAGACATGTGGTAGTTTTATCTCTTTGCTTGTGATATTGCACTTGCAGCAGGACATATAATCTGCTTCCTTTCCCTCCGACGAGACTCTCTCTTACAACAACTTCTCTCAATCCAAGCTCCTCTCACTTCTCTTTATACTTTATCTTGACCCATCTTATACATCTTACTACCTTCATTCCTATACAGATCAAGAGTCTACTATCATCGACAGTGCGCTTCGAGCGAACGACACCAAATTGGTTATCCAATCTCGAGAGCTCGACCTGTTCGTTCGTCTCCCGACAAACCCTCGCAATCCGACATCCCGGCGCCAGCAACATTCGGATACACAAGGTCGTTGCACGATGGCCAACTTACTCACACTCCTCCTCATTGCAATCGTCAGCTGCTTGGCCTGCCCACTCCCAAAGCACTCTGTTGCCTTCACAGACACCCCCGGAAACGCCGTCAGTTCGACGTCTGGACCTCACAACTCCTCCTTCGATCGAAACAACGGCAACACCTCCCCGCATCACAAACGATGGTTCAGCATCTACACCGAAGAGCAGCTGGCTTCCATGGGGATCACGAGACCCAAGTATTCTCCATGGCCTGTTGCACACGGTAAGCGCAGTGTACGCTTTTGTTTCGAAGACGAACACTCGCACGACAATCTCGTGAGCACACTGGCGCACGCCGTTGCCCTTTGGCATGCGGCATTTAGGTATTCGACTTTCAAGATCGCACCTGATTTCGATTGTGATAATGACTGGCGGTGCGTATGCGGCCCGCAACCTGGCAACAAGCACACGTCTGGGGACGCTCTAGTCATTTCTGATCTTCGCACGGGGAATGATCCGGCGCGGTGGTCGCGAGGTGCGTATTCAACTCTGGGATACGACCGAAGCAACCGCGACGCAGGACGGCACGTTTTGGGCTTCGGGGGGCTGAATGAGTTCGCTCCCGGTCACAGCTTGACGGAGCTCCAACAACGAAAGCTGATCAATGACATGGCCCACGAGCTCGGTAAGTCACTAAACAAGAACGTACAATGCAGTTCCCACAACTGACTTGGGTGAATACGCAGGGCATGTTTTGGGGCTGGATCACGAACACCAAAGGCCTGATGCCCATATCTACATGGCAACTGACTTCGCAAAACTCAAAGGGTGGGGGCACCTGAAGCAGAACATCATGGGCCTACAAGACCCAGCGTTCCTGCAGATCCCAACCATAGACGGGAGGATGAAGCTATGGTCAGTATCTCGGAGTGCTTCTATCATTGTGCTCGCGATCTGTGCTTACTCTCCGAAGCCTTTCAGACTACGACTTGGCCGAACAGTATTTCCCAAACGCTGCCGACTACATGCCATCCGCGAACAGACCCGGCGCCGCCGAATGGCGAGCCCACACCCCAGAAGCTGCGGGATTTGACTTCGGCAGCATCATGATCTACAGCTCCGACGAGCATATGGAGCACCCAGGGACCCCATATTACCCCATCTACAAGCTTCCTGCGGTCTCAATACGGCAACCAGTGCCGGCGAGCGCCAAAATCTGGAGCGGCGGTAGCCCGGACCCACACAAGGTCAGCATCTCAGCACAGGACATCAAGAGAGTCGCGGAGCTGTACCCCGGAGACGCCCAGAAACAGCAAGCTGCCAGGGAGCTTGTGCAGTGGGTAGGCATACGGGTTACGGTGCCGAGCGACGAGAGACACGGCTCATCCATCATCACGAAAACGCTCGTTGATAAATTCGAGGTGAAGCCTGCTCCAGTCGACGTCTTGTGGCGGGATGCGGTGACGGGAGGCCTCACGAAGATCCCTCCGCCGTCAGGTCCGGTTGCTGGTGGCAGTGGAGATGGTGGTGATGACCCAAGCGAGCAGGTGGTATGCGAGCCGGTGCCATAGATAGACTGCTTGCGTGGCGCCGTTGTTTTTCTTTTGGTAGATTAACCAACAAAAGTTATTTACTCCTCTCCTGCCGGACAACGTTGGTATTTATTCCAGTGCTTGGTGCGCCGCAGGAGGCGCGGAAATCTTCCGCCTTACGGAGTTTCCCGCCTTCGCCACATCGAATCAACCTCACTTCATGCCTCACAGGGTAAAGCAACGCCTGTAACATACGAGCATGCCATTGTCGACAGTTTGGCGAATGTCATATTGTTTATGGTAACCTGAGTACCCATTTCCGCCATCCCTATGCCGCGATCAAGGGGATGAGATCTTTGGGGACATTGTCCGCACTTTCCCGTCTCCATGCCAAAGGGCGTGTTCTTTTGGGGTAGCGTGCGAGAAGGGTACACGTGCCGCTCATGAGACGTACTGCCTGCTTTACCTCTCTAATTCAGGCCGTCGTATAGATAGTTGACGGGCAGGTTGTGCCGGACTCGCTCTCCGTCACAATAAATCAAGCCGATGGATTGGCTTCCACACGATGCTTACTGCTTGCAAGCAACACCAGGAAGACAGCCTGAATGATGACAATCTTGGAAACCTACACTGTCTCGAGCTGTTGTTATGATGCCTTGGATCCCTATATCGCGGTGCACGTGATCTCGACTGATGTATTATCTAGTAAAATCCTGACCTATGCTCCATGCCGTCATCCGTCGTCAAAGTAAAGGTCACACGCATATGCGTTCACGTGAGGTGCAGTGTCTTGGCATGGGCCACTGCACGGGCCCCCACCGCCAGCACAAAACTCGCGCGTCCCTCGCCCTCATCTTTCTTCCCCCGTCATCCGAAGAGATTCAGGATAGTGGTGCATTCGCTTGTACCGCTGTCCTGAGTTTGACCCTACGTGTCTCTCAGAGGCCCGTAGTATCTTTCGCGTCAACCTCCGGGTCGTCGCACCCTCCTCGACCTCGAGTTGGGAGTTTTTCGGCATGCTCTACTACGAGTGTGTTTGGAGCCTTTTTGGTTCATTCTTCTTTTCCTCTTCCTTGGTCCCGGCCATGGAAGTTTTTCGCACACTCTGTGTGTTTGGAGGCTCCTAGGAGACTTCTACAATCTTCCACCTCCCTCGGTTTCGGCCTTTGGACTCTTTTTCCGCACACTCTAGCTTGAGCGTGTTGGGAGCCTTTGAGGTTCAGTCTTTCTATTACTCAATCGGTTTCGGCCTTGGATTATTTGCCACACTCCGTGTGTCTGGAGCCTTCTGGGAGACGACTCCGTCTATATCTTCACCACATTATTACTTTACTTTATACCTTCTTTTCTCCTCGCATATCTCCAGCAAGCTGAAAAGCCCGTCGATGCGAGAGGCCAGAAATCTCCTTCCGCTGACGTCCAAGCAGGAGAAGGCTTCGCGTGACTGCCGCGACGAACTGACGAACGGCGTGCCACTCCAGGCAGGCCTCAGCAGAAGTGAAGCTGAGACCAATAAGAGATTGCCAGCAGTGTTCTCCGAAAACATGGATAAGACGCCAGACATCGCCTTTCTTCCGCAAGCAACTCCGACCACAGTGAGCTTATTGATGGCGAGATCGATGAGAATCCACCGCTTACTGAGCCACCCGTACGAAGCTCGAGCATTTCCAGCAATCTGGTTACCCTTCGGCGTTTGTGGTGAGTCCACTGAGATACACTGTGTCGAGAAAACTTCGCTAACCATACTCTTAGGGAGTGAGCCTGAAGAAACCTCAGAAAGAAAGAGAAAATGGGCCCGAAGGGGCCCTGAAATGCACAGCCATCTTGACAGCCAAGCACCGGCTGCTGCACCCACACACGTTCAAGATTGAATTACCACTTCTCGACCATAAAGTGTCGCGGCGGCGATAGATAGGCAGTCGAAAACCTGCAGAGAGACGAACACATCAGTCTTGGCTGGACAGCTGGGCGAACCAGAGCACAAGCGGTGCGCAATGCACCTTGAACCTCTCGAGCGTGCACAGTCGTGAGCTTCACAATCCCATCTTGCGCAGCGTCAGACAACATGAAACCATCACAGGCCGAACGGCCATGCAGTTTCGACATCACCAAATTTGTCCCAGCAGTCGAACCACGACCTGCGTACATGAGCACGTCGAACTTGCACATGAGATCTGACGGTGCTCTACCGGCAGCCCTTCCGTGAATCATAGCTCTGGCCCGCCGACGCCGTCTTCGTCAACAACCAAGGCGGCCTTCCCGCTCACCCGCATCTAGCGACAAAATGCGCGACATTTTTCTGGACGCCAAGCTCGTCCACCGCGCCGTCTCGCCTAGAACCTGCGCGTCCAAACGCCACCTTTCGGCATTGCCGCCCATACAGACCGCACGTTGGCCTCTTGGCCACCTTGTTGGTGGCCCCATTGGGCGATGGCTTGCATGTCCCGGTCGTTTCAAGCGTCGCTATACTTCATCGACACAGGCCTGTGATTCTGCAGACGGAGAGCTAGGCATCCATCTCAGCACCGGACAGCAGGTAAGAGCACTTTGCGTGCATGCGCAAGTAAACACTGATGCTAATTGCTCATCGCTCCACACGCACGTCGCCGAGCTGGAGAGCGTGTAACGCGGCATCGGCGACGCAGGGTGAAATCGCCGTTGTGGGATGATCAGGAGAAGTTTGGCAAGAGAGTACGTACGCATTACAGCTTTCGTGTGAGAGAGTCATGCCGAGGACTGATCCCTCTCTACAGAATTACATCACCACTGCTGAGACATCGCCATGGCCTCTACGCGCCGGCATGCAGGGTAGCAGGACGAAGGTCGTGGAGGTATTGCGACGGTAAGCAGAACCAAGGCTTCGGCGAGGAGACGGTGGCTAATCCTCTGTAGGAAACGAGGTCTGGTGCATGGAAAGGTACAGCAAGCTCTTCCGCTACAGGGCCAGCGAACAGTATAATGTGCAAAGGCTCGATAATTCTGGAAGGCAATAGGTGATGAGTCTGGGATGTGAAAGATGGCTGGACAGAGTCGCAGCGGTGGTTGTCGGGTTCTCCGCGGCACGAGTTCATCACATGGCATGTCACAAGCGCAAGCGCGAACTCAAGAAACTCAATCATCACTCCACATCCATTGATGTATTGTGTCTCGTGGCTGTTCCTTCACTACTTCGATATTGCGGTTTGATGTTGCCACTCGCGATCCAAAGGATTCTCAGGTGATTCAATTGTGATGGAAATGAGATGTTTGGAGGTGTGTTGGACCAAGACCTTGCTTTGCGTACGTCTACATAAGCTATCACAGTATGACGCTGATCGCAGAGCTCATCTACCATCTCAGTCCTCAAAATCTGACTCCTGGAACAGCTTGCCTTCCAGCAAACCGCCCATGTGCGTCTTGGCGATGCCATCTCCGTTCCTCCGAACCTGAGACATGAGGACCTTGAGGAAGTTAACAGGGCTCTGCTTCACTCCGGATTTACCGCCTATGCGGCCCTCTCCATCGCTGAGAATGAAGCCATCAGCACCGACCTTCCATCCTTGAGCGCTCATCTCTTTCGTGAGGGTCTCTGTGGAGAGACCAAGAAACCTGCAGATCTCCTGGTATTCTCCGTAGGAGCCGATGTAGAGCTGCCCCGCGAAAAGGTTCAGCTGCATAGCGAGCACACGCGGGACGATTGGTGGCGCTGCTCGTGCCGGGATAGTGTGCAGGTCCAGCTGATCTAGGGAAGCGTATCCAGAATTGCAACGAGGCTTGTAGACATGCAGAGTCGCGACGGTAGAGACCTCCATGCTCCTATAGAGCTGGTTCGCTTCGTACGGGCTGATGATTATGATGCGATCTATGGTATTGCTGTCCAGTACCCGGCTCGTGAGAAGCCATTGCACTGGCCGCTGGAACGTATCCGGGGGACACGAAAGGCCACCAGATAGATTGATGGTATTGACAAAGTCCGCGGTGACGAACAACTTGCGTCCGCCGGCGAGTTGCGCAATAGGAAAGCCCTCTGCTGCGCTACAGTCTCTCAGTGCCTCGAAAGCAGGCATATAAGCCTTGGAACAGGGGTTGTACACGCCAGTAGTAGCAAACGTCCGGACATCTGGATGCAGGCTGTGTAGTTTCGCCTCAGCAGGCGGAGGTCTTTGGACCTGCCGTTCCTGCTCAATCTCCGGAGATAGCTCGCGCTCTTGCTCCTCTTGTAGCGTACTGGAGTCGAAACGGAGGTTATCAAATTGCCGGCAGCGTTCAGCGATGCACCGAAGGCTGGGATCTGAGGCGTTGGTAAGGTGGAAAGGCTGACTCTGCGTCTCGCGTGGGCGGTAGCGATCTTCAAGGGTTTGAGCTTCAGCTTCCAGGAACCTCCCGGCGTGTTCCTTCCATAGTGACATTTGCCCATCTTCGTGAAGCTCTTTCCACAGCTGCTCTTGACGAACGAAGCGCTCGCCTTGCACAGCAAATAACGGCATACTGCGACGCGCTTCTGCACACGTCTCTGAGATCGACCAGACGAGTACATCTGCGACGTCGATGTCTGCGCTCTCTTTCGATACGCGCTCCGATATCTTGGCCTGAATCTCTGGTAAGACGCAAAAGACAACCGTCTGTCCTTTGCCGAGCTTCCGCATTCGCATACATGCCTGCACAAGCTTGTCTTTATTTAAGTTTGCGCCAAGAGTCACGGCGGCTCTGTAGTCTGTTGGCAATCGAAGATCAATGCCGCGTGTGTGTGCCTCGTCGAGGAAGATGAGGCATGAGTCAAGCCGAGTGGCGAAGGATGATGTACGGAGCAAGTCGACACGATTGTTGCGATCAACGACACACAGATCATGGTCATCATTAACGAAGACGGCTGCCTGCTTCGTCGTGCCGGACATGTTCAACCAAGTCTTGGCCACCTCGAGATTGTTGAGCTCGAGGACTTGAGCGCCCACGTCGAGGAGCACTTGGGCACCCACGAGATGATGGATGGTGTCCAATAGGTGCTGCGCGTCTGAGATGTTTGGTTGAATCGGGCTCATCAGCACGACACCGTTCTCGGGCTTCAAGATATTCTCTAGCACCAGTGCGTTGGTATGCCTTTGTTCAGCAGTGTCGAGATGTTGAACGTGAATCGGCAACACGCACCGAGAATCGTTGGTTCCGGAAAACCCCGTCACAGGTAGCTTTTTTCGCTTTCCTAGATCCCAACCGGACGCAGAGAGCTTGTGCGGAAACTCCTTCATCTCTTTCGCGAAGACGATGTGTGAGAGGTAGTAGTCAACAACGCTCTTCGCGTAACGAAGTGCTGGAAAAACGTCTGAAATGCATTGAGGGCGGTCCTTGAGATTGATGCCTTGAAGCTGCCTGAAGGCAACTGGTAAGTCGTGCGCATCTCGAACCCATGCCTGGTATTCTATGTCGGATTGATCAGCATCCAGGAGATGACCCATCGTAGTGAACAGGTCGTCGTCGGACAGCCCGCCGTAGTAATACGTGAGGGATGTGAGAGTGATGACCACATCTGGATGACTGAACTCAGAGCGAGGAGACGGGCTGTCTTTCGCATTGTATGGGACAGCAATTCGGGTAGGTGGTGTGCGAGTGGCGAGACCATGGTCGACGCGCCATCTTTTGCGGAGGACGAAACTTAGAACACCACATCCAAGGAGGCCGCGAACGAGGAGCAGAGGCCCAGACGTGGTGTCCGTCCAGAACAGTGAGCTCTCCACAGTACTGCTCTCGGCCGTGCTGAGTTCGAACTCAGTGATGTACGTCAAAACTGCTTTGCGGATCTCCTCTGGCTGCCTGGCTATCTGCAATTCATCAAGGCCGTGGTCGCAGATTTTCTCTGCCAGTCGTTGTATAAGTAGTGCTTCAGCTTCTGGTCGGAGGATTCGCACGCGGGGGAAGCTTCCACGGACGCCTGGATGGTAGTCTAATGAGCCTGGAAGCTCTGTCGCAATTGCAGGGACCAGCAGTCTCACGAATTCGAGCACTTGTTGGACCAGGTGCCAGCGGCTTGGTGTCAGCTCGATGGGGCCTTGCATGCCCATCGTGTACACGAGCTCGAAGCGAACGCTGAAGTTCTCGTCACTTTCGTCCACGATGTCCCGGGCATAGCGCTCGAACAAGGTCTGCACTCGCATGAGCTCCTGGCCGACGTCGTCTTTGCCCGATATGTAGCACTCTTGAACCATGAGCTGTAGAGATAACATATGCTCAGGGTGTACCAACAGAATGCCACCTTTGGACATACACTCGTCTACCATGCCGAGGATGCTGGAAGCGCCCGCTTTGTTCAGCTTCAGCGATCGCGATATCGGCATGTAGTAAATTCGTCGGTCAAGCAACAAGCCACCGAGCTTTGAGATAAGCATCTGTGCCATCTGTTTCGACTGCGGCTTCGCAACCAGAACTCTCACCAATTGATGGCCGTTAGCGAGAGCTGCAGCAACGATGGGAACAATGACACTCGATTTGCCTTCGCCCATGTTGAGCTGGCTTACCGCATTATTTCCTGCTGGTGGGCTTCGCATCTGTGCGGCAACTTGCTCCTGCACTTCTCGAATGATGACGCCGCTTTCGACTTCCATCAGTAAAGACTCTGGGTATTGCATGGGATCCCAACTTTGGTGCCCGGAGTTGTGCAGCTCGTTGATGAGGTCTTCCTTCCGCGAAGGGTCAGACAGCGTTACGAGACGCTGCGCTCGCTGCAACTCCGTAAGAGCGAGGCCATACTCGACTATGCAACGCTTCCATCGCTCAGGCAGGTGATCCCAACGGTGACGCGCAAGCTGCTGCAGAAACAACGTCGGTGACACTCTCGGCCACAGGGACGCAGCTCGAGCACCGAGTGAGCTCGGTAAAGGCAGTAAGGCGGCCACGAGAAGATCATATATCTTGCTTGCATGCGCGCTGCACAGATCCAAGTGGAGCAAAAGAGCATCGTGAGTTAAATTCACGGAGGGCGGCCGCCTATCACCCCGCGCTAAGAGTGCGTCTAAGCTCTCGCTGAGATCCGCCACGTACTGACGCTCGTACTTGGATTCACGCGCCAGATTCTCCAGGGTCTTGACGACGGGGCCCAGAAGTGACTGGCTAAGACGACCTGTTGACTGTTGCTGAGTCGGAAGCTCGAGACTGTGAGACGTGGCAGGTAGCTCTGGCGCTGGCCTCAGGAAGATACTGTGCTCGGTGAAGTAGCCGGAGACGCTGGGCTTCGCGGAAGGAATGCTCACAGTCAACATAGGAACATTGACGCTTTGAACAGGGAGACCGGAAACAGCCCGCTCGACCGATGCAAGGTACTGCTCAAGCAGGATATTCTCATTCCACCGCTTGAACTTCAGCTTGGCCGCCTGCATAGTATCGTCCAAGTCGATGTAGGTCGACCAGGTGTCGAAACTCTGGTCCGTCGACCACTTGTCCCCACGAGTGTCAAGTGAATCGCAAGGCCATTCAGCGTCGAGTGCGATCACGAGGCTCGCGATGGCAGAGTCACTTGCCTGCTGCCATTCGCGCTGGCATCGGTTGTCGTATCTTTTCCGTTTCTCGTTTGGTTGCCTTGTCAGGTTGACCTCCGGGCACGCGTGGAAGGGGCGACGATGTTGCCCAACAAGATTTCGTAGTATATTCTGAGAACATGTCGTGCCTTCCGCTGGGTGAAATCAATCTATGTCTGGTGCCGTGACGTGTGCCAGGGCAGTGGACTTGAAAAATATCGCGATCGCTTGCAACACTGGCATGTCCGACTTCGGGGCAGAGGCCATGGTCGAAAGCCACATCACCACAGAGAACTTGTGCTGTTGCGAAGTGGCAGGACTGCTTAGCCATCGTTGGATGGCTGGCAGTCTCTGTATGACGTAGTTGTAACCGTCCTTGAAGAGACCGGAATCATATGTCAGAGTCTGCGCCACAATCGCGGTTCGAGGTCCATGGATGGGGTCAACACCTCGCATGATCTGCCAAAGACGGCCTGCAGCCAGTGCAGACTCAGATAGTCCGATGTCATCTCGCGAGAAAAGGGTAGACATCACAGAGGCACGCGTGGCTCGTTGCGAGAGTCCATCGCAATCGCGGGCAGCATACCGCTGATCGACCCGTAAGTCATGATCTTCTGCTCCGAACCCGGGTACCCTGAACGTGGTAGATCGAACGTTGTCTCGTGTTAGGAGGTGCTCGTCGATCTTGTCGTTGATCTTATCCGAGCCTGAATACGAAAGCTGGCTTTCTGGGAAGAAAATTTCGGCCTTGATTGCCTGATGAAGCAGCGCCTTCGCTGCGGCGACGATGTGCCCATGCTGTGAGAGGAAGCTCATCTGATCATCCCAGTCAACAGTCTGCATAACACGCTCGTGACGTGGGTAGTAGCGACGACCGGGGCTCAGGTTGGCTATTTTGACAAGCATGTCTATATGTGCCTGCGAGAGCTGGTCGAATGAGTGAACTGCGGCGCTGTTGAGGATCGTGAGGGCTTGCTCGGTGCCTGTTTTTTGTGTGAGAGGATCGACCAAGCAGGAAGACGTGAGCGCGTGAAGATAAGCCAGGTAAAGTTTACAGCCCAAGTCGCCGTTGTCAAGCAAGCGCCCGAGCAGAGAGTCGACATACACAGCGTGCACCTTGACGATGGACTCCTTACGGATGGTGACGGCAATATGATCCTCTTTCCTGGCGTACCCGATGCTTGTCGACTCCGGAATGAGCACCAAGCGATTCGCACCTTCCAATGGCATCAACACGATCTTATTTCGTAGGCCAACAAACGTACCGAGAATTTGCTCTGGGTCAACAATCATCGATCGGAACTCCTTGGACTCCAGTAAAGATCCACCCTGTGTGATGGTGAAGCCAAGTCGAAGTGCTGGAATGTTAACATGAAGTGTATCGCCGGATGGCTGGAGAATGTTGTGGATCCGGTTGGGGTGGGCTAATGGGTCGAGCACGCGACATACTCGCTGTGAAGTGGAGGTTTCCATACCAGCAACAGAGCATCCCGCCTTTGTCAGCCGCCAGTTGCCCTGCCCATGCTGCTTCGATAATGTCCACGTTGCGGGCGAGAACGCGTTCCACGGCTCGTCCTTTGATCGAAACTGTATCGTATGCGTTGTCGCGTCAAACCAGTGTACGTAGTTAACAGCAAAGCCAATGGGGAAGCCCACTTCCACGAGACGACCTGGGACAGTCTCGTAGGTACAACTGTCCTTCGCAGCCTGGATGATCAGATCGCCGCCTTGAACACCGAGCTGAACGGCATAACCTGCTCCAAACGTGTTCTTGGCAGAAAATTGGAAGCCGGGAGTCGTAGACGGCATTACTTCTACGGTAGTCATACCGAAGAGCGTTGAGTACAAAGAATGACTGCGGTAGCTCTTTGGGGGCTGGTCCAGCGGCAGGCCATTGACGAGGAGCTCTCCACTCAACAAATTGTAGTGTACGGTCATGCACGCGCCCTGCACAGCAGCCGTATCTGTAGTCAGCCAATGATCTGCAGCTTCGGACACCGAGTTCCACCCAGAGCCTCCTGAAACATACGCGTGCCAAGACTTCGCCACTGCGTCGTCAAGTGCAGCAGAACACTGCGCGAGGAGCGTATAGGAGCGATGAAGAAGGCGCTTGAAGCGTAGGTCGAGTAACGCAATGTTCTGCTCACGGTCGCGAGGTTGGCTGTGCTCGCCTTCTTGAACGACTATCGAGCTTTGGAACAGAATTGAGGCGTTTTTCCTTTCGGTCAGGATGCCCGCAAGATGGTGGTGGTCGACATCGTAGGTCGACGTGCAAAGGAGCGCCGCTTCAACGCTTTTGGAAACGAACGTAGTCCTGTCAGCGGAGTTCACCGCCGCGATTGCTTTGGCCCGGAGATCCAAGACCCATCCCATAGCTACACTTCGAGCGGTCGTCAAGAATGCTAGGCACGAGCTCTGCACTGTTACAGAACTGCTGAGAGATAGTGCGCGCGCTGCAATCGCTACGAAGATGCGAAGGGCTTGAGCAGATTCCCAGTTCTCTTTGACTCTTTGTAATGCCTCTGCAAGGTGCTGCAGCAGAGAAGACGCCTTCTGTTCACTGTTGAGCATATCGTGTGAGTCACGCAGAATGCTCGAGCTGGGTGACCGAGGACCAGCTTGGTAGACACATTGAAGGACTACCAGAGACGTCTCCGGCTTCTTCAGGTCAACGCCAGGCATGGCAAGCTGAAGCAGGATGTTCGCCCATTGAATGCGATGACCGAGTGGTAAGCTGGCCAGCTCTTTAAACTCCGCGAGTGTCATGTGATGTGGACAAGCGTCCTGACTGGCTACGCAAAGATTGGGTCCGGGTCCGTCTGGTGCAGACGCTGGGCGAAAGATGAACGGCTGGAGGGCCGGACACGGCAGCGTATACGTGCAGGCCTTAGCAACCTGATCCTTGAAAGTGAGCTGACCGAGGTATGCATCGCGGCGTGTGTCGTAGTAGCGATACTGCAGACTATTGCGTGCGCAGATTTCGTGCTCGCTCAGCGTAGTGACGTTTTTGCTGCTGTAGTGCGTGACGGACATAGGCTTAGTGTCAGACAAAAGATCGATCCTACGAGGAACCGATCGCTCGAAATGCGCCCGGGAAAGGTGTGGATCATTGGAAGATAGAAGGTACATGGTGGCGGCTCGAACTGGGGCTCTCTCGCCTTGAAGCACGTCAGAAAGAAGGTCGAGTCGAGCATCTCTCCAGTGAACAAACCATGACGGTGCCTGTAATTCGAAGACAACGGCTTTCACTTCGGACTCAGCACTTGGAAGCGGCCACTCGTGAACTTTGATCTGCAAGTCATTACGCTGCTTTTCATAGATGCATTTTTTGCAACGCTGGCTGTGCACTTCCTCTGTTTCCGGCGGGTCGCACCAAGTGTCAATGACCTTAGTGATGTAATCGTGAGCTGCCCCAATGTAGAGGGCATCAAGGCGACGATACTCGGCCTTGACCCGGCGAAACTCATCCAACTTCGCCTGGCGAGCGGCAGTCGCGTCGGACTCGATCTTCGACAGCAGTGCTTGGTGGCTGTGTGACTTATCGAAGAACTGGCTGGCGAAGCTTTTACTCTTCTGTGTGTCAAATAGAAGTTCTGTTGGCTGCCTTGGCTGCGTGCGTCCGATCCGCCGGCTATCCAAGTACTCTTCCACTTGGGAGAGCCGCTGCATCTGATCGAGGAACGGCAGGAGTAAACTCTGGAGCACCGTCGACGTGATGCCGGGATCGAACTCGCCCAGCAAAGGGCATATGCTCAGGGCGACTTTATCGCACGCGATCCAGAGCTCGAAGATGGTCAACACCATGACAGAGATTGCTTCGGGGTTACCGCGATAATGGCTGTTGGCGAGTCCGAAGTACTTGGTCATGAGGTCGTGAGCCTTTCCGACCGCAATATCTTGCCCTTTGTTGTTCACGACCCAGGAATCAATATGCTGGGCCACCCATTGCTCGAGCTGACTGAGGTTGGCAGTGGCGTAGTAAGGATCGTTGGAGTTACTGCCAGGCAAACGTGGAAAAGCGTCGGCGCTGTACTTTATGAGCTGTGAAGTGGGCTCAAAGCGAGAAGAGCTATAGCCGCGCTTGCGCGACAGCGTGACGTTGAGGTATTCATCCAGCGCTGGAAGTGCTACCAATGTATCTTTCTCGAAATCCAGCGTCGCAAGGGTAGACAATTGCAGATCTCGCGAATCATGTCGCTGAGTCGCTGCCCAACGTGTAGAAATTGACTTTGACGCTTGTTGAAGAACGTTGTCGATGGTCGCCATGACCGAAGGAGGAAGCACGGGGGTTCCAGCGTGAGAAAGCTTCTGCAGCCGCCGCTGAATTTTGGCCAGAGAAACATAGATCATGTCAGTCGGAAGTTTGTGAGCTGACTGGAGGATATGACTCATGATGTACACCATCATCTCTTTGTAGAGCTGGTGGGAGCCATCAGGTGATCGAGTAATAACAATCTGTAAGGCGACGCGAAGCAACAACCACATGGGAGATCGGCGCCAGGGAGCCTTGGCCTGATGGTAGAGCACCTCGTCTCGGGTATTCTTGATGACCGCCGAGACAGTGGTGGGCGCCCCGAAGCCTCTCAAGACTCCAAAGAAAAGCTCAGAGACCATTGCAGGGTGGGTGGTGTCGCGATGCTCCTCGTGCGTGGCGCGAGCCTTCCTCGATCGTGGCTGCATGTCAGGTGCTTCCTGATGAGCCATTGTGGAGAGCGTGCTTGCGATCATAGACGGGAAATCGTCCTGGTCGAGGAGGCTGGCGCTCACCGCGACGGCAAGTCCCGGAAAGGTACGGATGAGTCTGCCTTTGGTCGTGATAACTGCTTCGTTCTGTGGCGATAGCTCAAACTCTTCAAACACCAGCTCGGTTGGCCGACGAGTGATCAGCACCGCCGCATTTTGAGCGCTGACCGTCACGGCTAATGTCCGACCGACTGGGAGAGATGTCAATGTCCGCTGAAGCCCTGGCTCGTCTATCTTGCCACCCGGCAGACTGTTGCTAGCTTTCGTGTTGGCGACGAGCGTGACTGCATTATCGAGCGCTGCTGACCGCGAGTGTGGTGATAGCAGCTCTTGAAGTGAGGTGAGTGCTTGCAACGTGATGTTGATGAGGGCGAGTTCGGTGGAGTCATCTGCTTGCTGTGGGAGTTTTGGCGGTAAGAAGACGTGGTTCACGATGCGTTGGAGCTCGTCCGCGCTCGCCGGCGTCGCCATGGTATGGTGTTGTGGAAAACTCATACACGATGCGTTGCGCTGCGCTAGAAGAACGCGTTGAAATTTTCAGTCGATCAGCAGAGCACAACTTGGTGATTTTGGGAAAGCGCGCTAGTGTCAGATCCGCCGAGCTTGTTGGTGAAGTGAACGTTGAGAATGAAGCCTCTAGATTATCGGGAGAGTGAAACTCGCCAGTAGGCTCTGAGACACAAAACTGGGAAATTTGCCATTCACTCAAAGAACGATGTGCAAACAGCAGGAGGCGGCATAGTGTGTGTGAGTGTGGAGACACGCGACAAACGATGCCGCTGCATTGGTGAAATACGTTTACCAAGTTTCCATGCCCAACGGCTACATGCATGCTCTCACCTGTACGCAACCGGGTTGCACGATATCAAACACATGCGCTTCACTTACCGACGCTTGTCGCTCCGTTTCGATAGATCCTCGCCCACCCATGACTTCTGCTATGAGCCTTGAGACAGAAGGTCGCCCACGCCGGCTGCACTGTTATTTCAGGCGCCGTTCGGGTTGCAGGAGTGCCGGCAGCGATCCGGAGAAGTCGTTCTCATGGTTCAAGTGTGGCCCTCCTGTCATGGCACACAGTGCCGACTTTGCTCTTGATACATCCCGCCGCACGACAATCACCTTCTACTTCACGTGTAGCTTGATCTTCCCGCTCTTGTGTCTAGACCTTCCGGTCCCTATATGTAGAATCGACCTCTCTGCCATGTCAAAAGCCATCAATGCTCCGGGGGTACGGCAAATAATCGAGGACGAAAGGCTTAGCAGGGGAGTTTCGGGGTGTTCGCGGACTCTGTTGCGATGCTTGCGGATGAGGTGAGGTGAGGTTCCACACCTCATGCGGCACTACAAGGTGCAGGTGACGTTGAAGCGGGCACACGCGATTACGCTAAAACGTATCGGGCTAAGATGCCGTGTTATATACATGTCCATAGACACTCCGGTCTGCGATTTTCCATACACCTGCATGTAGCGAGGTGCATGCTATGTACCGATAACTACATGTACATGTACCTATCATGTAGGTCGCCAACAGACTGAGCAGACGATGCAATGAAGATGATCACCAACATGTCCGAGATTCCCTATGGTCACGTTTTGAAGGGGTACGTACCTACCTATGTAGGGGGCGACAAGCTCGCGTCCTAAATGGTGCTAGCCTCAAGGCGCGGGCACGGGCCGCCCACGCTGTCCCATGCCATATCGCGACCTCACGTGCACTCATCCCTCTTTCCTTCTCTCTTCGGAACGCCAGCATACACTGTATCGAGAGGCACAGTGCTAACGATCCCCGTACTTGACTGTACGTTGTTTATCCCCTTCTGCTTCGGTGGATCGGTGGAGGCTTTTTGTCTCATATCACTTTCTCCCTCTTCCCCTTCAATGCCAGGTAACACTCGCTTGATACCGTCTATCCGTAAGGCACTGCTCGGTGGTAGTAGATTACCTCAGACGGACCAAGAGCGTAAGTGGCTTGCGGGTCGCAAGGAGCGTGATGCAAACCCAGGCCGGCCGAAGAGTGTCGAACAAATAGCACACGACCGGCTACAGGCTACAGCGCGTCGTGCGCAGGAAGCACAAGGCTTACCGTCCGGCAGAGCCCCAGTAGCGCTTAATGCGGCGTTGGAGGATCCCCCCAGGATACTCTCCCATATGGCTCGTCCTCGAGATATCCTCGGGTACACACCACAATTCTACGGGCCCCTTTCGGCAGACCCACGCCAGGACGAGTCGGTAGTTAAAGTCGAGGCGCCTCAGTGGGATGTGAAAGTGGTCGCGCCCCGGTCCATAGCGGCAGATCCGAGCCCCTCGTTTGCACGTACGGTATTTGGAGCAGAAGCGGCTGACGACAAGCAAATGTCCAGCCGCGGTTCGGTCCAGGACCAAGCCGTACCCATCAAACGTGAGCGATCCAAGCCTCCTTGTCCCGAACCTGTCTCGGCGGCCTTCCAGAATGAAGGCAAAGACTCACACAAGAGACCGATGCATACCGCGCCTCAATGGGTAACTCGAAAACGTGCGCGGACATCTTAATGCTGCACACCGCGGCGCCCTTGAGACTAAGCATGATCACGTCCTTGTCTGGAGGTTCTGACAGTCCGGATCGAGCATGACGCTGTGTACCAGGTCATCAGAACTACGCAGTCGGGCGCGGCACCTCCAAGGCGGCTCGTGTCGCCGTCATGAGATTGTGACAAGGGCATTGTTCGTGAAATTAGCTGACCTCAAGGCGCAGGTACGTACCCGAAGCAGAATCAGCGACATCTCAAAGTCGTTCCTTGGAATCTGCAGTGCAACAAGTCGCTCGTCTGGGTCGAGAGACTATTAAGGGGAGGGGGTGGCCATGCGGGATAATTCCTGAGCTCTTGGGTGAGGAGGGTGGATGGGCTGGGTGATGGGAGGAGCGGCCTGTAAACTACGGCGGAGGGACCGCGTTTGTGGTATGTGCCCGTGTCGCGAAGTATCGCACTGTACTAACAGTCAACAGAGGGTGAGCCTGAAGAACCCGCAAGAAGACAGAAGCGAGCAAAGAAATGTGAAGACGAGAAAACGGCGGAAAGGCAAGAGAAAGGAAGGCAAATCAAAGGGGGAGAAAAGGGAGGAAGAAGGAGCCTGGAGTGAGCAGCGACTGTCTTGTACGCCCTTGGGATGTCCTGCAACGGTAGGTTGGGCCGCCTGTCAAAGTCGGACCATTGCTGATGACTTTAGCAGCGCTGAATTTTGTGTTCGCATGCCAGTGCGTCTGCGATCTTAGGTCGATGGGCGCTTGACCAGTTAAGCAGCCCACAGCGTACTGTGGACCTGGTGAAAGCCAATATCGAAAACATCCGGACGACGTCCGAGGAGTTCTACCGAACGCAGCTCGCGCACATTGACGAGATATCGCCTGCTCTGAATGTTCTGAAGGCATTCGCAAAGCCACAAAGCCGCTGGAGATGATCAGTCGACGTGGAGCAGGAGACAGCAAGGCCCCGAAGCCGCCCCTGAGAATGCTACGTGCACACAGTGGCTCAGCAATCAGTCGAACGACCTCTCTGCATTTGCGACTTCACTGACGTTGGCAAGTCAACAGTACCGGCGTCCATATGGGAACGCATGAACATTAAGCGTGATCAGTCGCGGTTTGTCCTGCTTTATCTCTCATGAGATATGGTAGGCACATGCGGACTGGGGAAGGACTCGCCGCAAAGCTACGCCACGATTCTGGCGATACTGCCGAGCAAGGAACGGTGGATTCGACCGCTGAGGCAGCTCAAGACACTCGTCTCGCTACCGTTGCCGGGCATGCCACTGGATAAGTCAAACCCGAGATTATCCAGCAAGCGGTTGGCGGGCCCGATGAAGGCATCGCAATAACATGTGTGGCAGCTAGCAGAGACAACGGAAAGAGGTAGTGCCAAAGCTGTGAACGAGCTTTCGGTGCGAACGATCAACGTTTTCAAATCGATCTTGGTCTCCGCCGGTTTCTGGAACAACAGGGCAGACGAGCTCGGTGGTTGTGAGGAAGATCCCAGCAAAGAAACGGCAGTGGACGGAAACCACTCGAAAAACGACGATGATCATGGCGACACCGTGCAAACGGAGATCGAAGAGACAGACAAGTCACGCAGGATCACGCCGAAACGGAGCGACGTGCTTTTGCGCTACGAAGTGATCCAACTATCGATACCACGTGAGCTGACATTCCGAAAGCGTTACTCTGCGAGACCCATGCTGACGGTTCATCCTGTTCCGAATAGGCACAAGAAGCATCTGCATTCGGCTTTGTATCAACTTCTACCTTGCTGTCCTTCAAGATCACCTCATTTGGAATTGGGACCCGCACATGGAAGGGGATACGCTAGTTTAGAATGGCATCGTGCTTCACGTTCGACCTGATGGCTTGGTCCGATGCATCGTGGGCGAGGTTACTGCCTCACGCCTGCCAGCGCGTTCACAGCCATTGACGGCATGCACAGCTCCAGCAAGTCAATCGATGTTACAGCGCACAGTAGACCGAGCCAGCATGGTGATACATAGCATGCTACCACGTGCACTCTTGTCAAATCCACTGAGCCTGATAAAGCGTAGGAAATGTACGGGCCTGTAGCTGTCTCTCGACCCGTCAGACCTGTTGTTCACATTCTTGACTAAGGTACAAGAGCACGTGCAGTCGATCGACGCTAGCTGCAAGAGGGTTTCGGGAAAGGCGCGGCCCGGCCCCGCTATGTCTTCACCATGTGTTGCCTCCACCTTCCATGCATTTATATAGTAGCTCTTACTACTGCTTGTCTTCTCCTCCACTAACACCATCAACACTACTTTGGTATCATAAGATCGAGTCGCCAAACACCATGGTATGCCACAAGCTCGCTCATACATTTCACACACGCTGACAAGCTCAGGGTAAACGTAAGAAGTCTGCCCGCAAGCCAACTGGTGCCAAGAAGGTCGTTATCTCTATAGCTTGAGCATGCGATACTCGCTTACTTTCTCCCAGCGCGAGCCTCTTGCAGTCAATTTTAAATGTTGTTTCTGCAGCAACGAGAACAGCGTCTCTGTTAAGCTCGATAAGAAGGGCGGGATAGGCACCCTCAGTTGCCGGCAGTGCGGCCAGAGCTTCCAGACCAGTATTGAGCTGGGCGGTATGCGCGACGCTCTCCCCCTACTGAACCATCTCAGTGCTCTGACGATCTTCCCAGCCCTCACTCAACCAATCGATGTCTACTACGAGTGGATCGACGCATGCGACACCGTCGCCAAGGAAGAGGCGATAGCGGTCACAGCTGCACCTCTCCCCGTGCGCCCGTCGCAGCCAAACGCAAGCTCAAGAGCTGGACTGGCACCGGGCGAGAGATATACCGACGAGGATACTGGGTTTATTGATGATGACGATGCGGACGCCGAGGCGGAATATGCTGATGAGTGATCTACGTAGCCGGCGCGCTTCAGAATTAACGCCTGTTGTGAATGAGGCGAGCAGGAAGCGTCGTCGCAGCATCCACGACTCACCGTTGCCAAAGAAGATGCGCAAACGCGATCGTGAGTTGTTGCTGCACATGATGATGATGAATGAGGCGAGCGACGAGGAGGACAATTCGATGGCCTGAGAAGAGCGCTCTGGGAGCCGCGAGGTCATATTGCTAGACTACATTCATGCTCGACATGCGAGACCTCAGGGGCCGCGGGCCGACGAGATTGTGCGAGCGAAGAGCTTGTACCCAAATTGAACTATGCAAAGCCTTTTCGAGGTTATCATGTAGCGTGTCCACCATTTCACCACCGTGCTACCTGGTGCCTGGCTTCCTACAGTATGTTCTCTTCGGATTACTCATCCTATCGAGGTATGGGCATATCGGTAAAGTTCTGAATACCTTATCATGCTTTCAGCTTCAGACTCTAGCTGCTTGCCTGAGTACCAAATGATCGTGTCTATACCTTGCTACCTAGGTATCATCGAGAAATGAGGCATGGATCTGAGAGTCGCAGTAGAAAAAGGCGACGGAAATTGATACCGAGCATAAAGGCAAGCACACGACGGTCCGTGCGCTGCATGGTTTCTCCACATCCCCATATCGGAAGTCCCGAGTCGAAACAATTCCGTATCGCGACTTCATGCTCTATCAGCCTAAGATACAGCACGTGTCGGAGGTACTCGTCACTCGCATCGTGATGTTACGATAGCGGCGGCATTGGAGATGATGTCCTCGCAAGGAGGCACCGGCTCCGAAGGTAGTACGCAGGTCGGCAGCCAGCCAGCCAGCGCTATGGACAACGACGATAATCACCACCGGCGTCGCAGCGCCATGTACCGACGCGAGTCCAACATGAGCGAGTGCGTACTATCTGTGTAATGTGTGCGAAGTCAGCTGCTAACAGGCGTTGTAGAGCAAGCTTCATGACGGACGTCGAGATGGCCCAGGACGAGATGTTCTCAGGTCCCATGTCGGAGAGCGTGCCGACCGCCACCAGCGCATTCTCGCACCGGCGTTCCCGTGCGGACAGCAATGCCAGCTTCACCTACTACGAAGAGGACAGGGACTTCGACTCGTCCGAGGAATGGGCAGAGGAAGCGGTATCGGACGAGCAAGACCAGCTTGAGCGACAGAGCTTGGATGCTGCAGATACTTTCATCGAGCCGGAAATGGACGATGAGGTGGATGAGGAGCAAAACGGCCATCATAGACCGAGCGGGTCACGGAAGTCGTCAGGCCTGTCCAGGTCATCGCGAACGTCACGGAGTTCGAAGACGTCGAGGAACTCCGCAGACGCTCCGCTACTACGACGGCATCATTCGGGAGGCTCAGATGCGAGCGGTTACAGGACTGGTGGCAGAATGGGTCAGAAGATTTATATCTTGACGGAAGACATGACGATCGTGGTGGCTGGTTTCAGGGCGTCGATCTTCGGCTTCGCACTCTACGTGTGCTTGTGTGCGCTCACAGGAGGGCTAGGGTATCTTATACTGCGGTGGTTGCCAAAGTGGTATGTCCGGATTGTAGGAAAGGCGACGCCGCTGGGAGATGCCGATTGGGTCGTGATCGAGAACCAATGGGGCGAAATGGTGACTCAGGACCTCAACAAACAGGAGTTCGGACAGTCGCTTTCCGCTGTATTTGGGGATACCGAGAAGAGTAAGTACCGAGACTACGACGAGTACGACGACCCAATCATGGACGAGCTGAAGATACTGGATTACCGCTACATCCGCTTTTGCTATCACCCGTTGAAGGACAAGTTTGTGCTCGGCAATACGTGGAAGGACCCTACTTGGACCGACATCACTGCCGTGAGAGGCGGCATTGACGGAGACGAGCAAGAGTCGCGCCAACGCATCTTCGGCCGAAATGTCATCGACATTCAACAGAAAAGCACCGGCCAGTTGCTGCTGGATGAAGCGTTCCACCCATTCTATGTCTTCCAGATCGCCAGTTTGGTCCTGTGGTCACTGGACTCGTACTACTACTACGCAGCGTGCATCTTCGTCATCTCACTCGTCAGCATCACCACCACTCTGATCGAGACGAAGGCGACCATGAAGCGATTGAGGGAAATCTCGCGCTTTGATTGCGACATTAGAGTGCTGCGTGGCGGCTTTTGGCGCTACGTGGAATCGAGTGAGCTCGTACCGGGCGATGTCTACGAAGTCACTGATCCCAACTTGGGCCAGTTTCCATGCGACAGCCTTTTACTGTCCGGCGACTGCATCGTCAATGAAAGCATGCTTACCGGTGAGTCTGTGCCCGTGTCCAAGACTCCTGCCATGGACGAGACGCTCGAGGCGCTGAACTTGAGCGCATCATCTATGCATGCGGACGTCGCCAAGCACATGCTCTTCAGCGGTACCAAGATCATCCGCGCCCGGAGACCGCAGGATGATAAGAGCGACGAGGCGGCAGCCCTTGCGCTGGTTGTGCGTACCGGCTTCAACACCACCAAAGGCGCGCTGGTCCGATCTATGCTCTTCCCAAAACCATCGGGTTTCAAGTTCTACCGCGACTCCTTCCGATACATCTCTGTCATGGGCTGCATCGCTGCCGTAGGCTTCATCGCTTCGTTCATCAACTTTATCCGCCTTGGACTGCAATGGCACCTGATTGTTGTCCGAGCGCTGGACCTGATCACCATCGTGGTACCACCCGCGCTGCCGGCGACCCTCACCATTGGCACCAACTTCGCTTTACAGCGATTGAAGTCGAAGCTCATCTTTTGCATCAGTCCACAGCGGGTCAACGTTGGCGGCAAGCTGGATGTCATGTGTTTTGACAAGACCGGCACGCTGACGGAGGACGGCCTCGACGTACTTGGCGTGCGCGTAGTGTCACGACCAGCGAACCGCTTCACCGATATTCTCTCGGACTCGTCTGCACTCCTACCAGGAGCAACGTACGAGCGCGACCCGACGTTCGACTACAACGCCAACAAGGCCATCCTGTACACCATGGCGACTTGTCACTCGTTACGGATCGTGGACGATGAATTCATCGGCGACCCTCTGGATCTGAAAATGTTCGAGTTCACCGGCTGGCTGTTCGAAGAAGGATCTGAGCGTCCTACAGGGGGCGAAGATGAGGACGATAACTCGCTAACGCCATCTATCGCGCGACCGCCACCTGGTATGGAGTTTGACATCGACGAAGAGGAGAACACTCCCAACAGCCGACGTCCTATCGAGCTCGGTGTGCTTAAGTCTTTCGAATTTGTATCCCAGCTCCGGCGCGCCAGTGTCATCGTCCGCCAATTTGGGGAGAAGAGTGGCGACGTCTACGTCAAGGGTGCACCTGAGGCGATGAAGGATATTTGCAAGCCTGAGAGCTTCCCGCCCGATTATGATGACCTGCTGGCGTACTATACTCACCGCGGCTTTCGCGTCATCGCGTGCGCCACGAAGCACATTTTCAAGCTTAATTGGCTGAGAGTGCAGAAGATGAAGCGAGAGGAAGCCGAGTCAAACCTAGATTTCACCGGCTTTATCGTGTTCGAGAACAAGCTGAAGGAGAGAACAACGGAGATCATTGAAGAGCTAACCGAGGCCAACATCCGCACTGTCATGTGCACAGGTGACAATATCTTGACCGCCGTCAGTGTGGCGAGAGAGTGTGGTGTCATTGATCGCTCTGCACACTGCTTCATCCCGCATTTCGTGGAGGGGGGCGCTCATATGCCCTTGTCCAAGCTCAGCTGGGAAAGCGTTGACAACCCGGTGTACCAACTTGATGAGAACACACTCAAGCCCCTTCCTCCGCCAGCCGAGCACGATTCCTCGTTACCGTACGACGTCTCGAACCTGCGCAACTACTCCGTCGCCGTCACGGGAGACGTCTTCCGTTGGATCGTCGACTTTGCCTCGCCGAAAGTCTTGCGCGAGATGCTTGTCATCGGCCAAGTCTTCGCACGCATGTCGCCCGATGAGAAGAACGAGCTGGTTGAGAAACTGCAAAGCATCGACTACTGCGCCGGGTTCTGCGGTGACGGCGCCAACGATTGCGGTGCGCTCAAGGCGGCCGATGTTGGTATCTCGCTTTCAGAAGCCGAAGCCTCGGTTGCGGCGCCCTTTACAAGTCGCGTCTTCGATATCTCCTGCGTGCCGGAAGTCATCCGAGAAGGCCGCGCCGCGCTCGTAACGAGCTTCAGCTGCTTCAAGTACATGAGCTTGTACTCAGCCATCCAATTCACCTCGGTCAGCTTCTTGTACGCTTCCGCATCCAACCTCGGCGACTTTCAATTCCTGTACATCGACCTTCTTCTGATTTTACCCATCGCCATCTTCATGGGATGGTCAGGGCCGTATCCCGAACTCAGCAAGAAGCGACCGACGGCCAGCTTAGTTTCGCGCAAGGTGCTGACGCCACTTCTCGGCCAAATCGTCATCTGCATCGTCGCGCAGCTGGTCGCGTGGCTGATCGTGCGACAGCAATCCTGGTACGAGCCGCCGGTCCTGGACAAGGACCACTCCAACTCGGAAAACTCGGAGAACAGCACGCTGTTCCTGCTGTCGTGCTACCAGTACATCCTCTCGGCCGTCGTGCTCTCCGTCGGCGCGCCCTTCCGGCAGTCCATGGCGCACAACCTTCCGTTCGTCGTCACCTTACTCATCGCCCTCGCCGTGTCGTCGTACATGCTCTTCGACCCGGCCCCGTGGCTGAGTCGGCTGATGGAGCTGACGTGGATGAGCCCGAACTTCCGTGTCTTCATCCTCGTCTTGGGGATCGGCTACTGTGTGTGCGCGTATGTGGCGGAGAGGCAGTTCCTCCCGTACCTGGCGAAATGGATCGGGAGGTTCAATCAGAGGGTGATGGGGAAGAAGAAGAAGAGGAAGGAGTATAAATTAGTCTCGCAGGATATGCGGATATAGCGTGTATCATCGCAGCAGCTGTAATGTATATTCCATGCCACCAGCCTCAGATACCTGTGTAGGCGGACTCGGTTTCTGATGTGGATGGTAATGGCCTTACCTACGTACTCCTCCCGGCCATGGTGGACGTATATCCTTGACACGGTCGCCAAAGTTCTTCTCCTTTCGACGAATGTGGGTGGTTTGTACACTGCCTGCACCCACCTCTGGCGCCACATCATGTCGAGCTTTGAGGCAGGCGTCTGCTTCAAAGGCTGAGAATTAGGCGAACGGGGCTGAAGGCAAGAACACGTGACCTTTTCACGTGACGTTGACAGGCAACGTCAAGCGCGTGACGCGCGTCGTTGTACTGCATCATGAAGTCTGAAACAGAAATACTCCCCACTCGAAAAATCAAATCCCAGCAGCCTTAGGCTAAATACTGCCCTCTCATGGATGGTCTAGAGTCGTCTATATCTATGAACGCCATGTGTGACCCTTCCACTGCAGAAAGATGGTCGGGATAATGCTGAAGGCAACCATCAAGGCGGCCGCGATCCCCGCACTTACGTAGAGGCCCTCATTCTCGAACATGGGAGGAAACCTGTGATCGTCCTGCATCAGTACAAGTCTGTTTTTGTTGGAAACCATGAGGGGGAAAGCCTTACCAAAACGGCCCGATGAACCCCCAAATTTGCCGCACAAACGTGATGAAGACGCCCACGCTCGCCGCCTCCTCCCGATAACAGTCGACGGCGTACGTGACCATGACGGTGGTGACGATCTGCACGCCGGCGCTGGCGATGGCGGCGCCGATGATGGGCGTCACGTTCCAGTGCATCGGCTCGGCGGTCTGGATCTGGCACAGAAACACGACGGTGCCGACGATGGTGCAGACGTGGCCGAGGTAGCTGAGCCAGAGGCGGAATTCCGGCTGGACCGCGGCCGGGCCCACGCGCTTCCGGCGCCAGCTCATCCAGCGGTCCGAGGAGAAGCCGCCGATTTGCTCGCCGATGATGTTACCGACGATCAGGCCGATGTACTGCAGGCCGAGCTGCTGCGTGTTGAAGCCGAACTTGCGCCCGAAGAGTTGCGGGATTTCGACGCTGATGAGGACACTGCCCATGAGGAAGATCATGGCGTAGGCGACGGCGGGGACCAAGATGCAGGCGTAGCGGAAGAAGGTTAGCGGCTGGACGAAGTCGAACCAGGAGAGCGGGGTCGGGTCGATGCGGGTGAATTTGAAGAATTCTTGCTTGTAGGGTGAGCCGGTATGCTCGACGCCCTTGCGGATGTAGCGGCTTTCGGGGCCGAGGATGAAGTAGAGGACGAATTGCACGCCGTTGATCTGTTGATTTGCTTTGTCAGTGGTGAGGTCCAAAATAGAAAAGTGGAGGCTGGCTGCACTCACGATGGCGAGGATGTAGTAGATCCATCGATAGCTCACACGCAGGGCCACAAAACCGAAGATGAACGGGGCAATGGGAACGCCCACGGTCACCATCAAGGTCCAGATGCCCATATACTTGCCCCGCTGATTCTTGAAAAACGTCTCGGCCACGACGGCGCTACCGATCGCAGACGCCGGGCTGATGAAGAAGGCGGTGATGGCTCGGCACAAGGCCATGGTCGCGTAGGAATGGCTGTTCGCACACCCGATGTTTCCGATGAGACTGCAGATGAGCGAGATCAGGAAGATGGGCCGTCGGCCGTAGCGGTTGGACAACGGTCGCCAGAACAATGGCGCTCCTCCCAGGATGGCGATCTGAAGGGAAGTCAAGTAGCTGGCCCGGGTCAAGCTGACGTTCAAGTCCATGGCGATGGCTTCAAATGCGGATTGGATGGAGGATGCGGTGAAGGTGGCCATCATGGCGTGAAACGCGACCAAGACCAAATTGGTGACTTTCTGCATGATCTGTTTAGTGGGGTCGTGACCGACGATGTGATCGCACATACCCTGGATTGCGGCCAGTTGTAAGGATCGGCATCGCTCATGTCCGGGACGGGGTCGAGCTCGAGATGGCCGTGACGCTTGGAGAGGTATTCACGATGCTCGTTGGACAAAGCGGTGATCTCTTCATTCTCGATGTTGGTGTGCACCGGCCCGAGGGCCTCAACATGTTCGCGCTTGCGCTGGTCCTTGATCTCGACGGTGTTCATGATGGGCGTACGGCGTGCCTTGCGAAGAGGGAGTCAGAGGCCGGGAGAGATGGAGGAGGACGAGATGAAGAGAGAAGGCGACTGGGTACTGGAGAAACGAGAGATTGTAACCACGGCAATGGAATTCGGGAAAGAGGTTTATATTATTAGCTGCGGACGCTTCAGTCTGCGAAGCGATCCCCTGTCAAGGCCTGGACGGGGTGGAGAGAGCCGAGACTCGAGAGAGCCAGGAGAACTAAGAAAGAAGGTTATGGGGCCAGGACCATGGCCCATGGGGGATACCCCGTCGTGTTCGCGAATGAGATTGTCCGCCCTTGTGGTGGATCGATGGAGCCTCCGATTCGAAAAGTGAACCATGTCCATTTGTTGATGTTGTTGCTGGTGAGAAAATCCGGTTCGGGCGGCGGCGGGTCTTGACATGATCGCACGTGTCATGCACGCATCCATCCCTGCTCGTCGAAACACCGTCGTGAGATCAAACATCTTCTTTGCCATCAACACCAGTCTAGACTCGGAGTCTCGGATGAAGCGACCTGAAATCGTGGGCCGGTTCCTTGTGAGCTTCGTTCATCATCAGGTTCACTGTATGGAAGAGCATGAATCAGTGCATGCGGGTGTCGCCCATATCCAAGTCCGGCACCGCGTCAACCCGCCGTGTGCCCTAATAATTGCAGAGTGATGTGGACTGTGCTCCGTGGTCGGTGGACCACATGCAGTGACATGCGGCGTGTGGTGGTGGGGAACCCGGGGGTAATGCAGAAGAGTGAGAGTGGAGAGTGGAGAGGGAATCTTGCAAGACACTGTCGTGACTGTATAGTACACCATCGAAGTGTTGTGCATCGATGGCAAGCTGAAGTCAAAAGGCAGGTCGGAGGTGACGCACAAGGTGCATGTAGGATCCCAAGCCAAGCCCATCCCTCTGGAGCTTATCACACCAAGCTACAGTAGCCATGCGTCAGCCCAGTGCTATTGACCTGAGCCCGAAAGGCAACCGTCAAACCTCTCCATCACCATTCACTCCCATCAACGAAGCATGGACGGCTTGGAAGAGAAGCGACACAAGACCTCGTGCGGCTATACCTACCGCTGCTACGTCTCGCCGCCCTCGGGCAAAGATGCTTCCAAACCCGCTTTGCTGATGCTCCACGGATGGCCCGACAGCGCCCGGCTATGGTCCTTGATGCTTCCATCCCTGAACGAATTGCCCCATCGGCTGCTCGTCCCCGACATGCTGGGCTACGCCGGCACGGACAAACCGACGGATCCAAAGTCATACGCCTGGTCTTCCCTGACCACCGACCTGGTCGAGATCCTCGACGCCGAGCAAATCGACAAGGTCATCCCGCTCGGCCACGACTGGGGTTCGGCGGTCGCGCAACGCTTCTACAACTTCCACGCTTCCCGCACCGCCGCCCTGGTGCTGTTCAACGTGGCATACCGCCCGCCCCACCCGCCTCAGCCATTCGACCTTGACGCGATCAACGCGCAAACCACGCAGATGTTCGGCTACCCGCTGCAGGAGTATTGGCATCTCTTCACCGCGCCCGACGGCCCCGAACTGTTCGAGGCGAACCCGGACCGCTTGTGGGAAGCCATGCACTGGGACGACCCGCAGTGCATGCGGAAGATGTTCTGCACCCCGCACGCTTTGCGCGAGTACATCACGAACCGCCACCTCCCGAAACTCCAGCTCAAATCGTACGCGGATGGGACGGCCGTGCAGCGGCATTGGATGAACGATGTGAAAGCAGGTGACTTCAGGGTGAGTTACCTACGTAAGCAAACAACACTATTGCAACGCAGACAATGTTAACGGCGGGCAGGCACCGCAATGCTGGTACCACGCCATGAAGGACGGATTTCAGGACGAAGAAGACAAGAAGGCTCCTGCCGGCAGCGTCACCGTCCTCGTACCCGTTCTCTTCATCGGCGCCACCCACGATCAACTGTGTAGGGTAGAGTTCGTCGAGGCGACCAAGGCCGCCGGCTTGACTCCCGACTTGCAGGTCGAGACGGTGGAAGCGGGCCATTGGACTCCGCTGGAAAAGCCGGAAGAGACGGCGGCGTTGGTCATGAGCTTCGTTGCGCAGAAAGGACTCTAGGTGTTGCCTGCGCAGGTGCGGATGGGTCGCGAGTGTCATGTCACAGCTTATGTGGACGTTGATGCGTCAAGCCGCGTACGCATCGCTCGCTGGTGATGCTCGCTGTGACTCGTGATCTCGGACGTCCCCTCTACAACACGCCCAACTCACCTGGCTGGCTCGTTGTCTGCCGCTGGCTGAAGCTCATCTTCTATACAATGGACCATTGACGCCATCGTTCGACGTTGCAGCCGCTCAATGTTTCGGGCGTCGGGCACTCAAGCACTACTTCAGCGGACATACGAAAGATCCATGTCGAGAACGGCCGATAACCCACGTCGCTCAGTACTCTGCAGTATGGAGAGGTGACTTCATCCGCTGAAACGTAGACGGGCAGAGTTCGGCGCAGGCCATGAACGCTACCCGAGAGTGAGTGTATGGCAACCGTCTGCGCAAAACGGTGAAAGTTCTAGGTCCTACCTCCTGGAGGTGCTTGCTGCTTCCATGTTCGGTCGCAGGACGTTCGTCCGTCAGCCCATCTTTTTCGAATCCTCCTGGAGCTCCTCATGAGTATTTCGTTTTGATTGCTAGGATCGAAGCGCGTGCGATAAAGTGCTAATGGTTGACATGACCAACTTCCAGGAGAAGTATCTCTACTACAAAACTTCGAGATTGAAAGGATCGACGGGCTCTCTAGCAAAGGATACCTTATAAAGGTGTAAAAAGCTTCTCAGCATCAAAGAGGCATAGTTCCAAAAAGTCGACGAGCTTCAAGGCTTTCATCATTGATATATCAGACCTACGCCCGCTTAAGCTATCCTCATGCATAGATAAAAACCCCATGTCTCTTTTTCGCCTCCCCCCGTTGCTCCCTTCCAGCCC
>Ga0058704_10000048_pt1 | contig 56390 bp, 41 predicted proteins | sample AgamicMgSfe_FD_71363 | JGI IMG/M metagenome (GOLD analysis project Ga0058704, IMG submission 71363) | Agave microbial communities from Guanajuato, Mexico - Mg.Sf.e | ecosystem: Host-associated > Plants > Phyllosphere > Phylloplane/Leaf | place: Guanajuato, Mexico | collected 2012-05-30
GGGGAGGGGTGGGTGTAAGAGTGGTTGCGGTCTACAGCCTTTTTCGAATGCGACTGTTCGTTCACGATGGAGCTCGCTTGATTACTACGCTGTAGGTAGGCATAGGCTTTTGCGTGCGAGAGGTATAGGATAACTGCAAGCGACGCGTCACCGAGTACTTTCGAACAGGGCACCAGACCTCCACTGTCAATCGGTTGGGCAAGATTGTAAGCCCGAAGGTTACGGATCGGTGAGAAAGAAAAAAGGTTATTATCCATCTGGATTAACGGCTCTAATCCATTCCACCACCACAGTCCCTCCCGTTCGCAGCCCGCACGATCGTCCCGTTGGTTCCTCCCCATTCATTGGCGTTGGTCCTGCAAGCCTGTCATTTGACTCGACAATGTACGCACGACACGACGGGAAAAGCTCCGCGGCGAAGCTTCAAAGCAGCTGTTTGTTCGAAGCGTTTCAACAACTTGGACAGTGGGAACTGGGCAGCCAGTTTATGCGTATCCCGCTCGCCGGGCCGAGGACCGTTCGATTGCGTCGCGCGCTCTTGTGGCCTTTATGTCTCTTGTTGTCAGGCAGGACCCGTCTTCGTATATAGGTTTCTGGGATGTGGAGGCATACACCCGTTCGTCCTTTTCCTGCCTGCCGGACGTCGCGGTATGAAATCTTTCTCGTTTGAAGATAATAACTTATAGTAGGTGGGAAGTGAGGTAGGCGATGTTTCGAGGAAAGAAGTGTTGGAGGAAAGAGATGTTTGGCGGGATCCGGGTACAGATAGGAAATGGGGGACGGAGTTGAAGATGGGAAAAGTAAAATACTGACAAGAGCAGAAGACCATTCGACCGTCTTGCCCTGGTGTCTGGCCACTCTTGATAGATGTCGATCTACATCTTGGGGAAATCCGGTGTACAGTTGAAAGGGACTTGTGCCATGTATTTGCCCAGCTCTTCCAATCAGCACTCGTACAGAGTCCGGACGGGAGTCCGGACGGGAGTCCTGTCTCGACAGAGCCTGGTCTCAGGCCGGGATGGGGAGAGGTCTGACACAAGAACGGAACGGAACGAGGAGATGATACCGTGTCTTTCGATTCTGTATGTCACTGCCCGTCGCGCGAGGAATCCGGGAGAGCCGAGGGCCAAGAGCTAGGTCCGTTGTGGTTGGGGACAGCTAGGAGATACAAGTAGGAGAACAGTGAAAGTTTCCGTCCTGTCCCTTGCCACCTCACTTCCGATCGAGGCAGATTGCCAATTGGTGTGAGATTCAGGATGAGGCGTAACGTACCAAACAGTACACGGAATCGAGTGTTCGGTTCGTCGTTGAGATCCGATGCCGTCCGGGCCCCACGTGGTTGGGCTTTTCCATCGCTTCTAAACAGCACAGAGGTGATGAACTATACGACGGAACGACGTGGCATAGAACGATATGTATAGGTGGTGTATATCGGGTGTGATATGATATAGTTGTTGGGGACCCCGGACGCACGCGGCACAACGGACACTCTACGTTTACATCGGAGAAGGGCAGATGTGAGTCGTGACATGGGTTGCCCCCATCGAACGGCGGACGAAAGATTTTTCCTCATCTCGCATCTGAGCCGCCCCCCTTCCTTCTATTCCTGGCCTCATCACGCTCCACCCGTTTGTTTGGTTGTTTTTTTTTGGCACAGCATGGCGAGTCGCTCCGGGTGACGGGTCCGGCTTGACGGTCCCTTGTCGCATGTTTCCCCTCCATCCTCGTTGGCCACATCGTTGATGATGATGATGATGATGATGATGTCTGTTGACTGGCCGCGTGTCGCATACGGCATGCCGCGGGCGGGATAAACAGTGGAGGTGGTGGAGTGCATGTGGGTGGACGTGGCTACTAGTGAAAGGAAAAAAAGGGGCAAGTTGGAGACGCCGCCGCTTGGTATGTACCTATTAATTAATGTGGAGGAGAAGTCTGGGTCGCACAGCGCCAGTAGGAGATCCTTCTCCATTCGATCGTTTCTACCTAGGTATTCTTTCATCCACCCCCATCGCACTGGCCCAGTCGATTAGGGAGGTCGGATTCCGTCTCGACGGTATAGTATACATGTACATGCATGTAACTATACAAGTGGAAATCCGTTATCCCATGCGACACGTGAGCGTCAAAGTCATCGACGGGAACGCCGTTGGATGTTGTAGCGTGCGACCGAAGGTCTAAACCCGCCGAACCAAAGATGCGAGTAAAAATCGGGTCGAACACGAGAAATCTTTCACTTTTGGGAGAGAATTAGGTACACACGAGGGGGACGCGGTTCCTGCATCGGCCTCCTTCATCATGTATAGGTATGCAGAAGCGGTTCGATCGGCAGGTACCCGCGGCCCGGTGGCGTTCACCCACACAACTTTGTGAGAGAACCTGAAGTCAGGAGAAAGAAAGATTCGGAATTCCGGTTCCCAATCTCGCCAGCACAAACCCGCGTACAGTAAAATCAATCAATCAGGACACCAGCGGGTGAGTGGTCGACGACAGGAAAAAAGGTAACGTAACGCTTGACGACCATCCTTCACGCTTCACCATCCACTTCATCAACCCGATTCTTCCCCCTTCTCTCTTCCTCCTCTTTCTCTTCTCCCCTACCACCACATTCGTTTCATCACTCCACCACCATGCGTTTCGACCTTCCGCTCCTTTCCCACGCCCTGTGCGGCTCCGCCGCCTTGGCCGCCTTCATCCCCGCCCCGCCGCACCCCCGACAGGATGCCACGCGCAACCCCAACCTCGTCGAGCGCATCCAAGGCGAGATCGCGCACCTCGAGCGTCTGCTGGACGAAGAGCTGCACCAACTCCAGGACATGCAGCACCACCGCCCCCACGGCCCACCATTCTCGTATGCACCATCGCCCGCCACCACCCCGACCCCGGCACCCTCCTCGTACCACTCCAGCATCCCTGCCGCTTCTTCCCTGTCGTCCGCTTCCGTCGATGCCCAGTCCACCACCCTGTCTAGCTCTGCCGCGCTTTCATCTACTCAATCGGTCGTCATCCCGACCACTTCGCTCGTCGACGCACTCTCTACATCTACTTCCTCTTCAACTCTTGCTTCGTCTTCCACCTCCTCGTCCGACAACCTCACCTCGCCTGCCTCCACTTCTCTCATCTCTTCTTCCGCCGCCGCAGCCACCACACCCGTTGCTTCCACTTCTCTCTTGGCCGTTTCGCTCAACGACACCCTTTGCTCCTTGACCGCCGCCTACAGCTCGGCCGCCACCATCCTCCCTTCCACCACCGCCGCCAACGCTTCCATCTCTTCCCTTTTGGCCGCTGCTTCGAGTTACGTCGCTACCGCCAGCGTCTACCAGTCGACCGATTCATCGACGTCGGCTCTTGCCACCTCGACCGTCAGCGTCAGCCCGGTGCCATCCGTCAACGCGACCCTCTCCGCTTCGTCTTCGACCGCAGCTGACGTTAGCTCCGGTTCCCTCAACACTTCGACCACTGTTACTGCGTCCACGGCCGCAATCGCCTCGGTCGCCAGCACTGTTACCTTGAACACTTCGACGACTGTCTTTGCCTCCACGGCCGCACTTACCTCTGTCGCCAGCACCGTTACCTTGAACGCTTCGACGACTGTCTTTGCCTCCACGGCGATCAGCAGCTCCATCGTCAGCGTCAGCCCCGTCAGCTCCGCTAACTCGACGGTTGTCCCCTCCCTTTCCACCGGTCTGTCCGTTTCTGCCGCCGCCGCCCCGAGCAGCGCGCCATTCTTCTCCGCCAACGCCACTTCTTCTGCTTTCTTGACCGGCACAGCCAGCATGGCCCCAGCTAGCCCCACGGTGTCTGCCAGCACCACCGGCTCCGCACACTGCTCCAACCTCTGCAACAGCCTTTCGTTCTCCAACAACGCTCACACCGTCACGCCCGTGTCTTGCCAGGCATACACGGCAAATGACACCATCACCATCACCGGTGGTCAGGCCGCCGTCAAATGCGGGACCACCGTCCAGCCGGAGCTCGATATTTGCCGCGTCACGTTGAACATCACCACCAGTGCGGCTTCCACCACTTACATGGAGGTCTGGCTTCCCAATGGCAACGAGACCGCATGGAACGGTCGTACCATGAGCACCGACAACGGCGGTCTGAACGGTTGTGTGCACTACGTTGACATGAACTACGTCGCCGGCCTTGGCTTTGCCGCGATTGGTGACAACGGAGGCCACAACTCGGGCGCCTTCGACGGCTCCTGGATGCTCAACAACAACGAGGAGATCCTCGACTGGGCATACCGCGCCCGTCACGAGTCCGTCCAGGCTGGCAAGCAAGTCGTCGATCAGTTCTACGGTCAGCAAGCCGACAAGTCTTACTACATCGGATGCTCCACGGGCGGTCAGCAGGGTCTGCACTCGGCGCAGTACTTCCCCGACGACTTTGACGGCATCATCGCCGGTTCCGCCGCGGCCGACTTTGAGCACCTCGAGGACTGGTCCAGCCGGTTCGTCCAGCTGACCGGCACCGGCACCGACGACCCTCGCTTCCTCACCGAGGACCAGTGGATCACCGTGCAGAGCTACATCTTCGACCAGTGCGACGAGGCGCTCGACGGCGTCAACGACGGCATCCTCGAAGACCCGACCATCTGCCGGTTCAACGCCTCGGTCATGGCCTGCACCGCCAACGCCACCTCCAACTGCCTCACCGACACCCAAGTCAACACCGTCGAGCAGGTCTTCACCGAGCTCTACGACACCGAGGGCCAGCTCCTCTACCCCCAACTCCTCTACGGCTCCCAGGTCGACGCCTTCCGCCTCGGCCAGCTCGCCGGCACGGTCCAGGGTATCGCGCACGACTGGTTCGCCAACGGCGTCTACAATGACTCCTCCTTCGACGCCCTCAACGTCAACCAGTCCGACTACGCCCGCGCCGACGCCCTCGACGCCTACCACGGCAACGTCTCCTCCTTCAACGGCGACCTCTCCGCCTTCCAGGCCTCGGGCCACAAACTCCTCATGTACCACGGCATGGCCGACCCGCTCGTCTCGGGCGCCAACAGCCAACGCTACTACCTTAAGGTCGCCAAGACCCTCGGCCTCGACCACACCAACCTCGACGACTTCTTCCGCTTCTTCCGCATCTCGGGCATGGCCCACTGCGGCGTCGGCGGCATCTCCGGCGCCGGCGCGTGGATGTTCGGCCAGGCGGGCCAGGCCGCCGTCCCCGGCGTCGCCGACAACATCGTGTGGAACCTCGTCGACTGGGTGGAGAAGGGCCAGGCCCCGGACACGCTGACGGGCACCAAGTTCTGGTACGACGAGCCCGAGCTGGGCATCCAGCTCACCCGGCCGCACTGCCGCTTCCCTTACCGCACCACGTTCAACGGCGGCGACTCCACGAGTGCGGGTTCGTGGGGGTGTGAGTTCATCCCGGATTGGCAGGAGTGTGGTGTGGGCGCGCACCCGCGGTTGTGCAATGTTGATGGCAGCTTTACTTGAAAAGTTTATGATGAGAGGGTGGTTTAGAAGGTGCGGTGGAGGATGTTTTTCATCTTCGTTGTATATATTATTTTAGTGTTGGAGAAGGGAGAAAGAGGGTGTGTATAATCCAACCATATATATTCCTTAAGATGTATACTTTCATTCTTTAGGGAGTCGATGAGTTGGATTGTGTCGGACTTGCTTAGGTCGTTGGGTGTAATTACAGCAGGATAGTGTATTCAAGTTATATCGCCTTCGTATCGATGGGAGTAGTAGATTGCGTCGCCTGTTTTGCCTCTCTCGCTTGCTTTCTGTCTTCGGCCGCCATGGTTTCCCTTCGTACGTATCCCTATTGCCGCGAAGGTCGGGTTGTGATCAGAGCCTGAAGGATGGTGTCGGGGCAGACACACAGGAATGGGAAAAGGCGACTTGTGGGAAGAGGTGGTATGTTTGGATGAGGTTGAAGTATACCTAGGTATGTAGGAGAATGGACTTTGTTGCAGCCTTGCAGCCTTGATGATGGAGGTGCTCGTACCTGCCTTGCTACGGGTGCGAACGTGACAAGCTGCCTTGTTGCCTTCAATCCAACGTCACGTCCTCTGTTTGCGTACACCCACATACAAATGCATGCCTAGATACACGCCGTCTAAATCGTTTTTCCTCTGTCCAGTAAGTATCGATCAAACTCATTCAGTCTGCGATTCCCTTTCGCGTTCTTCAAGGACGATCCCAGAAGAATGGATGCCGTGACACTCTTACTTGCCAGGCCTGGAGAACATCGCATCATCCTACCAGCCGGTCTCTTGCGCTTTTTGGTCCTGGATTTGCGGTTCTCTGTTCCCCATGTTTATCGCAGAGGATGATGATGCTGTACCGCCCGCGTCGATCTCGGCCGCTTCAGAACCCCGCTGGGATGGTCGACTTCCACCATTGCGCAACATTGGCGGTACGCTTCGAACTACCCAGCTACGGTCATGCTGTGTGCTGCTGCGGTGGCCCCTACCGGATGTGCTCTGGATCGTGTGGGATAGTGGAAACACTGCTGCGGAGCAAAAGAAATGGTTTCTGGGTTCGCTCGGGAGACGTTTTCGCCCCTGACAATTCTCCTCCACAAACCTTCCTCCTGAACCACATCGATGCTACCTGCTCCTCTCTCGGAGCAAAATGATTAGCGATCTCCATTTGCAAGGCCAACCCAATCAAAAATCAAATATCGTTATGGTCACTACGAGGCTGGTTGATGGTCAATGAGAGTTATGCGGATGGGAATTTTATCATCAACTTACGTCGAACTCGCGACCTTGGCGTTATTAGCACCACGCTCTAACCAACTGTGGGCGAGGTTAGTCTGCGAACTGTTGGTTGTGATTACAACTCGCAACGAACCTGAGCTAAGCGACCGGAAATCCGAGCACAGGTTCCTAGAAGGGACTGTCCCAAGCTGGTCATATGACTCATCATTAATATTATATTCGTGTACCATTCTGGCGACGCTCGTATGGTGTGCGAGCGAACACCAAACCCGACAGGAGGAACGACATTCACTTTCTCTTGCGACTGGCTGCGAAGTAAGACTTATGCACCAGAAGGGTTTGACTGTCCCCAAGGGGAGGATCGGAGTATCTGGTCGTGGCCGCAGAGGACTCTCTCGACGTACCACTTATTGCCTGTGGTGATATGAGGTGTGTCTCGATCGTCACTTGCCTCCGTAGCACACACAGTCCAGCTCATCCCCCGGTGATGCCGTGGTTGTTCGATTAATGTTATCGTTATTGTTTTATCGTTACCTACATAGGTACTATGTACTTTGTTGAGGGTGATGAACGTTGGTTGGCCCAGCCCAGACCGTACAGGCGCGAGTCTAGCGCCGCGGGGGAAGGGGGGAGGCCGATGTGAAACCGCACACCTCTCGTGCGAGCTGTGCCTCAGGACTCAGGAGTCAGGTAGATGATGCGACGGCGAGCAAGACTCAACCGCGCGCCAGTCTCGAGCACACTGCTACCATTGTTACACCCACCGGGCTGGCCCAACGAGGGTGCAACTCAGGCTGCCATCCCTTTCGCTCAATCATCCGCCGCAGCAGACGACGAGGACAAGGACAAGGACAGACGAATTCACCACCACTCCCCGTCACTCACCTCCCATCGGCCGCGAGAAGAAAGCCGCTCGGGATCGCGGGCGCAATCATCGTCTCCTTTGTGGTAGGACTGAAAGTCAAAGAAGCCTACGCCACCGCCGACCGATCATCATCTACGCGGCTTTATGTGGTTCATCAATGGGAGCATTGTGAAGTTTGGGACAAAGACCAAAGGACCCGCTCCACACACACACACACCAACCGAAGCATGCGAAGCAGCATTCCTCGCCCAACCCGACCCCAACACTCCTTACGCACTCTTTCCCCATAAACGACCCGACGGCTCCCATCACATTCACTTGACGAGTCGGATTGGAAGATCTGCCGGGCAGATTATTACAATACTTCACTTTTGGGGTACGTACCCGCCGCGCACTTGGCGTGCTTCTCACACACGAGACCCTCCTCCTCCCAGCAGCAGTGTCACGTTCAGCAGGACTGAGCGACAGCTGATACCATCTACAACAACCTCCTAATCACCCAACATGCGCTGCTTCGGCTCCCGCGAAAAGGGCCCGCCCGAGCATACGCAGAAATGGGAGTTCATGACCCTCTCCGACTTCAGAGCCACCTCGGCCTGGGCAGTCCCTGGTTACATCTGGCTCTGGTTCATGGCCATCGTCTCCGTGGCCGTCTACGCCGCCGACACCTTCACCGCCGTCAACCTGCTTGCGTTCGACAAGTGGAGCTCGCAGGTCAAGCCCACCATCCCGTTCGTGTACAGCAAGTGGATCTTCGCCGCCTGCATCTGCCTCTCGTGGGCACTCTGTCTGTACGAGTGGATGCGGGCCATCAGAGTCATCCGGCGAGGAGGCGTGGCACAAAGCTACATGGACCCGCTCGCCGTCACCCTTCAGAGCATGAGGGGCCAGGGGTGGAGGCGCTTCCTCGTCTTCACCGAGCTCACCAAGAGCAAAAAGGGCGCCGACTACGTCGCCTTCTTCGTCTATTTCGCCTTCAATGGCGCCATCCGCATCATCTTGGCAGAAGGTCCTCGTCAGGCCGTTAATGCCATGACACTGTACAGCGTGATGAACGCGGAACTCGTCGTCCACGGCGCGCCCACCAAAGGCCACTCCTCGGCTCAGCAGTTCTTCCTCAATATTCAGGCTCTGGCGGAGAAGAACAACGAGCAGGTGGTCATCTTGTCCTCCATGCTGTTCACCCTCGTCATCTGGGTCTTCAGCGCCCTTTCCCTCATCCTCGCGGCGACTCTCTACATCGTCTTCCTGTGGCATTACATCCCGCAAAGAGACGGCAGACTCAGCGTGTACTGCCGAAGAAAGGTCGACCGGCGGTTGGAGAAGATTGTCGAGCACAAGGTCAAGGCGGCCGTGGAGGAAGAGGAGCGCAAACAGCAAAAAGCCCAGAGGAAGGCCGATCTCAAGAGGCAGAAGACGGGAGAAGAGTTGCGGCAGCAGAGGCGGACCAGGCAGCCAACCTTGCCGATGCTGGGCAACACGCCAGAGACAAAGTCGGAAGCTGAAATGCCAGACTTCCGGCTCGCGAGGCAGGATACGGACATGACCGTAGCCACACTGCCGCCTTACTCCAGCCGGCCGCCGACCAGAAACGACAGTCAGCAGCAACATCGCAGGCAACCCACTCCGCCGGAAAACGCAGCAGAAAGGCCAGGCATGCCGACGAGAGGAGGTACGCAAGGTTCAGGATGGTCGAATGCTAGTTATTCTTCCAACGCCCCGCTGCTGCAAAACGCTGGGTACGCTGGTCGCGCCTCCCCTGCGCCTATGATGCCTCCGCCAGCTTTCGACCGCCAGGCTTCCAATCAGCCGTACAATCAGCGCTTCCCAGTCCGAACCAATACCCAGAACACGCTGCAAACCCAGCGTCCGTACACGCCAATGTCGAGGATGGATACCATGGGCTCTCAGCAACGGCCCTTCTCACCCATGTCACATGACGACTACTCGCGCGCACCAGCAGGTCCTCGTGGTCCACCCCTTCGGTCCAACACGGGTTTCAGTTTCCAGACAGAGCCTCAATCTGCGACTACCCCACTGTCTCGGCAAGATACATATGTCGCTCATCCGCTGGGTCCGCCAGCAAGGCAGAACACCCAAGAGAGCTTCCGGACCGTGCCGGTGAGGCAGGCGAGTCCAGACGCCATGTACGATCAGCGAACAGGGCCCATGTACGGTAGTTTGAACCATCAACAGACCTCCTTCAGCCGGCCCATAGCGAACCGCACGCCTTCGCAGCCGAACTTCACTCGTCCCTTCTCGCCACAAGATCAGCCTCTGCCACCACCAGCACCCAACAGCTACGAGATGATCCCGCAGCCCTCGCACACCCCGACTCCATACGGAGGCGCATCATACCACCACTATAAATCCAGCGCCGATCGCACCGCCACACCCCTTGCCCTCCAACCCGGCGGGCCGTCGAAGAGAAACATGACCGTCGCCGGTCAGCCGGGCGTGGCGGGTAACTACTTCGGACACGTCCAGACTGACCCCGTCCCGCAGCGAAGCGTGACGGCGCCCATCGAAGCGAGACCACAGACGGCGAGGGAGTATGCGGATGTCTTCGACGAGGATCGCAGGTCGGCGCTCCCGAGGGCAAACACCGCTGCTCCTCCTGGCAGTCGGGCTCCGCCGTATGCAGCTGGTCTGCAGCGGAGTCGGACTGCTGGGCTTGACGAGCGATGGTCTTGATTCTGGGTACATGTAATCTGGGACGAAAAGGGGCTAAATATGTACGCTTTGTGTTTATTGCTGTCAATGTAAATTGTGTTAGAGCGGAGTTTTTATAGATACCCATTGCAATGACTAGATGGGTTCGGAGATGTAATCGCCCCGTCTTGGGGTGTGTGTGCAGTCTTTGGGAGTTGTAAGTTGCTTCTCTTCAGTCTTCTCTTTCGTGTCTATCCATGCGAGATTCCTGCATGAATGATCCCGTGTGTTCATTTGTGACTGTCCTTCTGTTCTGGCTGTACTGGCATTGCGGCCTGGCTCGTTGACGCTCACCAAGCAGAGTCCGTCTTCTGAACCTCCACATGTCCCAATCTTGTGGCGTGCAGGCCACCCACGAAGCGTCTCACTCGCCGTCGGCCTCACGTTCCGCAGGGTTTGCGTTTGCAATAGTTGGACGACAAAGGGATCGGTGAGGAGGATACATTGCACAAAGAGGTTCCAACTACGGAGAAGAGATTGATGCCCCTGCTATGCCGAATTGAGGTGGGAATGGGTTCTCGAAAGCTCCTCACATATGCTGAAGCTTGATACCACACCTCATGTGTCTTTTTATGGCCACGCTTTCAACAATCCGGAATTGCGATTCGGTGAGTTCGCCTGGTCTCCGGGACGGCGAAAGGATTGAACGGGACAGACGCTGAGTCAGGCCAGAACGAGAGTGATCTGGAGAACAAGAATACAGTGTTTACGGTGGCGAATCCTGCGGCTACCGAGCACCTCAGAGAGACTCAGGGGATGGACGACCATGGTCGGAGTAGGACTCAGTGCGCATCTTCTTGTCATCTAACTTGGTCTTTGTTCGATCTCACCCTTTTTCATGCCCTCTAACTTCTTGTTCCTTTGATCTTGCCTCTCTCCGGCATATGGCGGAAGATTGAGTGTAACAAAGACTGGTGCCAAGCCACGAACCTCACTTCACGATTGCCCAAACGCCCCCAGCCTCCCTGACTTTCTGACAATACCTGTAAGCTTCATACAATACCGCGCACTCTTATATTCACACATTCAATCAGATATATCATCGGCGATTCATCGCGACGTCGAAGACTTTTCTCGTTTCGCAGAAGCAACCTTCTTCCTCCAGCACTCGTTGCCAACGCACGTCAGTGCCAATTAGTTCAGGGATACCACTGAGCAACCTTTCCTGTGGTAACACCACCCTCGCCGCCCTGTCCCAGCGCGTAACCCTCTGAGGGCACCTGGCGGACGTTACAGCACCTTCTCACTAGCCACCCACCGTTGCCATCACATTGCGTGACGTCAACTTCACGAGAATAACACACCCACACACACACACAAACAACAACTACAAGAGCACACCCAGAACACTACCATCACCACCAACACCGCCAGCGCCGACGAGATGACTTCTCCCTGGCTGTTCTACGTGCTGCTCTTGTTCGCCGCTCCCGCCGCTTGCGTCTCCGCTCTCGCCCTCGCCGCCTTCTGTCTGGACACGACAGGACCTCTCCACCTCCTGTTCGTGATCTTCGCCTCCCTCCTCCTGTACCTTTTACGCGACGGCAAGCGCGTTGGTCTCTGGCGCTTCGTCAGCGTCATTCTCTTCGGCTTCGTAAGTTCACGTCCCGTCATCATCAACTTCACGTAACTAACACAACATGCGCAGTTCCCCGGTGTCGGCGCGACCTACTTCCTCGCCCCCTTTCACCACTACCTGCACGACTTCGGCGCCGACCTGAGGGTGCTTACCTTCGGCGAGCAATTTGAGTACGCCGGCTACTGGTATGAGAGCACGCCACTCGCAGAGATCATCACGGTGCCAGGCATCGCTCTGCTCCTCATCACGTGCCGGGCGTACTCAGGGCCGATTGCGGGTGTGGTTCGGTGTGCGTGGAAGTGCTCAGTGGGTGTGGTTCGGTCTGGATTGGCCTGCTCTCGACTGGTTGCGAACGCGGTCCGGTCTTGTTGGCCGCATTTGCGATCATTTGCGGGTATAATCCGGACTTGTCTGGGTTACTTACGGCCGATCGCGGTTGCCATCCGGTGCTGCTGGGCGTGCTTGCGTCTAATCGTGGATGTAGTCTGGTTTTGCTGCGCGATCTTAGGGTCTGTCGTCGTCACCGGACCGCCACGTGCCGACCAAGTGAAGAAGCCCTCGCCAGTCGCAGGCTCCCGGCCCGTCAAGCGAGCGGCGGAACCCAACGGAACAATGCGATCACCTGGCAACAGGAAGAAGCGCCGCGTGGCGGAACCCCAGGCAGCTCTTGTGGCGACAGCGACTCCGGTAGTCATCACTTTGACTCCGCAGCACGCGGCCCTGGCTGCCCACGAGGATGAAGCGCTGGCCCGGTCGGAGGAGGCGTCGGGCTTGGAGGACGGTAGTGACGCGCCCGTTTCTCCAGCCGCCATCCCCACGGTCGCTGCCCTGGTGGAGAAGGCACCCGCACCTACCGACGATGACCTGCCGATCCCAAGGACCGCCGGCCCGGTTGAAGTGTCCCCGGCCACTGCGACGGCTCCGCTCCCTGCTGCGGTGGTCGAAACATCCCTAGTCTCTGCCGACCATGGGTTGCCCGTGACATATCGCGGTCGACGGTGACTTTTGGATCTCTGTGGCACGGCGAGGATGGTGAGGCTGGTGCTTTGCCAGCCGACCCACTAACGTACTCTTCCGTGCCAGAGACAGCACCCACGCCTGGTGAAGCTATGTCAGGCAACACCACGGCCACCGGCGCCGCTTCTCCTGTCGAGCGAGGTGTTGCTGGCGGTGAGGTACCGTGGGTCGGCCTATCAGAGGTGCCAAGTGCACCAGTGACTGACCCGGGCGCTGGGCAGCAGATGGAGGTCGTCGAGCCCCTGGCCGAAGAGGGCGCCGGCAACGGGCAGATGTCGTCTACAATGGAGTTGGACGACCTCGACGATCTGCGGGAGGGTGAGCGTCCTCAGGACTCGGAGGACCATATGGATGTCGATTCCGAAGCTCCGATCGACAACTTGGCAGGACTTGGCATCACCTTGCCGGGTGGCGACCTCAGTGAGGGCGACAGCATGGACGCCACATCCACCGGGCCGCTGATCACTGCACCGGCGCCTGTATCTCACGTTGATGAGAACATGGATATGCACGGTGCATCGCCCGAGGACGGTATGGACGCCACGCCCACCGGACCGTCGATCGCCGCACCGGCAAGCGTGTTTGTGGACGACATGGAGCACGAGCATACGAGCGCAGACGCGCCAATGCAGGAGGCACCGGCGGTTGTGACACCGGCCTCAAGGTTAGACAACCTGCCTCCTGCATCGTTCGCTCCCGTGGGCCCGGAGGACATCAACGTGGCGCCGCAGCGAGCCCTTTCGCAATCCCAGGGACATGGAGCCAAAGGGAAGATGCCGGTGCGGAACGAGGACGGCGCTGCGGGTTCGTCTGGCCAGCAGGGAGCGATAGACCCGTTGCTGCGGCCCGAAACCGACATGATAGGTCGGTTCGAGCGCATCGCGGCCATCATCCACGGGTTGCAGTTCGACTTGGAAATCTGGCTTGAGGAAGAGATTCAGGATTTCCGGAAAAGAGATCTGCACAAGGATCTCCAACCCATGGAGTCACACGTGGCTACGCTGAGGCAATTCTTCGTCGAAGACTCGGCTCGTTGGCTACCTCAGCAAGAACACGCCGTCCTCAAGGTGGACCCATGGTTCACAGATTGCAGCCGGCTGCTCCGGGATATTGGGCGCGCGCTCACGTACAAGGCTAGCCACCTGCCGGATCGCGAGAAGGGGTTGTTGGAAACCTTCAGGCGCAAGCTGGTCCCTGATCAGCGACCAGTGACCGGCCAAAGTCAGTCGAAGCAGAAACAGCCTGAAGCGAGGGAGCCTCGGGAGAGGTCCTTGCAAGAGTTTTGCCAGGAATGGAGGACGCGCTGGAATAGTTCGCCGCACGTGCTCGCCTTAACGGGGATCCTAGACGACAAAAACATGCCTGTCATTAATAAAAGATTGACGCCGTTCAATGACTTGTGATGGCAAGCGAGTGGGTGAGTGCGCGTTCGCTGGCCGTGAGGACATACACAGGCCACAGCCATCAACTCCGCTCGCACCGGCTTGGAGCTGCAGAAATGGCTGAATGCCACCGACACCGACGCAGAAGTACGGGGTGCCAACAGGATGAGAGCGCGTCGAAGCCGGCATAAGATCTCGGACGAAGCCAAGCTGAGGAAAGAAGCGGCGCGAGCGACAGGGTTGTGCGCGGGCAACCTCGAAGCCGACCAAGTAGCCTCGGGGTCGAGCGAAGCAACCCTGGAGAGACTCGAATGCCATAACGTGCTTTTTCCGACAGACGGACTTCATGCTCTGATGGTTTGCGGTGGTGTTTCCAGAGTCCGGACTCCGCTGGAGATCCAATCGCTGGACAGGAGGAGATGCATGAGAGGCGGTTCGTCGGTAACGAAAAGAGGTGCTCAATACCTACAGCAGATTGAATGCATTGTATGGCATGGAAGGGCTCGAATACGCACTGTTGGATGCTCTGCGAAAAGCGTGAAGGAACGCACAATATCACTCGATGATCATCTTCGTTCTTCCTGCTCCCCAACAGCATACCCCTTCGCCACTCCACTCCTCCCCTCCTCCATCGCCGCACCGCGGATCTTACCATCCTCGTCCCGCTCATAAGCGATCTCATAGTCACTGCCCAAACCTTGCCACGTCCGCTTCGATCGCAGGAACTCCGCTGCAGGCGACACTGTGCCGTTGACGGTTGCTACATCGCCTCTCGCTCTCTGCACGAGCGCGGAGCTTGGTGGTGCGGCGGGTGCGTGCCCACCCTCCGTTGAGCCGTTCGCTTGAGCCGTGACTGGTCTCCGTCGACCCATGGGCCGGGATTGGCTCACGTACCGTCCGGTTCGAAGGTCAAACTCCGGCGGTTCGTCGTCTGAAGACTGGTCGTCCCAATTGCCTTCCGCATTAACATGGGCTTGCTCAGCTTCCCTGTCATCACTACCGTCGCCAATCGCAACGACCGCTTTCTTCTCCCTTCCCAGCAGCGCACCGAAATCTCCGATCCACTCGCCACCCCACACCCTCTCCTTATCATCCGTCAAAGCCACCTCCAGCTCAAACGGCGTGATGATTGGACGATAGAACTCCTTACTCTCGATCAAGCTACTCTCCCAGCACCCGATGACCACCCATCCGCCGATTTCGGAAAAGTTGGCCACCTTCGCGGCGTTAACCTTACCCACGACAAAGACGTAGGACTTCTTGCCTGCTTTGGCGATGAGCTCTTGGCAGTGTCGTAGCGCTTGCAGGTAGCTCGAGACGCTAAGGGTGTTGATTAAGATGCCGAATATAGAGACGGTGGCGAGCCGGGTGATGAGGGCGTAGCGACGGCGCAGAATTTGCGCGGTGGAAGCTTCTAGCGCTGGCGCTGATGAGGTATCTTGGTTGGTGGGGAAGATACGCACGCTTTCCACTCGGGAGGAAAGGATGAGCAGGAGCGAGGTTGGTGGCGAGGATATGTGGAAGACGGAGTACTCCTTAAGCGTTTCTGGGTCTTCCTTCACACTTGAAGGTAGGCTACGGTTTGGTAGAAGTGAGGATGGGTCGCGGATGATTGAGGTCTCGAAGATATTGTTGTAGCCCTCGTCCTGGAGACGCTGGGATAGTTCAGGTAGATGGTGGTTGTAGGGTATGTCAGCCATCAGGCATACTTTGTCGTTCTTGTTCGTATAGGTTTGTCTGAAGCTGGCGACAGCTGCGCTGAAGTCTAATGGTTTAGACGTGAAGACGTAAATGACGGGTAAGCGCGCTGTCGGCGAAAGACAAGCTCTGCCATAGTGGACCACAACGTCGGCGTCAACATGTTCTGCAGCCACCTCGTCGACGCAGCATGCACCGTAGGACGTGTCGCCGAGGATGCAGAGTCTTTCTTCGACATCATCGGCGGGTTTTGGTTGTATGCCACCGGCGCTGATGTGAGTTTCCTCCAGACGGCTGGTGACATCCTCTGCGGCATCGGATACCGCGTTTGATCGAGGTGCCGCTGATCGTAGATCATTCCGTAGACAATCGAATAATCTTGGTGCATCAACGAGCATGTTATCTGGAAACTGCAATGCGATCCGTTTCCATCTCCCAGCGCGGATCTCGTTGACAGTTCTCTGGATCTCATATTGCAAATACAACTGTTCGTCAGACAGTCGGGACTCGCTCGATGGAACAGTAACGGGCGTTGGCTCTTCCAAAATGTGTTCGGCTGGCGTCGAAAGGATGGGAGCAGACTCCGATGCCATTCTTGTTTCTTGTTCTCGTCGTCTGCGATAGCCAGAAAAAAAAAGAAAGGAGTTGGGTTGAAAATCTCAGAATCCTTTACCCAAACACTAACCCTAAGCCGCGAGAGGATGATACCAAGACTTATGACCACCCACGACTTTCGCCTCTGATCCGCCAGCTTGTGTGTTTACTCCTTTGTTTACTCACACGCGCTTTCTGCTCTTCATCACATGGAGATTATCCACGAGTTCGGACCACACATTGGAACGCGGTGCAATTGCGACCCAGACGACTTGATGACCTCTTGATATCCATTGAAGGTCTACGAGTACATAAGTGAGCTCATCGCTAATCAGCAGCCTACATCACAGCAGCTCAGCGCTGCAGATATTCGACACCCCGAGGCGCTACATCACCAATCCAGATGGCGCACTCCTTAACCAAGGCTCGTCTCTTCAACGAGCTCTCACGAAGCCGAACCAACTCGCCGTACGAGGACGACTTCGCGACCGCGGGCAGCTTCGACATGCGCAACGACCAAATCATCAACTCCACCATCCAAATCGCCGACGACACCACCCAGCAGCCACTGCCGCTTCACTACAGCCAACACCCGGACTATGAGCCGTCGGAGAGCGGTAGCGACGGCAGTGCGGACATGTCCATTGAGCTCGGACGCGGCGTGAAGAGGGGCGCTCGTGACGCGGACGATGATGTATCCTCCAACCTCATCTTCAACATGGGCAATGACAGCCAGTATGAGATCACTGGCACCCCACCGATTCGCCCGCGCCCCAGCGCTAGGAAGAGCAACGACGCGCTGAGGAGAGAAGCGTCCATCAGGCGTGCCACCGAAACAGCCAAGAGCAATGTCGCGATGCAGCGGACAGCAAGCCGCGCGAAGCACCGCACGCTTTCCGAAGGTCTCGTTCAGATCAACGCGGACACCAAGACCTCGTTCGTAGATGATCCGATGCAGCACACTGCCACCTTCACCAGCCGCAACACCAGGTTCACACGTCCACGTCAGGTATCTGCGAACGAGCAGTCACACATGCCTTCGCGCTTCACAGCTGGCCAAAGCCGCGAAGGCACGCCACATCGCCCAGCGGCTAACAATCCGACCATGCAATCGGCGACCTTCACCGCCAACTCTTTCTTGCTGCCGGACTTGCCCAATATCACTGAGCTAGTTTCTGGTGTCCGAAAGGACGGCACTCCAGTCTTCAACCGTACAACCAGTAAGCCGCGATCACGCTTCACTTCTGCCAGCTACAAGCCGCATCAGCCACAACACGAACCTGTGGAGAGTGTGGCTGTCCCCGACGAGGAAAAGGCCATCTACACGTCACTGCAACTGCTCAAAGACAAGGTTGCTGAGCTCGAAATGGCCAAGTCGGAAGCGCAGAAGCGTGCCGAAGAGTACGAAGACGAAATCATCGACTTGCGCAGCCTGTTGCAAATGGAGAGGCGACGGCCGGACAGTGCGCTTGGTTCTGACGAAGAGAGCAGAGCGCAGGAGAAGCGGCGTATGGAGAAGACGAGGCTGCAAGCTTCGATCAAGGCATTGCAGGACCGCCTGGACCGGTCTGAGCGTAAGATCAGCGTGAGTGACATTGCTGTGAAGCGCGTAACGAAAGAAAGGGACGAACTTGTGACGCAAATTGGCGTTGCCTACTTCAATAACGAGGAGATCAAAGGGGAGAATGAGGCACTTCGAAATGGCCATGACAAGATGCAGGCGGAAACTGACGGCTTGAGGGACGACCTCGAGACTGTAAGGCGAGAGAACCAGGAGTTGAGGCAACAACTCGCACGGTTCCAGGCAAAGAAGGGAGAGGACGCTGCGCAATGGAAGCGCAGGGAGCCCGGCACCCAAGGTAGACTCCTGAAACACTTCGAGAAAGATTACGAGATGCGAGACATCGCCGTCGCCCGCGATGTAGAAGAAACTAAAGAGCACCGTCTCGAGAAGCCAGAAGCGTCTGTTCGCAGCAAGAAGGAGGGCAAGACTCAGCGTGCTGGAGAGCGTGCCGCCAGGCGGACCTCGAGCACTCTCGTTGGTCGCGAAACCGAAGAAGACATTGCCTCACGAATCTCACGAGAGGTGCAAAAGCACAGGGAGGAGGCGATCGCGATACAGCGAAGGGCAAGACAGCAGGAAGAAGCAGATCGTGGAGTGAAACGCCAAACAAGCGTGCGGCCTCAGCAGCGTCAGCAAATGGCGGGGGCTGAGCGTCCTTCTGCAGCGAAAGAGCACGTCTTTTCTGCGCAAGACCCGGACGACCTTAGCGAGGCGGAGTCGACGACCGAGCTGAAGCTCCCGCAGAACATACGAAACGCAGTCGACACGCTGCAAGTGCCAAGCTCGATGCATGGGAAACCGCAGGAAGACGAGGACGATGACGGCCGCGACTACACTGAGCTGACCGTGATCGACACGGACGAACTCGACAAGCTACGCAGAAAGCTTGAGTGGGAGCGCTTTCAAGAAAAGCAGAAGCGAAACGTCTCTGCGCCCGTGTCGACTTCGCATGATGAGACCCGCCGCTCGGTTTCCTTCGGTCTACCTCGCAAGTCGTCGTTGAAGGACATGACCGCTGGCTTTGGCGACGGTGCTGGACGTTTCAGCCTGCTAGGTGAGAACGTCGAGGAAGCCGCAAAGGCTGCGAGGACCGTCCGCGTGCAGTCGCCGCACGCTTCGGAAGGCCTGTGTCACGATCTCGGAGACCTGTCCGTCCTGAGCAATACCAGCCGTCGTCGCCGCCGTGCTGCGAGTGCGGATGGTCTGACGTCCGCTTTCATTCTGCCAGACATCACTCTCCACAGCCGTCACCAGTTGCCCACCACTACCGGTAAGGCCTGCATCCAGCACAATGCCTCGAGCTGCACTGTCTGCCATCCGACCAAGGACATCACCATCCCCACTCCTATTCCCGTCACCGACCGGGACCTGCCTCAAGACATGGACATTACAACGGCCACCGTCCGCCCAAGCCAGCCGCCACCCCTCGCCCTCGCCACCGTGATCAAGCAAGTCGAAGACGAGATCGTCCACCTCAAGCTGCAGCTTCAACACAAGCAACAAATGTACAATCAGCACAACCCCGCTCTCTCCAAGCGCAAGCGCGCCGATATTCGATTGAGCATCGACCGCCTGACGGCCGAGATCGAGAAGCGCAGCGATCAGGTTTACGCCCTGTACGACGTGCTCGAGGGCCAGAAGCAAGCTGCGGCGCAGGCCCACCAAGCCGGCGAACAGGCTCCTGCCGAAATGCGCGAAGATGAAGTCGAGGAGACGCTGATGAGTATCGGCATCGACCCTGCGGAGCTGTCGGGTCGGATCGGACGTGCGGCGCCGCCGGTGGGGTTGGATGGCGCGGGCGACGTTATTTCGAGTGGCGAGGAGAGTGAAGGATTGCCTTGGGAGGGGTTGAGTGATTATGAGAGTGAGGAGGAGGAGCGCTTCGTTGTCGGTGCTCGTAATGGGAGGGAGAAGAGGAGGAGTGTTGGCTTTTAGGCTTGACGAGAGACGAGGCTTTTTCGTACTCGCTCTTTCCTGGGGATCAGAATTTGTTTCGACTGGCGAGGCGTTTGGCTGGGATTGGGCTGGGTTGGATGATGATGATGATGGGGGTTTCCGGTATCGGGTCACTGGATGCATGTTATTCACCTATGATAGATTCGTCCGAGGTTGAGTCTCTCGGCTGCGAGGGCTGGCTTTGACTCCTTGCTCCTCTTCTTCCTCCTTGTCGGGGCAGGAGGAGAGCGGGTTGAGTTGGCTGGTCCGCACGCGCTGGGATGGAACTCCCTTGTAAATTTCCTTTCAACTATAAGCAGCTTCCGCTCTCCAGGACTGTATTGTCTATTGATTCTTCTTTGATCAAGCCACGAAAGCCTTCCTCCGATACTATTACTGACAGCTCGGCACCGCCCAGAATGTTTGCGCGAGTACATACAACTTCAAGCGGGACAGAAAAAAGCCAAGTTAGTTCATCGAACGGGTCGTGGATAAATGCCAACGCTAGAGGTAGTCTGGCCGAAGCGATACAATGTTCAACTATGTCACAATCCGCTTGTACATACATGGTGGCGAGGAGATACGCTGAACGCTCAGAATAAAACAAGGAAATCGTAAACAGGGACAACAGACCGGCCGCTACTTTGTGGTGTTCGAAGCCATGATAGGTCTCGCCACGGGAGCTGAGCGCTTCCTCACACTGAATAAGCTCTTCAGCTTGTGCAAGCGAGACTCGCGATCCTTATCTTGTTGCGCAATTTCTGCCCTCGAGGGCGCCGGCGAGACAGGCGCATGAGCATCTTGACCGTCCGCTTCGTTTTCGTCATTGTCAGCCTGCCGCGAAGATTTTGCCTGCTCATCCGACCGTCTCCTTCGCTCACGAGCGTATGTCATCACGACTCGTTGCAAGATTTGACAGGCGTTGAGCCCGCTGAGGCTGCCAGACGCCTTTTGCGTTTCCACGTTGCGCCACGGGCAGTGCTCGCGGTGCATTTCCACCAAGTCGATTGTCGCAGAGGATTCTGATCCGTCGTCGGAGCTCGAATGGGAAGGCTTGTAGTCGGGCTGGTACATCCACAGGCCAATGCGCTGGAAGCATGCATTGCAATGCAGTAAGTCGGTGCCGGAGTCCGAGGAACCGCGCCAGCCGTGGAGAGCTATATCAAGAGCTTTGGCGGATTCGGGTACTGTGGGAGATGGCTCCATGGTGCCGAGGATGTCATTGGGTAAGTCTTCGAGCAGTCTGACAGACGAAGCTTGCGGCGCCTCACTCTCACACAAAGCCCGAAGCCTGGTGTCTCTCGTGGAGTCGCTGACAGCAAGCAAGGAGCGATGACGATCCCGAAGCTCAGGCTGCCAGATCGAAGGTCTGATAACCTGAAGGCGATAAATGTCGTCTTTACAACCAGCTCTGTGCCACATGCACGTTTCGGTATGTCCGTCGTCGATCAGAGCCTCGTAGCGCTTGACGAGCTCTTTCTCAAATCCGGCCTCGTCCTCCTCTTCGTTGGCTTCAGCCCCCTCACCATCCTCTGCCGAATTGGTCGCCTCGCGTTGTCTCTCAAACCCCAGGCTAATGACTACTCTTTTCTCACACCCACCCCTGCACGCGACGGTGTTGACGCCGATGCATACCCAGCCTCGTTTCGCCCATTCCACCTCGCTAATGGCCTCTGGCTTCGGGTGCCACACACTCACGCTGCTGAATGTCTTGAGGCGCGCCAGAAACGTTTCGTGAGACCACGGCGAGAAGTTGGGAGGTTCCCTCGGGTCTTCACCGTCTTGGTCGACAGCAGCAGTCCCTGAGGCATTACGTCGATTCGTCGATGAGTTCGAAAGGCTTCGTCGAACGCGCTTTGATGAACGCTCCGCAGGACGCCTTACAGGCTGGTTGTCCAATGCGTCAAGCGCCTTGTAGAACTTGCGCTTCGTCGTCGCGATAGCCTCCGGCATGTCGACAAATATTGCAGGCCTGCTGCAGTATCCGTCATCTACTCTACATGTTGTTCATCATGTCGAGTGAGAGGTGTTTTAAGAAGTTCAGGTATGTGTAACGTGACGTGGACTTAATCTCCGGTACGCGCGTGGAGATACTGGTAATTCAATTCCAGGTTACCACCTGTCGACTGCTGACAGATATGTGCTCTGATTCAAAGTTCAGGTTCCCTTCACGCAATTATTGGGTTATCTCAGTACATAGTAATAAGATCACTCACGCTAGCAATTCTGCGGCTGTGACTTACACGTACAATATTCCAGCGCAAAAACCTCCAACACATCCCTATCAGTCACTGGAGTTGGAGACGGACGTTGTGGGAGAGAAGGAGATGGCGGTCCGAGATGCATACGAGCAGGCTAAGATGGCAAAGGCGCACTCGGTCTTCATGCGATTAGTCCTGCCGCCATACACCATCCATTTCAAGAGCCCGACGTATATGCGAGAGGGGACTCTGGAGGTCTTGGACAAGAAGGTGTGCAAGGAGACGGTGAAGGGGACCGTGCAGAATGTGGACGTGAGGGAAGCGATCGGGACGGATCCCAAGTTCTGGACCGAGTTGGTGGTCCTGCTCAGAGCTGCCGTCCCCAGTCTGGAAAGGCGGAGTTTCACTGGCTGGGATCCGAGCAGTGTGGACTATGAGAGTACCAGTGGAGCTCTGATCGCGAGCAACTACCCGGGCCTGTGGAAGGACTTGGAACGTCTGAACGATCTGGTTTCCATCAGCCGGAACGTGCTCACGATCGGTGACCGAGCACAAGATCTGGCCGCTGAGTATAGTATCGACAACGAGATCTTCCGCGTGATCAACTGCTGTGTACGGGTCACCGCTCGAGGATACGACGGCGAAGCGGGGACTGGCGATGAGGAGAAGTGGCAGTGGATCGTCAATGCCTATAAGAAGCTCTTGATCACAAGTCTGCAGTTTTTGAACAACTTCGTAGCGCAGAACGAGCGTCGGAAGCTCATGCTATGGGTCGCGCTCTTCGACAACACATCGGAGGGCGTGCTGGCACCAGAGGATATTCCTGAAACGTCGCGAGCTAGCCTTGCGGACGTGCCGTCCAATCCCACCGCTCGCCCCGAGCCTCCTTTCACCGCCGAAGACTTTCTCATCGCTTGCGGCTACGACGGTCGACAGACACTCACGCTTGAAGGTGCGTCATATGTGCATCCCAACTACCCATGGAAAGAATACCCGAAAGAGGTGTTCAACGCACGACAGAGGCTCGAGGGCAACGGTCTTGTCTTCTATGCCAGGCGAATGCGCGACATGGCTACTGAGGATCTTGCGGATGAGGATTGGCTCGGCCGTGATCCTACATATGCAGAATTGCACATCGAGATTGTGTCGCGATGGCTTGAGATGGACGACAGCTTTCGGTCTCATTGGCAAGGCATGTACGAAGACACCTATGCAAAGTATAAGCAGGACTGCGCCGTGTACGACGCGAAGCAATCAGCTGCCCAGCAATCACCGCGGAAGCCAGCCAGCGATGTCCCGATCGCGCAACAGACGCAACAGGTCGAAAAGAAGCTTGCGTTGCTCGAGGAGCAATTGCTCAAGGCGGACGGTGGGAGCAACAGTGTCGCTCCGCTCCAGCCTCCGAGCTACAGCGCTGACGGCGGCATCATGTTCTCCGACCAGAATCTGCATTCTAGGCCGGTCGTCGCCGACGACGTGAAGATGTTGTTTACTGCCGACGCTGGCCATAGGATTTTGCATTCCGGCAAAGCAGAGTTGATGAAGCGATTGGAGGGCTGGGAACCGCCCGACCCGAACCTGCCGCCCAGTAGACACCCGGATAATGTAACCACTCGGCCTGTCAAGACTGACCCAGGCGACAACCCGATCGAGCGGACGAGAAGTATGTCTCGGACTCCACCGATCTTGCATCCTCGCGACCCTCGCCTTCTCGCGCAACGAGAGGCCGAAGCACGGGCGGCACGTGAAGAAGAGCGGAGGAAGCAGTCGGCGCAGAATGCTGTGGATGAAGCCTTCGCTGAGCATAGTGCTGACGAGGAAGATGAAGAGGATGAAGAGGAAGAGGAGAGCGAAGAAGGCGAGGAAGAGGAGGAGGACTACCCTGGCTCAACTGAAGATGGTCGCGGCTTGCTCACGGATGTACCGCTCATCCTTGGCCCATCCGAGATAGAGGTCCTACCCATGCTTATCATGTCTGGCATCGTCCCCGCAACGAACACCGTTCAGAACCTGGCGCCCGATGAGAAGAACGCATTGACGAACATGCACACGGTGCGCACGCATCTCTTGCTCAGCCAAAGCAATGGCCGCAACCTTTTGCGTGAGTTGCTCATTTTCGTTGCTGCTTGGGACCTGCGAGAGGAGGAGCTCTACTTCAAGTTCATGGTCAAGATCATGGAGGCCATCTTGAAAAACGGTCTCATGCCATATGCATACCATGCTTTCCGGGATCGTAGCAGGAGCAAGGACATCATCAGCCCTGCGCAAGCCGTCATCATGAAACTACTGACCTGCATTTTCCGCGCTCGCGGCGAAGCTGCCAAGTCTGCTGGTGCCGCCGATCCGTCCATCAGAGCCTCAGCCGGACAATCCACAGACATTGCCAACATCTTCCACAACATACACAACGGCCTGACTGCCAACATCCCGAGCAGGGTCGATCTGCACATCCTCAACTTCATCTTCACCGAGTTCAGGCAGCACATCATCCCGCAAACTTGCGCGCTCATCTTCTTGCAAGGGCAGATCCACCAGGGACGTGCCTCGCCGGAGGACTTTCCACTCAATCTCTGGGATATGGAGCGAATGTACGAAGGTGTCTATCAGTACCTTGAATTCTTCGCCGTTCTCACTGAGGAAGGGGTCTGGAAAAGTATCTTGGGCGATTGGGAGATGGCAAGCGAGCTCGTGACTCTCCTGCGGGAGCTGGAAGGCGGCATACCCAAGATGAACGGCCTGCCGCCCGCTTCAGCTGTCCTGCCACCCGCCGCGAGAAAGGTGGGTGCACAGGTTGTGCATGGCCCTGTGCCTGTTCATCCCCCACCACAGAGGAGTCTGAGCGCGGATGCCGCCATGCCGTCAAGTCTAGGCCCGGTGGCTGTCGAGCGGCCATTCGATCTGGACACTTCTCCTGCGAACCCGACGCTACCCCCATTACCCTTACACCCGCCGACCAACCCGATCTTCGAGGCCGAGACGCCGTTGGCTTATCCCGAAGACCCGATCATAGCACCTTTGAGCACGCACGACCTACAGCATGCTGCTGATCAGGACGAGCCGAGCGACTTCGAATGGCGAAACCTGAAGAAACTGACCGTCCTAGTCTTGTCATCACTGATATGGAAAAACAAGGACGTACAGGACCAGGTGCGCGATTTCAATGGTCTCAAGGTGCTCGTCGACTGTTGCCGGACCGACGAGCACAACCCGTATATTCGCGAGCACGCGATCATGTGCCTCCGCTTCGCCGTCGAAGGCAACGCGGAGAATGGCGAAATCATCCGTGGGATGGCCACTTCGACGCAAAGGCGGCTTCTTCAAGGCGGCGCTGTGACGCTTGGCGGCGCGGTCGCGGAAGACGTTCCCCGCGAAGTGCTTGACACGAGTGGCTACGAGACTTTCATGGACACCAAGGGGCAGGTTGGTCTCAGACGGAAGGACGGGTCGCTTGCTGCTGGGTACGCGCACAGCTACCCTCCGGCGACCTCTGGTCCTTCGGCACTGCCCACCGGTATGGTTGCAGGCCCACCCCAAGCCACGGGAGTCGTCAAGCCTCGTCTCTTCGCGACGAAGATGACGGCGGAGAAGGCCGCGGAGCTCATGCAGAACGCGTTGCGAGATCTGCCCCTCGGAGACAAGCTCGTAACGGACAAGCAGAAAGCTGAAGCGTTGGCGAAGCTGGACAAAGCGTTTGAAAGTACGGAGAAAGCGCTCGGAAGGCAGAAGGCGAGTGGAAGTGGGAAGTGAGGTGACAGTGCACGACTCGACATGATTGACCCGGACATGTAGGATGATGAGGGGAAGACTGAGAGGTGCGGAGACCAAATCGACCGTTCGGGCTGTACATTCGTGTGACGGCTGTGTGAATTGATTGAGGAGATACACAAGGCTTGTTATTGAGCGTGGCGTTACGGTGATGGGCTCGCCGGCTGTGTGATGATCATCAACGAACCTATTGACGTGTAAAATAGTGTACGATAGCAATGAACCGGGACTTGGCAGACCAGTACCAAGCATGTACCTAACAGACTCGCACCGTCCCGCTCGATGGTTCATGTATGCCATGTCACCAGCCTGGACTCTTCGGACCATGAACGTCATCGAGACTCCTCTTCGACCAAGACTTATCCTGCAATCATCTCGTCAACGTACCGCTTGTGAACAGGTAAGGCCTGTAGACGACCTTCATCATCAAGTCTTGGGTCGATGATTGGGCCCATTCTTACACATTGAAGGGGAGCATCAGTTTCCTACCCTACGTCGACTGACGCGTTTACATTGTAAGCGCCGTCCGACTAGTACACAGATCATATGGCAAATGAATCACTGTCTCTTCCTCATCGCAAATTCTCGTATACAGAACCTCTAGAGGAATTGAGTACGACGTTGAAGCCCTTGGCGAAGCCGAGCTACTACTGTGCGAAGAGATGCTGAGTTGAGCGTTTAAGAGGGTTGGGTCTGACTTAAAACAAGAGACAAAGTGGAAAGCGAATAGCAATTGTGGGATATCGACAATAACTCCAATTGCCATGCACATACGGAAGAGAAACACGGCGACATAAAGAATACTTGGCTCAACAGTCCCAGCTGGGACGCGAAAGAGTACCTTCCACAAGGTACAGTCGGGGCTGTGGTCTTCGATAATGAGGGAACATTTTGCGTAGCGACGTCCACTGGCAGGATCGCCAATAAGCTGCCCGGACGCATTGGCGATATGCCGACGCTACGTGCCGGTGAGTCAATCAATAAGTCTTCTTCCAACGGCGTAGGTCTTGGAATACTGAAGTAGGGTGTCCTCCACTCTTAAACTTCCGCGCAGAGCAATGGCAGTCGACTCACATCACCCCGACAGACAACCAGGAGCATCGGTACTCAGGCACGTCATTAGCAAGGGTGGTCAGTGACTGCATGCCAGCATTGGCTGGTGATTTGTCCATGCCAACCTCCAACCCCGAGCCGAAGATTGCGCATTCAACCAGGGCCGTAGCCATCTCTGGAACCGGTAATGGAGACTCGTTCTTCAAAGTCAATGCAGTGCGTACAGCCGCGGCCATTGCCCGCTTCGCAAGCGAGCCCAACGCGAGTAGGATTACATCGCTTCAAAGCGCTGTCACCGCGGTGGCCGGACCACACGGTATGATTCAACAATCTGCCGAAGAACACTGGGGGAAGACGGGAGAGAATGAAGGTAACAATATTGATATATCTTTCGTGAATGGTAAGGGCGATGCGGTGGCGGAATATGACTGTGGTGGGATGTTCAGAGCTTGGGTCGATGATCAGGGCAGAAGTCGGATGGTTGCGTTCAGAGAGTGCGCTTGAGAACATAGAGATATTCCGTCGGTGATCAATGGAGATCTCGCTCGCCCGGGGACCCTGCGGGTTCCCAAGTGAGATAGGACTCGCATAAGATATTGGATGAGTGAAGTGAAGTGAAGTGAAGTGAAATGGCTGAGCGTGAACCTGAGGCAGGAAGAAGCTGCCAAGCCTTGAGCACCGCAATCCTTTCACCACAGCAGCTTCACATCTCTCACTAAACGACAACAGACATGAATTCGTCCGAGTCCCGCGGGCAGGTTCGCATTCTTGCAGGGTGTCGCTGTGAACAGCACCATTTGGAAGAACATGACAATGTCGGCGCTCCTCAGCTTACCACAGGCTCCTCGCTCACATGAACGGGGTGAACATCTCGACCTCCTGCGAAGCCGGCGACCCTGATGCTTCTTCTTTCGCTGACGGTTGCGGTGTACATGTACATGTACGACAACGCAGTTCCTTCAAGGCGTGTGCGGGGTGGAGGTGTGATCGCCTCGGTGCACTTGCATGACACTGATGGATAAGTACTTCATGTTTCATCCCTCAGCAGTCTACACCCTCCTTTCTCTGTCAAGCAGCATTCGCGCCCCTAAACAGTCAACTATCACCATGTCCATTCAGACCAACCTCTTCATCAATGGCGAGGTGGGTCCACCCATGGAGCACATCATGCAGTCGCACACTGACCCAGCTGCAGTACCTCCCCTCATCAAAGGGCGAGACTCTAGCCATCTATAACCCAAATGACGACTCTTTGGTCACAGACAAAGTCCAAGTCGCCTCCGAAGCAGATGTCGACCGCGCTGTAGACGCAGCCAAAGCTGCCTTCCCGCAGTGGAGAGACAGTGCCAGCCAAAAGCGCGCCTCCATCATGCTCAAGTTCGCCGACCTTCTGGAGGCCAACGTCGAGAAGCTGGCGTCGCTCGAGTCACGTGCCATGGGTCAGCCAATAAGCGTGGCCAAAGGCTTCGTTCTCGGTGCTGTATCATATTGGCGATACTACGCGGGCTTCGCCGGCAAAGTCGCAGGCGAGTCCTTCCCACCAAATGCAGATGGCACCTACAAGATCGTCCAGTACGAACCGCTCGGCGTCTGCGCCGGTATTTGCGCCTGGAACGGTTCGCATGTCCTCGCCGCTTGGAAGATGGCTCCAGCAATGGCCACGGGCAACACCTTCGTCTTGAAATCATCCGAGAAGTCTCCCCTCTCTCTCGCCGCCTACGGTGACCTAGTCAACCAAGCCGGCTTTCCACCAGGCGTCATCAACGTCATCACTGGCGCCGGTCCGGTCGGCGCCATGCTTGCGAATCACATGCAGATCGCCAAGATCGCCTTCACCGGCTCTTCAGTCGCTGGTCGTGCCGTGATGGGTGCAGCGGCCAAATCAAACTTGAAACATGTTTCGTTGGAGCTCGGCGGCAAGTCACCTGCACTCATTTTCGATGACGCCAATCTGGAGAATGCGGTCGAGCATAGCTCCACTAGCTTTCTGCGTAACTCCGGCCAGATCTGCTTTGCAGCCTCTCGCGTCTTGGTCCAGGAAGGCATCGCTGGGAAGTTCATCGAGGCTGTCAAGACGGCATTTGAGAATGCGGAGAAAAAGATGGGCGACCCATCACTCGCCGAGACCGCTTTTGGTCCTTTGGCGGACAAGAAACAGTTTGAGCGGGTGATGGGCTTCCTGAACGACGGCAGGGCCGAAGGCGTCCAATACTTGACTGGCGGTGATCGCAAGGGCGACAAGGGCACCTTCGTCCAGCCGACCATCATCTTGAACCCGGATGTCAAGAGTAAAGTCTACACTGATGAGATTTTCGGGCCAGTTATCTCGCTCAAGACATTCAAAACCGAGGAAGAAGCCATTCAGCTCGCCAACGACACCACTTACGGATTGGGCTGTACGTCGACCATCTACTACCTGTTTAAGGCAATGCTAACTGAAGTCGCAGCGACTGTCTACACGTCGGACATTGGGCGCGCTTTGCGTGTAGCAAGCAAGATCGAAGCCGGGACTGTAGGTATCAACTCCGCCTTCGCCACCGCCCCGCAAACACCGTTCGGCGGTTTCAAGCAGAGTGGATATGGGCGTGAGAGCGGTCCGCAGGCGCTCAAGGAATACGTTCAGCCTAAGACCATCCACATCAACATGAACGTGCCGCCGCCTGCGCGACTGTAGACTTGACCTACGCACACAGCAGGCTGGTTCCGGGTTAGCGGGTATGTATGGACGAGATGTCTCGGGGATTGACGAGCACTGCACGTTTCACTACTTTCGATTCATGCTATATGAACTTCCTGTTGTTAAAGACATAACCTTCTCTCATCTCGAGATCTACTCGTCGAGCCATGCCGATTATTGGAAATCTCGTCACAGGCTGCTTGGTTGGGGAGCAAAGAATTTGTGACTATCTGGCACTAGCGAGCGCTGACAGCCTTCTATCGAGCACCTACGACGTGCAACCACGATATACTGACAGAGTAGTTAATTTGCTATGGAGCATCCCTTGCGTTATTCTGAATAAAGCGCGTCCTGGCGCACATGAAGTATCTGTGTCTCTCCTGATATGCTGGTATGAACACCCCAAGGCCGCGAATGACAATTTGACTTGCTCTGCTTCCCCTCGATGGGTTGGACGAGCCAGCTTGAAGAGGGTCGTTCAAAGCAGAAGCACCGGCCTTCATGCCGAATGTGAATCAAGCAACGCCCATATCCACGTCAAGGCTCTTGCAACCTCTGGGCTCATCGGCGATCGTATCATGTGGGACCAAGGATGGCGCCTCATTGTTTCTTGCGGTGGGCACGATGACGAAACTTCTCTTGGTCTTGTTGACCTTCTCCTTGCCATCTGTGGTATGCAGCGTGGCGGAGATCTCTTTCGCCAGCTGCGGGAGGTGTTGGCAGGATGTTCTTGGACCATTGATGGCGTAGAAGAAGAAGAAGAACGTCTCGTGTTTCTTGGGCAGACCATCCATCAAGATGTCGCCTTGAATACTCTCGAAGTTGAGGGGGGAAGTTGAGGCCGTTGTTTCCTGGTTGAACGGAGGTGTATAACACTCGCTTTGACGAGGCACGCTAATGAACGGGCGACGACGACGTAGATTCGGGAGGGATACGGCTTATTACCTGTAATTGGGTCGAGTGGCATATAGTAGCAACCGTAACTACCAACTACCCAGCTCGTGTCAACAATACACAATCGGTCTTCTGCCACGGTAGCAAAAGTCCAGCTTCCATGCATTGCAATCTTCTGTCAATTATACTGTCAGAGCCATTTGGCATTCTAAAGTCAGCACGGGATAGTAAGCAAGCCAAGGAGGCGAGGCGTTCAAACGGCTATACAAATTGATGGGTGGATTGGGTGGGCGTGTCTCTTCGACACTGCTTTCCATTTCGGCCATATCGGGGCTTCTAGGTACCGGCCCTCTAGAACGTCCTCCATCGCACCTTCCTTCTCTTTCGCATTTTCCCAAAAGTATATATTGTCATTTTTATCGACGACTTTCATATTAGTACGCTCTAATCCCTGTGTGGCAAGTGCGAAGAAAGTTGTCAGAACGCCTGAAAAAATCCGAATTAGTCTAGAGGTTAGGATTTGCCGCTCTCATTATGTCGTCGTCGAGACCTCATGAAGTACCGGCAAGGCCCGGGTTCGATTCCCGGATTCGGAAAGGAGCAGTTGATCCCATCGGATCAGCTTTTTGCGTTTGTCGTACCCCTTTTTTCCCCTTTTTCCCCCTCAAGCCCTGACAGTCTCAGGTAAAGACCGTCTGAACACTCAGGATGAAGGTCGTGCCTATGTCCATGAGGCTCAGTTCGAAAATAGTACTGAAGGCATAGTCGGCACGAGTGGATGATTTCAATATGAAAAACAGTTCGTCTCCCTGGAATTAGATCTATCAATTTGCCCGCTTGAACGCTCTAAATCACTAAACAGCAGCGCTCACCTTCAAACGCTTTCCATGCAAGACATGTCCGCACGCTGTCAAACACTCATACAAACTCGAAAGGGATCAAGCATGCGTCTTGAAAAGCATCCTCAACCCACTCGGCTGCTTGCTCTTCTCTTGGGCACCACTTTTGCTCTTACTCTTAGTACCACCACTCTCGCTGCCAGCAGCCTCTTTGCGATGCTTCTTCTTCCCCTTACTCGTCGTCGTCGACTTGAGATCCGCTTCGGTCAATCTACCCTCCTCGATCAACGTACGCGTAGCGACGGGCGTGACGAATTCGCCATCCACGCTCGTGCCGACACTGTCGGCCTCAACCTCGGCGATCCCGCGGCGCCAGAGCTCGATGCGGTCGATTTCGCGCAGTTCATCCATCTCGCTGGCTGGACTGTCGGGCTCAGGTGGCTCTTCCTCTCGACCGTCTCCCAGCAGGCGTGAGGCTTCCTTCTTGGCTTTGATCTTTTTGACGATCTTGTAGCCGCCGAAGGCGATGACGGTCACGCCGATGCCGACACCGATCGCGATGGCGAACTCGGGACTGGCGAGTAAGGCGATGATGGCTGGGAAGGAGCCTTTCATGGACATCAGGGCGCCGGGGGCCAGTTTGGCCGCGAGATTGCTGATTTCGCCGAGAGAGAGCGCGACGGCGGCCAGCGCATCGGGGTCCTTTTGCAGGTTGTCGATGGTGGACGTGACCGAATGCTGAAGGCAATTGCACTCGTCGAGCAATCGTTGGAGACCGCTCATCTTCGACCGCAGCTCGACCTCGTCGTCGTATTTCCTTTCCGGTAGTGGCGGCGGTAACTCGCCGTACGCGAGGTCCATGTCGATGTCGTCCATGCTAGCACTACGGGGAAGGGCATCCGGACGTCGGTACGCGAGGTCCAGATCAGTGGTGTGTCGCCGAGTGAGTTCGCCAACGCGAGGGTTGCGGATGGAACCGCTGGATCCATGTCGCAAAGGTGAAGGCCGATGTGAAGGGCGGCGCTCGCGGCTCGACGACGATATATCGTTTGTGTAGAAACTGTCGCTGATGCCACGCTCCATCGGCGGACGCTCTTTGCGCACACCTTTTCCAGGCACTGGTTTCCGCTTGACGCGCCTGCCGTCCTCGCTCCCTCTTCTTGAGCTGCGCACGGAGCTGGCATCGTCATCCTTCAGCGTCAACGCTTCCAGCTGCTTGCGTGCCTTGCGGTCCTTCTCATCGCTTTTCTGCTCACTCCTCCTGAGCGCCTTGATCTCGGCCCTCCGTTCGTTGTAGGCGCCTTTCGCCTCATTCCACACATTGACCAGGTGCTTTGATGTTTTGACCACCTTTCCGGACTGGTTCACGATGGTGATGGTCTGTCCAAGCGCAACCATGTTTATGTCTGTTTCGGGTGTCCTTGATCGGAGGGTATGATGTTGTCAGGCTCGTCCTGCAAGCCTTCTGGTGTTTGTAATGGATTTGTATGCGTATGTTGATTGTATGTGCAGGAGAGAAACCGCGGAGAGGAAGAGAAGGGTAGCAGGGAGGGTGGCTTTGTCGAAAAGCTGGACGAGACGACACGACACAAAGAACCAAAGTATAATCTCTTTGAGACAACGCCGCTTTGACGCAGCAGCTCGATCGAGCGAGCACCAGTGACCAGAGTGACCGCACCCAACTCCAGTGATGCGCTCAATCGCTGGTACAGGTCGTCGAAGTTAAATCGGGAGTGGTACCAATCTGGCCTGTGACCTGTCGCAAGACACGCCCTCGCGCCGTCGAGTCAGCTCACGTGATCCGCCAGGACTTCTCGCACGAAGAGAAGGAGGGTGGACGGTGGCGGTCGCGAGGTGGCAGTTTGTGAGTGGTGGGAAGATATGGTTCCTTTGGGTGTTGGGGTGCTGGCAGCTTGCGACTGGCTGCTTGGCCGGCGCTTCCACTTGGTGATTGTGAGACGGTGGGGTGTGAGGGTGATGTTGTTGAGATGGTGAAAAGGAGCAGACATGATATTTGTTATAGTCTTCATCCGTGAAGGGCCGCCCCCTCGCCCATTCGGGGCCTTCCACGACTGAGCGGTGACGGGTGTGAAGTGGGAATGCTGCAACAAGCACAGGCGATAGCGTGGGGATGATGTGGCTGTGCGATGTGGCTATGCCATGTGGCGTCTTTGCCACACTTCCCCTAATCACGTGATCAATTATACTGCCAGCGTAGTCACCTGCAAGACGTCCGTCTATTTCATGTCAAGTGTTGACAGCTACTCCTTTGACAGTTTCCGATAAGTAACACGAAACGATCGTCATTTCTCACCGCAGAGCCTACCTCTACTGAGCCCACCCGCGGGTACTGTAAAGTATCGTAATAGTTAACATAAGCCGTCAACATCAATCTACCGACCCGATGGTCCGATAGACTCGTCAAAAGTCAAACCCACCAGACTCCATCCGCCCTCGACCACAAGGCAAAGACATGCTGTAGCTGTGCAAGAACCCCCCCCATCTCCATCCTAAGCGATCGACTAGCCCACCTTCATCCTCCATCGAAACCACTGATTACGACAAGTGGAACGCGCCCTGTCCTTCCTTGATCGCCACACCCAGCTTGTCTTTCAACACGTCGAGCGAGCTGTAGTCGGGCATCTTCAGGTAATTGACGCAGGTCATGACGCTGGGCAAAAAGTCGTCCGAGGTGAACGGCGGCTCGCTCGGCTTGCAGACGACGGTGAACATGGGCGTGAGGGATTTGAAGCCTGGCGATGATGGTCAGCGATCCATTTTGACGGGAGACGCATACCCTTCTTACCTCCGATCGGCAGCTTCGGACTGCCCGTCACAAACTGCAAAAAGTCCCGCTTCGAAAGAGGCGACAGCTCGGACATGACCCGCAGCAAGTTCCGAACGCTCTTACTGTCGAGATTGTATCCGTGGTCCGCCTTGATCGAGTCCATGAGCGTCTCGAGCGACCAGTCTTCCTCCACCCGTCCGAATAGCATCACCAACTCGTCCGGCGTAAAAGCCCGGAGCGCCGAGTACGGGAAGACCTGGGAAAAGCCGGCACGGAAAGCGTCCACCTGCCTCTGAACACCCGACTCCAAAGTAAACTCGATGACTTTCTTGATATACTGGCCGACGTTGTCGATGGTCACGCTCGTATTCGACCCGTTTGACACCAGGTCAATGTGCGGATATCCAGGCAAGGTAAAGTCAAGGCCGAGGTCGTCAATCAGAGCATCGTTGACGCGAATCTCGCCGATCGTACGTTGCTTCTGCGTCGACGACAGCCGGTCGTCATCTTCAACACGCTGCTTGGCAGTGGCGTACTTCTTCAGCATCTTCAAGGACTTGGCCAGGTCTTGATCGACGCTTGCCACGGCTCCGAGGGACGGCGTTACACTTGCATTACCGTTGCCGACGCGGAAGAAGGTCGGGTTGAAGGAGACGTCGATGATGCGCGAGTCCAGCATGGAGCGGGCCACGAACTTGCCGAGCATCTTAAAGAGGTGTAAAACCCTCTGTCCATTCTCGTTCTTGGCCATCTCGTCGTCCATCGGCGCCGGGAAGAGGCCGCGCTTACCAAAAGCATACTCCTCGGCGTCGTACGAGTCGTTCTCGCGCCACAGCTTGGTCTTCTTCTTCGAGAACTCCTTCGACACCGTCGAGTAGAACTCAAGTGTCGGGCCGAGACCAGTGCCGACCTCCTCAAAGTACTCCACTTCCAGTATACTTTGCGAGCCTCCGTACAGCTCCATGACCTTGATGGCGGACTCGAGGATCCTGCTGCGGGAGATCCGGACCTTCTGGCGCTGGATGCGACCAAGGTAGGGTCGCTCGTCACGATGACGCCGGTCGTTCTCGGTCTGCGAATTTTGCCAACGCGACATCAAGCGCGCGTATCCGAAGGATGTCGATTGCAGGAAGAGGTGACGAGTCTCGAATGGGAAGAGAAATGGATACAGACGCGCGAGATCCTCGCTCCAACTCGGTAAGCAGAGGCTGGCGACAATCAGTGGCTCCTCCAGCTGTCTGTTCAATTTGGCCGTGAGCTTGGTGTTGACGAATTGTGTGAGTGGCTCGGGGGTGAGCTTGACCGTCGCTTTGTTCTCCGTCAAAACGTCGTCGAGGTTGGTGTTCAGATCATGGAGGATGCTCATCAGCCGCAAGATGCCAGAGGTCAGAGGATGCTCGTTGAGAGACGGAGGCAAGCCGGACTCCAGCGACGGCGCTGCGCTGTCTGCTGGTGGTGACGGAGAGTTGCGCTCGGTGGGTGGCGGACCTTGGACGCGCTTGAATTTGATCGTGTGCGTAGCGGACCAGATATTGCGACTTGACAGTTCATCTCCCTGCGCTTGATTGAAATGGCAAGCGCGATAGATCGTAGTCTCACTTGGGATCGGCTTGTCGTTGACAGTAAATTCGATGTGCCAGTCCTGGGGTATCTGCTGGAGCGCCGACGCGTAGGACATACCAGGGCGAGCGCTCGATGTTGGGGTTGACAGCAGCTCACGGGCAAGAGCGAGACGGGAGGAAGCCGAGCCACGATCGCGATGGGTAGGTGTGGTTCCTTGCGATGGCGTGGCAACACGAGCGCCGTCCTCGGTGCGCGCGGTGACTTTCCCGGAATTGGCCACTTCCATATTCACCGCCGAGGGCTCCGGTGCGTCTTGGTCTAGGCCACCCTCCTCCAGATCATCCACAAGTGCATCCAGATCAGCCTCTCCATCGTCGTCAAGATCAGATATGTGGGCCTCGTCCGCACACTCCAGAGCTTCCTGGGAATCCTTCGCCTCGGGCTGGTCCTCCATGGTTTCCGTGGGCAGAGACGGTGGAGGCGGCGGAGCGCTAGGAGTGGTCTGCGCCCCGTGTCGTCTAGACGACCGACGGGCACGCTCTGTGCTCTTTTCCGGTTTGTCGCCCTCCGTCTCCGTCGCCGGCTCCGACGTCGAGGTCTTGGTCCTAGACGATTTCTTCGATGCACTCCTAGTGGGCAAAGAGCTGCCAAGGCTCAGCGGCATCGGTGGGATTCCGGCACCACCAGATCTGTCAGCCCGTCCGGCCATCGCGGCAGCATATGCTGCCATGGCATTGTTGATGCTGTCACGGCTGCGAGCGCCCCGTGGGCGCTCGGATAAGCTGATGCGTGGCCGCAGATAATCGTCAAGGCCCTTGAATGTAGCAATCGCGTGGATAGACACCAGGATACTCCGGAAATGCCTGGGAATGCCAGACTCATCGTCCGCGACCAGCTTGAGACGCAGTTGCTTCGCCAACATGGAGGCAGTGCTGCTTCGGTTGCTTTCAAACGCGTTGTGGTGGACGGTGATGACCTCGAAGTGCTCTGCACGGCTCAGGAGATCCTGAAGCTTCAGAACCAGCACACTGAACGGTGTCACGACAGACTTCTCCGTCCCAGTCATGACTCTCGTGGAGTTGCTCGTGGACATGAAGACTTCGAGGAAGTCGGATCGCGCATCGGTAGCTGCTTGCTCATCTGGGTCGTTGAAAAGAGCCAGGAGGACATCAACAACGCCGGAAGTCATGAGTTCGTAGCTGGTGACGCTCTCGAGCGCATCGCCGTCGAAATACTTCGCCAGACGTTCGAACAGGGTCGTGCCACCTTGACTGTTGACGCCGCCGTAGCACACCTTCAGCTCCAAGGCTAGATCACGCAAGTCGTCAAGCACCCTTGTGGCCTTCTCACGCATTTCCGATGTACCCTCGTTGCCATGGACGTCCATGAATTGCTTGGCGCGCATGGTGACGAGGTCCTGTAGGTCTGTGGTATGCTTTGACTTACTCGGAGAAGGCGGCTCTGATTCATCTGACTGCTCGTTCTCGTCGTCATCGTGCTCTTCATCATGAGGCTCTTCGTCTTCAACGCTGTCATGGTCATCCTCGTCGTTGATCTCAGCCTGCTCCGATTCCTCGTGAACGGCTCCAACATCGATGGTTTCTGCCTCGTCGTGCTGGGTGGCCTCATCTTCTTCGTGCTCTTCGATCTCCGGGAGCGCGTGGCCATCACCGAGAGTCTTGGCAGCAGCCTCATCATCCACGGCCTCTGCCTTGAGCGGTCGCTCAGCCAGCTTGGTGATTTCTGTGATGACTCCTTCGCGGTAGAACTGCGGTCGGTAAACGGCCTCGAGTCTCTGGAGCAACAGCTCGGCAGCCTGCAAAGCATACGTGATGAGCGATGCATTTTCCTGCTGGGTCAGAATCGACGCTAGGTGCGATGCGTAGGTGACGCCGCGGAGCGCTTCCTCCAGAATGTCGGTCTCGAAGTTGGAAAGCATCTTCAGTTGCGCAGTGAGGACCTTCTGACGTACACTCAGATTGACGGTGCTCGTGAAAGCGTACATCAATGTCGGGAAGAGGATGACAGCGAAGCGTTTGACCTCGAGTGGACACTCTTTGAGCAACTCCAACTTCTTGTCGTTTGGCGACTTCTTCGAACCGGAGATCGGAACGTTGGCCACGCCAGGATAGCCTGCATCGAAGAGATCGTCCAGGAACATCAAGTTGTCACGTGAGATCGCTGGAAGAAGCTCGCAAATCACGTTCAAGGTCTCGAAGATCTGGTCACGGGGCGTGCGGATGATGGCCTGCATAATCACATTCTTGTCGATTTTGAAAGCGGCGTCATCCGTGCCGGCGGGCGCCGATACGCCTGTAAGAATCTGGTAGAGCGTATCGACGACGTTCATCTTCAGCAGCTCGACTGAAAGCCGCGGGCTGGCGCGAGCGGTGAACGACAGAACACGAAGGAATTGGGTGTGGATGTTGGGTCCGATCATATTTGTTGAGCCGGGGAGTAGCAAGCGTAGGATTGCCTTGAGCAAGTCTGCGCTGACCAGTTCCTCAAGCTTGCTCTCTTGGTATTTGAAGCTGTCCACGATACGAGAAACACACAGTGAGGCCTGCTCCACCACTCTCTGATCGCTGCTGGAGAGTGTGTGGAGCAAGATGGGCATCACATCCCGGACGGTGGGGAACGAATCTTCCGGGATGTTACGACAGCAGTTGGCCGCCGTGGTGACGGCTGTTCTTTGCGTGCTGGTAGCGAAGAAGTCCAGGTATGTCAAGCAGGCAGTCAAGCCGCCTTCGCGAACGATGGACGACGGAAACTCGACGGAGATCTTCTCCAGCGTGCTGAGCGCTTGCTCAGCGACATCGATGAAATGGATCTCGAGCAGCTTCTGACACAGGACTGGCACCGCACCACCGTAGACCACACTGGCAGTGGCCGCTGGCAGAGCTTCCATCATGTTCGCGATGCAGCGGCACGCGAGCAGCATCATCTCCGGGTTCTCCTCGCCAGTGAAGTCGTTCGGTTGCATGAGTGTGACGAGTTCCTTGACATATTGATCCGGGGCGAAGAGGCCGGCTAGATTGTCCTCGTTGGAGACCAGGAGCAGCTCAGAAAGCTCCGTCAAGGCTATCATCTGCACCGACGAGTCCTCCTTGGTCCGCAACTGCTGGAGGATGTTTCGAAGACGGCCGTGCGTGCTTGACAGCATGCCACTGAGTGCACGGAGACTGCTTGACAGGCCAGAGTGGCCACCGAAGCGACCGAGATAGCCACTGGTGAAAGGATCCTGCCGCTCCATCTCGTCCATCTCCTCTTCAGTATACCTTCTCGGCGGCTCACTACCGTCATCCGCGCCGCCTGCCGTGTCCTGCTTGGAGGCTTCCTCTTCTGCTGGCGGATCATCTTCGGCATCTCCAGCCTTCTCATCCGCGTCCTTCATGACCACATCCTGGTCCTTCTTGCTGCCCCGCTTCGACTTCCGAGAAGCCGACGCCGACGCCGAGCCCGTCGGATCCTCCCTGCTCTTTCTGCGGCTCGATTTGCGTCTCGACGAGTCTCTCGGCGCCTGCTGCGGCGAAGTGTCTCCCGATGTGCCTGAGGAAGGGCCAGCGCTTGACATATCCGCGGCGGGCGTCTTCCTACCTCCTTTCTTCTTCGCCTCGGCCGGCGTGGTCGGTGCTTCGGGCTCGGCGGGTCCTCCCCGCACCCTCTTGCTCCTTCGGACTTCTCGCTGATCGGCGGGCGGCGATGTCGGGTCAGGAGCTGCCTTGCGTTTGCGGCTGGCTGGAGGGGGTCTTGCAGACGGCGTAGCGGCGTTGGTGACGGCAGTGGTGGAGGGGGATGCTTGCGTGTTTGTAGGATCTGTGTTGAGCCTCGCTGCAGATGAGCGAGTCACTCTTTGTGACATTGGTAAGCCGTTTGCTCGAAAGGGTTACACCAGCCAGCAGGCGGGAGTTGCAGCACGGGCGAGTCTGGTCGACGACGATGACGCCGATACTGACGGGGACGAGGAGAAGCAGGAGGAGGACTGAGCTACTCTCAGTGTGGATGATGTGTCGGATTGATGAAGGTGAGGTAGGATGTGGTTGCGGTGGGGCTTTCAGATTGGGTGTCGTACCTAGGCGGAATTTCAGGTGTCTTAGCAGTCGTAGCATGTGAATTCATTTCCCTTCCATCAAGCAGCGCATGACGGCATCGGACGTGCAAACTGGTGTCTGCGAAGCGTCAGGACTGAGTGAATCCGTGTTGGAAGTGTGAACGGTGGCGATGGCGAAGTGTTGTTGTTTGTGATCAACGGGCGTGCAGCGACGTGGGAGCAGGTGAGGTGTTGCTGGTTCGCCCGGTCACCTGACGACATAATAAGGAGGGAGAGAGAGAGAGAGAGACTCCAACTAGGCCAATCAAACCACGTAACGGCAGGGACGAAGGCTGTATCACGTGTAATGATCATAATGTCAATTCACTTCATACCTACATGTTACTATGTATGTACATAAGGTACCTGTTTTCGTGAATAAGTATTGATAGTTCGTACAACGCGATGTACGTTGTCGAAAAGATACCGTAACAAGACTACGCCTGCCACTCTCTCCTCCCTAACCTGACAATATCCGCCTGTGTCAGCACCCTCACCTTCTCCTTCTCTTTACCTTCAATGCAGTTCAAGCCAGCCCGTACGGCAGCTTTAGCAATGACATCGGCGTCCTGTGCCCAAAAATCCTTGAGCTTGTTCCCACTGACGCCGCCCGCAAAGCCGGCGATCTTCCTGAAAACAAACTCGGCCGTTCGCATTTCATTTCGGTCGCCCACAATCAGGCCCGGGCGCACGATGACCGTGTGGTCAAAGTCCAACGCCTTGACGGCATCCTCTAGCTCGCCTTTCATCTTCGGATAACCGAGCGGTGACGAACTGCTAGAGCCAGAGGAAGAGATGAGCACGTATGCTTTCGTGCCAGCTGCTTTCGCCGCCTTCGCTAGCGCAAGATTGAGGTCATAGTCGATCTTCCGTTGCTTCTCAAAGCCCCCTGCATTTGCTCGTGTGGTCCCGAGAGCTGACACATACAGCTCGACGCCATGAGGAAAGGTTTCCGGCCACGAGGCAGAGTCGCTCGAGAGGATCGGCTTCGTTTTAGGGTTAGATGGTAGCTCCTTTCTGGCGAAAGCGTGAACGGTGTTGACCCCAGAGAGCTCGGAGAGTACGGCGAGTATGTGAGAGCCCTACCTGTTCCTCAGCCTCACGGCCTATGAGCGTTCAGAGAGGGTGACTAACGACGAGACCAGTGCTCCCGGAGAGTGCTACGCTGGTCATCTCGGTGGGCTGCCGTCGGAATGTTGCCACGGTATCAGACTCCAACGGGATTGCTACAATTCAACACCTGAAGTGGCCTCTCCTCTCCATGACGGGAGGAGGTTGTGCAGCCTTCGGAAAGCGTGTGGAATCGGAGTCTCTCGGGCCGAAGCCTCCCGGGGTACTGTATCTGCAGCCGAGATCGTCCCCCTTGATTGATGCGCTCACCTACTATCGCATACTTCCTAGAATTCCTCATCCTCGCCACACGTTCACCATCTTTTCTATTGCGAGCGACAGCAGCACATTGTGTGTTTGGGAACCGAGTGGAGGTATCGGAAAACTGGGCCACACGTCACGAAAACCGCATTGTCATTTGACGCGCCCAACAGAACCTCTTGTCGAGCTACAGACGCGGGACAAAGTAGCTGATGTGGTGTGTACGGGTAGATACAGGATGTTGAATGCAAAGGCTCTGAGTGAGCTTCTCACGCGCAACCGCGACGAGCGTCTGTGCAAGCAATGGTTCCTGATGACCCCGAACGGAACGCTTCTTGCGCATAGCCAGTCAACCCTCATGAAAGACCTCCGCAAGCAAGTGGCCCAGACTGCTTTGACGTGGCAGGAATACGACATGCGGTTGGAGACGATGGAAAGTATAGCGGATCCAACAACAAAGACTACGATGTCCAACCCCCAATGCACACTGCAAAGTCTGATCATCGAGTCGGAAAACTCCAACGTGCTTGTTCGGCGATTACAACCGCAATTACTGCTTGTGATGGTAGGTGGTGTACCAGCGCGGAAGCCGATGTTCGAGTCACGGATTACCACTGAAGGCCCAGACGGTGAGCCGTTGCACGACAGCTTGCCGCCGAAGTCTGCCCTTGATTCAAGAGCGGCGAACGGTGCTCCTACAAGCGTGCTGGATGTCCATCGCAGGAAACTCGATGCCATGGCGACAGCTATCATGGCTGATCTCGATCAGACCGGGTTCAAGATGCCCGAAGAGAGTAGCAACAGATTCTTCTGAGCCTGTTTCGGATCCGAAGACACTGTTGTTTGTGTCCGCTAGTTGACTACCTCCTACACCTACTCGGTACATACCAGCCTCGCGCGCCTACGGCAAGCAGCGAGCTCCCGGGAGTCTTCGACGTGGACTACATGTAATTGTAATGGAGGCGCGGGGCCGACACTTACAGCATCACTTCAAGAATACATGTGCGGATGGGCGCTGGGACGACACGGCAGGTTGCGCCAAGGGAGCAGACTTGTACAGGAACATCTACGACGTCCAGCTCTGGGTCGATATGCCTGAGCGGCTTAGGTTCCCTTACAACGTGAAGTCCGCGGTCAAAGGTACAGCAAACAAAACCCTCGCACGAAACAACGTCGCCAGCAACACTGTTAGCGGATGCGGCAAACATCGAGCTCGTCCCTACTACGGACAAAATGTTCGAGCGAGCCGGCTTCCTGACCATACATACGCCCATGGTTGCATCTACCAAGTGACTGGTCGGTATTGCGGGATTGGAGAAAATGAAGCCATCAGCATGCATCCTGAACGTTGTGCGGGGCGGTATGCATCGTCGACGAGATCGCACTTTTGTCTGCCCTTGAAGCAGGCACCATCGCCGGGGCTGTATCGATGTCTTCCCCTCGGTGCTGCCTCAACCCGGTGAATTGATAGGGCATCCAAACGTGGTTGCAATCCCGCACCTGGGTGCCTCGACTGTGGAGGCCCAGGAGAACGCCTCAACAGATGTTTGTACGCAAGTCCTCGGAATCCTTTCTGGGCAGCCACTGCGTTCGGCCGCCAATGCACCCATCATCCTGCCGGAGGAGTACAGGAGCTTGCAGCTCTTTGTCACTTTGCTTCAAAAGATGGGTAGTCTGTACACCCAACACCTCTCACCATCCAATACCGCCCGCTGTGTGCGCACAAGGTTCGATATCATCTATGGAGGGACTCTGGCATCTGCCAACACGGCCAAGCCGCTATTCGCCGCGCTCGTCAACGGCCTCGTGACACCGGTCACAGCGCGGAAAGCCTCAGCGTCAACATCGTGGACGTGAAGCTGGTGACGAAGGAACGTGGAATCCTCGTCACGACCCGCGGAGGCATGTCAAGAGGGAGCAGGAGGGAGATTCGGCTTCGGTCACCTTGACTGCCCGCCTGGATGCACGCTCGCCGTCTGCGTGTCTCTGGTTGCGAAGACTGCCGCAAGCAGCAAATCACAACAAGAGATTGAGGACCGCATCACCGGTTTCGTGTCGGACAGTCAGCCCTACATCTCTCGCCTCGGCAGTTCATGCCCATGGGGACACTGTGGATCTGCCGGAACTACGACGAGCCCGGCAAGATTCGCGTCGTTGGTGGCAGACCTGGAAAGTCGGGCGTCAACATTCGACTCATGACTGTAGCGACCATCGAGGGTGGAAGTCAGGGTGGTGTGGCCACGGATGGCGAAAGTGGTTTGGCCAAGGTCAACAGTGTCATGGAGCGTGACGGCAGCTCGCGGTGGGAGAAGGAAGCGCTGATGATACTCGGCGTGGACAAATGGTGGGGGAAGGTGTTCGGCAGAGCTTGATCGGTGCTGATGGTGGTTTGGAGGCGTGCTTGGTTCTTTGAAAGCCGTTCTCGTCTGATACACTGTATTCGGCATACCTTCTTCCCTTCACATCGATGTCTCGACGCTAAGCATTGGCACTCCATCATTTCCCCGCAGTTCGGCCCAAACAGGCAAAACGAAAATATACCGAACAACCGGACAGCCGCGGCTCAGATGCGGACCGGAAAGCGGCGTCGTCGTCTTCATACCGTGGTCCAAATAACCTTGGAACATCCATCTGGCTTGACCAACCTCTGACCAATTCGTATCCTCCATCATCAGAAACTCAGACCATGGCCGCGATCAGAGTCGCGCCCACGCGCGCCCAACGAGCCGTCAACCTCCTCCGCGCCGTGAACTCGGGCAGCAGCTCGTGTCCCTGCCATTCCAACCCGCAACACCACCACAATGCTCACCCGGCGCTGAACCCTTTCGCCGGCCACAAGCGCTCGCTTGCCACCCCCGTTGACACGAGTCAGCAAAAGGAATACGCCTTCGAGATGGCCGCCAGCAGCATCAGGTTCGGCCCGGGCTGTACCAAGGAAGTGGGCATGGATTTCAAGAACCTGGGCGCGAAAAAGGTCATGGTCGTCACGGACAATACCGTGATGCAATTAGAGGCCATGAAGCAGGTGTCGGAGGGATTGGACCGGGAGGGGATCCCTTACGAGGTCTTCAGCAAGTCGAGAGTCGAGCCCAAGGATTACTCGTGTGTCTTGCTTCATTGAAGTTTGAGATGAGGATATGAATGGGAATGCTGATCGTCATGATAGGATCAAGGAAGCCATTGAGTTCGCGAAGCCATACCAGCCAGATGCCTTTCTTGCCGTGGGAGGTGGCTCCGTCATCGACACCGCGAAGCTCATGAATCTCTACACCACGTGCCCGGATGCCGACTTCCTCGACTTCGTCAACGCACCACTCGGCAAAGGACTGCCGATTACCGCCAAGCTGAAGCCGCTGATTGCCGTACCCACGACTGCCGGCACGGGCTCGGAAACGACGGGGACGGCCATCTTCGATCTCGTGGAGAAGAAGGCCAAGACCGGCATCGCACATCGCAACCTCAAGCCCACCTTGGGCATCTGCGATCCGCTCAATACCCGCACCATGCCATCTGCCGTCCACGCCAGTTCGGGGTTGGACGTCCTGTGTCACTCCCTGGAGTCCTGGACCGCCATCCCTTACCACGAACGAACCCCACGCCCCCAGAACCCCATCAACCGTCCTGCCTACCAAGGCGCCAACCCCATCTCCGACATCTTCTCCCTACAAGCCCTACGGAGCACAGTCAAGTACCTCCCCCGTGCGGTGAAAGACCCGGATGACTGGGAGGCACAATCCAACATGCTGCTCGCCGCGACTCTCGCCGGAGTGGGCTTCGGCAACGCTGGCGTGCATCTCTGCCACGGCATGTCGTATCCCATCTCCTCGCAGAACCCAGGCTACAGGCACGCCGGCTACGCAGTCGACGTGCCCATTATCCCTCACGGCGTTTCCGTGGCCGTGACGGCGCCAGCCGTCTTCAAGTTCACGGGTGCGTCGAACCCCGAGCGCCACCTCGCCGCGGCGGAAGCGTTCGGCATCGACATTTCGCAAGTGAAGAAGGAGTCCGCGGGCGAAGTCCTCTCCGAGGCCTTAGCGCAGTTTTTGGTCAAGCTGGGAGATCAGCCGCGGGGGCTGAAGTCGTTGGGTTTCCAAAACTCGCACATCGATACGCTGGTCGAGGGCACCATTCCGCAGGCGAGGGTGCTGATGCTCGCCCCGAATCTGGATACGAGCGGAGGGCAGGAGGAGAGGGAGCAGTTGAGGGGGTTGTTCGAAGAGGCTATGGAATATTAAACATAGTATCATCGACATCAATCTACGTAAGCTTCATCTGGTTTCAAAGGGGTGTGTGTGTATGTGAATACCACACAGTGCTCGCAACAAGTCCTTGTTAGCCTCCCCCGTCTCTTCCGATTCATCACTACTTCGACACTCAACTCCAATAACTCCAATCACCATCGAGAATGGTAGGCTCACCCCTCGCCTGCGCTTCAAGCAACCCGTCAATAGTCCAGGGTCTGTAGGTGAAGCCAGGCGGGACATTGGTGTTCCGAAACGGCGTGTTATTCTCGACATGATCGACTGCTTTTTCATGATTCTCCAACGCATATCGTTGCGGGTCATGGTCGGTGATCCAGCGGCCAAGCCGAGGGAGTTTGGCTTTTCCATTTTCACCCTTCTCGAAAATCCGGACGTCGCAACCATGGCGCCAACATTCTAATGCTGTGTAGAGTCCTCCGACTCCCGCACCCGAGACGAGCACCGTCATATCATTCGGCTGACTACGTTTGACACCATCTGTTTGCGACATCGTCCAGCGATTTATCAACGTTGAGGTCTCTCGCGGACGGGCCACGGCTGTAGGGTGAGGTACCAGTGACAATGGATGAGATATGTGCTTGCTTGTACTGTCGGCCGAGATAGAGGTTGAGAGATACTGTAGTCCGGGGCGTTCTCCTCGAGAGCGCCGGAACGCCCCCTCACTTCGTCAAGGGGCAAGCTCTTTATCGTCCATATGATCCACTCCTACTGAACGAGTGCTCAACAGTGAAGTACAGCAGTCCGGGCCGATCGCGTGAGAGGAAGGACTAGACCGTACGACCCTTCGTGTGTCTCGATTGAGCCCGTGGTTGCTGTTCATGGTGTGTAGATGCACTCAGCGACGTGCAGTGCATTCGGTCAACATCGTTCACCAACAACACAAACTCGGGCCGGAGGAGGTGCGGAATATGCTAGATTACCCCATCTGTTTTGTGAACACGTGAACACGGGTGGAAAAACGAACGATGTTTGACGATCACCATGCAGCGGCGCGGTGTCCTTGTTAAAAGGAGCATTAAAGCTACAGACCGGACAATTCCGTAGAGAAGCCTAGGAATACGTTGTCTTCCCTCCTCCACACGACCGCCCCTTACCTGATAAGTCAACGCTCATCCGGGACCATTTCATACCGACCCCAGTCCCTGCAAAATCAAAAGACTCAGCCCAGTCCAAGCAACTTCTTATTCTTCCTAATAACCTTCTTCAACGCATTCTCCTTCTCATCCGCCACCCTCCTCGACTCCGTCCAACTCCGCTCCGCAATGTCCACGCTCGGGGCGAGCATAACATCCGGCGCCATCAGACCTCCTCCCGCCGCGGCCTGCGGCGGATAGTGCTGATGCTGTCCCGCACCACCTCCTCCCGCCCTCGCGCCACCGCCGGTAGCAGAAGGCGGCGGGGTGACGGGCGGCATGACAAACTCGTTGATATACTTGCTCGCCTCGTCCACCAGGAACGCGCCCTTCTTCATCGTCGACCCATCCTGCACCATCTGTTCCATGGCACTCACCGCCCGCCCACCCACGTTGTCAAATTGACGCTTCAGCGCCTCGAGGTCGACGTTGGGGAATCTGATCTCGTTCTGGGGCTTGCTGGGGCGGAAGCGCAGCTCGTCTGGCATCGCACGGAGCGCTCCTTCGAGATCGAGGAAGCGCGCTTCCAGCTCTTCCGTCAGCGCTCGGAGGTGCGCCCCCGTCGGCGTGATCATGCCTCGGTCCCAAATGCGGCCATCCGTACCGCCGTAATGCAGGGCGGGCATGGTACCTTTAAGCAACGCATCCACTTCGTCCTTGGTGAGGTTGATTTTGAAATCGTGTTTCCAGCTTGCAGGGCTCTGTAAATCCTTCGCCGAGATCTTCTGATCGGTCTTGAACTGCGCACTGGTGGGTGTGCGGAACAAACTATCGATGCACTTTTGAATCTCAGGTGCGGACATCTTCAAATCGGCCAGCAGAGCCGCGGCCGTGAGCGTCGGGGTTGGAGGCGGCGATGGTTCGTGCGGTGAAGGCATGGACGGTGTTGATACCGCCACTTTCGAAGGCGTGCTGGGTTTGGACTCGATCGGTACTGCCGGAGCAGTCACGACAGGATTAGCAACATTGGTCACGTCCTCCACAACCGCTTTCTCCCCTGGCGATGGAGGTCGGCTGGCGGTCGGTGTTGTTTCTGCAGTACCCGTTACAGCGTCAGCAGCCTTCGATCTAGCTTTCGGCTCCTTTTCCTTCTTCGCCTTCTTCTTCCGGCTCACGATCGCCTCCTGCGCCGCTTCTTCCGCGGCCGTCGGCACCCCCTCCTCAATCTTCGCCTCTTCAATAGCCTTCGCGCGCTCCTGCCTCTCCTTCTTGAGCTGGCTCTTCGTCTTGCTCCTCACCGGCGCCGAACCAACTTTCCCGGCACCAGGCGGTGGTGGAGAGTTGGCGCGAGATTGCGAGGTAGAAGTCATCGAAATATTGTCGGAAATACTAACGTGTTCGCTCGTCGGCGTGCCAGGTGGGTTGATGGATGCTACGCTTGGCTTTCGCGAAGGGAGCTTACCAAACGCTGCCGGAGGGGTGGGTAATACCGGCGTTGCGACAGTGGATTGCGGAGGTGGCGTCTCAGCTTTGGGCGTCTGCGTTAACCGCAGCGTCCTCGGCGCGTTCTTGATGGCAGGCGAACCAACGCTTGGAGACTCCGGCTTTGAGACGGCCGAAGGTGTTTGCGCGACGTTCCGTTGTGCAACCTTGCCTGGAGTACCAATCTCAACCGGCGTTGTCATCGTCGTCGCTGCCGCTCCGGTGGTGGCTGCTGTGGTGGCTTCACCTTGCTTCTTCACCGCGGCAGTAATGTCAAGCTTACCCGGGTGCTTTCGTTTTTGACCGTCGTCCCCTTTCGTTGGTTCAGGCTTGCTCGGGGTGACGGGAGCTGCCTTGGCATCGCTCGTTTGCACCGTCGCTGATCCTTTAGAAGCTGGCTGCATGGCGAAGGGTACTGAGGTCTTGCGGGCTTTCGGCGAGGCAGGCGCCTGCGCGGTTGTTGGAGCGACAGCAGGCTTGTTCTCTTTCACTTGATCAATCTCTTGAGGCTTTGCAATTGGGGTAGCAACAGTAGCCGCAGACTTGGCCTGCTCTGCGACGACTTCCTTGGCCTTCGCCTCTTCTGCCGCTTCCGTACTCCCTTCGTCTTTCTTCTCCCCAACCTTCGCACCCTGCGCCCTCTTAGGCACCTTGGTCGGCGTCTCCTCGATCCCTCTTTCGACTTTGCCCTCGCCGATCTGTCGCGCCGGCGTACCCGATCTCGCAGCAGGCGTGCCAGGTCGTAGCGGCAACACGGGTAGTATCTGCTGTGCGCTTGTTTGTCTTTTCAGACTTGCCCGACTGCTGGGCCTCGAAGTCGATCTGCTGTTAATAGCATCTTCATCAAGATGCGCAGGCAAAGCGGTGAGTTTGACCAGCCCTAACCCGGGAGGCACCGTAGGGGTGGACCGCCTGCTCTCGTTCGCGATCTGCGGTTCGAAACCCGGAGGTACTGGTGGAGTTGAGTGGCGTGAGGCTGTCGCACCGTCGTCAAGAGTGAGGCTGGATTGTCGCAACGGCGGTGCAAGGGGTGGGAATTCTGCGTCACCTGTTCGGAGATCATGTCAGCATGACTTCGTCGACTCTCGGACTCATGCAGTAACGAAAAGGGCAGATTATCCTCCTCTTGATGCATGCCAAGGCTGCAGCGGCGATGATGGCAGTACAATCGTGATGGCGCGGCAGCAAAGGCAGAGCAGTCTAGCTAAAGGCTCCACGGGTATGGAAATCGAACGCTTGAGGACGCCAGCTAGATACATCCGCAATGGAAAGGCATAGCTGCTGTCACGTGGAGCTCGGTCAGGCCAAGTGCGTTGTAGTAGAGAAGACTATCTTTCCAACTATCAGCCGCTGCCACTATCTCTCGAAGCATCTTGTGAGCATACGTACAACCGAGAATGATGTTCGTGACGGAGGAGATGCTGGTGTGAATAAAAGCGCGACGCTCTGCGCGACGGAATTCATAAACGCCTTCCCATTTGCCAGTCCAATCCCAGACCAAATACTTACGAGACAGCCAACACTTGGTGCCCGCGTTCTCCTGCTCCTCGTGAACACCATGCAAAACTCAGCGCAGGGTAGGCCACCCATGCAGCTGTAATCAACATGGAAGCAGAAAAAGGGAGGAAGAAAAACATGCAATGCAATCGCTGCCGCGTGACTACCATCTGCCGCCGTACCCACCGCCGCCATGCATCAGGCTCCCGGAGCCGTAATGTCCAGTAGTGCCCATACCACCAGCGGCAGTCTGGGCAGCTTGAAAGCGGTTTTGCAGTAGATGAGGCTCAGCACCAGCCAAGTCGAAGGCGGAGGACATCGAGGAAGTATTGCCGTGCTGACGCGAGTGCTTCTTGCTCTTCTTCTTGCCTCTCTGCTGCCCGCCGCCACCTTGCTTCTCGCTGTCGCTGCTGAAGACGCTGCCTGCGTAGTTATTGGGTGGCGCAAACTGCTGCTGTCCGGCTGCTGCTGTGGCATAGGCACTGCTGTACGGGTTAGAAGGAGAAGTAAATAACTCACGCTGTTGTTTGGCCGCCTCCACCCCACCTGCCGCCTCCCGCACACGGAGAAGGTTGCGCATCATCTCTTCGTTGGCGTTCCGTCCACCTGCGTTGGCGCTGTACTGCAAACCACCAGTCGCAAACCCATGGCCCTGACCGAACGTCATGCCTCCGGAGACAGGCGGAGTGCCGGTTGTCTTGAGACCGGGCGGAGGACCTTGGACATTGCTCGTGAAGAACTGCTGGCTTCCATGTTGCTGACTACCAAACCCGCCAACTTGAGGCATCATAGCTGACTGCTGGGTCATGAGCTTTGGGTTAGCGACTGGCTGAACGGTCGTCGATGCCGAGGCAGTGTCGTTGGCGAATGAGAATCGCGAGACGTTCCGCTGATGGCCGGGAGGGTTGTTCGCCTGTCGCGCGGAGTTCGGCTGAAACGACGTTGGCTGATTTAGGCCGCTATGGAGAGAGCCTTGGCTGTCGCTAGACTTCATCGTCTGCAACAGCAGTTGCTGGTGCTGCCGTTGGGTGAGGCCTTGGTCTCCCAGACTGGGACTTGTGGGGCCACCGAATCGAAATCGCTGGTCGAGCCCGCCATCTTGTCCGGGCGGCCGGATCGCACTCGTACTTTGGCCGACGTTTTGCCTTTCTTCAGGTTCACCACCCAACTGCAAGCTGCCGCTCATCTCAAGGTTGTCGTCCGGCTCTACCGTTGGGGGCTGCTGGAAGGCCTGCGCCTCCTGTTCCATCCGTCTCTGCTCTTCTTCACGCTGTCTGCGTAATCTCCTCTTGGTGCCTCCACTCTGATCGAACAGTGGTGGATAGTTCTTCACGATCTCGAGATCGGCCTGTGACAAGGAAGAGGTGGAGAAAACAAATCTGAAGTCATCCACGCTGAAATTCTTGAGCAGACTAACAAGGGGAGAGGCTTGCTTTGGCTTCAAAGATCGTATCGTCTTTGACGAGACTGGAGCAGCAGGCGCTGTAGGCTGAACAGGTTGCTGCTGTTCTTGCGGCGGCAGGGCCGGCGGCTCAGGGACGGATGGTGCTGGCGCCGGTGTGGCGTCAGGTACAGCCGGGGGTTCGGTCGCACCACTCGTCGATCGACTCTCGATCCGACCGAACTGCGCCTGGGCCGGCTTCGATGCCCAGCTCGCAGTAGAAGGTAGGGCAGGCCGATCGGTAGTAGGGCTCACAGGCAGATCACCGGACGACTGTCTCACCATAGGTTGGGCTGCAGATGCTACAGGTTGCTGAGATTGCGGAGGTGGCCTACCATCTCCATGTGCCGATGAACCAGCATTCAGCGCAGATAAATCGGCTCTGGAGTAACTCTCGTTTGCTTCGCCGGGCTCGTGCAAGAACATGCAACTTCGATTCTGGCAGGTCTCGTTGCGCAGGTAGGCGGAGCAGTACTTCGTAGTGCCAAATTGCGCTCTCAGTGTCCGGTCGCCATTTTTCGATCCATTCACTGCAGCGATGCAGCTCGCAGCATCCTCCTTGTGCTCATATGTCACGTATACGCCAACGGAATGCGGGTGCGATGGATCCTTGGCCTTGCTGACAACGATCTTGATGATCTTGCCATATTGTCCGAAGTATTGGTCGCCTCGTAAAGTCGCGAGTAGCTGGTCCTCCTGACTGGTGGGACTCAGACCGGTCACATAAACCAGATTCTTTTGCACCACTCGTAGACCTGCCAAATGCTTCCGACTCAGGTGGTCCGCTTCGGCCTTTTGCTTCTCCTTCTGCAGGGCCGCCTGGGTCTTCTTCTGCTTCTGCGCCTGGCGAGCCTTGTGCGCAGCGGTCTCTTCAGAAGTGATGACTTTGTACTCGATATCTTTGTCACTGTACGGCCGTCGACAGGCCGGACAGAGCCCGTTGAGATTCGTCTTCACGTGATGATAGCAGAATTGGCAGATCTACACATGGATACGATCAGTCCCGGAACAACACCTACCGCTCTCGACCGCGCGAGCGTACCTGGTATCCGCAAGGACAAGGCCTGAACCCCTTGTCCGTGAGATCGAATTCCTCCACACACAAGGGACACGTCTCCTCCTCATCGTCGTCAATGAACTGATCTTGCTGCGTTCGTGACATGGTGGCGGTGGAAGGGTGTGGTGACGCGTCAGCCGGACCTGCAGGAGCGCACCGGACGTGAAAGACTCGGAGGGTGAAGCCAGGGTGAGGTGTGTAGGTCGAAGAGGGGGACGATAACGGGAGAGAAGCAAGATGCTCGGTCGGGGATGCTTGGGGGAAGAGGTCGATGTGGTGGTTGGTGTGTGGGTGGATGGTGTGATGTAGAAGTAGAGTAGTACCCAAGTGATGTGAAGCACTTGAAGGCAGTTCAGGTCGAGAGGGAGAGACTCCGAGAAGGTGCACATAAGACGCTCGGACCACCTAGTGGCGTCGGCGGGAGCGGGCTTGCCCGAGCATCATTGGAGAGCATACCACAGCACATTACATCCTATACTATCTACTGTATGCCTCCTACCTTGTGTCAGTGACACCGGACGATTGGAAGAACCAGATGGCTTCACGACACTCCATAGCCAGACCGCTGAGGTCCGTGGTCGTTGCGGCGAAAGAGGGTGCGAGGGCGGGAGCCGCGAGACGGGCCTTCACCACGGCAGCCTCCCGATCGAAGGAGTCCGACCTGACCAAGGCCGACAAGGGCAGTCTGCCTGTGAGCGACACGAGTGCCCTTCCCAACATGCGACATGCGCAAAGGTCACCGGAAGGCCGACTTCACGTACCGGTGGTCAATCCAGCTGGTCGGAACAGGTACCCCCAGAGACGATCGCGAACCGATACTGACGGCTATGTGCAGACAAATACCAAGACAAAGCCCAGTCGCTGCATCAGTATGGCCAATACCTGCTGTCTTGCCTGCCCAAATACATCCAGCAGTGCGTACATCCTTCGCCACGACGCCAACATCCCGTGGCAACCAGACTGACAAGCCGCCCAGGTTCTCCGTATGGAAGGACGAACTCACCATCTACATCTCACCCGGCGGCGTCATCCCCACCTTCTCCTTCCTCAAGTACCATACCGCCGCCGAGTTCACCATGGTCGCTGACATCACCGCCGTCGACTTCCCGACTCGTGACCAGCGCTTCGAAGTGGTCTACAACATGCTTTCCGTCCGACACAACGCACGTATCCGCGTCAAGACCTATGCCGACGAGGCCACACCCGTGCCCAGCATCACCAGCCTGTACGATGGCGCGAACTGGTACGAGCGCGAGGTTTACGACTTGTTCGGGGTCTTCTTCGTCGGACACCCGGATCTGAGGCGCTTGATGACGGATTACGGGTTTGACGGGCATCCGCTGAGGAAGGACTTCCCGTTGACGGGATACACGGAGATCAGATACGATGAGGAGAAGAAGAGGATTGTCGTCGAGCCGCTGGAGTTGACGCAGGCGTTCAGGAACTTTGAGGGCGGTACGGCCGCATGGGAGCAAGTCGGACCAGGACATGACCGGAAGCCGGAGGCGGTGAGTCTTCACACTACAAGTGTAGCCCGATTTCTGCTGGAACGTAGGCTAATCAGACATCGCACAGTTCAAACTGCCGACACCAAAGCCGGAGCCCAAGAAAGAGGAGGAGAAGAAGAAGAATTAAATGCGCGTGAGCGAGGACATATATGTGTCCGATTGATAGATGATACTGTACATATGTACGTCTGGAAGCCGCACGTATACATACCATGCTAATATGCGACATGATTCACCAATGCTCCAGCGTAAGGGCGAAGGTTCGTGAGTGCAGGGGAGCAATGGGCGAGACTGCATTTGAGGCGTAGTCCTGCCGGTGCAGGTGCTCCTAGGTAAAATAAGATCACTAAGAGGCATGTCGGAGTTTGGAGGTCAGAGAGTGGAATTCCAAGCCGGATGATGGCTCCAGGCAGTATATCTTCATGTGTGCATTGGTATGTATGTGCATCTGTACCGGCGTCTACAGGTTCCATGTTTGTTACCGTAAGGTACCTATGTACTGCATGACGAACGTTGAGCCATGCCAGGAGAACAGGCACATATCCACGTAGCCGTCGCCAACGATTTGGAAACCTCGAGCGCTCGTACATAGCTACCTAGGTACTACATACAGTAGGGAGTCACAATCAATGTACGCTTCCAGACTACCACATCCTCTCGCTTGTCCGTCCTTTGTCCCAGCACGCGCCATTGCGACTCACCCAGATGCACTGTACCCAGATACATATAGCTAATAAGGTCCATGTATGTACCTCAGGTATCCAATCTACAAGCCAAAACAGTGCCCGCCAACTTGTCCTCCACACCAACCGCCACAGTAGCCGCCCTCAGCTCCGCTAGTCGTCACAGCTTGCACACTGGGCAATCGCGAGCTGCTGCATCCTCAGTTACCACGGTCATATAACCCAACAGCGCTCTCCACTTTCTACTATGGCCTGCGTGCAGCAAAAGGTAGGCTTCCAAACTGCGGCACTGAAGAGAAGTCGATCAGCCGACGGCGGACAACCGCGCAAGAGGGCACGCTTGGTGGAGATTCGCCGGATCCGCAGCGAGACGGCGCAAGGCCCTCGAGAAAGCCTGACTCGGGAGCGAATACGAAGACGGAGCAGCGACAGCTCGCAAGACCGCGCCGGAAAGGCTGGAAGGCGAGGGCGGGTACTCGATACTGGGGAAGAGGACATATCTCAAGGCAGGGCAGACAGTGCGACCGGTCAAGATCAGGATCCGACAGAATACTGGTCTCACCATTACCGGTGGCCCCCCAAGCACTTTGAGGTGTGCGACAACATGGCCACTTCACTGGTGCCGCAGAAAAGGTCAATGACCCCAACAAGTAGGAGAAGCTCCGAGGCGGGCTCGGTGAAAGTCGCCTCTGTTACTCCCAGCGATCAGAAGCCTCGGGAGTGGAAGAGCACTGAGTACAGGCATGCCAATTACGAGCTACTCCTAAGGACGAAAGGCAGCTTCATGGAAGACTCAGAGCTGGGGATTACCGATCCGAGCAAGCAAATGTGCCTACGCCTACTGGAGGATGAGGTTGATGTGCCTACGCAGTCACTGTTTCGCGACGACATCTTCGAGCGGACCTGCCGTATGATTCATGCCAGGAATGAGGCAAAGGTTGTGCAAGATATAGCTCGGCTGATAGTACCTTCCGCCGAGACACTGGCTACGTTCGGCGCCGAGCACCTCAACGGTCTCATCGAGAGCGTCAACCAAGGCTGGGGCAATTCCATCTCGATTACCAAGACCCGTCCGCAGCCCGACTACGCGGTCGGCTTCCGGCACGAGGCGTTCATGGAGAGTCGACTGAAGAGGCTCGAAGCATTGGTTGGAGATGTCATCTCACCCAAGCCGTCTTACTTCATGGCTACGGACTTGATGTTTTTTCCTTTCCTCACGAGTGAGGTGAAGTGCGGCGACGCAGCACTTAACGTCGCGGACCGTCAGAACGCTCACAGCATGACTGTCGCGGTGCGCGCTGTCGTGGAGCTTTTCAGAAAAGTCAGGCGCGAGAAAGAGCTCCATCGGGAGATTCTTGCCTTCTCGATCTCGCATGACGATGACAGTGTCAGGCTCTATGGCCACTACGCCGTAACAGTTGAGCCACTGCCGAAATACTACCGACACACGATTCGTAAATTTGCCTTTACGGAAGTGGATGGCAAAGAGAAATGGACTGCATACAAGTTCACGAGGAATATATACGACGTCTGGATGCCAAAACATCTCGAAAGGATCTGCTCAGCCATCGATCAGATCCCGGACGTGAGCTTCGCAACGTCGGCGTCGGAACTGCCGAGCGTCGACACCGATCCCTCGGAGTACAGGCATCGCACTGATACCGACAAGGCATACAACACCCCAAGCACTTCGGCGAATCGCGGAGAAGACCCAGGAGCGGTGAAAGGCGTTCCTGAGTTGTGAAAGTGACGAGTTGGCGATTGACCCTCATGCCAATGACGGCGTACTCGGTGTTGAGGTTCCCGCAGAGACGGCGGGTCGTGGCATGATCAGTGTACGCGTAGCATGTTTTACGTACTAATAAGTAGGCAGATTTGGGTGGCTTTCCGTATGTATGTCACGTAAGGGCCAGAACACGCGTAGCAGATTTTGAACGTACACGTAGATAGGTCCATACCAGTGCGAGGATCTCTCTACGAGGAGCTATGGATTGTTTCTGTTAGAGTCGAGCGTTAACTTGAGCAACGTAACTGGGTAGTGTGCCGCTACATACGGTATGTACCTATGTACCTGAGCTATACACGTACAGTGCTGTTCTTTTTGAAGCGTAACCC
>Ga0058704_10000052_pt1 | contig 54331 bp, 51 predicted proteins | sample AgamicMgSfe_FD_71363 | JGI IMG/M metagenome (GOLD analysis project Ga0058704, IMG submission 71363) | Agave microbial communities from Guanajuato, Mexico - Mg.Sf.e | ecosystem: Host-associated > Plants > Phyllosphere > Phylloplane/Leaf | place: Guanajuato, Mexico | collected 2012-05-30
GGACCGGGTTGAGGGGGACGGGGTTTGGTGGAGGTTTTGGTCAGGGTGCGGATGAGGTTGGCCCAGTGGGGGTTGAGGTGGGGGAGGAGGTGGGAGAGGCGGAGGGCGGATTCGGTGCTGGAGGTGAAGATTAGGATGTTCGGGACGGTTGTGGTGGTGGTGGTGAGGAGGGCGGCGCGTTGGGGGTGCATTGTTGTTGGGGTGTGGGATGAGGTGGTGGAGGGAGGGCTGGCTTCGGATGGGGTGTCGGAGGATGAGGAGGAGACGTCTGAGCTTGAGGATGAGAGGATTGAGGAGTCGGAATCGGAGCTCTCGTCGTCGGATGTTGTTCCATCCTCGTCGTCTTCGTTTGCCGGAGAAGGTTGCCCTCGCAAGCCATCGCCCGCTGGTAGGATCTTCGACTCGAGCAGGGCCACGAGGTACAGTGGCTTTTCCTGCCCGTCACCGACCGGAACGCAATACTCGACCAACGTCGGTGGCAATTCGAACACATCGCCCATGCTGTCGGACGTGCCGTGACTCGGGACAGAAGTCGCAGTCTTTTCCTCCCGGCCTACACCACGCACGACCAACATCTGAGGCAATCGCAGCTTCAACTCAGTGAGCTTCGAAAGGTCCGTGGTCATCGTAGCAGACAGGACGACCTTTCTCACTCGTCGTTCGCGCCGCTCGTCCCACACACCTTGAGCGCGGAGACGGCGCTCGCGAGCGTCCTGCTCGTCGACGGTCCTTTCGCGAGAGAGTTCGCTGTTCAGGGTCTCGAGCAGGCCGTCGTACTGTTGGTCGAGGAGTTTGTCCGCCTCGTCGAGCACCAGCCACTGTAGGTGCGCGAGACTGAAGCCGGCGGTGCTTTTTATGTGTTCGAGCAAGCGACCGGGCGTGCAGACTAGGATGTCGATGGCGGATGTGAACGTGTCGGAACCTCGCGAGGACATTGCAAGGTTCTGTGCAGTTTCGTTGTCTTGTGCCAGGATACCCTCCTCGTCGAACTCGTCAGTTCCTTCTAGAGCGTCGTCCGAAAAGACGTTGCGCTTTCGAGACTTGAGAGGCTGGTAATAAGTTTCGGCCTTGGCGGTCTTTGCTTGCCGCACCAGCTTGCTCTGCTCATCCCTGAGCTTACCTGTACCCATTGCTGTTCCGATACGAATCTTCCCGTCCTTCTCAGTAAGACTTCCGGCGACAGAGGCGACTTGCGCCACAAGCTCGCGTGTCGGCACCACTATAAGCGCTTGAAGCTTACCCGGCCGAGACTTCATTCGCAACGCTTCGACGATAGGCAGTAGGTAGGCCAGAGTCTTCCCACTGCCGGTCGCAGCGCTGACGGCAATATCCGGGAGTACATCTTCGACACCGGGAAGAAAGCTAGACCCAGCCGATCCTGGAGGAAGCAGAAGCGGAATCAACGACTGCTGAACAGGGAGCGCATCTTGAAAGCCAAGAGACGAAAGTTGCTCAACCGTCTGTGCGGCGAGCCCAATGTCCGCGAAAGAGGCTTTGATGTCGTTGGGGATGACCGCAGGTTTAGCGAGCCACTGCGGAAGGGCGGAGTAGTCTGGTTGGAAGTCTACGACAGGCACTGCTTCTGGCTGGGGGAGAGGGACGAGGTCGCGCAAAACAGGCGGATCTTGGGCCTCGTGTGCAGCTGGCTCGGGTTCGACATCTTTGGAACGCTTTGCAGCTTTTTGGTACTTGTTCAGAACGGAAGTGTGCTTTTGCAGATGCTCGCCGTCCATCTCTTTGTTCGTCTCCACGTTTTGTGAGGTTTCAAGAGCGCTCTCGAGCTTGTGGCGCCTCTTTTTGGGATGCGACGGGACTGCATCGGGAACAGACACCTTTACGTCTGTTTTGACTATTTCTGGTGGTGCAGCATTGACAGAGTCTTCAAGAGGCTCCCCCTGCTCCATTTCGACAACAGGGTCAGACGCTGCTTGGGACTTTCCCAGCTCAGCTTCGACAACCGCATCAGGCGCCGCGGGGGTTGCATCTGTTTCATCGTCCGCCGTCGCCTTGACCTCCACTTTCCGTGCTTTCCTGGCCTCTTTCTCAAGTTTCCGTCGCTTCTTTGTGTTCTTGATGTGCGCAAACTCGCCTTTGGTCTCGCCTGTCGCAGCACCGGTGGTTACCTCATCTTCTACTTGCGGCACCTGCTCCGTATCAATGCCAGCACTCTCTTGCGTCGGAGGCTGCTTCGGCGTCAAAGGCTGCTTTGACGTCGGCTGTATCGGTGTCGGCTGTGTCGTTGTCGACTGTGTCGATATCGGCTGTGTAGGCGCCATAACACCCTTCTTCCTCAACTTCTTCGCCTTCCTCTCAGCGACCTCGTCCTCCGTCCTTTCGCGCTTTCGCTTTGGCTCCCCATCCTGTGCTGAAGGGAAGACGCCTGTAGCGTGGGTTTGCAGCGCCCCTGGACTTGGTGTCACGATGGTCGCCGACGTGTCCTTGGGTGGGATGTATCGCTTATATAGTGTCGCCATGTTGTCATCGCGTGCTTTTCAAAGCATTTGATGTTTACAGAAAACATTTAGCTTGCTGATGAGATCTGATCGCCTAGGGAGATCTTTCGGAGATTATGTGGGAATAGCGGAGGTCAAATCCCCTTTCGGTACATAGGTACGCTAGACGCAGGGCGTACTGCATAGTACATACGCGTCCAGCGAGACATTGATGTGAGAAGAGGAGAGACAGACAGCGCCGAGCCTGAAGTCCAGAGAGGTGTGGCAGCAATGAAGACTTGAGATCTGTATGAGCGCCCGCGAGGCGCGTCAGTCGTGAGCATGTACAACATTGCGTGAGTGTCAGCGCCAAACTCCTGGAGGAGAGCGTACTGACATGGTCCAGGATGATCTCCGACTTCTTCTACCCTCAACCCGGTGGCGTGGAGAGTCATATATATCAGTTGTCGACGGTGAGACTTTCCGCCTTCTATGCAACCTACCTGTTATGATGTGCAAATCTTTACTTTCAACAATTATCCTACCCATCTTGAGGAGATCTGTGCAAATTTCTGAGTGGGCGCCCGCACTCTTCGCAAGACCGTCACAGACAAGAGCGCGAGAAGTAGCTGAATCGTCAGCAGAAACTCATCGACCGCGGCCACCGAGTTGTGATCATCACTCATGCTTACGACTCGCCCAGCCGCTCAGGCATTCGGTACCTGACGAACCGTCTAAAGGTCTACCACCTGCCGCATTGGGTTGTGTATCGCTCGACGACCTTTCCCACCGTCTTCAGCTCTTTCCCAATACTGCGGCAGATCTTCATCCGAGAGCAGATACAGATCGTGCACGGCCATGCGAGTCTCTCGAATTTATGCCACGAAGGCCTACTACATGCCCGGACGATGAGCCTGCATACGGTCTTTACTGACCACAGCTTGTTCGGGTTCAGTGATGCAGCCAGCATCATGGCCAACAAGCTGCTTAAGTTTAGTCTAAGCGATGTTGGGCACGTCGTTTGTGTATCACACACATGGTGCGTACTGATCCCCCTTCTGACAGCCTCTGCTTTGCTAACTATGAGAAAAGCAAGGAAAACACGACTCTGCGAGCCTCGCTCAACCCGCTTGCTGTCTCAGTGATACCCAATGCCGTCGTGGCAAGCAATTTTCGACCGTTGCAGCTTCAGGAAGCGAGGTCGTCCCATCTCCAAGCAGACAAGGGCGCTCTCTTGCCACCGCCACCCGATCCCAGCCAACCGATCGGACCTGGCGATCCTATCACGATCATCGTCATCTCCCGCCTGTTCTACAACAAAGGCACAGATCTTCTCATTTCAGCGTTGCCGCTGCTTCTCAGGCAACATGAGAATCTGCGCTTCATCATTGCGGGCAGTGGGCCCAAGGCTATCGACCTCGAGCAGACGCTCGACTCACTCCCGCAGCAGCTAATCTACACCCCATCCGGTCAGAGTCGAGTCGTGCTGCTAGGATCAATCCGGCATGAGGAGGTTCGCAACGTCATGGTGCGCGGCCATCTCTTGCTCTCGACCTCATTGACAGAAGCGTTTGGCACCGTCCTCGTCGAAGCTGCATCATGCGGCCTCATGGTCGTAGCCACGCGCGTCGGTGGCGTGCCTGAAGTGCTGCCAGGCAACATGACCGTCTTCGTCCTACCCGAGGTCGAAGACGTTGTGCGTGGTGTGACGGAAGCCGTCGGCTTGCTCACCAGTAAAGCCGTCCGAAGGGATAAGTTCCACGACCTCGTAAAGGACATGTACTCTTGGGCCGACATTGCTCGGCGAACCGAGCGCGTCTACGATCTCATCACCGGCTCGCCGTCCGCACCGGATAACGAAGGCTACTATGACGAGGAATGGACGCACTATGGTCAGCCAGCGCAAACGCAATCCTTCGCTCTCATAGATCGACTGAAACGCTATTTCGGCTGCGGGATTTGGGCAGGGAAGTTGTTCGTCATTGTCGTGGTGGTCGATTATCTGATCTACTGCTTCCTGGAGTTGATGTACCCACGTGACAAGATCGACCTCTGCAAACCATGGCCTGCATTGACGGGGGACACTTTTCACGCTCAAGAAGACGGGGAGATGGAGAGGATCGGAACTGTGAAGCAGAAGCATCGGCGCAAGAGGGAGAATGCTGTGGATGGTGCAAACCATGAGCTCTGACAGACACGGTAACACTCAGCCTGCTGGTATGCATGCCAATCCACATCTTCTCTCTTTTGGCGCTTTGAGTGGGTTGCGGGTATCGCCTTTGTTAAGACAGCAGCAGAAACAATTTCGCCGCAAACAGGTGACGCCCTTTGTCGCCTGATACATAACATGTCCATCCAGTCTCTCGGTGGTCTCTCACCCCATTTCTAACCTGATGCAGCGGCTCTGGCGTTGACGGCATTGATATTGTTCATCCTGGATTCAGACCCTTGTCTGGTCGGCGTCCGTCATGACAAAGCATTGGCCTCGACATGCACCTATTTCCGGGCCCCGTTCGGCACGTAGGCATGTGGCTGCCACAATAGCTTGTCAATCAAAGACATCTCAATGCTCGCACCGAAGGTCGAAGGTCTAGCGTCGACTGGCCGACATGGCGCCTCTCTGTGCTGCGTCCCGGGCTGTCGTCTCTTCTGGCTTGCGAGATGACGCTAGTTTTTCCTTGGTGTGTTCGACAGAGCATATGCGTTCCTATATGGTACTACCCCATGATTGCCATTGAGCAATAGTATACGGACCTCCCACCGTCACGTCAGGGGTTCCTTTCGTTGAAGACTGGAGGAGTGCAGAGCTAACACATGAGTATACTGTACTCGTCGCCATAGCTAGTCAGGATGCAATACAAGAACGCCGGATGAGCCGCGAGCGAGGATCCAATCGCCCTTTCAAAAGTCGGTTTCCGTTGATGCTCTTGGAGAGCAAGTTGTGCCGGCATTCTGCTTCAGCTTCTTTCAGGTCACGCATTCGACCATGGAGTCCATATCGGGAGCCCGGTCTTTGTGATGGGCAACTCCCATCAAGGACAAAGCCGACCCGATGTATAAAGAACCCTCGAGCTCGCTTCGGTGCGAATACATCGTCCCGTTATTGACCGACACAAGGACGAAAGCGATCTCGGGAAACGATGGCTCCCAGAAAGAACTCCAGGAAGCGGCCTTCGCCGTCGCCAGACAACGGCAGCCGTAGGAAGAGCCCTAGGAACAAGTCGCCATCGCCAGACACCCCCGATGATCTTCTTGATCAGGTTGAAGCCGTGAAAACACCATCTTCCAAAGAGGGCAGCCATGGCAAGCATTCTTCGTCGCCAGATGACGCCAGCAGTCGATCTCGTCGTTCTGGTCCCGCAGCATCAGCATCTTCCAGCGCCGCCGCAACCACCAGCGTTGCTGTACCTCCCAGCGCTGCCGTGGCTCCTAGCGCTGCCGCACCTTTCAGCGCTGCCGCATCCACCAGCGCTGCTGCACCTCCCAGCGCCGCCGCAGCTCCTAGCGCTGCAGGACCCCCTAGCGCTATTACAGCCAACAATCCTGAGCAGGATAGGGGCTTTGGTGTGGATAGACACACGGGCCTGGCTCATGAGCCGACGAACCGAGGCGAACAGGACCACGACCAGACTGGTGCCCAAGGTCAAGCAATCTATCAGACTCGCATGCTGCCTGCGAACTCCAGTCAGCAGCAGAAGTATACGGTCGATCGCAGCACGGCTTCCACCAGTGAGGGCGAAAGGCAACACAAGACCTGGGCTGTCAAAGACAATGGTAGCTGGATGCGCTGGCCACGAATCGCCACCGTGAACTGGCAAGACAAGACCAGCGTCGCGAATCTCAAGAAATGGCGCGAGCAGTACATGGAACGTAACGGATGGCCGAACAAGCGTGATCAGAAACGCGAAGGCTACACGCCGGAGCAGAAAACTTGGATTCGCGATCTCATCAGGAATTCCACCGGTAGACCAAACGTTGCGCAGACCACGGCCGATTTCAACACGACGTTCGGGACCAGTCGTCCGCAGAATGGTATTGGTAGCCTGATTGATAGGTGTCTGAAGGAAGAAAGGCAGGGATCGGGCCAGGCGTCGGGCAGCGGCGGGAAGGGCAGCGCGTCAAGCAAAGGCAAGGCCAAAGCGTCGGGTAAAGGCAAGGCCAAAGCGTCGACCAGCGCAAGTGAGGACGTTGCGAGTGAAGGCGATGGAGCAGGCGGTGATGAAGCCCCGGCCGAAAATGTGGAGGAAGCACCCGTCGAGACCGAGGAGGAAGCCGAGGCGAGAAGGAGGGCGGAAGAGGAGGATTTATATGGCGTGAGTGACAGGGAGGATTGAGAGGAGAAGCCGCCATAACCACAAGCTGTTTGCGGAACGATCAGCTTTCTGGTCCTGGTTTTTTATCGCCGTCTTAGATTTACTCTTACTAAAAACATGTTTAGCATTGGTTGACTACAAGTCTGGGCTTGATACCGGCCCCTTTCTCAACTCCAGAAGCTGCGTCGGAGTTTCGTATACGCTCTAGGAGAAGCTCGAGTCTGAGGCGTGGGAAAAAACGGCGAACCGTAGGTCAACCGGATTTACCAAAAGTATCGAGAGCGGGAAGTGTATGGCTGACCGTAATGAGTCGCGCCAAGTCCTGATAGATCATACATGTTTGTCCCGGTTGATCTGCGGGCGGGTGAGGAACCGATCGTTTGCCAGCATCTCCAGTGCTCACGATTCTATCATGTCTTGTGATCGAGATAGGGATCATGTTTTCGATGGGTGGCTGATCGCATACGCGTGCCTAGTAGGAGACCTCATTCATTTATCCTGTAAGCCAGACTGCGATTGTATCAAAAACCCGCTCTGCCGTGGACCACTTGGGTTCGTGATTTAGACTACAGGAGCTACTTCACGAAGCTGGTACCTGTCTGTCTTCGCACCCATCTGGTGTCGATGCGTGAGATACGACGATGGTGTATGCGGTATTCGTTCGTAGCCCGTACAGAGGCGTGCTTTGAGTGCGATGTTGAGGTGAGGTGAGGTGAGATAGAGGGAGGTCATCCGGCCTTGGCACTCGGACGGAGCCGCGCGGAAGGCGGGGACCTTTGCGCTCCGCGGTGCGGGCCTGTCGGCGGGCAGTGGCATCACTGGGAGCGCTGTGATGATACGCAATTTAGCGATATCTCGTCAACCAACCCAACCAACTCATCCAATCTTCCCTCTTCCTTGACTCACTTTCCCGCTGCATCTTGCTGCACGCTGATCCGACGGCGCACGACACATCGTTCTCTCGGCCTCTATAGTACCGCTCTCGCAAATAGCCTCACACCACGATATCGCATTCGAGCTCGGGATTTCACAGGTCTCAGCGACGCTCTCTACCGAAGCGGACAATCATTACTGGCTCGTGAAACAAAAGAACAAGCCAGGCACCCAAAGTCGCGACGTATCTACTGGTTGTGCGCGAAGCGAAACGGGTACCCAGTCTACCGCAGAATCTAGGCAGCGATCGTAATCGCATGCCCGAGGAGGCTTTAGCAACACCCCACCCAAACGATCAAGTCTTGAGAAAAGAGCGACGATGTCGAGGAGGAGAGGAGAGGTACAGAGCAGTCACTTGGCACAAGCGAACGGGTCGCCATCACGTCCGAGGCCGCAAGCTCCGGCGCAAAGAAAGAGACCGGAGGATGAGACCAACGAGAACATCTTCCTCTTCGTGCCCAATCTGATCGGTATGATGAATCAATTGCAGTACATCTGTCCCCAGGATGCTAATGTCCAACCAGGCTACATCCGCATCGTACTCGCTTTGGCGTCACTCTACTTCATGCCTCTGCACCCGCGACGCTGCTCCTTCCTTTACTCCGTCTCGTGCCTGCTCGACGCCCTCGACGGCATAGCGGCGCGCAAGTTCCAGCAAAGCACGCGGTTCGGAGCAGTGTTGGACATGGTCACGGACCGCTGCACCACCACGTGCTTGCTCGTGTTCCTTGCGACCGCGAAGCCCGCCTACTCCATGATCTTCCAAGGCCTGATCAGTCTCGATCTGGCGAGCCACTACATGCACATGTACGCCACGCTGGCTATGGGCGGGCAAGGCGAGAGTCATAAGAACGTGAGCGCAGAGCGGAGCTGGCTCATGAACAAGTACTACACCAACAAGGTAGTAGGCCCCGTGCTGTGGTGTCGCGCGGTTCGTGACATATGCTGACATCGACGTGCGTCACAGGGTTTCCTCTTCACCTGCTGCGCGCTCAACGAACTCTTCTTCATCGCCCTGTACCTCCTCTGCTTCTCCTCGCCCCTGATAACACCAGCACTCCTACCCTCCGCCGGTCTGTCAACCGACGCCACCTCACCAGTCACGCCGCACATCCCGACCCCTTCGCTCCTCTTCCCGAGCCCCTTCAGCGCGGCCGCGATGGAGATGGCGCGGGCGAACAAGATGGACAGCATGGTCCCGTGGGTCTTGACCCTGGCGTCGAGTCCCGTCATGGTTTTGAAGCAGTACATCAACGTCGAGCAGCTCGTGAAGGCGAGCCAGTGGCTAGCGGAAGGCGACCGGCGGGATAGGAAGAAAGCGCTTAATGAAGAGAGGAGGAAGGGTCAAGGAGAAGCGCGGGAATGAGCACAAGAGCAACTGGCGGCTCAGTTCGAAATAGATTAGCAAGGCGTTTGGGGTTTGCGGCGACGGGCCGCTCTCGTTCGCTTGGTGGGATGGAAATGGGATGACCAGTCTGAGTGCCTACTGGGTTTCTGGCTCGGAGTATGTGTGGTTGTATATGCAATCTTCACATGGTATTCGGCTCACGTCATGCGCGTACAGCCACCAAATCCAGCTATGCAAACAACACGAACCTCTTGTCTCGCAGCTCCTGCTCGCACATCATCTACGTTCTCGAATTACCCCGCAAGTTTTGTTCTCCCCCACCGAGGAACTCTCGACAAAGACGAGTGGCGAACAATGCAGGTCAAGGGTGTTGTAATAATACTTGGGGACGGGACCACAGCTGTTGCTCTACGTTGCCTCCGTTGCTGGCGGAGGCGAATGGGTTTGTGGCTTGCGGGTCATTGTCCTACGTTGGTGGTCTCGGTGAAACATATCAGTATACGGCACGAAGAATGAATTCGAGTCTCGAGGTACATTCGTACAGTATAGGTCGACGCGTGGCCATGTACTGGACTGGACCCTTGTTCCTTATACCTGGACTGTGCCTGCATGGAGTGTGGAGGTGTCGCGGGTAGTAGCCCACTGCAGTATTTATACTGTACTATAGGAGCTATTTCGAGAGAAACGGCGGGAGCATCGACCATATATACAAGTGGTGCTCAACTCAACTGTGGCCACGGTCTCACCAAGGCGGATGCTTGATGAGAAGAGAGCCACGCCAAGACGATGAAACTGAGTCGCATTCGACTGTAAAATTGTGTCTTCTTAAGAATCCTGTGTCTTAAAAGTACGGTGATAAGAATAATAAAGAAACCTTGAAGGGACTCAAAGTTACCACACACGCCCCACTAGGTTGGGACAAAGCCACGAATCGTACCCGCTACCGGCCAGACTCCTTGCTGTCGCACATCATCTGGAGCACACGACAAATCTCTCATCATCAAACTACCACGACACCGATCTACCACCATAAGGCGCACCGCAGAGACGGACTGAATCATGATCCCGAGATAACCCAATCCCGTCCGATAACGAGCTTCACGAACATTGCCTTCTCCCACTGCCCACGCCGCAACCTGTCCTCGCCCGCCCCATCTCGCGCTGAGCGCAGTACATCAACATCGCATCATGGAGGACAAATACGTCGGCCTCGCGCTGGCGGTGTCCTCCAGCATGGGCATCGGTGCCTCCTTCGTCATCACCAAAAAGGGCCTCAACGCGGCGGCCGAGACCCACGGCTTCGAGGGAGATGGCTTCGCGTACCTCAAGAACCCCATCTGGTGGGGCGGCATGGTGACCATGATCGTCGGCGAGGTGTGCAACTTCGCCGCCTACGCGTTCGCGCCCGCGATCCTGGTGACACCGCTGGGCGCGCTGAGTGTGTTGCTCGGCGCGGTGTTGGGGAGCTATTTCTTGAATGAGAAGCTGGGGGTGTTGGGGAGAGTGGGATGCGCGACGTGTTTGATTGGGAGTGTGGTTATCGTATTGCATGCGCCTCCGGATACCGAGCTGAAGAACATCGACGAGTTACTCAATTATGCATTGAAGCCTGGTATGTTGGTGTCCCAAGCCTTCGAGAAGGACACCAATTTGGAGCGATTAGGGCCCATGGCTGACCGATTTCAGGCTTCTTATTCTACGCCGCCATAGTGTGCGCATTTGACGTCTTTATGATCTACTGGGTCGCGCCCAAACATGGCAAGAAGAACCCACTGATCTACCTCTCCATCTGCTCGACCGCCGGCTCCTTGTCCATCATGGCCATCAAAGGCCTCGGCATCGCGCTGAAGATGACCTTCCGGGGCGACAACCAGTTCACCAGCGCGAGCACCTACGTCTTCGCCATCATGGTGATCATCTGCATCCTCACGCAGATGAACTACTTCAACAAGGCTCTATCCCAATTCAACACCAACATGTAAGGTCGATCGCAGGCACCTATCTCACCAATGACGCTAACCATACCCCTCAGCGTGAACCCGCTCTACTACGTCACCTTCACCACCTGCACCCTCGTCGCCTCCGTCGTCCTCTTCCGCGGCTTCAACACCACCAACGCCGTCAACACCATCTCCCTCCTCTGCGGCTTCCTCACCATCTTCACCGGCGTCTACCTCCTCAACCTCTCGCGCGAGGACCCGGAAGGCGTCAAACTCGGCATCCGCAGCGAAGCTGACACCCGCGGCAAATACCACGAGGTCGACGGCATCCCCGTCGACGGCCTCGGCGCGCTCGGCACGCGCCGGAGCATGCAAGCGCGCCGGAGCGGCGAGCAGGACCGCCGCCATCGCCGGAGCAACAGCTGGAGTCTGCGGAGTCCCATCACGGGCGGGTTTGCCGGGGACCGGGAGCGGGATCAGCAGCACGTGATGCATTCGTACGACCTCGAGGCGAATAACCTCGCTGAGCTGGCCGAGGATAGCGATGAGGATAATAGCTCGGGCCGGAAACGGACGTCGTTTGAGGAGGCCAATGGGCACCCGCGGGTTGTGCAGGGGTCGTCGGAGGGCGGGAGGTCGCGGACCGCGGAGAGGCAGTCGCATCGGATGGGTGGGAAGAGCTTTGATCGGGTTCGGCGGTGACGGCGTTTCATACTAAAGAGCGGGACGGCGGGGGTTTGATGTTCGCGCCGTATACATATATCGCTCGAAGGCAGGGAGCAGGCGCAAACGGGCGAAAGCACTGGAGGGCTGTCGGCACAGCATTTTGGGCATTTCTGGGTTTGGGGGATTCGGCAAAGAAAAAAGTGCTGCAGCATTTTTGGTGGTGGTGGTGGACGTGTACGCGGCGCTTTTTGCGCACCCAGGACTCACGATTCCGGGTTTAGTGGGTGACGAGAGACGCTTGTGGCATTCGCCGGCTCCTTTTTCACAATGTTCGAGGATAACGCCTACGAGGCTTTCTGTCCAATTCGACTTCGTTCGCACTTTGTGGTTCCATTAGGATCAAGACACACGAGCTACCAATCATTCCCAGGCTAAGATACTGGCCGCCCGTTCCAGATTTCCTCCAAGAGAAGCGAGACAAAATCGTGCGCTTGGAGAGAAAGAAACGCCCGGACGCCACGCCAAAAGATATTGAAAGCCGGGATTCTCCGCTCTACCACGTGGAACAACGTCCATCCGGATATCGAAACGCTCTCTGTACGCGGACGAGATCACGCAATACTGCCGCCGAGATACCCGAGCTCGGCGAAGATGTCATCCGCCATGGATCCCGTGCTGGCCGTCAGAAAATCGGGTGATGCCGGTTCGCGCAGAGAATGATCGTTCGGCGACGACGAGATCTTCCCAAAGCGACTCTCTATCGTGGGCGACAACGGCTCGGCGGGCAGGATGTACCCGGCCAACAACGGCGGTCGTGGGTCCGGACTGTCGATTTCGAACGACTGCAGCTTCTCCGCCACGCCCTCGAGCGCGTTGTCGCTGCCGTCATCGTTACTGGCCCACGCGGGGGAGCAGCCGAGGGACAGCCGGAAGGGGGTGTTTAACCCGTCATGGGAACTCACCGTCGCGGCGCTGAAGGTTGGGGAGCAGAGGTCCAGTGCCGCTTGGTCTTGGTCGGTTGCGGGGCTGGGGGTGTCTTCTGGGAGGTCATCGTGATTGGTTGAGTCCAGCATGCGCGTGTGCCAGGGTTGGAGAAATTCGACGTGGGCGTCAGGCGGATTGGGGTCCTGCTTGACTTCGCTGCTGAATTCCTCGTCGAGGTTGTCATCGGTCTTGGAAGAGACGTCGTGATGTTGGCTTATTAGGCCGTTGGCCTTGGCGAAACCAAAGTCGAAGTCTTGGAAATGGTTGACTTCTGGCGGCTGAACGGCGGGGGCTGGACGGGTCGACGGCGCCGTGACTGCCTTCGCGGACGACTGATCTACCGCATTGCCTTCCTCAGCGCACGCCTCAGCAATGATCACCGAACGAGCATAGCTACTGGAGCAGCGACTGCTTCCGGAGTAATCCGAGCTATACGCACTCGACCGCAGGCGTTTGCAAGGCTGTTGGTCTTCAACCTCACGTCGAGCATGCCGACTCGAGGCTCGTGACAGTATCGAGCGCGAAGGCGAAACCGGCTTACTCTCCAACCTGCCCCCCAACGCGAGGTCGGAGATACACCGCCCATGCACTCTGCACACCGGCGGCGGATCCAGCGCGGCGAACTTGTCCTCGGGATCCAAAGTATGCGCCGTCATCGTCGGAGAAGAGCCGGCCCAAGTGGTCGCACTCATCCCAGCCGCATCCGCGCTCGCGCTCCGACATCGCGAAACCGGCGCCACGATCTCGATCGGCACTTCGATCACGTTCAGTACCTGACTGGGCATCAACGGGCAGTCGGCGGTGTGCGGGAGGCCGGCATGGTACGTTTCGGCGTCGCCGTCGATGCGGTAATAGTACCAGTAGACACCGCCCTGCTTCAGCCCGCCCGAGCGAGGTCTCGTCATCCATCGCGGCCCGTCGCCGTCGAAGATGATGTTCTCAAATTTGAAGCAGCCCGTCCAGAAACCCGTGCCGCGGCGGCGGTCCTGGGACATGCGGTAGGGTTTGGAGAAGTTGTCCCAGGATCCGAGCAGTTCTACTTGCCGGACGGAAGGTGATGGGGCTGGGAAAAGGAAGGTGACGAGAGCGGTTGGGTCCATATTGTCAAGCGTGTTTGTTCTTCTGGTTAGATGGATGGGGTTTGTTGACGAGGAGATCCGAGTGCGAGTTATTAGATTGCTTCAGCGCGATCGAACGGACGGTGCATCCTTGTTGGTTTTGGCGGATGTTGTACATGGATATGATTGCGATGTAGATTTCCACACCCCGCGGTCCTGTGATGTGATTGAAGTCTGGTGAAGGCAGATGAAGGATTTCGGTACGCTATATGGTCATGCTGACCGAAGGGGAGGGGGAGGCGGGGTGATGTTCGATTGATTTTTATGATTTTCCTTGATTGCATTGAAAGGGTGGCTGGGGGATGGCGTGCAGAAGGCGTGCGACGAGCAAACCAGTTCATCACTCTCGAAGAACGTGCATGCTGTGGATTATTACTTCAATCTTGTACAAGGACGAACCAGGGCCGTCGCACGGTCAGAGTCCAATGCAACGTCGAACAGGGGCTGTAACACGGGGCAGCCGCCAGGGCTTCCTTCGCCATACATACTAGTAGTACTCAAGATATCTTCCCATTCGCTTACCACAACAACCTCATACCCTTTCTGAGCCTGTCGTGTACATGTTAACCTCGATCTCTGAGCTGTTACGGTGTATCCCGTACTTGCACCCACCCACATCCGTCTGAACAGAAGGCAGCTCGTCAACTTCCAGACGGTGAAGAACCGCCGGCGACATTTCGGCATCTCATCCCAGGAGTCAAACCAGCTCCACGTGATGGCATTGGTGTGACAGCCCAACCCGAACTTGACCGTTGGCGCCGGTAGAACTCTCCAGCATCTGTATCGGAGACCGCGCCGAGAAGTCGGCTTGGAACTTGCTTCGCTTTCCGAGGCCAACGCATGTATAATTGTCGGCGTCAATACAGTAGTCGGGTCGGGACTGATCAGGGTTGCTGTTCTTTGTAGGAAGCACCGGTAGATCAGCAAAGCCCTTCCGGAACCCGGAGCGAACATGGGGTTCATGCACAACATGGGAACATGCGGGGGTACTCCCCTTGTCTACAATGGTAGGTCGATCGATCGTCGTCGTAGATCCTTGTCACAGTAGACCTTTCCTCATCTTTCATACAAAGGCAAGCGAATCGGCAGTCTACCATAGTCACAGTCGACATGTTAGCGTTGCTTGCAGGCGATCCGACGAGCGAACCACAGGGCGACGTGAGTCGTAATCATTCGAGACCGTCACCTCTGGAGTCAAGACGCCAGATCCTGTGAAGCGTATGTTAACGATATGAACCTGTGGATTTCGACGTGAAACCTCCACAGTCTATCCTCCGCGCTGACCCATCCAGGCCACCCTCAATTCATGAACCCTCTCTCCAGATGTCGCCGCGGTAGCGACATTTGCGCCATCGCGGAGGGAAGAACCCTGCGCGGTAACGTCTGTCTGAGCGCTGGTGAGCCGTTGGTGGCAATGGGAGACACACGCGCGGGTACTCTCGGCTAGGATGTGTAGATGTACATGCAGCGCTCAACCAGTAGCACCCTTCTCCGTCCTCTAACAAGCGATCGGAATCTTTCTGCGGCATATGTGATCGGCGAGGCTTTACATGATACGTGTCGATATTCGGTATAAGTCTTCGCGTGCACCTGCGGCCAATTGTCCTCACGTTCGGAGGGACGAGATGTCCACAAAAAAACCAGAGATGCTCCGACGTAGGAAGGGAGAGAGTGTTGCATCGTCTGTATATTGATTATCATGATCAACTCCGGCATGATCGTCCTAGCAGTGACCGCGAGGTTATCGTATTCGTGTGCTCCTTCGGGCACTCCAAGATGGAGAGACAAAAACGCCATGACCAAGGCCAGTACCCCCAGTCTCGCAAAATCACAACATCGCTTTAAACGGTTCTCCGCTGACCTCCTCGATCTTCTTGATACTGCCAACGTAACCCGGGTGCTTTTCTAGCATCTCGACGTACGCGATCAGTTTGGGGAATGCCTGCTCATCGATCTTGCTTCTCCCGGCGATCAGGGGGTAGCACATGAGGATATCCGCGGCCGTCAAGTCTTTGCCACAGAGATACTCGCCGTTGTCCGGAGAGCTGGCCAGCTGGGACTCGAGGAAGCCGAAGTGCGTCTTGAAGTTCTCGTTCAGGAAAAAGCTCTCCACCCGACCCGCGATACCGTTCGCGATTGGCTTGATGTAGAACGGCGAACCGTTCTTGATTTCTGACGAGACATTCAGCGACGACTGTGCGTAGAAGGCAGGTGATGAGATACGTACGATCCATGAACATGGCGAGAATCAATAGCGTCATCAGCGAGCCTTCGGCATAGTGCCTGAACACACGTTAGCAAACAGACGGAACCAAAAGGTGCGGCACAAATTGGACCTACATGTAGAAACGGTACCGAAGCCACTGCTCCGTCTCGCCTCCGACCTGACCCTCTTTGCCTTCCTGATAGCGCTTCGGGACCAGATGCTTCGCAAAGTAGTCGCACAAATACTCACTGATCGCACCGGATTCGGCCAGGACCAAGGGCTTCGCAGTCGCAGACGACTCGACGCTAATCACGGGCGACTTGCCCAGCGGATGGATTTCCTTCAGTGTCGACGGGGCAAGCCTGTTGGGCTGCCGTTTGTAGATCTGGATGCCGTAATCCAAGTCCTTGCACTCCTCAAGCAGCCAGACGATGCGCTGAGAGCGCGAGCGGTCTAACCTACGAAGTGTCAGCAGTATGCGTTGAAACGCTTGCGACCATTGTAACAGTGGACGCATTATCAAGTGTACGAGGACTTACCAATGTAGAGTGACTTTGGGCGTGTCAGCCATTGTGAACGACAGTCGCGCAGTCAAAGCTGGGTGATCGCTGAGCTGATCTTCTCGTCATGCAATCCCACGAGTATGTCGAGCAGATCTCAATGCCAAAGTGCGCAACCTGTGAACTGTTAAAGCCACTTCCAATCTTGGAAGCCCGAGGTTGATCTTGTGCACAGACCACAGTCATGCAACTTATTCTGACACTGACAAAAGTCGCAAACTCACGGAGGTCTCCGTGGAATTGCGACGTCAAGCAGCTGCTACTGTCGACGAGGCATCGACAGCACGATCGAGCCGCGCAAACACCTACAGCCATGAGGCCGACATTCAGCAGGATGGCGGGTCACGCCAACAGTACGCAACCCACCTCCACGCCTGCCCGTTCAGCGCGATGACTGACCAACACTCCCAGCCCTTCGTATGGACCCGGCTTTGGTCAAGTACGCCAGTACGTCCTTCCCACCGATTCCACGAGAACGCCGCTCGCAACAAAGATACCCGCGAATGGTGCATATAAGGCTCCGGGCCATCGCTGACGCATGACCAGACATGTACGTGAAGAGACACGAATACTTCCGCTGGACACCGCGTACCGCTTGGATTTCCTTCGCCTACGTGTTCGCCGTGCCGAGCGTTTTCCTCTACTTTGCCTGGACGACGGATGTGAGTTTTCCTTCCCGCGGGCGTTGGTGCTGCGGGCGAGTCGGGGAGCATCCGATGCTGGCAAGGGGTAGTCTGGATATGCTGGCTGACCGGCATTCTACAGGGCAAGTACCAGATGCGCGGCAAACTACGGGCAGACACCATTGCGGAGTTTTGAAGGGGGTTCTGCTCAGAACTTGCGAGGACGGTGTTCATGGCGCAGGAGATGAGTTGTGGAAACACTTGATGAGCTTTCAACGAAGTTCATATGAGAGTACCGTAGCGCTGCAAGCATCTGTCTGTCTAAAGGTCATTGCGCTCATCCATGGGAACGCTCATCCGTGAGTCTATAGGCGCTGAAAACAAAAGGACGATACATGTAAAAGACATCAATGCGCAGCATACACCCTCCAGCTGGCCCATTCCCAGTATGCTGTCTCGAAAGACGTTGCATTGCTCGTCACAAACTCCGTACATGTACCCGGACAGCCATCTTCCGTGGAGTAGACGCCCGTCGATCCAGCCCACGTGCCACACAGGTCGATGTTGGCGATGATGCTCTGGTTTCTAAAGTGGCTGCTCATGTCGCAATGCGTACTCGGGAAATCGGCCAGAGGCTCACCCCACGTTCTGGGATCTGGTGCCGTGGTATTCGAGAGGTCGGACGGGATGTCAGAGGGGATGTCGTCGCGAGGGAAGAACCATATGCGGATGCCGGCATCCCGCCACTCCATGGCGTAGATGCCGCCTCCGTTGGCGTTGAACGTCTCCCCATAAGAGTCTTTCGCGCCTAGGACTCCGCAGCCGGCGTTGTCGTCTGTACCGTTCCGACAGTCCGTCTCCAGGACCTTGCCAGTCTCCTTGCGCTTGACATTCATTTGGCAATTGTCGGTGGTGTGCAGCGTCATCTGATTCCCAGTGGTGGCTTGGTTCACAGCTTCGACGACATCAATCTCGCCTGCAATACGTCAACATTCTTCTTCGTCTGCATTGTAAACAGTTTAGATCGTACCGTTATATGGCCAATTATTGGGGTCGGACAGCCAGAGAGCGGGCCACGTGCTGCAGCCATATGGCGAGTTGAGAATGTCAAAGACGAAAAGCCCAGAGTTGTACTGCTTCTTTGACGTGATGCGGACTGAAAAGCGCCCCGTGCTCGCATCGGTGTCGGTGGTGTCGACCTTCAGCACAGCCGAGGATGAGGAAGCGTAAGTGAGGTTGTACTGCGCAGACGTCGCGGTTTCGTACGGAACGTAATGGACGAATCCAGCGCTGGGATCGTATCCGGTGAAGTACTCGAATTGGTCGAAAAAGTCCGCGCCGCTGTAGGTGTCTTGTAACGTGTATCTGAGCGCGTTGTAATCCGGATATGAGCTTGCTCTGGCGCCCAGCACCGCTGCAAGAATGATTACCAGTACTATCACGACGACGGCCACAACAACGCCAACGATCGTCTTCTTGCCCCAGTTCCGTGGTGCCCATTTCGAGCCTGAAGCGGTCTTTTCATAAAGTGGCGATGCAGCATATGGATCACCATATTTCTGACTCCCAGCGAAAGCCATCTTCTCACTTTGACCTAGTTCCAGAGTGTAGAGTGTAGATGAGACGGTAGAAGAAACCGTGAGAAGCAGGCGAAGGCAAAGGTATAAGAAATGCTAGGAAACCCACCTTCCGCGTAGTGAGAGACACTCTGATGTTTTGCCCGGGGATCGCCACGCGTTCAACAGTCAACAATGTACTCGTTAGAACAGTGACTCGGTGGGAACAGGCCGTTGGCAGTCGCAGTCCGAACAAGCTCAATTCGCTAGAAGCATCTACGACGACATTGACGCGCGTAGATGGCTCCACCAGTGACCCGAGACTGATGAAAGATGTTCCGTACCGAAAGAAGGGACCTCGAGCACGGGACGGATGGGGTGGCGATCCTGCTGGTTCATCATCATCAATCTCATCGCACTGTAGTATGGTCTTCACCACCGGCGCATCAAGTTGACAGGCATGGCATTGGCATTGTTGATGTGCAGTTCGATTGGTTGAGGTTACAGCACATACACTATCTTGGCAGAAGGAGTAAAGCGCTAGTCCCGACGCAGCTTCTTACGGCTATATCACCTGTAACTTAACCAAAAAGCTTGTACCTTAGTAAGCACATTTGAGATTCTTGAGGAATGTGATTGAAGAGCCTCATCTGGCCCACGACAACTCCACACATATCCCATTACCAAGCCTCAGCGATGTGTCGCATGTGACATGTGTCCCGACCGCGGCGCCGTAACGTGAACATACAGGAGGGCCGGACGAGATTGCTACACTGGAAAAGTCTCCTTGAACATTATCATCGCCATTCATGTCCTCAGCAGGTTGGAAGGCTTCACACTCACCATTCATTCTCTTGACGTTACATCACTCACGGGCGTTTGCAGCTTCACAACATGGCGCATGCTGTTGATCGCTTCACACTTCCGACCTCTGTCATCACTCAGTCTTTCGCCGCCGAGTCTTTGGCTGAACCTGCATCGATCGTCGTTTCTGCCGATGATCACAGTCCAGACAACAGTGTTAGAAGGCAGCTCAGTGCACGCAAGCGTGACCAGGATTCGCCTTCGGAACGCCAACCGACCCTCTCTTCGTCTACTGGCCGCATGCCTAACAACAGCAGCAGCCACAACGCAGTCTTGAACCCGGAAGCCACCGACTTTATGCCTGTGACAAGGATGTCTGGTAAGAGAAAAGCCTCATCATCAATCAAGTCTGAGAGATCCACCTCGTCAGACTTCGACGTACCCGCCGCGGCCAACGGCCCGATCATTCGTTGGGGAGATCTGTTTGGCATCAAGCAAGTCGGACCTACAACGACCTCGATGTTGGATGGCGCTACGGACGATCTGGAAAATGACGACGACCTGGCTGTCGTCATGCGAGCATTATACGCACCAGGATCTCTGCCTCCCTCAAGATCGTCACGAATCGCTGCATTCGACATCATCCGAGAGCTTACCAGTATCAAACAGCGCGGCTTGGAGCTTTCCCATCTCCTCCCAAAGCTGTCAGTCATGCTTATCAGTCGACATGGCAGCGCGCAACAGAGAACAGACCTCCGGTATCTGCCACTCTGCTTGACGCTTGCCACAGGGGCCTCAGGCGCGGAGAACGAATATGCGATCCTACCTCAACACCTAGAGCGCATCCAGAGAATATCCGATTCTTGCTCACGGTCTCAAGTCTCCTGGCCGGCATGCCAGCTCCCCGTCGAGATCTTCGAGCTTGTGACTAAGTGTCTAGCTCGCGATGATGTAAAGTCGATGCGGCTAGTGAATCACGAGTTCGAGCAGAAAGTATCACGTTGTCTGTTCTATACCTCTGTCGTCCCGTTCAATCCCGAGCTTTTCGACACGATTAGCGAGGACACAATGACTTCGATGAAGCGAGCCCTATCGGGGAAAGGTCGTGGCAAAAGCAGGGTCAAGGCATCACGGCCCGGCCTTCGAGAACCGCGGAGCATGACATTGGACAAGCTGCATTGGCAGAACACCAGGGAAGACCAAGAAGGCAAGATGTACAATGGGAACGGTCTTCGTGTCTTCCAAGGGTTCGGCCCGTACATCAAGCGCTTCGGTATGAGCTTCGAGGTTTCAGAAGCTCAGCTCCATCACGCGCCGCCTAAGAGGGAGCTTGACCAGGTCGAAGCATACCACGGCCTATACAGTTGGCCTCCATCGCAATATACTCGCTTCGCGAGCCTCGCCGGGCTCGAGCGTACTGCGGATGAAACGCCGCGGATGAAGGCAGCATTCGCGAACCTCAAAATCGTGCAGGAACTGGCCCTTTCGTTGGATAGCGGACTTGGATGGCTGGTCGGGCCGGACAGATCGATTCACGCTCAAGTCTTCCATCGTCCGTCCCGTATCTTTGGGACCTCCCACAAAGCACTGGACCACTCCGCACAGGCCGCGGAGGAATTCTGGGCGGCGCTTCAACAGTCACAAGCGACCTTCGATCACAATTTCAACCCCAAAGAGGTGACGCTTGGCTATCGTGAGCTCGATGGCGTGCTGGATGATCTTAATGGACTCAGAGGCACACCGTATTCGAACCCAAAAACATGGTCCTCCGTCGATATTTCGAGAGTGGCACCCGACAAAGTCCACATGCTCTCCGGGACTGGCGTCATCTACACGACTTCTAACCCCGAACCGCTACGTTGCTCGGAGGCAGGCGTGACTCCTAATGACCTGAAGAAGGAACAGAAAGAATGGCTGCTGGAGACGGAGTGGGCGCAACGCGCGTTCCTGGAATCGTACGTCCTCGCCGTGATGGACAATGCGCATGTCTTTGCCAATGTCACCACATTTAACATGGCGAAGCTTTCCAGCTGCTTCTTGGGCATGATATCAAGAAAGGAGCTGTGGCAGGCGTTGCCGTGCCTGGAGCATGTCATACTCCACGTAAGCCCGGATTGGCGCTCCGTAGCGAAGGACGATGCTGGAATGGCCGAGACGACTTCGCAAGATCCCTCTCGAGCCGTCCATCTGTTTCACAACATCCTCAAACATCGCATCTCATTCATCAAGACGGTGAAAAGGCTGAGTATTGGCTGGGTTGGTGGTGGTGAGCGTGGCGAAGGCATGTTTGCACGCAACAAGAACGTCCTTCCCGCCCCGACCGCAGAGCTCGAACACAGTACGGCCAACAGCAGCGTTCTCGGACTGACGTTCGAGTTTGTCGAGCACCTGACTTTGACCAATTGCTGGGTCACGCCCCCGATGCTGACGGGCTTGGTTCGGAATCACGCGAACGCGGCCTTGCGCAAGCTCACGCTTGATTCTGTCTCCCTGACGGCACACCCACGTTTCCCTCCTGGAGCATTCGCCGCTCATCAAGCGGCACAGCTGCAAGCACACGCTCCGCTTCCGCCTCCACCCCCTCCCGCGTTGCACAACACGACCGGGAATGCACAGGCTCAGCAGCTTCCACAGATGGGACCTTGGCTCACGCCAGCCCAACAACAAGCTCTTTCAGCCCATCTGTCCCTGCCGGCGCCGAATGCAGTCAACGCCCACGATGCGACCATGCAACCCCACTGGACGGACGGCCACCGAGAGGGTTCCTGGCCGGACGTGCTCAACAACCTCTCACCAGGTCCCGTCTTCGCAGACTATCTCCCCAAACCCCAGCCAAGGAAGGAAGCGCGCCCCACTCGCCCCACCACGGCCTTACAAACCCTCGAGTTCATCTCCTGCGGCTACGCGAAGCTGGCCAGCAACCTGACCTTCGACCAGCAGGTCTTCGACCGCGACATCATCCTGTGCGGCCGCGGGACGAGCGAATGGTTCCGCCTGCGCACGTGCGCTCTCCGGCCTCACATGATGGCGCGCGACGACGTCTACCTGGGCGACATCGTGCAGCGGATGCCCCAGCGGGAGCTGAATGCTCTGCGGTTTGCTTGGGGCTGCAGGGAAGGCTGGGAGGATGCTTCGGAGGCGGAGGAGGCGGAGTATGATGGTCGCTTGCCGGGTGGGACGGGCAGGTTCTCGGGTGTGGTGGGGAGGGACATGGCGTTGGTCAGGCGGCCGTTGCCATGTGGTTAAAATGCTTTGTCTGCTACCACTTGCTTCAGTGTGTGTGACAGCTTTTCGGGGCGGTTCGGGGTGATTGATTTGGCGTTTGGGAAATTACGGACAGAGACGGACTGTACAGCGATACCCACTAGCGAGGCGTTTGAGAAAGCATGGAAAAGCAGTCATGCCTTGTATGATGGCTTCAGCTGTTACTCTGATCATCAGCGACGACATCGTGATATACGACAGTCACACTGTGCCCTTGACCTTGCATTACACGTCTCACAATGAACTCCTCCTCGCTCGAGCTATAGGAGGTGGCGAACGACGGACATGACTGTCAGATTTGATCGTATGAGTCCTTTACTCCGTTGGATGCGCTGATGTATTGATCGCGTTCGAGAAAAACCACACGAGCCACATGAGGTGTCTGGTACTCAACTACTGCCATTCCATTATATATGTCAAGCTATCGAAAGAACACAGATCGGTAAATCGCAACACCACTCGCACCAAAACGCCACTCTCGACTCTCCCATGGGTATCTTCTTCCGTTGACGCCTCGCAAGCGCATTGCCCATACCGCTCACCATATTCTCTCATCGCCACCCGAGCAAACTTCTTGAGCATAGAAAACAGCGCCAGCCGCCGCGCGTTGAGCGTGAAAGCGTTGGGGATGAGGTCAGAAGGGTAGGGGAGGGTGGGCGGAAGTAATGTGAGCAACGCAAGTATTAGCAGGACTCACCTTGATAGCTGCCGTTGTTAGTGATGCTGGGTCCGATTCATCGATGGCTGTCTGTCAGTATGCTTCCAGGGTCCAGGCCGTTGAGATCCGGATTGACCACACGATAGTGGTATGCAATGTCGCGCGGACGGCTGCAATGGTAGCACTATTGCGAGCGCACCTTTTTGAGTTCCGGCTCGTCGTCAAAGAGATCGTCCGTCTCAGCAAGCTCTTCGAATGAGCGCTTGCCAAGCGGCGAATCGGAGCCAACGGCGGCAAGCTCAGGTTGGGAAGCTTTGCGGCGTGCCTCGTGCTGCTCGGTAGTTTCGTCGTCAAAGATAAGGTCATCTTCCGGGTCCAGCTGGTCTTCGCCGTCGTAGTGATACGTGTCGTCGTGCGCGGGCTGCTCCTCCTCGGCTCCGTAATCGTCTCCGTTGGCGTTATGCTCTAGTCCGTGTTCATAGTTCTGGGCCTCCAGGGGGTCGTCGATAGTGAGTGCCGGCTCTGTGTCTTCGCCACGTTCTTGCTGTTCGTCAGATATGTCAGCCTGGTAGAATTGGTCCTCGTGCTGTGTATAATCTTGTGCTTCTTGATCGTCATGCTCGCCGTCATCGGCCACAAAGGTAGTGCCTTCGACATCCTGAGCGTCAAACTCCTCGAGGAAGTTCTCTGAGCCGGGAGCATCTGTAGGTTGCGATTCTTGGCCATCGACTGTAGCATTCTCATCCCGATCTCTGAACGCATCGAGATCTGCCTCGGCTGAATGGTCTGCTTTACCACCCGTGGACCTGTGGGAAGAAGCAGTCTCCTTCGGCTCCTCCAGAGCTGGCTCAGCATCTTCGGCCACTGATCCAAATGGCAACTTATCCTGGGCGTTTGCTTCACGCTCTAAGGATTTGCTTGTCAGATCACTGTCGTCGTCCCAATCTATGGCGTCTTGGTCACACTCACCAACGATGGGCGCTGCGGTATCGCCTCGTACGGTCTGCGAACTTGTGGTAAACGCAGCATTCTCAGGGTCTCCCAGAATTTCTTGCGTAGACGCTATCTCCTCCGATAGCAGTTGGGGTTGGTCATCCGCTTGCGTAACATGATCGCGATGTTCACCATGATCATCACCTAACGCGATACTCTCCAGAGCTTGACCATCATCTTGGGGTGCCACAGGTTGCGTAGCCTCGTATGAATCGTGCTCTTCTTCACCCGGGCCACTAGCATAATGTGCATGTTCGTCGTGGTACTGTTCTTCATCTTCAGGATACCCAGGAGCGTCTTCGGTCAGTCCATGATAAGCCTCATCATAATCACCTCCATGTTCATGTTCCGCTACCGCGTGGCTTTGGTCCTCGTGTGCCGCCTGTTCATCGTACGGTTCTTCGAGACCGTGCTCGTCGTCCAGTGCTGCAGCGTCCGATTCTCCGAGCTCCTGGAGATCTTCAGTGTAGTAATCTTGAGCGTTCACCTCATGGGTCTCATGGACTGCGAGCCGTGGTATCCCGTCGCCATCTTCTGCACGCTGCTTAAGTAAGGTGAGGTTACTGGAGAACTTGAATTGCTGTGTGAGCGTGAGCGAGAGTGGAGGTACGTCGTGCACACCATCGTTCTGATACAATAACAGATAGACTTCAAGGACGTCATTGAGGCTGGACTGGAACGTGCAACGGGAGTGCTATTACGGCGTTAGCGATGAAGTATCGACCACATGGTGGTGTCGCTTACCTCGACGAGAGTCAAGCCCAAATCATCAAAGGTCAGGACAAGATCCTGCCCTCCTGGTACATTCCTACCTAGCTTCGTGGCGAGCCTTTGCCTGCAGTTGCTGAGGAGTTCCGCCAGGCTCACACTCGCCAAGTTATCGTCCTTTAGCAGGCCATCTTGCTGGCGCTTTGATTTGAAGAGTGGCAACTCTAAGCCATTGTAAAACAACGTCATGGGGTGTAGGCCAGTGTCAGTCGGTGTACCCGGGGCTTCAGCCGTAGCAGCAACATCATTTTCCGCGGGTGTCTGCACGTTGAAGCTGGGGTCGCCGTTCGCAGGCTGCTCGACCCCTTCAGCAGCCTCGTCAACCACAGCTTCTTCTGTCGTCTCCGCATACTGAGCGCCCACTTGTTCGTACTCCTCGTGCTCCTCCGCTGACTCAAGCGCGGCTGGCGCGTCCGTCTGCGTTGTGCGTTCGTTGATGGCATGCTGGATTACGGCTGTGTGCTCGGACGGCGCAGGGCCTGCCCTTTCAAGAAAACTCGCATCCTCCACCGCAGCAGTGCTCTCTGCCTGGGGTATTACCTCTTCATCTGCAGGCTCGATCGCCTCTTCTGCCCACTGAAGCCCGGGATCCTCGACCACGGTATCTTCCGGCTGTGGCTGGTTATAGTACTCATCATCATAATCAATGAGCTCATCGTCCTCTTGTGCGGGCTCAACCTGCATCTGCGCCTCTTCTACCATAGGCATTACTACTGGCATGTCATCATCCATGGTGGCATCGGTCGCAGTGGGTGGCCAAGGTTGCTCGCCATCCGTGAGCATCTGCTCATCGTCTTGGACGTGCACACCACCATCATAGTCGCCGCCGAAATCCAGATCGATATCATCATCACCAGGCAGATGAGCAGGCGAAGACATTTCCATCGTGTCCTCCGGCGCAGACACCGAGAGGGAAGGGAAAGCAGTGGTGGCGGCCATATTGCTGACCAGGGAGATAAGATAGCAGACGCGTGATATTGCACTCGGGTGACAGGCTGAGGCTATTGTGGGAAGCTGAATGCTTCTATCGCTGGTGCAGGTGCCTTGAGTCACATCGAGAGGCGCGTCACGTTCCGAGTGTCACTCGTGTCGCTGCTCGCTAACGTGATGCGCCTGTAGCAGGAACAGCCGTGCAAAGCGTCCGGTGAATGTCGGCGTTGATAACGCGTTCGTGATGTTGAATGGGTGTCAAATGTATGTGTTGGAAGAAGGGAGGTGGTGCCTGGTAGAATTGCAGAGGAGAAGCCCGCAAGTGGGTGGCCGCAAGCGGTTAGCGCAGGCGCCAAGACATGCCCATCACGAGCCAGATCGTGAGCGTGGAGAGCGCCCTTGGAGGTAGAAGAGGACAGACAAACGATCAAGACAGTGTGTTGTCGCCGGAGCGGTCGCAATCACATCGTGTCGCGCAACACAACACAGGCAACACTGTATCATAGGTTTGCATCCGGTTGCCCAGCATGGTAAGGCAACACTTCACCCCAGCAATCGCTCAATGGGTGTCGCTAAATGCTGTCTGTCTCAGGTCGTCCTCTCAGCAGCCATAACGACTCGCTCAGGGAAACCCATTCTCGCCCGCCAGTTCCGTCAGATGCAGCGGTCACGGGTCGAGGCATTGCTGGCATCCTTCCCAAAGCTCGCAGACACCGCGTCGCAACACACGACGGTCGAACAGGACAATGTCCGCTTCGTTTACCAGCCCTTGGACGAGCTGTACATGGTCCTCATCACCAACCGCCAGAGCAACATCTTGCAGGACATTTCCACATTACATCTTTTCGCGCAGGTCGTAGGCTCAATATGCAAGAGCCTGGACGAGCGCGAGATCGGACGATGCGCTTTCGAATTACTGTCTGCTTTCGATGAGGTCGTCACTTTGGGCTACAGGGAAAACCTGACCCTGTCCCAAATCAAGACGTTCTTAGATATGGAGTCCCACGAGGAGCGCATTCAAGAAATCATTGCTCGGAACAAAGAGCTCGAGGCATCGGAAGAGCGGAAACGGAAGGCGAAGCAACTAGAGATGCAGAGGAAAGAGATGTCTCGCGCTGCGCGGACAGGCAGCGGTGTTGGTGTGCCGAGGACGCCGACGTATCCCACCTACACACCCCCGCCGGCTGCGCCTAGTATGTCGGATTCATACGACAGCTACACCGCGGCGAAGAACCAGCAGTTCAACAAGCCACTTGCTACCAGAGGGAAGGGCATGCAGCTCGGCAAGAAGAAGGCCACGAATACCATGTTTGAGCAAGTGCGCGGAGACCTGGGCCCAGAAGCTGAAGCCAATGCGCCTCTGGCTGGAGTGGCTACGCCTGCCGCACCAACCACCCAACCCAGCGTACCTCTTCCGGCAGCAGGAGGGGCAGGAGCCGACAGAGATAGCATCCACGTAACGATCGGAGAGGCCATCTCTGCGCGCTTCTCTCGCGAAGGCGCGCTCGAGTCGTTCGAAGTCAAGGGATATCTACAACTCCGCATCTCCGACCCATCACTCACGCAGATCAGACTCAAGCTCGCAGTCGGCGACCTCAAAGGCGCACAGCTCAACGCCCCTCCGAAGGTTGACAAAACGCTGTTCAAGAGCAGTAACACTATTCAACTTATGGACACATCCAAGGGCTTTCCAGCCAATAACAGCATCCAAATTATGCGCTGGCGATTGGTCGCGAAGCCCGAAGAGGTTGCCGAGCCACCCATCAAATTCACAGTCTGGACTTCAGAGCTCAGCGCGAACACCCATTCAATCACAGTCGAGTACGAGCTGAGTGGCTCGGACCCGCTAAAGGACGTGGTTGTCGTCATCCCGTACAGCACAGCAGAGCCCTCGGTCTCCTCATTCGACGCCGTCTACGAGGTTTCCGGCGACAGCATTGACTGGACGATTGGCGACATCGACGACAGCAACCCATCGGGAAGTTTCGAGTTTGAGGCGCAAGCGAGCGATGAGCAGGAGTTCTTCCCGATGCAAGTGCGCTTCTCCAAGAGCAGGCCGTGGTGTGAGATTGATATTGGTGCGGTTGAACTTATTAGCGAGGGTCAGGATGTCGGGTTTGGGAAGGATGTCAAGAGTGTGGCCGAGGGCTATCAGATCGTATGAGCGTCCCGTTAGAACTTGGACCTGTCATGACAATTGGCATCGCGGTGGCGTACATAAATACACAGATTAGCTGGAGTCAGGCGCTCGATACGCGCGATCGGCATACGTAATCAGTTTCTTGTCGGCCCCTTCTCGAATACATGCACCCCTTGCATTTCCTTGGTCAGAATTTCCCTTTTTTTGCTGAGTGGCAATTGTACGAAAGTATCTTGTAACGGCCCTCGAGAAGGCGCGCAACCACTTTGGCAGTGATTACCTTGAACTTTTGTGCACGTGCCCACGCGCTTCCCTGGCGATTTCCTCTTTCAGCCCCGCGTCTCTGCCTTCCGGTCTTCTCTAACCTCGCGCGTAAACATAGGTAACATGGAAACCTGCAAGTAACATCTGCGGACCACCATTCGAAAATGACACCCAAGTTGCAGCTCATCAGCTCGAAGCAGGTAGCGCAGGCCGGCGAAACTGATCTCGTCGCATACTGTGATCCGTACGACCTTGTGGCAATCGTCACGGTCCAGTCCGACGTAGTCGTCTACCGCATCAATGGACAGATAGTTTTCACCATCAAGAACACTCACGCAGACCTGGATGATGACTTGGTTGCGTCTGCGATTTCCGCTGTTTCATGGAAGCAAGATGGCTCTCGCTTGGCGGTTGGTTGGACGGATGGCTCATACGGTATCTATTCTGGCGAGGACGGCAAACTCGTGATCTCGGACTCTGTGTGTAATCCTGCAGAGACGTCCGAGGAAGCCTCCGCATCGGAAAGCGAGGGTGACGAGTATGTGCAAGGCACGGCCGTGACCCGCTTTGGGTGGGCGAAGTACCAGCGAGGTCCCCTTTTACCCAACGATCAGATTCGAGATCAGGCCAACACTGACGAGTGGCACGATGGAGGACCAGACCTACACGACCCGGACAAGAGCGGCGGCAGCTTGATACGGAACCAAGGGGGATCGATTGCGAAGCTCACGAGAGCCATCAAAACGCTGGACGTGACGGGAGTGCTGCCAAAACTGAGCGCTATCCCGTCTCACGGCTTGCGCGCAGGCGTGGAAGATAGCAAGTTCAGTACTCAGGCAGCCACCGATGCCATCCTCGAGCCGCAAAAGGAAGCTTCTGCCGACGACGTGGACGTCTTGATCATCTGCTGTAGCGACGGCCTGGTGCATGTTATGCTTGACGATGCGGTGAAGATCGGCACGTGTCAGGTGGGATGGCGACCCCTGATGCATGCCTTCCATTCCAGCCGATCGACCCAGGCTGTCATGTCCCACCTCGTGAACCAGCAATCGTTTCACATGGCTTTCCTCGATCTACCCCTCGAGACACTCGGCGGACCGCTGCTTAACGTCGTCGCAACCAACACCAAGCGAGTGCAAAACCTTCTAGCTTACATAACGAATACGATCCGCTGTATCGAGCATGACTACACTACAGGCACTCAAATCCCAAACCGTTTCATCGCCAGCGCGAACGCCACCCTCGCCGACACTTCTCAAGACGATCTCCAAGTGAACCTGATCCACCTTGCAATGACTGGTGCATTCTCATCCGCTATGCTCGAGTGGCTCACGGAGATACTGAGGGAGGTGAACCACAAACGGTGGGATCAGGCGGTGAATACGATGTGTACGAATTTACAGAATCACGTATTCGTCAACCTCATACCGGCCATTGACCGGCTGTCGATTGCGACAACCTCCCTGCGCGGCCAAGCACGTGTGGCTGAAGGCAGTACGGATTTCAACGTCCAGCCTGACCTTTTCAGCAGCATCCTGGACTCGCTCGACAGCCTGCGTCTTGTGGCACACAGAGTGCAACTACTGGTCATAGACGAACAAAGACAGTTCAGAGCATTCAGCAAGTGGTTGAGGGTCATGATCGAGATCGGCGTTGCTGGTCCGGGTTCAAAGTCAGCGGCGGAGACCGAAGAGCGTGAGGTGCCGAACTTGGACTACGAGCTTTTGCTGAAGTACATTAACTCATCCGTCATGACGAAACCAGCTCTTGCGAATCACGTAGAGCGGTTGAAGGATACACAGCTCATATCAGAAGGGCATCCGGGGCTGCTCGAGCGTACGACTGTAGTCTTAGACCTGTCCAACTCGGAGGACCGTACTGGCGTCACCAACTTGCCAGCGCTCGCGGCGTACTTGGAGGCCAACGTCAACGCTGCTCTGAGCGCTACAACGGAATGGCAAAGCAGGATGCTCACAGCCCCTACATCATTCGACATTCAGAGTAACCCACAAGTGATGGTCACCGATATCGCCATGCACAAGACAGGCGCCGTCGCCGCTCTGGGTTGCTCACGCCACGAGCCACAAGCACACAAGCTGCACGTCGTGGCCGTCACCGATCAGCTTCAGTACCCGGCGGTCTTCCAAGGTGTTCCCTTGTCAGCCACGGAACGTGTGCACATCTTGGACGCGAAGTTCCTTGATGGCGGTCAGCACGCTCTCCTGCTCACCAGATCCGATGAGAGTGCCTTCGAGATCCGCAAGACTGATACCGCCGCCTTGATCCAAAGTAGCCACGAAGGCACGGCGTTTACGGCAGACACGTTACATGTGTCTTTGCAGGAGAGAGGCTTCGACGCCGCGAAGCTGTTGATCGGTGGCAGGGAGGGTAAGCGGGTGTGTGTTGTCATCAATCAGGATGGCAACGCCTGGCATGTCTTCGATCTGGACAGCAAGGAGGAGATGCTTGACGAGTCGATGGTTGAATGAGGGGTGTTGTGAGAGATGCTGTGCCGAAGTGCTGTGGAGTGAGAAGCAAGCATTATGATCAGCGAGCATCTTGATTAGCACTCGCATACATGTACGTAGCATGATAATTCTATCGTTAAAGCGGTGGTCGTCTAGCTGAACATCCCTCGTGTGTCGTTGATGATTTGACTGCACGTCTATTGTGCTTAGGTAAGCAAGCATTACCGCGTGAGTGTTTGCCTCTCGCACCTCCTTGTTGCTGGCGGTCAAACATTCCAACAGAAAGTGCTCGCTACCGAACAACCTTTGCTGCTGAGGGAATGCGCTCTATAAAGGGCTGGAGGTGTCGCCTAACTGGTTGAAACGCGAGACGGTGAAAAACTACGAAGATGCCAACCCGTACGCGCCAACGCCGTGGGGACGATGTGGACGAGCCGAGTTCGCAGATCCTCAGCGAGGAAGCCTCCGGGCAGCAGGACCCTGCCGAAGTAATGATTGACGAAGAGATGGACGAATCGCAGGAGATCGAAAACGAAGGCGAAGACGAGGACGAGGAGGTTCCTGGTACCATTGCTCAATATTCTCCCGATGTGCACGCAGTCGACTGACGCTTCGAGCGAGAAGATGATGAGCCGGAAGTCTTTCCGCCACCGGGACTCAAAGAGATCTCTTCGTTGGCCTCGTGGACTGTGAGCACGGCCAAGCCAGGCAATGGCGTCGCCGCCTTACGCTCGCCCGATCCCAGTCTCTTTTGGCAGTCGGACGGACCTCAGCCTCACTTGCTGAGCATCCACTTCTTCAAGCTGGTCTCGATCGTCTCCATCCGCATCCTGCTGGACTTCCACAACGACGAATCCTACACCCCGACCAAGATCCAGTTCCTGGCCGGCATGGGCGTGCACGACCTGCAGGAGTTTGCGGAGATGAGCTTCGAGCAACCCACGGGCTGGATCGACGTGGATTTCAGCAACGTCGGACCGACAGAGCACGACGATGACGGGTACGACGACGAGGCTGGCCACAAAATCGACTGGAGCAAGCGGCCTGTGCTGCGAGCTTTCCTCGTTCAAGTCAGGATCCTGGAGAACCATCAAAACGGCAAGGACACGCATCTGCGCGCCGTGCAGCTGTTCGCGAGGGACGAGGTCCAGCAGCTGCGGGAGACGCACGCTGTCGAGCGCAGGGCTGATTTGCCTTCACGGTCACTTGCGAAGAACGTCAAGTACAGGGAGTCGAACAACATCAAGAAGGCGTCCTTCATGTTGGAGCCGGATTTGCGCTGAGTGCACTTGGTTGCAGCATTCAGTTGTGCATATTACACAACTTGGCTCACAACGAATTTGCTATCATCTAGCTTCTGACCAGCCGACCCGGCGATTGCGACGTGTTGGTACGCACGATACTACGCCACAGACACGCTGAGGGGTGTTGCAGCCTCGCGATCGCACAAGTGAGTCCGGGGGCGGGAGGCAGCCATACACCATCTCGAGGAGTCGTCAATAATCAAGCGTCGACCCAACAGTTCGCGCTCCTACTGCGCCGACTTTGCAATCGAGCGCAGAGACAAGCAGTTTAGATATCGATGCGGAGCGCTGGCACAGGCAATCGCAGCTGTTGAGCGTGCAGTTTTCAAGAATGGGACCAGATATGGTAGCTGCCGCATGGATGATCGGGCATGGATGCCTGCGTTTCTCAGGCGATCTCCCTGACAAGCACGAGCGGCGTAGCTAGACGCTGGAGGGTTGCGGCTTAGATAGTGGTACTGTACATGTACACATCGAACGAGCCTCACCAAGTAGGCCATCTGACGACGGCTATGTAATGTCATGTTTGTCCAACACAACTCCGTGCAATGCACATCCTCATAAGAAGCAAGTATCACGTGTGCTGTAGCGTTGACGCCAGGCGGCGTCAAGTGATGTTCCACGTCACGCCAAGGCGATTCTGTACTGTACCAACTCCCAGCCACTCGATCTTGCGTGGTTCCGTCTCCACCTCCACCTCCGCCTCGTGGAGTCGGCGTGCGGCTGCAGGGTCCATTGTCCTCAATATGTCAAACTATATGTACGCTGGACCCTACGGACTCTAACAAGCCGCGAGTGCCTACTTCACTGACGAGGTGCTGCGCCGAACCGAGTCAACATGAAGCGCTTCACCGGCTTGTTGAACAGGACGAAGAGTAGTGAGTCTCACTCCATCACATCTTCTCGAACACCTGACGACCAACGCTAGCCCTGGAAACCGGCGTGTTGACAGCTTCATCACAGATCAAGGGAACGTCACCAGCAATCAAGACTTCTCCAACGCACCCGCCGATTCCCCAGAGGCCAACGCCGGCCGCGCGACCCGTCTGTTCTGCGAAAGCGGTGCGGCAAGCAGTGGAGGTGAAGAGGTCCTACACCTGCCCGTACTCGTCGAAGCCGCCGAGTCGTCGCCCGCGGCGGCGGCAGCGGCAGCTCAACAGATCCGAAGGTTCCTAGGCAAGGAATGGAACTCCAAGCCGCAAGTCCAATACAATGCGATCATGTTGATCCGCATCCTATCGGACAACCCGGGGCCTACATTTACACGAAATTTCGACAAGGGCTTCGTGGGCGCGGTGAAGGATATGTTGCGGTCGAATAAAGATGCGAGCACGCAACAGATTGTTCGGGAGACGCTGGATTCGTTAGAGGCCAATAAAGCGTACGACGAGGGTCTACAAGGGCTGTTCCAGATGTGGAGGAAAGAGAAGGGGCAGCGGGGAAGCTTGGTCGATTTCAGAAGCAGGAGACAATCGCCAGTGGGAGCAAACGGTCAGGGTCAAATGCCACCGACGATGCCTGGACCGCAACAGCAGTATCAGAATGTGTACGGCAACGCGCAGTTACCGCCTGGCGAGCAGCTAAGAGCGAGAGGTGGACTACCGCCGCCTCATGAACTTGCGAGCAGGGTGGAGGAGGCGAAGAATACGGCCAAAATATTACTGCAGTTCATTCAGTCGACTCCGCCTGAGGAACTCCTGCAGAATGAGCTTATCAAGGAGTTCAGCGAGCGCTGTCAGAGCGCCCAGCGTAGCATGCAATCGTACATCAACTGCGACAACCCCGCACCGGACCACAATACGCTACAGACGCTGATTGAGACGAATGAGCAATTGAGCTTGGCGGGCAGTCGTCATCAGCGCGCTGTGTTAGCCGCGCGGAGAGCGATCGGTGCGACTACAAGTCCAAATCCACAAAATCAGGGCAATGGGTTGGGGTTCGGGTACGCGCCCCCTGGGGCGAACAATCAATCTTCCTGGCAAAATCAAAGAGATCCAGGACACAACACATATATGCCGACACCACCGCCGAACCAGAACAACGGATTTGGGCACGTTTCCCAGTCACCACGGCCGGACAGCCACGTCAGTTATGAAGCTCCATCGGGTCCTCCACCGAATTTGTTCCGCCCGAGCTCGCAAGTATCGAGCCTGTATCAACCGGAGCAGCGCAATAACCCCTTTGCGGACCCTCTTGAGCATAATGAGGGTCCCGAGCATGCGAACTCCGGCAGCAGAGGATCGCCACATCGAACACCGATGTCGGGTCACCGACCTCTGTCGTCACAAGCTTACAGCATCGACTCCGAGCCGCTTTATACTACTACGCCTACGTCTGCTTTCGCCCAAGACCGGCGCAACACCGTCGAGCTCGAGAATGCATACTCGGGCCACGGCCTGCCCGTGTCCCCACAACCTTCACCCCGCCTGCCCCCGGACACCCAATCGACAGCCCAGGACAACAATCACTTCGTCTCTCCCCAGCAAAGTCCGCGCCGGAGCCAGCAGCGACCTGGGCCCGGCCCGTATCATTCCTCCGGCGTGACGCCGAGCTACGTCAATCGGCAAAATAGTGCTGTTAACGGTCTGACTATGCACGGCGCATAATCACAAGATGACGTAGCCGAGGTCGATGGGTACAGCAATGTATCCCAGCATGACTCGGCTGCGACCATGGGCACTACAGCTCTCCTGAGCGAGCGAACGCTGTCGAGCTCCTATGCAAGTCCCGTGAACGTATGCACGGCGCAGCAGGCTCGGAGAGTGGACGTTGCCGGCACTGGAGGCTTCAGGAGTCTACTGTCCGGGGTTCAAGATCGAAGCGGGGAGATCTTTCCTTTGTGCTAAGTACATCATGCTTCGACGACGTTCGATGGGTTTTAGCGTTTGTTCTTGGAGATACCATCTTTGGCTATGACCTTTGAGGCTTTTTTGGGGTGTAAAGTTTAACGTTTGGTACCTGCATATAGCGATGCGTGAAAGGACCGAGCAGGCGCCAGGAACCTGCTCTTTCTACACACAATACCTCATGGATGCCGCCTTCCTTATCGTACTCTAATGTAGCGTATGTAGCGTATCAATCCTCCTTGCGAGTTCCTCATACTTCCCGATCGGGCAACTTCACGTGAACCGCCCGGGATCTTATTATACCCCAAAGTGACCGGGGTGTCGACCGTTGAGCACACCCATTAGCTCCCGCATAGTCACACGCCAATCGTCGCTCCCAGCTCTCGACCACAATTCTATGTCTGTCTCGCATAACGAACAAGCTAAGGGAAAGTGAGAGGTTGGGGCTGGAGGAATCACGGGATGAAAGACCGTTTGTTACCGTCGATGTGTAACCGACTGATGTAGGTGGTATAAACGAGGATACGAAGGTTTAGAAACAGCAACGTAACGTGCTATGAAATATCCAGGAATGGCGTTTGCGTAGGCGAAAGCACTTCAAACGAGCACCGATATTCGATGTCTCTCGTCACAAAACAGCTTCTCCTCACAGCCGGCCCAAAACCCGACTACTCGTCATCGGTGTCGGTGTCGGTATCAGTCTCGCTCTCGCTATCCTCATCCTCGTCCGTCCCGGACTCAAAGTCACTCTCATCGTCATCCTCCGCCTTCGTGATCGCCTTTCTCGGTTTCCGTGGCTGATCCGGGTCGGCCGTCGGCTTGCCTCGGAGCGCGGCCATCTGGCCTTGGATCGTATCTGCCCGAACGTCAATACCAATATTCCCGTGAGGAATAGCAGCCAATTTAAGCAACGTACCTTCTTCCGGTTCACTAATGTCATCATCATCCACCTCCTGCCCCTTACCCGCCTCGTCCACCATCAAATTAGCCTCCTGCTTGTGGTCGAAGCCGACGTACGAGTCGCAGATGACGTGCATCTGGAACTTGTACTCGCCTGGCTGCGGCGGGGCTTGGAACTGCATTTTCAGCGTCACGACGTTGTACGTCGGCTTCAAGGTCTTGCCGCCCTGGCCGTCGTCGACTTCCTCGAACGGCTGCTTGTCGAGACTGATAAAGGTGAAAGGCGGGACGGCGATCTTGCCCTGTCGGCTGTCGGAGAGGAAGACGTGCCATCTCGGGCTCCGGTCGCGCGCGAAGTAGGGTGCGTAGGCGAGCGGGACGTGGTGCTGTTCCTGTTCTTGCTTTTGCGCCTGCAGGTCGCCTTCGGCGGGGTCGATGTCGAGGAGATCTTTCTCGTTGACGGGGGGGACCTTGGCGCTGCCTGGGGGAATGATGCGTGCCTTGACTACGAATTGCACCAGCGAGGATGGGATGATGTACTTCTCACCCTGCACTTTGAAGAAAGCCTTCTCAACTTTCAGGATCGGAAGCTGACGCGCGACGGTCTCGGCGACCTTGAGGCGGTCGTTGGTCAGACCTGCGGCTTGCGCGATGGCTTGGCGTTGCTCGGCAGGAAGTGCCATGAAGGACTGGATTGACATGTGCTCTTTCTTGCCCGAAGATTGCTCGATTCCATGCACAATGTCAGGCGTGAAGTGCGGGAGCTGCAGAAGCGGCAGGCGGCTGTTACCCGGTAAGAGTGCCTGAACCAGGCTTTGGCTGAGTTGGTAAGACGAGAGAACCGGGGCGGTGAAGCCGTACGCAAGGCAAATAGAGATGAAAGCCTCGTTCATCTGCAACGCCGTGGGTGCGAGTTCGTACTTCTCCGCTTCGAGTGCTTTGTCGTCAAGCTCGAGACGAGACAGGTAAGCCCATAACAGAGCCAAGGTCTTCCGGCGGACGGGATCATCCAGCTCTCCCAATTTCTTCCTGTCTTTAGCTTGTATTCCCGTCTCCACGAAACCCAACTCCAGTATCCTCTTCTCCAGCTTGCCGAGGCCACTGTCGGCTTTGGCGCCGGGCAAGACGTCTTTCCACTCCAACGCACTGCTGACCGCCGAGACAACATCGCCAGCATCCATGCGGTCACGGTACTCTCGGAACATATTGCCCGCGCTCGTCACCAGCACCCTCTCGCGTGTCACCTTCTGCATGCCATACCACCATTTTCCCACGAACCACGGCAGACCGATTCCCAACAGCAAGCCGTAAAACACCAACACATACTTCCCACTGCCTTCCGCGACAAGGAATTGCGGAAGCGCAATCCCAAAGCTCGTACTCTGCTTCCCATCCGGGTTCCCATACTGAATCCAATTATTCCGCACGTCCTCGTCCGTCAACGCCTTGTACGCCTTGACGATCTCCACCCACTCGTCGTTGATCTGCTCGATCGTCTGATTCACCGCCGGGTTCGGCTGCCGCTTGTCCGGGTGCATGGTGACGGACAGCTTTCGGTAGCGCGAGTTGATCTGCCTCTCGGTCGCGGACATGGCAACGTCGAGGATGTCGTACGGGTTCCAGATCTTCGGCTGGCTGCGCGCCGTGGCGTACATCAGGTAGACCATGTACGCCATGACGAGCCAGCCCGTCGCGGCGGTGAGCATGCGCTTGAGGCGCAGCTCCTTGCGCTTCTGCTTCGCGCGCTGCGTCTCGATGATGTCGGCATCCTTGGGCTGGTAGGGGGAGGTGATGTGCGCGGCTTTGCTGGAGCCGGTCTTGCCTGAGGGCGCGCGGAGGAGGCTGTAGGTCAGGGGAAGGGTGACGAGGGAGGTGACGGTCAGGACGAAGAAGGGAAAGAATTGCGCGTCCGCGTCGTAATTGTATTCGGACGACATTTCGTCGTGGGTCGGCGGCTTGAGATCGAGGCGGCGTGCCCGCGCTGTCTAGTAGCACTTTCCAAAACGACAGCTCCCTTTCTGTTCCAGATGGAGACGAGTATTCAGGAAATGTGACGATATGTTCAGGACCCGCGTGTGTTGTAAAAGTTGTTCTCTTCGCGTCCCAATGCTCTCGGAATCTACGACTCGTATGGAGATGCCACCTGGGCTCCTTCGAAACGTGAAGCGCTCGCGCACGGGCCACATCGGCCAACCCGTGGAAATCTACAACAGCAGAACACGAACTACATTAATGTGCCATCACTTTCAAAGACGTCGAAATTGAGAACGTAGTCAATGATGAAAGGCGACTGTATTGTCAAGCGAAGGCTTTTACAGCCGCTCGATCAAAGCTATCTTACCCGCCTCTAACAGCGGGTACAAAGGACCTCCCAAACTCCATGCCAAATCAGATCTCATTTCATCCGCTACATCCTCCCAGCCGACATCTGAGCGCCTGACGCTGTGGGTATATGTTCGTGACCCGTGCCTCCCGCGCTATGTGTAATGAAACAAGGGGGAAAAGAGAGAAAGCCCTCGCGCGACAGTATCACCGAAAAATGTGTACCTTCGAAATGAATGTGTGCCGTGGTCCGATTTCCGCTCAGCGGGCGCCGTGGCTTATGAGTTGGTGAAGTAGTACCCGATCGTGGCGCCGTAGACGCTGCGGTTGTCGATGTCCTTGACCTTGCCGTATTGGTCGTCGACGACCATGTTGACGGCCGCCTTGGTGGTGACGGCGTATGCGTAGACCTCGCTGTTCTGGATGTGGATCATGTTCTCCTGGCAGTTCTCCGCAGACACGCAGGCTTGGTCGTAGTTGTTGAAGAAGCTGTACAGGCCGGTGCTGTAGATGAACACGTTCTTGCAGTTCCACATCCGCAGACCCCAGGCGTCTTTGCACGGCACCGCAGTGGGGTTGCTGGTGTCGCTGCACACGGTGAAGGTCGGGTCGTCATAGTCCGAGTTGAAGGTGTATGGCTTTGGCGCCAGCGGGTTCGGTTGCATGTACGGGGTCTCGGATTGCATGAAGCCTGCGAAGAGCGCCTGCGTTCCCTCAAACTGGTAGTTGTACAGCAGAGAGTGTTCCGATGCCGTACCCCAGAGCCAGACTGGGCCTTGGGCCCGGATCAGCACGCCGCGGCCGTTGTACACGGAGATCTGGCGATTTAGGGGGTCCTCCATCTCGTGATCTGCTGTCCAGAACCAGGTGTTCTCCAGGTAAAGGCCACTGGCCTTCGGCCCAGCGTAGAACATCATGAAGCCCGCATTGCACTTGGTGTTGGCGCTGGTCTGACCAGGGTTCTTGGCGCAGTCGGAGAGGAGCAGTTGCGAGCCGTATGAGCCGCCCATGCGGACATGGGTATCCCACAAGCCGGAAGCGCCTTGCGCAGACTGCAGGTTCCATTCGATCATGATGGCACCCGGGGCCGGGCCTTTGATCATGAAGAGCATGTCGCTGATCTCGACGGCACCGGTCTGAGCTGTGTTGCGGCTCCCGACCTGGAACACGGCCTTGGGGTTGTTGGCGTCGGCGAAGCCGGACGCTACAATCATCGACCAGCACTCGCCGACGATCTTCATGTTGTTGGTTGGGACGTTGATCGTGTTGGACACGATGTAAGCGCCGTAGTCGAAGTAAGCGATTTTGTTGGAGCTGGCAGCCAGGTTGAGGAATTTTTGGATGGCCGCGGTGTCGTCGGTGGTCCCGTCTCCGGCGCAGCCGTTCGCCTTGGCATGCAAGAACTGACTGGGAGCGTAAGATTCGTATTGTGGCTTTGACCGGGAGAAGATTCTGCCGTTGCTGTCTAGCAGTGACTTGGGCATCGTCGGAGAGTTGCTGATGGTCTGCTGCACTGCCTTGCCAGTCACGGAGTTGACGTACGCGTTGCCAGATGCCCACGCCGTGATTCTACCGCTGGCGAGGATGACAGTGTTGTCATGGCTGACGACCGCCGCGCTCACGCCACGGCTCATGTCAACGTTGTTGATGATCAAAGAGCCAGCGGCCTCGGGGATGCTGGAGCCGGGCCTGTAGGCCGAACGGACACCGTACGCGACATTGCTGAACGTGCTGTCTGCGAGGACCACCGAGCCAACAGTCTGGTTGGTCGGGCTGTTTGACATGTCGATTCCAACGCAGGTCGTGCAGCCCGAGGGACCGTTGACTGTGATGCCGGTGAGGGTCCAGCCCCAGTTCCAGTTCATGAAGATCGCGGTCTGGCAGTTGTTGAACGTCATGTTCTTCGACGTGAATTGTTGGCTTCCCAGGAAGGCACCGTAGTTGCCGCCGTTGAAAATCAGGTCGCCCATGAAGCCACCACTGCCGTTGTCCATGAAGATGCCGATTTGCGCGCTGCCGGGGATCATATTGAAAACGATGTTCTGGAGCGAAGTCGCTTGAGCGACCTGCCAATGAATGCCGGCGCCAATGATGCGACCCGTGTTATCCGTCGTGGTGATCTTCGTCAGGTCGATCTTGAAGTTGCGTACCTGGCGGAAGAAGTTGTTCTGGTTGATGTACCAGTTCGATCCGTCGTCATTGTACTTGTCGGCGTCGAGCATAGCCATGCCCGTGAAGTGCGCGCTGGCTTGAATGGTGGGCAGGTTGTTGGCATCGCCGACCAACTGTGTGTAATAGTACATCACGATCTCTTGGCTAACGACGTAAGTGCCGGGAGGGAAGTAGACAATGGCGGGGCTGGTCGTCGATGAGTTGCAGCCATTACCGCAACGACCCCCGTCCGATATCGCCCGGTTGATGGCGGCGGTATCGTCAGTTGAGCCGTCACCGGCCGCTCCGTAATCCCTGACATTACGATAGAGCTTGTAGCTCGGGCTGCTGTTGCCCCACACTGGATCATTTCGGTGCATCGAGGTCTGGCCAAGCCAGAAGCCCGATATGCTCGAGGAAGATGCCTGCGGAACGGGTGCTGCTGCCGGTATAGCGTTGACTGGCAGGACCGGGACCAGGGAAACGATGGCGCTCAGCGCCGTCGAGAGCAGCATGAAGCTGCGTCGCGAGAACATGTTTGCTGGTGTTTGTTTGGTGTCTGCTGGATGTGGAAAAGTCGAGACTGAAGGGAGGGTACTGTCAGTGACCTGCACTGGCGGAATGTGTCGTGAGGATGGCGAGGGCCGAAAAGAGTGCTGGACCCTCGACTGTGTGAAGAGAAGGTCTGGGGTGGCAAGAAAAGAGCGTGTCGAATGTAAGCGGTTGCTGGGTTGGAATTTGATGTTGTGTTGCGAAGCTCACGCGTGAAGGCGGGTGAAAGAATGACGTCCGCGTCTCGCACGTGAACAATAGGTCGTAAACCACTCCAAGGAAAAGCCCGACGCAATGCGCCCCGACGACAATAGCAGCAGTGAATAAGGATGGTGCAAAAGCAATGAATGACAGCGACAAGAATACGAGCGACGGTGATCCTTTATGAAGGTGTGGTGAATGGGGGATGCTCACAGTCCAGGTGAAACTAGAGGTTTCACCGCCAACCAATCCTTCCTCGAAAACCCTCGCGTGGTTCGTACGTTTCAGACACCCGTCTTCCCTCCGTTCGTGCGCTCACCCTTGCCACTGGAATCACAGGAGATGAGAAGAAAAGGAAAGTCGACTGCAACCGTCCATCCCTCGCATACGGTCTGCGGCCGCTGCTTATAACCTCTTTCACGTCGTCTGTGCCACACACCACTCCGAGCAATACGTGGCCTGCTGGAACTTAGCTGGTACGACAACCTTGCGATCACAACCTCTTTGTCTTTTCGCCCCTCCACCGCCCCCGCAGCCTCGTGGGCCTCCGACTCATGAGACATCACAAGAGGGAGGGTGAAGCGCTCGGGCATGATGGACACGACGGCGTCAAGGCCTGGACGGCGTTTGTGTCGTCGCCACAACATCCAACCCACTCCTCTTGGGTGGAGCCTATACATAGCACATGTATATCCGCCAATCCGCGCAAAAGCAGAGAAATAGACCGTTCTCAGCCCCGGATACGCGCTGGACAGGTGCTCTCCCGACCGACCGTGATGAAACTCTCTCCGCCCGTCGAGCGAAACCAAGGGGCACGCGCTGCGACGCTCAATCGGAGCATGTGAGGTCGTGTCTTTGTGGCTGGCCGGCCGGGTCAGGGTTTCTCTACCACTAGCCCTGCATCCGTCCGTCGATCCGGAGTCCGGACAGGGGACGGTCCTGACACCGGGCGCGACGCCACTGCCGGCGCAACCAAATGGTTGGCCATCAACTGTCGGCGAGCGTGGTGAAACGCGCTTTCGTGCGTCGACCTCACCTTGCGACTCGCTCGCTGGTCGTGATGGCTCTGGAATCACGGCCACACGGTGACTAGCTGAAAGCACCGGTAGAGCCAACAGCGCTTTTTCGTCCCTACGGACCCTACCTACCCTTCGTCCCGCCCAGAAGAAACAGAAGACTCCGTGGACCGTGGCGCTAGCACCCTAGCATCCCTGACGAACGCGAGCAGCTGGCAAGCGCACGCGGGCGCCCGCAAGCGCCAAGCTTTGCATGATCAGCGGTACCTGTGTAAAGATGCCCACTCCATATGTGAGTACTATGCGACCTTGACTACATCACAGGCTTCGCAGCAGTGCTATAGCATGCAATACTACAGCAGCCGATGCATACCTGACTGCTGACCCGCTTGTGGATTGTTTGGTGGGCGCGCGGCGTTCGCTCGAGACTTCCTTTTCACGATGGTCAAAATATCGTACACAAAACACGAGGACCATCGCCAGTCAGGCGTTGCTCGGGGCTACCTATACGCTCGTGCTCGCACAGACTCCCGTGAATGGACGTTTGCCTCCTCGACCGCGGAACTCCATCACCTCCACAGTCGCAGCCGGGCGGGCTTGTTTCGAGGTGGGTTCGCATCGTACGAGATGTCCACGAAAAAACAAAGAAGCGCAGATCTTATCATTCGCCTGGGGACGACATATGCGGCGGCACGACAAAGCGGAGCGCATGCTTCTTTGGGTTTATGCATCTGCGCTGTTCGAAAGAGACTTTAGGTATAGTAGATGTGTGCTACACGTCGCCGCCTCCGCCCACCAGAGATTCATGAGGGCAAGGTTGCTAGCATCACGAATGTGATCACTCAGCGGCTTTTGTGGAGCGAAGCGCGGTCGCTTGACCTATGTCATTGAGGTAGGTAGCAGTGGCGGTGCTGTCATGTTCCACCTATACTCCTCCATACCTTCAAAGAACAAACAACCCCCACATCACAGGAAAAGCCTGCAGCACAAGCAATCAAAGTATCTGTCAGAGCTGACCATACAGCGAGATCGACGGCGTCTCGATAGGTCTACGACGCCATGGCTCCCAACGGATGGGCATCAGCTTAGCGCAGCTTCCAGATTCCGCTTGCCCTATGATCACATTGAAGCCTTCGGACGGCGTGTTCACATCGTCGACTCTCACTCGTGAGACTTCACCGCTGACCTCACCCCGCAATCGCGAAGCGCTTCTCAGCCATCATTCGCGCGCTAGCACTTCACGCTGGTGCTCATCCGAACAAAGACATAGATCAGGCGGAGCACAACTCGTGAGAACCACTTGACGCCAACCCGTGCTGGAGCCGAAGGCTGCGCACATGAGAGACCGTCGACGGCGGCCATCCTGAGATGCACATACGCCAGACACCTTGCTCGTTGCATGCTCGTGCATCTGCGTAGCTGGACCTTACACTCAACATGCCGCAGGGCTGGCTTTGTGCGTGCAACGCAAGGTCCCAGCATCGAGATGGCTCTTGTGCCGCCGCCTGTTGGACTGACTAGCGATCCGAAGGTGTCGAGGCCTAGACTCAGCTGGCACCCCCTTAGCGATCGCCAGTGTAAGGATGCTGTGAGATCCGACCCATCAATGGAGCTGCGGGAGATATGTCTACTCCATTAGGGCGCACGACAGTCTGACACTAGAGGATAGATCCATTCGCACCGCAGCATTGTGCCTGTCCAGTTACTCCCATTCGCGCACCACTTGGCTGGCAAGAGGCTTGCTCAGTGTCTGGTCCCGGCGGTTGATGATCTGGATGCACACAGCTACGTGTAATCTTGACGCCCAGGCTGTCACGAGTGATGCGACATAACGATGCAGCGAGCCTGATGAGCGAGGTAAAGTAATGTGAGGGTAGTGCGAAGATCGGATCGAACGGGACTGTAGATACGACAGGGTGCTCATCGTGATCGACCATCGCAAACGTAGTCAACCGGTAAGGTGCATGGTAGGCTACATTATTCTACATGTATCGCCTACATGTGGTGTTATGAGGCTGTCAGTGAAGTCTTACGCGTGACACTCGCGGCAGAGGAGAGACAGCCGCTGCGGTCGATCCCGGCCGAATCGGTGTGCTCGCTTGGGATCCTGGGTAGGACGCCGTACACCTCACACGCCACGCGCTTCGTCAACGAGGAGACAAGTACAACATTGGAAGTCTTCGAAGTAGTAACCAAACCCAGCAGGAACACATTCGTCTCTCATAAGGACACATAACACGTTCGCGTGGCGGTCTATTGCCTGCGAGAGGTTCTCGCGCTATCAGCATATACTGGTAACTCACTTTCCCCGACTTCTGTTATCGTCCACCTTTCTTTGACAGCACGTTTTCCACTCTTTCCAGCAGTCGATCGAGCCGTAACCTATAGAAAATGGCACAAGCCCCGCAAACAACAGTGCAGGACCCTATCAACCTGATGAGAGGCTGGCCAAACCCAGCGCTCCTCCCCATCGAACTAATCCGGCAGGCAGCCAACAAGGCCCTGTCCAACCCAACCGTCGCCACGGACGGCCTCCTGTACGGCCCCGACCCAGGCCACGAACCCCTCCGGCACGCCGTCGCACAATGGCTCACTTCGTTCTACCAGCCGCGGCCATCGAGCGTCACCGCAGATCGGATCTGCATCACGGGCGGCGCGTCGCAGAACCTGGGCTGTATGCTGGCCGTCTACACGGACCCGGCGTACACGAGACGGGTGTGGGTCGTGGCGCCCGCGTACATGCTCGCTTTCCGGGTCTTTGAAGATGCGGGGTTTGGGGGCAAGATGACGGCTGTGCCGGAGGACGAGGAGGGTGTTGATTTGGCGTTCCTGCGGCGGGAAATGGAGAGGAGTGAGGAGGAAGCTCGGAGGAAAGGGGTGGATAGGCCGGTGTATAAGCCGGAGCGGAAGAGGGCGAAGGTGTATAAGCATGTGATCTACTGCGTGCCGACGTTCGCGAACCCGAGTTCGAGGACGTGGAGTCTGGCGCGGAGGTGCGAGGTTGTCCGCCTCGCGCGCGAGTTTGACGCCTTGGTTGTGGCGGACGATGTATATGATTTTCTGCAGTGGGATGCGAGTTACGACGATGCTGGGTGGAGCGAGAGAATGCAATCAGCACACCTACCTAGACTGGTGGACATTGATCGGAGCATCGACGGCGGGCCAGAGCGGACTGACGCAGATGGCTTCGGCAACGCTTGTTCGAACGGGTCGTTTAGCAAGATTGGTGGTCCGGGGCTGAGGGTTGGCTGGGTGGAGGGTACTGAGCGGTTCGCGTACGGTGTCAGTCAAACGTAAGTAGTTGTCCGCTGGATTTCTTTGATTCTCTGCCGCAACCCAAGCCTGGGCGGCGCATGCTAGGTAGTGGTCACGGAACACATATTGGGAAACACCTGTGCCGCGAAGTGGCCGATCAATCGAGTGCAACAAGCTGACCACCGACTAGCGGAACGACAGCCTCAGGTGGCGCTCCGAGCCAGCTGACTTCCACATATGTAACGACACTCCTTACCTCAGGCCAGCTGCAAAACCACATCAAGACCGTCCTACGACCGGCGTACGCCTCGCGGTACCGGACATTGATGCGCGCACTCAACGTCCACCTACTACCACTCGGTTTCAACCTCCCACAGAAGGACCGACAAGTCGTCGGAGGCTACTTCGTCTGGCTTGCTTTACCACCGGACCTGAGCGCCACTTTGTTGGCTACGAGATGTCGAGACGAAGGCGTGATTGTCGCCCCGGGGCCGATCTTCGAAGTCCCCAGTGACAGAGTCGTGGAGTTTGACGGGCATATCCGGTTGTGCTTTGCGTGGGAGGAAGAGGCGAAGCTGGAGGTTGGCGTCCGACGGGTTGCGGATGTGGTGCGGCGGATTATGGATGGTCAGGATGCTGTGAGGGAAGGGTATGTCGTTGTTGAGAAGGAGAGTCGAACACCGGACGTGGATGCGTTCAAGTAGGATGTTCAAGGCTTTCCTGTTCGATGTCGCCTGAAATTGACTCTCCTCTTTGTACATGATGCGTGATGTCAACAGTGACCATGACTGCCGCGGTCCCTATCCACCTGCATGCTGGGACCAACAAGCTGTCACATGACAACAAAACGGTTTGTACATGGTCACGTGACCATGTATCGCCCAGGATATTCGTCTTGGCGTCGGTCACCTCGAACACTTCACGTCGCGAAACCTCCGCCGGCTGCCGGGCGGCGAGGGAAACGAGAAACTCCCGGTCGTATCACCCATCATCACCCGAACGGACCAGCACATCTTCTACATTCTCGAATGCTTCGCCCGAATGCCACCGAGTTCATAAGGACCATACCTCGGCGCGTATGGCCAAGAGCCAATCAATGCGGGTCGCCCACTGCAGCATCGAGTTTTTTTTCCAACACATTACGTAGGTCGACGCAGGCACACGTAGGAGGCACATGTGCCGGACTGGGATGGGTCTCGATGAGCGAAATGAAACGAGGGAAACTCTCCTCGTTCCCAGCACCCGGTTTGGTCTGGTTTGGTCTGGTTCGGTTCGGTTCATGTTCATCAGCTCATCCTCTTTTTCATGTGCCCTACCCTTCCGTTCAACTGCGCATCCTCCCAGTATCTTCCTTGTCCCTCTTCTCGACGTACCCTGTAACCACATCATCTCTGCGCGCATGCCTTGCCCCGCCACCCCCAGAGCGCGTGACGGTTCATAAATAACGGCCACGCGATTGTCGTCGTTGGTGACGAACATCTTCGCGGGCAGACGACCACCATCCATGCCGCCGCCCGACAGCGCACCGCCATTGCGAATGGATTCACCGCGCAGGCATTCGCCTACCGGCACTCGTTCGCGATCGCCTTTTTCAACAGGCCGACTTCGGAAACCGGCGCCAATACCAGGCTATCCGCGGACAGCCTCGCTCTCATCCGTGCCCCCGACCGACGTTCCGCATCCGAGTCTCCAAGACCTTCAGCATGGTGCACCGAGTCCTCTCCTGCCGCCGCCGACTGTCAATGCCCCAGGCTCCTACTCGAGATCCTCGTCGCTGGACAGATCGTCGAGACCCGGCACCCCTGGTGGATATAGCAGACCAACTACGCCAACCTTACAGGTTCTCGGCCAACCTTTCTCAGCTACAGCTGAACCGGCAGCAGGCAACGACAAGAAAAAGAAGCATACCAGCTGGTTTGGCCGCAGTAAAAAGGACAAGGAGGAAGGCAAGGGTCCAGCTGCATGGATAGCGGGTCACCCGCACAAGCTCCCATACGACGCCGAGGGTCTACTTGCTGCACGACCAGCGCCGGAGCTGTGGGAGAACGAGGACGGCAATTGCTTGGTATACCTGTTTCCCCAGGCATCTGGCAGAGGCGCGTCGTTCAAGGTGGACTCGGCCGTATTTGCTTCCTCACCTGTGCTCACCAGATTCGCGTTTGGCGACTTGTACAGCAGCGCTGCAACAGCGGACAGCGACCAGAGACAGATGCCACTCGAGGCACGCACTCAGAACCTCTCTTTCAACGAGCTGAACACACCGCCGGCCACACCACAACGGAACATTGGGACAACGAGTTCAAGTTCTTCGGGTAGGTCTCGAGCCCGGTTCTCGAACCTCTCGGACACCCACGGAGCTCACTTGTATCTTCCCATCAAGCTCAGCTCCGAAAGCCCGACAATCCCTGTCGCGCCTCCCAAATCGAAGACGGACAGTGAACAGAGACTCGATCCTGCAGTAGAAGACCTGCAAACGTTAATTGACATCCGAAATCTCTTCGCCTTCCTCTGCGGCCAGTCGCTTGTCGCGACGGAGAAGAAGTCTTCTTTCTTCCAGATCTTCATGACGATAGCTGGCATATTGAAGACGTACGAGTTCAGCAATTTGGACGGCTCCACCTACGGAGAAGTCGCTAGTTCCAGCTTCGACAACTATGTTGAAGAGCTGGGCTTGGCGGACGTGAGGCACAGTCACGAGAAGACCATCGACAGCCTTGTGCTGGGCGAACGCATGAGGAGCGTCTTGCTGTATAACGAGGCCTTCACACATGCTGCGGGTAAGCACGAGGAGCTGCTGGCGCTGAAGAGTCCGAGGTTCAAGCTCGTCTCTCCGATCACTCAGAACCGTCTGGTCCGCGCGTCTATGGACTTGGACAAGCGGATGGCGTCCATACGACTGCTGCTGACGGACTTTGACTTTCCCAGTCTATTCACGGGTATCATGAACAGTAAAATGTCCGAGGAACGTAAGGAAGGCGTGCGTTTCGTTCAGTGGAAAGACACGTTTCACGGGATGCGCAAATTCGTCATGGCCTTGTATAGCCATCGATACGGCCACTGGCCGCCCAAGGCTAGCAGCAAGAAGAACGACCTGGAGACCAGCGGTCTCAACCGGCAAGTGCTGCGAGACCTCTATCATGATTTAAGCTCGATGTACGATCTCCTGGTCGATCGCAACAATCTGACGACAAGGACCGTCGACGGCGTCAACCCTCATCAAGGGGCGAGAGAGGAGCCGACGGTCCGCGCCTTGCGAGCAGTCCTTTCCGAGTACGATCGCTCATCGCCACCTGTAAAACCACCGGTGCCGTTCGATCTGCCACGCCTACCTTCCCTGAAAACGACACGACCGGACTTCGGCACCGGCGACAAGAAAGCCGAAATCAAAGCGCTCCAGAAGAAACTCAAAGATGACGAGATCGGCCAGATCCTGCGCGCGAGCTGGAACGACGACGCGATCGTGACCCCGTTCGTGGAAGCCTTCCGCGACATGGAACGGCGGGCGGCCCGGGGCTGCACCATCGCCGAGCTCGTCGACCTGCGCATCGGGCCCTGGATCTTCATGTACGTCGTCCTGCAAGCCCTGCCCATGCTGGCCTGCGACGCCCCGGGCATCAAGCACACCAAAGGCGTCGAGTACTTCCTCTGCGAACCCCCGCGCTCCGGCGTGCCCTGGGCGAACGCTCACGCGGCCGGCGCCGCGGGCGGCAAGGGCTCCGGGCGAACGTGGTTTTCCGTCGGTGAGAGCGGGGGCGTGGTCAGTTTGCCAAGCGATGTGGTGGAACACGGCGTCGAGGGCATTTACCGCCGGAGCCACTGCTGGGTCATGGCGGAGCAATGGTCGGCGTCCAATCCCATCATGAACTCGGCCCTGCACGAGCAAGAGGCCATCAACGCCCTGCAGTCCGCGCATCTGGGCGACGGACTCCCGCCTCCTCCGCTCCCGAGCGAGGGTGGTCTCCGGAGACCCGGTTCCCGCCCGAGCAGCCCGATGGGACGGACGTCGACGAACCGCAACTCGACGTTCGGGATCGGGTTGGAGGCGCTGCCGTTGCCGGCGGGCGTGACGCCCGACGGGAGGCCGGCGAGTCCTGGTCCGGGAGGTCGGCCGGGGAGCGTGCATTCGGTGGACGCGAGTAAGACGTTCGATGCCATCTTGGCGGATGTGGGGAATCAGAAGAAGGTGAAGAAGAAGTGATGATGCATGGATTCGGGGTGGGTTTGGATTTACGGCCGTTGGCTGCGTTCTTGGACTTACTTCGACTTCTTCTTCGGGAGGATTCGATGATAGCTGTATATTTGTGTAGATGCCCGAGAATTGAATTGCTGACGTGCGGTCTGCTTGGTCTTTCTGTCGTAAATGGGCACATTGAACGCTTTCGACGTGATAACGTATTGTCGGTACAGTTCGGCAGCAAGCTCTCGTACCGAGTAGATTTTGCACAGAGGCGTCGCCGTTCTTGTAGATACGTAGGGAGTTTTGCCTCATAATCAGAGGTGACACCAGAGTATTTTCCTTTTGGCCAGCCAGACCGACTATCCAATCATCGAGCTCACACGTACTTTTTCTCCGAGCCTTCTTCTCCTCTTTCGCGCAGTCGATCGACAGTAGTACGAAGATGGAACGGATCTCAACGGGTGTGCAAGCGGGAACGGCGAAACGGGCAAGCCTCGACTTCCATCATTTGGCGATTTCGATCAATCACATCGCTACCTGAGGTACATGTATGTATGTAGTTTGAGTATTCATTGGCACGGGGAAGCACGGCGTGACGGGCTACTTTACCTCCACCCCCAATCGTTTTCATGTTTTCCAGCTTTTCTCCTTTTCTCTTGCATGAGGAGGGTTTGCTTCAGTTTGCGCTTGCGCCACGGGTATGACGCGCAGTCGGTCGGCTTGACTTGCCCGTAGAAGTGTGCGTTCGCCTCGTATGTACGTACTCATCACTTGGTTGGTTGGTTGTTTGAGTGGCCAGAGGAGAAAAAGAAAGAAAGGCTCTGGGGCCATCAACACGGGGTTTGAAGGTTGCAGGCTGGCAGTAAATCTTGTCAGTCGTCACGTCACCAGTCGTGCTTCTTTGATGTGATCTGTACTCACGATTCGCGACCGAGCACTTCCGACCACTCACAGGCGTATCTTGCCGTCCTAGCAACGCGGATCTCTGCAGCGTTGATACCCACCATCGACGGCCGGGGCAATAGGGGGGTCAGTCTGCGCAAACTTCACAGTATAGAAGCCTTGATGTTCCACTCGGCCAGACCGACGCCGTTGCAGGTGCTACGGAAGGCGGCTTCGCGCCTAGTATAGACTTTCGCAACAAACATGAAGTCGTTCGCTCAATCACGGTGATCGATATCATACAGCCAGCGAATCAGGATGGCCAGACACGATAGACATCGAATAATAAGCCTCGAAGCCGTCGGTCTCCCTGATGGACGGACCAGGCCCACAACACATTTCGGCAGCCATCCGCGACGTGATGCCTCCGACCCTCCACGGTCCACTCTCCTCCCGCTCGCCACTCCCGCTTTCTTTCATATCGCCGACGACGAATGTCATGTCATGATCAGGGAGGGCCCGCTCTAGCTTGTGCCAGGATCCTTGCACATCTAGCGAACGCTCAGCGATTCGTCAATTGCCAGATGAAAGCGGAATGCTGTCTACAGACGACACCGTGCGACAACCACCAGCAGCGGCAAAAGCAAGAGAGGTTTGCCGTGGTTTTATTAGCCTCGCACCACCGAACAAAGACTCATGCATCCGTGATTGATCTGCCTTCGTCCCCACATCCCACAAGAAACACTCTTTGCGCACCCCGGAAGCACCACGGTCCTCTTCCAGCAAGTCCGCCGTATGGGTGGCCGGTGATGGCCCGTCACTGGCAGTTCTCTTTGATTGCTTTACTGTCGATCAAGATGCCCCAGGGGCACGTGTTCACGACCTTTTGACCGTCTCACACGCTACCCGAGCTCTTCACGACAGACATAAAGCATGCCCGAGATGCTCGCAACCATGTAGGCCTTCTCTCCCCATCCTCGTCCAACATCTCAAAGACTTCAAAGGCCCCGTCCAGCAGATCGCATCGGCACACACTCTCTTTATACTTCCTTCACCTTCGCCATGCATTCCTTCCTTACTTCGGCGGCCTTGGTGGCCTCCGCCACCCTCTCCATGGCCGCCCCAGCAGAGCTGGTCGGCCGCAGCACGTTCCAGGTCAAGCAGGTGGCCACGGGCAAGACGTACCTCAATGGCCCGCTTGCAATGCTGAAGACGTACAACAAGTACGCCAAAGTCGGTGCCCAGGCTCCAACCGAAGTCCTCGCCGCCGCGGCCGCCGCGCAGAGCGGCCAGGTCACGGCCACCCCGGAGCAATACGACGAGAGCTACCTCTGCCCGGTTACCGTCGGAGGCACGACGCTGAACCTCGACTTTGATACCGGCAGTGCCGATCTGTGAGGATTCCTGCGGAGCATCCCTACCAATCAATGACTGACGGTGATGACAGCTGGGTGTTCTCCACCCTCACCCCAAGTGGCGAGTCGACCGGCCACGCCAAGTACAACCCGAGCCAGTCCGGCACCCTCAAGTCGGGCTACAGCTGGGACATCACGTACGGCGACCAGTCCGGCGCTTCGGGCACCGTCTACAGCGACAAGGTCGTCGTCGGCGCCGTCACGGCCACGTCGCAGGCCGTCGAGGCCGCCACGTCCGTCTCGAGCCAGTTCACCCGCGACACCGACAACGACGGTCTACTCGGCCTCGCATTCAGCACCATCAACACCGTGAAACCGAAAGCTCAAACCACGTTCTTCGGTTAGACTCACCCCACAATCCGCCCCGAAATCTTCCCAACTGACATATATGAAGACACCGTCAAAAGCTCCCTCGCCAAACCCCTCTTCACCGCCGACCTGCGCAAGGGCACCCCAGGCAGCTACGACTTCGGCTACATCGACTCCTCCAAGTACTCGGGCGCCATCACCTACGTCCCCGTGACCGCAAGCAACGGCTTCTGGGAATTCACCGCGGGCGGGTACGGCATCGGCAAGAACGCGACCCCGACCGGCAGCCTCGGCGACTGCATCGCCGACACGGGCACCACCCTCCTCTACCTCCCCTCCAACGTCGTCACGGCCTACTACAACCGCGTCGCTAGCGCCAGCTACAATTCCGCCCAGGGCGGCTACGTCTACAGCTGCGCCGCCACCTTGCCGGACTTCTCCCTCGTCATCGGCGGCCGCACGTTCGTCGTGCCCGGCGCCGACGTCGCCTACTCGCCCATCGGCGGCTCGCAGTGCTTCGGCGGCATCCAGGCCAACACGGGCATCGGGTTCAACATCTTGGGCGATATCTTCCTCAAGAGCGCGTTTGTCGTTTTCGACCAGTCGCAGGCGTCGCCGCGGATCGGGTTCGCCAACAAGGCTTAGAGGAGGAGGTGGTTGGTGGTGTGTATCTTTTGGGGGCGCGTTGTGAGGAGAGAATAGGGCGGGGGGTTGTGTCTATTTCGATGTATCATTGAGGGGCATGAAATGTACGATCTTTTGTAATACTCCCGCTCATATCTCATGCTCCTTCATGCCTTTTCTTCCCCGCGACCTCGACAGTAGACATGGTAGTAGAAGCAGGGCTGTATCGTGCTGTGCCCTCGGTTTTGGGGCTGAATCCTGCTCATGCCGATCGATCCCCAGGCCGACATTCGCCACATCTTTGATTTCGGGTCGTTTTAGAGCGTCCTGTGCAGGTGCAATCCTCGCTCAAAAGAAGCCACACGATGCAAGTTCTGACCTGCTCGCCACATGTTGTTTTCGATGGGTCATGTTCAGATCGCTGGGAAGTCAGCGGCATGCATCACGTGACTGTCAGCTGATCAAATCCATTCCATTCTTTTATCAGAGGCCCATCACGTGACAACGCCACCAAATCCTATCTATCCGTAAGGTCTCTCGAGCACGATACTGTATTGCTCGCATGCTTGGTTTGCTGGCATGCTTGGGTTGCTGCCGCAGTAGCAAGGGAAGCAGTGCAGAGAAAGATAGATGGGTTGGGTGCGGGACAAGTGAGCTCATGAGATCCATGTCAAGCAAGAAGTGGACTCATTGGATAACTTGATCTTGGCCATATGCCAGATGGACTTGATCTGCAGGAAAGACTCCATCAAAAACCTTCGAGTACCCGAGTAGGAAGGGTGATAGAGAGGATCGCGACGAAAAGACTGGGGTATACAACCATCTTCCCACCCGAAAACACCAGGGGTTATGCCGAATTCCCCTTCAGTATTCAACCAAAACTCCTCATGCCCAGTTGCAGCACACTTTTCTTCCCGTAATCCTTCCCAACGCTCACGGACTCCCCATCGGACTACTAGGAGTAGCCGGCAACCACACCTTACTCCTCCTCCTCGCCTCCGCGACATCCAGCCGCCTCCACATCCCCACATGCTCCATCCCCTCCTCGTCCCACGACCCCATACTCGCATCCGTCTCGAACCCATACCGCCGCCAGAGCTTCTGCACGCCCGTCTGCGCGTGCACGAGCACGAGCCCGCGCCAGTCGAGCTGGAAACGAGCCGGGGTCTCTTGCCGGAGGGCTTCGAATTTGGTGGGGTCGGAGCGCGGCACGATGTCGTAGGGGTGTGCGCGCGCGAAGGACAGCGCCGTGTCGATCAGGAGGCGGGAGATGCCCGTTTTGCGGAACTCGGGGATCACGGCGAGCCGGCCGAGCTTGATGTAGGCTTCTTTGCCGCCGTCGTGCACGACGGTGCTGTCTTTGCGGAGGTCGCCGTCCAGCGCGTCGGCTTTGTGCGGCGTGCCGGGGG
>Ga0058704_10000053_pt1 | contig 54255 bp, 65 predicted proteins | sample AgamicMgSfe_FD_71363 | JGI IMG/M metagenome (GOLD analysis project Ga0058704, IMG submission 71363) | Agave microbial communities from Guanajuato, Mexico - Mg.Sf.e | ecosystem: Host-associated > Plants > Phyllosphere > Phylloplane/Leaf | place: Guanajuato, Mexico | collected 2012-05-30
GTTAAATTCAGCCATATCCACGTCACAGAGCATTTCCTTCACCACATCATCCCAATTCTCCTCCGGCCCCTCCAATCATCATCTACCGGGCGAGTCTACGGGCGCATCGGTTACTGTAATTAGGTCGCCTATGTTAGTGCCGTCCATCCCGTGTCCTACCTTTGTACAAGATATCTCAACGGAACTGCCACGGTCGGTCCACTGGACGGTGTAGTCCAAGTTGACTCGGGAGACTCGACGCTAAGGAGCGGCCGTAGCGGGAATAGTGGAGGTACTATGTGTACCAAGTTCCAACCCGTGGTACCGGGGCCCCTAGGGATGTCACCCAATCGCGTCCTGGCCGGATGTCGCTACGTAGCCTCGTTACGTATCTACTCCCGGTGCAGGTGCCGAGCGGTAGTGAACCACGGGCGTAGATGTTTTTAACGACATGGGAGCGGCCTTGGCGGCTACTTCCGCGACACGAGATCTCCGTTGTACGATGCTCGATTACTTCTTGTTGTTGTTCTTTCCTGCGTGTATCATAGAAGAGCGTTCCATTCATGACCGACTCGCGCCTGGTGTACCTCGGTCCTCGGCTCGATACCAGGTCGGACTTCGCTCGCCTGAACGGGCTGGGCGGTGCTCTGCTATTCTGCAGCTAGCTGGCGGACCCTCGTCTGTAACGGTCTGTCACATGATGAGATAGATGGTGGGAGATGTGCTTCTGGGGTTGTTGGCGAGCGAGGGAAGCGCCGGCGACACCGCGTCCGTGGAAAAGGTCTGGGGGTGGATCGGAGCTTGTGCGAGTGGAGATTGCTGGATCTTGTCGCTGACGATGACGACGCTGTACAGGAGCGGTGACGGCGTGTCTGTGTACCTAAGTAGCTGCCGATTGGCCTGATACGTGACGGAGATGGAGCTCCGTGCCGTTGCTGCTTACTGTGGCGCCGGCTTCATCTAAACACGTGTAACCTGAATATTGATTCTTCACGCTGCGTTTCATCGCTAAAATAACAAGACTGCCTTGTTGATGATCAGGCGATTCAGGCCGGTCGAGGGTGTGAGCTAGCATCGGCATGCGGCATGCCACATTTCCGCTCTATCCGTCGTCGATGGTTAGTACTGTAGGCGAGTAGACGATCAGATTCTCTTCCACAGCTGCTCGGCCGCTCGTATGCGAGCTGCCGTGCAATCTTACAGAGTATCGTGAGCTCAAAAGGGGATTCGTCGTCCTTGGCAAATGCAAATGCAGGAGAGTGAAAGAGATTGATGAGCTGCATGTACAAACGGTGCTTACGTTGTTATCTGAGGGGAAAAGGCCAAGACGTCCATACGTTTGAAGACCTGCCGTAACCGACCGAGCCCCTTGCACAATTGGCAAACCTGATAGCCACCCCTCACTCAGGGTGTCCGACACTACCCGAGCTTTGCAGCAGAACACATCGTCAGAAGCGGGATGCGAGGTGTCTCGGAGACATGCACCGCAAGTCACGCTCACGTCTGCTTAGCCGAACCGCACTGATCGACAGGGAAGATGTCTGATTGCGAGAAGTTGACAAACGTAGTTATCTCGGATGCGCCTCGGCGGTTGACCCCGGTACTTCTAGCGGAGCTTTCCAATTGGAAGCCGCGTGGCAGGCACACTATCGACGCCGTCATCGCTGTCTTCCGGTGGAGTAAGGGCATCAGCCATGCTCACAGTCATCGGCGCACCCTTGCTGCGACCCGTGGATGTAGGCTGCCCTCTCGAGTGCCCGCGTGATTCCGAGACCTCACCGCCGTCGACCATGGCGAGCGCCTGCAGCTTCGCAAGCCGATTCTGCTCAGCGGAATCCGGCTGTGCGTGTAGCGAAGGCGCATGAGCATCGCTTACGGCTGCGCGGCTACTCGCGGTGATCGACGGTTGCACAGCATCGTCCACGTCCATGAAGTCCCCGTCAGCGGCTTGGTTGATCGTCTCATCAACCTCCTCGTCTCCTGCATCGTCAAGGATTGCTTGCGCAGGGCGCATATTGGGCCGCTTCCCGGACACCCCACGCTTCGATCCCGACTCCGTGTGGTGGGAGAGGTGCCGGGCCGACGAGGTACCAGGGGCCTTCTGTATCTGTTGCCGCTCCCTGATGACGCTGTCCGACAATTCACTAGGGAGACCCTCGGCATCCGCGTGTCGGTTGCGCAAATAGCCAGGGAGAGATCGTCGGTCCTTGTCCCTGACCGCACCAGTCTCTTGTGACACGAAGTGGTCCTCATCCATATCCTCGTCCGATCCGATGTCCACTTCCTCGTAGTCAACGGCGCTCTCTCGAGACTTCTTCTTCTTCTCGACCATTACTCGCTTGCCATTGGGCAACCTCTCCCGTATACGCGATCCATAACTCTCGTCCTTCTCAATGGGTATCAGAGCTTTCTTCGTTTTCCCAGTCACGACGAGGCCATCCTTCTGGCGCTTTTCGTAATACTTCTTCGGATCCGGTTTCTTCTTCGGGGCAATGTCACTCTTGAGCAGGGCATCGCCATCCCCTTCTTGGTCAGATTGCGACGCCCCTTCCTCCACCTCGTGTTCCGCATCGACTTCTTCGCCCACGCGCAGAGCAGCTTTCGCAGCTTGCTGAGCGAGCAGCTGAGCCAGACGCGCCCCAGGAAGCGGCAAACTGACGATACGCTTCTTGCCACGAAGCGCAGCCTGTAACATGATAAATCGTCCGTCGGATTTCGCCTTGTCAAGTGCCTTGCGTTCCTTCTCTCTCTCGAATTGTCTCTGAGCCTCATTCTTGGCCTTTGCCGCCAGCGTCTCGTCGGCGAGATCCGTCGATCTGAAACCAGCGGCGGACATTCGCGGCTTCTTAACCTTCGGCGCCTTCAGCATGCTGATGTCTTCATCCTCGTCGTCGTTGGGGTTGTGGCGGCGTTTGAAAGGCCGTAGACCATCAACCTCTTCCTCTTCTCTATTCATCGCTTCGACACTAGCGGGCCGCGCATATTCCGGGTATGCATAAGTCGAAGTCCCGGGTTGCGGATACATCTGCGCGGTGGCCGCCACATAACCAGCAGCAGGAACAGGAGCGTACCCATCTAGCGGGGCGGCAGCTGATGCACCTGCTACCATGGCAGCAGGTGGAGGCAGAGTAGAATTGGCCTGCTGAAGCCTTCGTAAGAAGTAAGCATCATCGTCTTCGCCTTCAACCCTGGCCACCGCTCCGTCGTCTCCGAGAGCAGGATCAATGGGCGTTTCGTCATCCAGAGCATTCTCGTAGTCGACTTGCGTTTCATCTGCCACGCCCGCTTCCTCGTCATCATCGCCCAGGTTAGAGTCCGCCTCCTTCGCTTTCTGAGCTTCGGCGCGGGCACGCTTGACCCTGCTTGACTCAGTCCTGTCCACCGCAGTGTCATCCTTGAGCCAATTCAGGTTGCTGACGCTGAAGTCCACGAGTGCCTCAACGCTGCGCACGTCGGCCACTTTCTTGGTGTCGTGGCCTAGCAGAGTGCCTTTTGGCTCGTAGGGCTGCATCTTGCCCTCCTTCCTGCATGCACCTGCAAAGCAAATGCCCAAACAATGCGGACAAGACCAGTCCGGGTCTTCCATGATCTCGATAGGCATCTTGTCCCAGCCCCTGAACAGGCTGCCGTAGCACCAAGCGCGGTCGCATGTCGTACAAAATGCCATTTTCCAGTTCTCGTGCCGCTTGCAGCACACATGACAATTCGCGTTGTTCTTCAACCAGGCTTTGCTCCGCTTCTTCGCGATCTTCTTGACGGTCCCGTCGTCGCCCACGATGATCTCTTCATCTTCATCCTCGTCTTCTTTTCGATCCTCCGGCACCTTGTGGATATCCTTCCAAGGCCTGCGCTTCAACTGCTCTTTGCAAACTTCGGCGAGAGTTCTCTTTCCAAGCCGCCTGCGCTCCTCGACCAGCGGAAGAGGTGTCTTGTCGTTCTGCTGCCCTCCTTCGAGCGAAATGATGAGCTTTCGCCAACTCTCGTATTTGCTCGCCAGTTCCTTCCATCGGAACTGCTCCACCCACTTCAGGTTACTTATGCATCCGCAAGAACGGCCCATGGCGTAGCAGTCCGTACACACGTCGTAAGGATCGCCTTCTCCCTCGTCTGCAGAATGACCCAGCACGTCTTTGCAGGACGGACAGGAGAGAAACCGGTTGAAGATGTTGCCACGACAATAAGCGCAAGTCACGTTACCGTCAAACGGCAGATACTCCATGGATTTCGGCGCGTCACGGTCTTCCGGGTTGAACATTTCAGACAGCATGATCTGCTTGTACACGCCGAAAAGGCGTTTGAGGTCCTTGAAGAGCTGTTTGACCTTGCCCGAGTAGAGGAGTTGCTTGGCCGCATCAGCCGGCAAACGAGACGCTTGCTGTTGCGCCAGGACTATCAGGTTGGCGTACTTCTGCAAGGTGTAGTATGCGATGGCCTTGTTCTTGTATTGTTCATCCCGGCAAACGATTCGGCTCCTTGGCAAAGCTTCGTTCAACGCCATGTCCAGCGTCTCCACCGTGGTCCGGTTCCATGCAACCTTGATGGTGCGAGTGCCGCGATTCCAGACCTGGTGCGGTGCAAGCGGGGGGATGAGGATGAAGTCGCCAGGTCGCTGCTCGACGACATAGACGTTAAAGGGTGCTTTCTTCCACGCAACCACTTGCGCGAAGTGGTTTTCAACCTCTATGTCGTGACCGAGGACACTTAACCAGTACTCCGAGACAACGTGGCGGTCTTTGGACTCTGTCATGAACCAGACCGAGGATCCTGGTTTCTCGGTCGAGCCCTCATCTCCCACATGGCTGGATGCCTCGACCATGATGTTCTGTCCGAGCGACGCGCACATTTCGCGATGAGCCGGGGTATATGTGCCTTCGTGCCCGATGTAGCACATGAGGTTCTCGGCACGCATATCAGGAGGTAACGAACTCATCAGGTCTCCAGCTCTCGCAATTCCCTTGCCCATTCGCCTGCCTTGCGCTGTACTGGACGGGTCTGGAACCGCACCTGGCCCGCCGACATCGCCAGTGCTGTCGTTCAGGTAGAACAGAGTGCTCGGGATCTGCTCTCGCAGTTTGTCTTGCCACACGTCGGGGCAATCAATGTCCTTCAGATACACCCTCTGCCTGTTCTTCTCTTTGTACGCGTTCGGCTCTCCCTTCTTGAAGAACTGGTTCGTGAGCTTTCCCATGTTGCGCAAATAGTGACCCATGGTGAGGGGTAAGTTCTCTTTGCTTGTCAGATTACGCGCATTCTCCACCTTGTCGCCCAGGTTGTCGCGGAGCCACTGGGGACTGAACGTCCATGGATCCAAGCGAGCCTCGAAACCATCGATCACCAAAGGTTTGCCGCCGATGACCACATGCAAGAGGACGAGCTTTTCGAACGCCGGCAGCCCTTGCTGGTCTATCATTTCACAGCTAATGCGATCGACATAGCTGAAGTTCGGCGTCGATTCGACGAGCTGGTTGAGGTCGAAGTCCGGTCGCATAGGCTCGAAGGAGGCGCGAGGGCGTTGTGCAGGCATCTTGCTTCGCCTTGCTGACCTTATCGCAACAGAGGGTTCCGGTGTCAGTAGCGAAGTCGCATCACTCACCCGCGGCGCAGCGGCGAGCGCACGGTGACAAAATGAGGTACGACAAAATCGCGAGACTGTGCGGCGCGTCTGATAGCTTGCTCAGTCGATACCAATATACGAGAGCTGATGGAGGCGAAGAAGAGGATGGTGGGCGGACGTTGCGAGGTTGTTGCATGTGGGCGCGGCAAGCGGGAGTTGGTGGACCGTGGGGGAAGCTCTTGATGGATGCCTCAGGCCAAATCTCCAGACTACATGTCCATTCACTTGACTACAGGTACCTCACAGTAGTTCTATGCGAATAACGAGCTGAGCATACAAGCAGTACCCCCCAAAACTTCCAGCCATACCGCGGCTCGAGACGTTGAGTATATAGAGGTTATTACCTGGCGAGAAATGGAGAGCAAAAGCCCATCCATCGCCGCAATCGGCGTCATTGGGAGACATGTCAGCATCTGAAGAAATTCCACAATGTTGTGTCCATCCCATTGACCTGGTCGCAGAACAACCCTCTCCACATCTCGCTGTTCTCGGCTACTGGCGGAGATGGTGAGCAAGTACGGGACCGGCTTGAGTACTCCTTCATGCTCAACTCCTGCCTCGACATCTTCGAAGCCCGCATGCCGTCGAAGACCGTCGGGCATGACTTCGGCCTCTTGCATGCCCTCGACGACCGGACCGCAATGTACGGCTGGCTGACCAACACCGGCGTGAAGCTGGTCATCGTCGTGGACATGGAAGGCCGACCGGCCGTTGGCGCCGAGGCAGGCAAGACGGCGATCTTGGGCCTGAGGAACAGCGACCTGACTCCGGTAGGACGTCAGCTCCCTAAATCGATTGTGGGTTGTGCGAATGCTCACAGGATTATAGGCTTTCCAAGCTTTGCAAACAGCTTACATCCGTCTACTTCGCAACCCTTTCTACAATCCAGACGACCACGATCCTAAGCGCACGAAAGGCTCGAGCCCACTGGAAATCACGAGCCCGCGGTTCATCAAGGAAGTGGACCGTATCGGCAGGAACTGGTACCCCGGTATCGCCGCTGTATAGCTTGCGTGTTCACCACGTGGGTCGCATCACGCAGCTTTTCGACCTCAGATGGGATTCGCTTTCCTGAACACCCCTTGATGCACAAGCCCAGTCGCCAGCTACGGGGCACCTGTCTCGATACCAGAGCCTTTTGTCTACCGGCGCATCGTCGGAGCAGCGCCTACAACTCCATGCGCAATTCGTCCTCTTGGGATAAACCGGCAACCGCCAATCCACACGGCAACACCGACCTCGGTTCCATCCCCGCCGCACGCGTACGGTCCGAACAGCGCAAATAACCACATGCATCACCCGTGCACAAAACGCTCACCCCATGACCGCAACACACAGTGCATCGACGAGGAAATGCGGAATGATCAGCTCCATTACTTTCTTGAGCGACACCATGTCTTCAGCACATTACCAACTATGGCGCCACAACCGGACACAATCCATATCTCCCCAGCCGCAAGCGAACAAAGACCAAGACAAGCGCCCTCGCACTCCAAGATGAGAGCTGGTTCCACCTGCACATGCTCGGGAGTCGGGCCGTTACTCTTCACCCCGATCTCAGAAAGCCTACCTCATGACTCGTCGTCGGGCATTCGACACACCAAGCGTCCCAATCGCACGGAGTGTATCCGAACGATCTCATTCCAGCCAGTCAGCGACGACATGACAACCGCCACGACCGACCGCAATATCCGATCTCAAGGGTCGCGAAGAATGGCTGCAATGCGTTTGGTGAGGCTTCCAATCAGGAGTTTGTACATGTACATGCAGACTTCGAGGCACATCGCTGCAAGCTATGCGATCTCACCTCAAAGCGAACAAATTTCAATATCAGATTTGTGGTAATGGTACACTCAAGACATTAACTTCTGCTAACAGCAACGCGCTCCCCATCCTACCGTACCATTCCTTGACTCCCATCACTATGCCACCACGGAGTGAAGTCCGAAGAATCGCTCTGCGCAAGGACGAGCGCCAAGTATACTCAGTATCGTGAGATATGTAAATCTTGTGAGGGGGCGATGCAGGACCGAAAGAAAAAAATCCCCCCACCGCCGTGAATGTTATTATTCGAGCACGGCCACGCCATTTTCAAACGGCTTTCAAAATCCGCTCACGCCGGTCGGGTGAGGTTCATCTGCGGCCGAAGCTGATTAGCCAAGTCGTCCTGCGTCGTGACGACGTCCTTGGGGATGCGCGAGACGCGGTAGGCCCCCGCGCGGACGGCGTCGCGCTGCACGGCCGAGATGCCGGAGCGGGCGCTGCGGATGCTGCCGGCGTCGCTGCCGGCGGCGGTGTCTCCGACCCAGGCGCGCGACGGCGGGGCGAAGTCCAGCGAAGTGAAGGTGCTCGATTGGCGCAGGAGATGGGGCGACGGGATGACCTGGAGATCGTCGGTCGCGGTCGCGAGCGGGGTAAAGGCGCGCACGGTGGGGCTGTACGGGCGTGAGAGGCCGGTGGGGCTGTCTGGGACGCCGCCGTTCTGGATGTCGCGGAAAGACGCCGGTGGCGCGAAGTCGATCGGAGTGCTGATGACCGAGTCGAAATCCTTCAGTTTGTGTGGTGTGGGAAGGCCTTGCAGTGGCCTGGGCGGCGGTGCGCGCTTTTTGGGTGGTTGGGGCATCGGTGGCGCAAGCCCGGAGCGGCCTCTGGACTCGCCACGTTCAGCGGAAGTTGTTGACTTTCGCCGGCTGTACGGGCCGCCAGCGACAGCAGCACCGCGTGGGGGTGGTGTCATCGCACGGCGGCCGACAGGCGCAGCAAAAGGCTTGTTGGGGGGCGTGGCGAAGCCACTATTCCCAGAGTCCATATATCTGGGGTCATAGTCTTCTTCGTACTGGCCGTATGCCGGGTTCGGTCTGCTGTCGTCAAAATATTCTTTGTAGAAAGATCGAATGCGGTTGGCGCGAATTTCCGGGTCGTCCTCTGGCATGTTTGGCGGTAAAGGTCTGAGCCCCATTACGGATTCCCGCTTTTGGGAACCTGCACCTTGCTGCCCGGAGGGTATAGCAGCATCGTTGGAAGAACGACGAGCGCTCATCATGGAAGAAGGGATACCGTTCTGAAAGAAGTAATCTGGCTCGTTCACGATCGGGAATGCAGGAGCAGCAGGTACATCATTGCCGTAAACGCTGGACTGGGGGGCAATGTTCGCTGCCTCAAAGGTGGAAGACTTGTGAAGGCCGTGAGGCACAGCCGAGGAAGATGCTCTGCCACGTGGAAGCTGCTGAAGAGGCATTTGTGATGGAGGGGCTGGTCGCGGCAGAGACTGCGGTAAGGATTGTTTCCGAGGTGGAACTCCATTCTTGGCGGCGTTCGTAAGAGAGTCTGCTGATGAGTCGGTGCTGCTTTTGGGGGCTGGTGGCGCGCTACGGTTGTTGCTGTGCAGTTGCTGGGATGAAACTTCTCTGGGTGCCGCTGAGTCCTGGGGAGACATGGACTCAGTACGCTTGGGTTCTGAGTAAGACATTCGTTCGGCATTCGCCATCAGACCTGCCTTCTCATGTGAATGCAAGTGGTCAGTCGATGCCGAGTATAGTGATGCGGCGTCGTTGCGAGGTCGACGAGAATCCTGAGAGGTACGTATCATGGCCACTGGGCGGTAAGGGTCGTGTTCGTCGTGCATGGACCTTGACATGCTGTTGATGGAGCCACGGGAGCCTTGCAGAGCGGCGGGCAGCAAATATGGGCTAGCAATGTCCATGTCCATTGACAATCCCCGTTGCTTCCTCCCAGCTGGGTGATCGCCTATCTCTGTGATTGTCATCTCCGGGACTCTACGCTTGCCACGCGCCGAGGGTGCAGCCATGTCGACGCCAAAGTCGAGCGACTTGTGAGGGTCGTTTGCATCCTCTAGCCGCTGCTTCCTCACGTGACGTCGGTGAAGAAAAATTAGAACAATTATTGCGCAGGTCAATGGGATGCTGGGATATGTTGGTTAGCAAGGTCGGTGTTGAAAGTACGTGAAAGACCTTACACAGCACCAAGAGCGATCGCGATGGTCGCAGTATTGGACGAGGAGGTAGGCTTCTGACAGATCGAGGAGTCGTTGCCTGCGGAGCACGTCGATCCGCTGCTCTCCGTTGAAGTCGATCTTTGCATCAAGGTCCTAGTCACCTGCTGGACCGCCTGCATTCCGGTGTTGACGGCATCTCCGAGTGACTGACGTTGCACGCGTCCAAGGCGCAGGTCAATGTGCGGCCGATTGGAGAACCTCATGTTTGCTCTGTCTTGAGTCAAACCGCCGGTCGGTCTGCGAGTAAGACAGTGTCTGTCTGATGGTGCTCCCTAAGGTTTGAGTCGGTCTCTTGAGGGATAATGTCCAACGCGGAGGGGAATCGAGTGTTGCAGAACCCTCAGTGCGTGTAAGACAGGTGCTCGAAGTCGTAGAGTTTGTGTTGGATCGCTTCGGTCGAGGCGTGGTAGGGTGTGCTCTGGGGTCGCGTCTGGCTGGTATGAAAGGAGTGTATATCGACAATGGATGCTGCCGGACTGTGAGGCGATCTGTACAACGAATGAATGTGGTGGTCACAAGGTAATGAGCGTGGTAGGAAGGAAGAAGAAGAAGAAGAAGGAGAAGAGAAGAAGAAATGCCACACCTGACCGACGCGAGCTCGGTGAAGGAGTGATGAGAAGGAGGTGATGCCTGGCAGCTGATTTTAAAGGAGCGTGGAGTGGTGGATTGGAACGGAGGATTGTGCATGGACCCCTACTACGCTTCGCCCCTCTACCCAATCAAACCGGGCAGATCATTCATTTGATGCTGATTTCCCGTCTGTGAGAGATCAGCAGGTCGCTTCGAGGTTCACTTCACGTCGATATGGAGCCTACATGCATCGCGGACCGCTGAAGATTGCGGTGGTTTAGGTACGGGTGTGAAGATATCGACATCTGTTCAATCACCCTGGTTGCTAGTATACAGTAGGAATTGAGGTCTGCTTTACATGTACTTTCAGCCCCTGACAACAAATAACCGACATCCCCCAGGGCTCATCCAGTAGCGTCAGGTACACACCCAATGAGCATCGACTTGATCCTCCAACGCTGTTGATGTATCACGGCATTCCCAGCACGAACGAGCAACCCCATGTACTGTTACAAGTTGATCCGAGTGAACGTGATAGAAGGATCTTCCTCCGTCTGTTAATTATCATACACTGGCGAACAGCCACTACGCATGCACAGGATCGTCATTGATTACGAGGTGACAGACGATAGCGCCTCTTCCACCTTCCTCTTCCGGCAAGCCGGTAGAGAAGAGACAACCTCACCTCTTCCCTTCTCACGTTTCAACGTACACTCACAAACGACAATCGCAATGGTCCAGCACTTCACGCTTCCCAGCGGACGCAACGTCAACTACCTCGTCTCGGGCGCGAAAGACGGCTTTCTATTTGTCTTCATGCAAGGCACTCCCAGCGCCTGTCCGCCGCTGTCCGGCGGTATGCGAGAGAAAAGGCGTGAAACTTGATTACACCCTCGGGATTTGCAGGAGAACGAGGTCAAGAACCAAGACATGGTCGACAGCTTCCAAGCAGCCCTGAAGAACAGCGCCGACGGCTGGGTCGACGACGATCTGGCGTTTCTCCAGCCCTGAGGCTCCTCACTTGGTGATATGAAGGTGCCAGTCTTACTTTATCAAGGGAGCGACGAGACAAACTGCCGTATGCGCACGTCAAATGAATGGCCAAACACCTGCCGCAGGACAGACTGCGGAAACACCTCTTGGAAGGCCATGGACACATCTCGATCTTCGTTGGGCGCGGGGAGAGCATGTTGGACGAGCTTCTTAGACTAGCGAAAGCCTGACGGCAGAGCTGCATATAATGTCTCCGTGCTCGGCTTGGAGTAAGACTGCAGCCTGCAACGCCGGCATCCACGGAAGGCGTGGCGGGACGCTGCAGAACTGCGTTTGACAAGAAGAGACACTTGCCTTGGAGCTACCAGGCAAAAGTATCGCCATCAAAAAGAAGAGGCTCCCACTGCGGTTCGAACGCAGGATCTCGCCCAATTATGGCACTTATCCCTAAGGGCGAATGTTGCCACTACCTGTAGAATGTCAGAACTGGCTCGCTTGCAGAAGTGTGTCCCTTGCTACCTACACCACAGGAGCCTTGCGTAACTGCAACGTTAGACTTTCAACCCATGTATCCTTGCATATCGAGGCGCACGTGACAGTCAGGCTGTTAAGGTGTCGGAACAAGTCTTGATTTCAGTCGCCTGTGCGTGAGACTGGTGGCATGAAAGCATGACGTGCCTGCGTCGAGCGGATTGAGCGCAAGCTTTAGCAGCCTTGGATAACCACAGCAGTCATCATGCTCGCAAGGTCGCACCGTCACGTGGCTCAGCTTGTCGCTGTTCGTACCATCCCAAGTAGTACGCAAGATACTCTCCGAGCAAGCCGAGCGAGATGGCGCCTCCAGTAAACCAGGCGCCTTTCCTGAACCACGCCCAGCAATCCACCACACTCTTCAGGTCCACGACCTTGATCATGTACCCCAGTGTCACCGCCGCACCACCGCACGTACCCACGTAGAACACTGGTCCTGCACCTACCGCGCCACCGGCACCTGCCAACAAAGTAACCTGCAGTGCCGATACTGCGGTCAGGAAGGCTTTGGCATTGGCTTCCTGTGCCAACGCAATAGATTTGATACCTGCCTTCGCGTCGTCTCGGATGTCTTGGTAGGCGTAGATCATGTCATAGACAATTGTCCATGCCACACAGCTCGCGTACAAAGATGTGGCGGAAAGGAGTGCTGATGTATTTGACAGCAAGTCGATTCCGAGAGCAGGAAAACCTAGGAAAGCACCCCAGGAGAAGGTCAACCCTAGCACAAACTGTGGGTAGTTAGTCACTCTCTTAGCGAGAGGATATGTGGCGACAAGTAGCAAGCTCGGTGTGGCGTAAAAGAAGCATTGGTATGGAAACTGAAGGAGAACGGCTAGGCCTGCGAGTAGCTGAAAGCCAAGAAACGGGATTGCTTGGGACACGCTGATTGCACCTCTGGCAATGGGTCGCAGACGCGTTCGCCTGACGTGAGGGTCGAGATTTCGGTCCCAGAGATCATTGACCGTACACCCTGCTCCGCGCATAATGACCGCACCAGCCAGGAACAGCGCGCTAGCCGACAGGACAGTGACTGATTGTGCGATTGGCGTGGCAAGCGGTGCTGCAAGTAGTGTGCTGAAGAGACATGGTAGGAAAAGGTAGTATGTGCCGGCCGGCTTGTCGAGGCGTATGAGTTCCAGGTACGGTACCCATGAACGAGGCAAGTATGCAAGCAAACCCGAGGTAGGAGGTTTGTAGGGCTGCAGTGGAGGCTCGTACTGGTCGACCACCGCTTGAGGCGGACCTGAGGGCGGTCTCGCCGGGGTAGACGTAGCCTTCCATCTCGCCTGTGCTTGTCGTCGACTCTTAGGAGGGACGAAGCTCGCCTGGAGTTCTTGTGCGCTTGTAGGTTGGGTTGTCCAGGGAGAGGCGATCCATCTCTTCCTCGACGTTGCTTGCAGCTGTAAAGACGTCCTCGCAAACGACGACGCTCGTTGTAGAGCGATGCCGCATCGTAGTGGTTGGTGTACGCTGGCCATATCGGGCTTAAGAGGAGAGGACTGTTACACACCCTAACATCTGCGACTGGGCCACAAACAGTAAGCAGATATACTCACCAACAACCACGGTGAAGGCAAAGGTGTTAGATCGTCTTGTTGATATATGTAGAGTTAATTCGGGCTCTCGATAAAGAAAGTTCACGTGCTGCACACGAAGAGAAGTTCGTGCTGACTCGACGCGCTTGCTCGGTCTAGGCAAGCGCGTCATTGCCAGGGTCCGGAGCTGGGGTACATGTAAACAATCAACATGGGGAAACCAGCTCCGCCTTTGCGCCTGGAAGCGAGGGTTCTCCTACAACAACACCAACCATCCGCCTCAACATGCTTCACGGAATGCTTGCGTGAATCAGCTAGAAATCTCCCGATCGACGTCACATAGCGCTTTCCTACATCACCACGTTCGAGCGTCAATACCGCCATCATGCCGCGCATGACCCGTGCCAAAGCCCACGAAGTCGCCGAGCAGCTGCATATCGACGGAGATGCGGTCCTTGAGCTGCCGAGCGAAAGTAATAACGTGGACTACAGAGCCAGCAGGACGCCCGAGCCGGCCGACCGCATGCCGCTTGGCGAGCTGCTGCCGAACAGCGGCGGCAACAGCGCGGAGGAAGACCAATCTACTGCACTCAGGAAGTCTACACGCGGACAGAAGGGCCGCAAGAAGGGAAGGAGGACTGATAAGAGCATGAAGGTGAAGGACGATGATGTCGCTGCTGCAGCCCAGTCGGAGATTGTAGGTGAGCTGTCGGAGATTGCATCGGATGGAAAGGAGGTTGCTTCATCGCCTGCGAACGCGGAAGCTGCTGAAGATGTGATGATCCCGGGCAATGGTGGTATGTATACACAAGGTACGAGTGGGACGTCGTAAGAAAGCCAATGAGACTAACGCCGGGGTTCAGATGCAACGACGCAGCTGCCTTTAGGGGATGGCGGAGATGAGGAAGCTGGCCCTTCTGCTGCCGTTCGCTTGACGAGGAGTCAATTGACCAGCCAAGCGGAAAATGCGGATTCTTTGAGACCGGAGGTGCTGGTTGAGGAAATTGTTGAGCGATTTAGCGAGCCAACTGAGACTGTCTCAGCGACACCTCGTCAACAAGCAGAGACAGGCGACGACCAGGAGGTGCCAGCCCCACAGCTCGACGCCGACGCGCCAACGTCACCGCTCGCATCCGCCCTACCTAACGTCATTCAACAACTACGTGGCGACACTCCAGGTAAGCGATCCACCAGCAACAAGGAGAACGTCGAACCAGGGAATAGCACTCCACGTCGTGACAATCCGTTGACTACACCGCGACCGATGGCAACATACGACGCTTCTGCAGACGCAGTAGTCCAAGGCGTCGCCCCATCCGCCAGCACGTCAGAAGAAGCATCATCTTCCACCATGATCCAGCCAGAGCAGTTATCCCCCAAGACCGAAGACGCCATCACCGCCATGGACGCTCTAGACGAAGCCGTTGAGGTAGTGACGGCTCAAGTCCCAGAAGTGCACGCCTCGCCCTCGAAAACAATACCAAAGGCAGAGAGACCAGGCAAACCGCAGAAAGCCCCTCCAGTTGTTCGCACAACGAAAGCAAGTCAAGCGCGTATCTCTCTCGCACATGGCGGCGACAAATCGACACACCAGGCGGCTGCGCGCCCTTCGACCACTTTCGCTCGATCCAGCAGTCTTGCCTCCCCAGCAGCGACGGCTGGTAAGCGCGTGAAGCCATCGGATGGTCAAGGAGACAACAAGGCCAAAAGAGACACCATCATCCCGCACAGCAAACCGCGCCCTGTCTCACTCTCGTTCCCAATCCCACCGCCTCCACCAAAGTCCCGGAAGGCTCCCACAACGTCATCCTTCCAGCTGCCTGGTGAAGCCGTCGCAGCGAAGCTGAAAGCCGCGCGCGAGGAGCGCTCGAAGAAGGAAGCTGCTGTAGCACATAAGGACGAGGGTGAGAAGAAGCCAGCTTTCAAGGCGAGACCGGTGCCTGCAAGTCTGAAAGCGGCTCCACCGACCGTGAGGCAAACGAGCACGAGCAGAGCCAGAGAGTCCCTCATGGGCGGTACGAAAGCTCCGGCGCCTGCCGAGGCGGGAGCTACTAAACACAAAGCCACTCCGCCCACTTCGATGTCGACGACTGCGAGCAGACCACGTCCCTCTGTGACCAGAGCATCCCTCACAGCTTCCAAACGACCAGCGCCGCCGACCGCACCGACTCCAGCAAGATCGCAGCTCACCGTTGCCAAACGCGCGTCCATCAAACCTACCACCGCAGCCAGCACCACAGGAGCCACCCAACCCACCAAACCGCGCTCCTCTCTCCTCACCGCAACCGCACCGCCTTCCTCCACTGGCGCCCCGCCCCAGCGTATCCCATCCAAAAGCACAGCCGGCACAGCCAAAGGCCGCGAAGTCTTCAACCGCGCCGCGCTGGCCAAAGCCACGGCGGAGAAGGAGCGGAAAGAGAAGGAGGAAGCGGCGCGGAAGGCGCGTGCGGCTGCGGCGGAGAGGAGTCGAGTTGCGAGCCGGGAGTGGGCGGAGCAGCGGAAGAAGGGGAAGGCCAAAGGGGTGGAAGGGAAGAAGGTTGAGGGCGTGGCGGTCGCTGTCGCGGAGAAGGCTGAGCGCGATGAGGCGCAGAAGGTGGAGGTGGGAAATGGGGATGGTGAGGGTGGAGGTGAAGAGGGTGGCAACGCTGCTATGCGAAGAGAGGAGGCGGTCGTGGCGAGCGGAGCTTAAGTCTGGCGGCAGGGGCACAAGCGCACCGCAGATTGTGGTAGCGCATGCTAATCGGTGTCGTCACATGCATGAAGGCTACTCGCCAGAGGGTGTTGGACATGCATTGATTCGAGCTGGGAAGCGTTGGCGCTGGTACAGGCGTTATGGGAGTTTGTTGTGCGGAGCAATCAGGGTAATATTATTCAACCCGGGCGAGTTCGATCGAGGGACGCGTCGAATTATTCGAGGCGTACGTCTCATCGACCATTGCTCCAGCGACATGTATCACGGTCACAGGGAAACTACTCTGCACGTTGAAAGGAAATAAATTTTTCCATATCACGTGACGCCTTCCACGAGCATACATAACCTCCTACGTTTCCAGCCAATCCAAGAATTCCGGCGTGAAATAACTCACCACGATACTCGCTCCCGCCCTGAGAATGCCCTCGGTCGCCTCGAACGCCATGGTCTTCAGATCGAAGACGCCGGCCTTGGCGGCGGCATGGATCATCGCGTACTCACCGCTGACATGGTACGCGGCGACGGGCATATCCTTACCGATCTCCTTCGCATCGGAGATAATGTCGAGGTACTGCGTCGCGGGCTTCACCATGATGATGTCGGCGCCCTCGCCGATATCGCGCTGGATCGCCCTGCGCGCGAGACCTCGGCCCCCGGGGGGTAATTGGTAGCAACGGCGGTCGCCGAAACTGGGGCATGAGCCGGCGGCATCGCGGAAGGGACCGTACAGGCACCCGCTGAACTTGGCGCTGTAGGACATGAGAACGACGCGGTGGGCGATGCCGGACTCGATGAGCTTGAGCTTGATGGCGCGGATGCGGCCGTCGTTCATGTCGGATGGCGCAACGCAGTGGGCGCCCGCTTCTGCGTACGCGAGCGCGACGTCGGAGATGCGGTCGACGGAGAGGCTGTTGTTGAGGCTGCCGTCTTCGTGCAGGATGCCGCAGTGCCCGTGGGAGGTGTATTCGCAGAGACAGACGTCGGCGATGAGGAAGAGGCGTGGGTATGCGCGCCGGAGGAGTCGGAGGGCGGCGATGACGGGACCTTGTGGGTCGTCGGCGGCGGTGCCCAGGGAGTCTTTGGCGGTTGGAGCGAGGGGCACGCCGAACAGGATCACGGATTTCAGGCCCTTGGCGATGAGGGGTTGGAGAAAGGGGACGACTTTGTTCAGGCCCATGCGTTTCTGGTTGGGTAGGGAGGGGATGGAGGTCATTTCATCCGGGTTGTCGGTGATGAAGAGGGGGTAGATGAGCATGCTCTTGGTGAGTTGGCGTTCGGCTTGCCATGCTCGCGCGAGCGGGTGGGAATAGCCGCCATGTAGTTGAGAGGAGATGTCGCCGGCGATGGAGACGGAAGTGGCGGCGGTGGAGGCGTATGAGCGAGCGCGGGAGATCTGTGAGCGTGTGTCGTTTGGTGCGGTGGAGGCCGTATGAGTGGGCGAAGGCCGCTGTGGGGGTTGTTGCTGTGCATCGCGGTATGTGAGGTCGTTTACGAGGGTGGAGAAGGACATGACGACGGCGGCGCGGTGTTGTTGGATGCTTGCCCGCAACTAAACCCTGTGGTATCCTGCCTCGAGGTCTTCCTACGTCTTACGATCCTTTCCCTTGACCCTCCGAGAGTCCTCAGCTGAGGTCGAGCACAATGGTAGACGACCGCGTGGATGATGACAGTGGAGACGACTGTGAGTTTCGTCGAGGATGGCGCAGTGGACAATTGTGTCGTGGAGCGAAATGTCGTACTCGGGATAGATCGGTCAGAGATGTATCAAGTTGTCGAAAACTTCCGCCACCGATGGGATTGTACATTGTCGTCTGGACTCCTCAGAGCGCCAATCGGTGGTGACGCGATTACGGAGCATGCGGGATCGGCCGTTGAAGCCGTACCGAGGCCGAGTGAGCTCCACCCAACCCGGATTGGAAGTACCTTCAGTTGACTATGGCGACAATTGCATTATCGATCATAAATACAGCACTCTTTGGAGTAATGTACAAGGACATATGTTGTTTCTTCGTCTATCGTACTCCGATCACGGGTACAGTCCATCCTCTCCTCAACGCGAGACGTCGAAACACTAGTATACATCACCATATCCAGTCCAATATCGATACCTCCGACCCTCTTCGCTCTCATTGCCCTCATTGCCACAATGATACAATTGAAAATGCTTTCTCCGACCACGTATCACAAAGGAAAATGTCAAGCCGTACCCAAGTCCCTGTCTTCGAAACGCCAAGCCCTCAGTGAACGACTAGAAGTAGGTCCGAGATAGATAGGTCGCCGACATCACAGCAAGAACCCGCTCGGAGAAGTTTGGTCGCACTCCATTGATGTCAGTATCGGTAGGTCCACATAGCGTTGATAAGCGCGACGGCGTGTCCAGTACCTAGACGCACGATGTCGGAGAGGTACGCTCCTAGAGGAATTGGTATGCGAAGGCGACGATCGAGGGTGTACTTGCTTTAGTCGTCCAACGAGACACTGCTCAAAGTCGAAAGCGCTGAGTGGGAAGCAGTGGTGTGGTGTCCTCGTATAATTATCGTCCATGATCGTTGGTCGAAGCGGTCGAAGCGGTCGGAAGGTTTCGCTGGGGAGTCTTCTAGACCTTGAGCGGAGTTGGATACGGTGCGGTCATCGAGTCTATCCGCAAAAGCCGATGCGAGATTTATCGGCATTGCCGAGAGTGGATGGAGGAACGATTTTTCGACGTTGTGGACTATGTCCTTCGAAGTCGTTGACATATCGCGCTGCCGCGAGACCCGATAACGGAAGAGTTTGGCCGGCCGCTCATGATCTTGTTGTTTTGGTAGAAGACCCCAGTTCTGTCGGAGTGGAGCGAATGTGGATGTGTATGGAGGAGAGGCGACGCAGAGCACTCGACGGGGGTGCAGCTGCTTGGGACGGCCATTGGATGGGAGCAGTGGCCGAAGGCGTAGCCACTTGTGACTGGCAGGCGAAGCAGGGAGCGAGAGGGAAGGATAGCCGTGGGCAGAGGTGGTCCATTGAGCCGTAAGTTTCGATAATGCGGATGAGCTCTCTCCTTTCGTGACGAAAGCGAATGTTGGGAACAAGTAAGCGAGTAAAGAGTGGATGGGCTTCTTACTGTATAGCAAAGGGTTGAAGGAGGAACACTGGGAGGTCGACAGCCTCATATATAATACAACGAATGTGTGTTGCAACAAGCTGACATCCAACGTCTTCCCAATTCAGGTCTGATCACAAGGAGTAGGCATCTCAGGTGTACCCATGTAGATACACATATCGAGGCATGACGTTGGTGAGCATGACTGCCAGTTCATCACACGTGCAGATGGCTCGGAGGCGATTGAAAGCGACAGTGGCGTTCCGAAACATGATCCAGGTACCCGGGTTTAGAAACCTAGAGGTAGGTGCTGTTGCAAGGAGGACTCAGCAAGATATGGCCGGAGATGGCGGAGCATTCGGGGCGACGCATAAGCCTGGTAAGGGCAGACGCAGGGCAGACGCAAACGCCCTGAAGGCGTTTCGATATGTTCGGACACGCATTGGGCACGAAGCAGCTGCCGAGGAGATCGTCCTGAGGCGTACATTCAGTTGCGCGTTCGGCGAAAGAATACCCCTGAATTGAGCTTGGGGCGAGGCACATGTCGGCGAAGCCAAGGCTATGGGTTCTGTCGCGGGCCTGGCACACATGCTGTTCTGTCGTACGAGCGATCCAGTACCTGTTCTCGGTGTCCGGGACACGATGATCGTTGCTAACGGTCATCAAGCCGCCTGTAGGAATTTGTCATAGGGAGGTCAAGGTAAAAGACCCCAAGGGTCATCCAGGACATTGAATATTGATCCTGTAAATAGCCCATACCTGAGCATACCTTATCTCCAAAGAGGTCGACATGTCGATCACGAGACCTCTTTGGTCCTGCTTCGGCACAGCAACGCACGCATCGGGCGACCTACGCATGGTCGGCATAGTTCAGAGGGCCGAGCACTGCAAGCTTCCCGAGACATGTTCCGACGAGTATTGGGCGGACCGGCCGAGCAAGGCGATGTGGAAATGAGGTGAGGTCGAAAAAAAGCACGGGATAGCGCACGTTCCAACAAGACAATGAGCATATTTTTACTTGGGCGCCCGCAGCCAGCAACGCAGCACAGTGCACTCATGAACCGGACTCCTTCGGAAAAGAGCACGGTTGCATGACCTCGTCGTAACGGTGGAGTGTCTGAGTCTGTACGCACTCGACACAGACGTACTTGTGCGCTTGAAGTGAAAGCAATACTCTCGACTCTTGGCGTCCAACATGCCTCGGTCGGTCGGTACATGTAACATAGCTCCGACCCCGCAAGTAGCGCCTTCGAGAAGGCGATATGATCATGTCAGAGCATGTTGTCCTCATACCTCGTCCACTCAAGTATAACGTGCCGCCAAAACAGAGCATCGACAGGAGAGTCTGACCAACCCACAAGACGTATCATCAGATACGTCGGAGTACGACAATCATGGCCCCTAAGCGGAAAGCACCATGCTACGTCCTCGGCGTGGGCATGACCAAGTTCATCAAACCCCGTGGTAAAGTCGATTACACCGAGCTGGGCTTCGAGGCGGGCGTCAAGGCCATGCTGGATGCTCAAGTCAATTACGATGACATCGAGACCGGAATCGCTTGCTACTGCTACGGCGACTCGACATGTGGCCAACGGTTAGTTTTAACAATGCCAGTCTCCGTTTCGTCAATGTTAATGGATTGCTAGAGTGTTCTATCAGTTCGGAATGACCCAGATACCCATATACAATGTTAACAACAACTGCTCAACGGGGTCGACTGGCCTTCACCTTGGTCGCACGATGATTGCCGGCGGCATGGCGGACGCAGTGCTAGTCGTGGGCTTCGAGAAGATGTTTCCTGGCTCGCTGCAATCGTTCTTCAACGACCGCGCCAATCCGACCGGCACGACGGCGGAGATGATGAAAGCCACCCGAGGCATCACCAATGCCCCTGGCGCCGCGCAGATGTTCGGCAATGCCGGCCGGGAGTACATGGAGAAGTACGGCGCGAAGGCGGAGGATTTCGCCGAGATTGCCCGGATCAACCACGAGTGCAGTCAAAGGAACCCTTACTCGCAGTTCCAGGACGAATATACCCTCGAGCAAGTCCTCAAATCGCCCATGATCCACGAACCGCTCACGAAGCTGCAATGTTGTCCGACTAGCGACGGCGGCGCCGCAGCCGTTCTAGTATCGCAAGACTTCCTCGACGCTCGACCCCACTTGAAGGACCAAGCGGTTCTGATCGCCGGCCAGCAACTCTGCACAGACTCCGCCTCCCTCTTTTCCCGATCCTCCATCGACCTCATGGGCTACGGGATGACCCAAACCGCCGCCAAGGCCGCTCTCGCGGAAGCCAACGTCAAGGTCGACGAGATCAAAGTCTGCGAGCTGCACGACTGCTTTAGCGCGAACGAGATGATCGTCATCGACGCCCTCGGGCTGAGCGAGCCCGGGAAAGCGCACGAGATGGTCCGGCGAGGCGACATCACGTACGGCGGCAAGCGCGGACTCGTCATCAACCCGTCCGGCGGCCTGATCAGCAAAGGCCACCCGCTCGGCGCCAGCGGCATCGCGCAGTGCGCGGAGCTGGTGTGGCATTTGCGGGGCTGGGCGAACAATCGTCTGGTCGAGGGCGCGGACGCTGCGCTGCAGCACAACCTTGGCTTGGGTGGCGCGGTGGTGGTGACCGTCTATAAGCGCGCAGACGGCGGGAAGTGCGCGCCGGTCAGCTCGGAGGAGGTGGGGAGAAGGAACGGCTTGGGTTATAACCCTGCTGTGGAAGCGAAGGGCTTCACGCAGTCGCAGGTGGATCGGGTGCGGAGTAAGAGGGCGAGGAGCGAGTGGGCGCTGCAAGACACGCATCAGAAGGTCGAGGCAAGGTTTGGCGTCAGTAGCAGATTGGCTTAGTAGCGGTTTGTGATCGTACAGTGTGCTTTCTTGTGGATGTCTTCATCTCAATAGTTCCCGCGCCTGCTTCCCCGACGGTCGCCATAGTGTGGACTTGCTTCTGCTTCGGTACGGCAAAATCCTCACGTGTGTGGCCTTGCTATCGGCATCCGAACCGGCGTGAAGGTATCGTCGTTCGAAAAGCCATCCGGCGGTCTAATAATCCGAGACCGAATGCGAGTAGTCGTAAAGACCACACCATCCCCTTATCCAGCCTCACGAAACCCCAAGATCCACTCAACCCAACACCCAACACCCACGCCTTCCCCTTCCCCACACCCTCTCTAAACACTCTGCACCACCCCATCCGCCTCCCCCGAATTGACCTTCTTCCCCGTCTTCTTAATCTTCTCCAACACCGTCGCGTACTCCACATTCTCTTCCGTCACGACGTTGGCCGTCTGCGAGTCCAGGGAGACATCGAAGGACTTGACACCTGTTCGTCCGTCAGCACGCGAGCGCGATAGAGCGGACGTTGAGGGGCTGGGGAGGGAGAGGCATGGATACCGTCCAGCTTCTTCAGCACGCGCTCGACCGCGCCGGAGCAGCCGCCGCAGGTCATGGTGACGTTGAACTTGTAGGTGTGTTCGGCCATGGTGTTTCTTTGCGGTTTTGTCTGTATCTATATAGTAGATCTCTGATCGTGCGGCCGAGTATTACAGACGGGCAGGCGGTATTGTCGTGGGGTGTGGTTGGAAAGTCGACGGGTTTCCGGATTGGTAATCGTGTTTGCGCGAGTAGAGGAGGATCGCGTCAATACCTAGTGAGAGCGACGGGAGCCTCTCGAATCTATACGCTTTCTGCTCCTACTATAATAAGTTGTGTAGATATACGTACGCATGAACTTGTCGTGTCATGGTGTGAAACGTTATGTTGTGTGAGCCCTGAGCAAGTTTGCTATTTTCGACGTTTCTCTCTTATGAGGAAGGTTCGGGGTAGTGATGAGGAAGTTAGAGTCCCGAGTCGCACACGAGTATGAGCTTCTTGACAGACAGCCTCGATCCACGACTATGAGCAGGTTTTTCTTGAGGACCGTTCCTGATACTTTTACATCACTCAAGCCAACCCTCCAGCGCCACGCTAAAACCCAGATTTGACCACCCATCGCCCGCCTGCCTTGCACCGAACCTCATTTGAGGGAGATCTCATGATATCAGAGCAAACTGTGTGCTTAAAACAGATCCTCAGCCCGCTCCCTCTGCACACGGCCACGACCCTTGATCCTGCCGTCGAAAAGGTCCTTCGCACCGCCACCACTCCCAGCCTTCAGCGGGAAGAGCTCCTTGACCAGTGGATTTTCCGCCTTCTCCCTACTAGCACCGCGGATGCTAAACTCCGGCACAGCGCTATTACCAGCACCCTTGAAGCTGAAGCCCACACCATCGTCCGCCGGGCTGTCATGCAGTCGTCCGTATGCGGAATCGACCTTGGACCCGCCATTGATGCGAGAGAATAGGTCCTTCCCCCCTCCTCCCCCGGTCCGCTGCCTCCGCTCGCTGCTTTCTGGCCGTCGACCTGAGTTGCTGTAAGTGAATAACTCGTTGACTCCATCGAATGGCTGATACAAACCCAAAGCGCTGGTGACCTCCTCTGCACCGATATCCTTCGCGTCTTGACGCCTGTGGTTCGGGAAGAGCTCCTTTGGGTTTTTCAGGGTGGCGGTGTGGGCAGGGAAGAGTTCGGCACGTGCGCTGCCATTCATCCCCGGCCCACCGGACAGCGCAGAAGCCTTCTTCGTCGGGAAAAGCTCCTTGCGTACAGTATCGCGCGCGACGCGATTTTCTCGGCTCTTGCGGAGATGTGGTGGTGTCGGGGATCTTGCACGTGCTGTGCGGCGTTGTGGCTGATCGTCGCCAAAACCATACCTGCCGTCGCCATCGCGTACGGGTGAAGCACTGCGGTCACGAAGGCGGCCGTTTTGCTTGTCGGCGAAGAGGTCCTCGTCAAACTTCACTTTGCGCCGGCCATAGTCGCTGCCCGAAGTACGGCTCTCGCGGCGCTTCGTCAGCGCCTCTGGGTTATCATCGTACATGTTCTCGTCGAAAGCTTGCTCGTCCCTGGAGCTCCGCCTGCTGTACCGGTCGTCCTCATAGCCGCGTCGCTGGCGCTTGGGTCTGTAGTCCCTCTCTCTGTAACCACGCTGACCATACGTCCTCTTCCTCCTCTCCGGGTCGTATTCGGGATTGTCCAGGTAGAAGCGACTGTACTGCGCAGCACCCTTCATCTTGACGTCCGACTCCTTTGCCTGTCGGATGAAGATCTCCACGTCTGGATGTGTGGACAGCCTCTTTGCTGGTCGCAAGAGGAGCGGGTCGGCCACGTTGTTCTCTGCCGAGAAGGCTCGCAATGCCTCTGCCGCCGCCAGCTCTGTGTCGTAGACCAGGTTTAGAGAAGTATCGTCGATCCATTCCACTTTCTTGAACAGGTCGGTAGAGAAGTGCTCGCCAGCATAGTTCTCTACATCGGACGGTCTGAAGCTGTCGACGCCCCGCACATGCATTTTCGGCACGAACGCATCCGCATCCACCTCGCCTTCCTCGATCGGCTCTTCCACGCCATTCATAGCTTCGGACTGTGACGCATCCCCTGGCTGTTCCGAGTGAGTTAGTCCGCATTCACCGATCCCTTTGTCTCTAACGTCTTGACGCACCGCATCGAAGGCTGCGGCTTCGGCGCGCAATCGCGCAATCTCGGGGTCGTCGGCGGAATCTAGCGTCAGGTCGATGTCCATGTCGACGTCCATGCGGCCGTCTGTGAGTGCCATGGTGACGGTCGGGTGTGACTGAGTGAAGCTGTCGCAAGAAGGTGGAGCGGAAGGAAGGGCCAGACGTCGCTGCCGTCAGCGTGATATGGTCCTTATGCTGGCGGACCCAAGCATGGAGGGTAGAAAGGTCGAGGAAGTCGTGATTCGTAGGTGATGTTGTCGCACTGAGGGGATGGCGCGTTGCAGCTCTTGGTACATGTAATCTGCAACTGAGGTGACTCGCTTGCGGCTCTGGAGGACGTTGGCTTAGTCAGAGCACGGCCCTCTCGAGGTTGGGACTCGGAGTGACGCAGGTAGCGCGCCGTCATGAAGAAACATGTGAACGGACGCTTTTCATGGAATTGAAAAGAGAAACAGAACGTGAGTAAGTGAGTGAGGGATGAGTGAGTGAGTGAGTGAGGGAGTGAGGGAGCTTCGATATCATGTTCCTCCATCCTGCTGTACCACAGGCCATCAGGTGAGTTGCAAACTATGCCAGTCACGGGACTTCGTGACCTGGCCGCGTCGTGCAACAAGCTTCCTCGGCACTAGGCAACCTATGTACCCTCCACCACGCACCTTTTCGGACTTCGCTCTCAAACTCTCCGGTCGATTCTCTCTCGTCTTCATCTCTCCCGCTTCAACAACCGCAGAGATGGAAACAGAAGGCCTGAGGCGTTCGGGGCGTATCCGCAAGCCCGTCAAGACATATGCACAGGAGCAGGCCGAGGACGCTGACGCTGACGAGCTCGCATTCAACGCGCCACCTCCCAAACGCCAGAAGAGGAACACCCCGATTGATCTCACAGATGACCTTGATCATGCAGACCCTGTGACGGCATCAGTCGGAGCTCAGAAGTCGAAGACAATCACGAAGCGTGGCAAGAAGGCTAAAGTTACTGAGCAGGATGACGATGCAGATGAGCCAGCACCCTCTCAGGCGAGCAAGAAGCGCAAGAAAGGGACGGCGGGAGTCAAGGCTACCAGTGCCGACACCAGTTGGCATGCTGCAGCGGCTGAACGCCGCATCGCTGCGAGACAGAAGCGAGTCCGCAGCCTTGCTCCTGGTCAAGAAGAGCAACGTCTGCGAGCGTAAGTCCTCGGTACCCTCTCTCCATCTCCACCAGTGCTTACTAGTGCAGCTATGTCGACGAGCCGAACGACGGTTACAAGAGAGCGATCAAACGGGCCAACTCCGAGCGTATGTTCGTGCTCGAGCGTGAGCGCGGCGTGGAGGAAAGTTGCCACGCCAATCACGACGACTGCCCACGCGAAGTCGTCCAGATCGCAGGCTCCACGGGCAATGTGTACAATGTCACCATCTCACACTTGCTCAGCTGCAGCTGTCCCGCTGGCATCTTCAACAAGAAGAACCAAGAGAAGTCCTGCAAACACATCGTCTACATTCTTCACCACGTCCTCAAAGCACCAGATCACCTGAAGCATCAGAACGCTTTGTTGACGTCTGATTTGCACGACATCTTCGACAATGCTCCCGCTCTACCATCCGAGATCGCAGACGACGCGCCGAAAGACGGCAATCGCAAGCCCATGGAAGACGACTGTCCGATCTGCTGCACGGAGTTTGAAGCTGACGAGGAGGTCGTATGGTGCCGTGCTGCATGCGGCAATAACGTCCACAAGGCCTGTTTCGATCAGTGGGCGCAAGTGAAGCGTAGCAATCATGCGACGATAACTTGTCCATTCTGCCGTACGCCGTGGCAGACTTCTGAGGGGCCGAAGAAGGTCACGGTCGGAGTCACGAATATCGAAATGCCAATTCAGACAGCCAGGGGTTACGTGAACGTGGCACACCTGCTGGATTATGAGTGAAGGCTCGGTCGGGCATTCGAGCTGATGGTTGTGACTACGAGTGCTGGGTTCAGTCACTGGTGCTCAATGCATCAGCGCTGCATGATGGGAACACGACTCCACGAGCTATGCGATGTTTTGATGACTGATACAGACATGATGCAGTGAGACCATGGCCATTGCAATGATGACTTCAGATGCTCCTATGCATACCGCGCTGTCATTGAGTGCAATCTTGGTTCGACTAAGCCTAGCGAGGCTGCGAGATAGACGAGCAATAACTGCGCGCTTCGTCGGATGCCGTGGTGAGTCCACCACCATGACCCTGTGATTCAGTGACAGCCAGTGAGATGTAACTGGGAGCCGTGGGTGAGTGAATATTCTCGTGCAATGCAGGTACTTTTTACCTCATCGAGTGCTCGTCAGCGCAGGGGTATCACCGTTGTCAGTTCTCCGCCATAGTGACAGGTTCCAAGGTACGTTGTCGAAAGCTTGATTATGTCGCTTCACAGCTTTTTGGTAAAGCTCTCCCCTCGGGCCTCGACCATCACTTCCACCTCGATTCAACGTTTCAAGATTTTGCTCGCTTCTGAACCGAGAACATAACAGCAGGTATCCAATCTATATGAAACCACAGTCGCATAGGCGAGGTGTTCGGGAGCGTCGCCTCGCGCGGGGAGGGTGTGTCCGACTCAAAATTCGTGAGCATCTCACAGTCCAGGCACTCCAGGGACCAGGAACCATGAATATTCAGGAAACCCTGAAACGACGATAGCCAACAAGGATGGCTACATCTATAAGAAGTACGCTCAGGATGCTACGAGACTTCGGGCACCACCTCTCCAGTCTGCAGGACAGATCAAACCCGCCTCTCTCTTCCATCAAGAGCCTGCCTTGATCCAATAAACCTCCCACTTCATCATGGCTTTCACCCGCCGAGCTGCGCTTGCTCTGTTGGCGTGCGTCAGTCTTGCCACCGCTTCGCAAGTTGTCCTGCCGGCAACCTGCCTCTCGAGCCAAGCCAACTTCGACAAGTACTTCAGCTACGACTACCCCTGGGGCAACACCCACAATGGCGCCGCCAAGATGGACAAGTCCCACTGCTCCCTGAGCGGCGGCTACCTCACCGAGACGGCCGTCTACTCCCCCGGCCAGGCCGGCGGCATCAACTACAACGCCTGCACGGTCTACGCCAAGCAACACTTCACCGTCACGGCCGGAGGCGGGTACGACTTCACGGCCGACTTCATCGCGCCCACGGCCAAGGGCACCTGGCCGGCGCTGTGGCTGACGGCCGTCACGGGCTGGCCGCCGGAGATCGACATCGCCGAGTGGAAGGGCGACGGCAAGGTCAGCTTCAACACCTTCAACACGTCCTCGCAGGTCTCCGCCCACGACGTCACCTACAGCAACCCCGGGGCATGGCACACCGTCAAGTGCCAGATCCGCGCCGAGCCCAACGGCAGCGACGACTTCGTCATCGACTTCTTCCTCGACGGCGTCCACCAGATCACGCAGCATGCCAGGGACTACGTCGGCAAGGCCTTCTGGTTGATCATTGACTTGCAGATGGAAGGGTCGTCGGGCTCGCCTGGTCCTCATACTGGTATGTCTTTTGCTTTCTCCAGACGCTGGAATGACCTGCCCTAAAGCGGTTGGATTCTTCGCTGACCTTTTGCTGCCAGATACCAAATTCTCGGTCCGCAACTTGCAAGCCACCAGCTACAATTAAGTCGCTCGGATGTGGAGGCCGGACATCTGGAGGTAGCATTACATAGCAGTACGATAACCCATGTATCTCAGGTTCCTGGTCATTCGCCAGACCCGGCCCTCGTCATTCCAGTGCGTGATATACTGATCGCCCGTTCATGAAGATAATATGTGCGTTGCGATCAAGTTACATTGTCATGTCTTCGTTATCTGCATTCATTACAATATTGGGTATCAATGTCCGGGATCGTCGATGAACGCTAATGATAGATACATGGTCCCTCTTCGAACCGATTCAGCACACACTCCATCACCGCCACCGTTGGCAAACAACCACTCTCCGCGCCCAGGGCGAGACGCGCCGCTAGACGGCCTCGTTTCACGGCTCCCTAACCACGCTGTACGGAGCAGACGCATGGTTCAGGCGGCGGTAGTATTCAGCTGCATACTGCTCATTGAATTGTCTCGCGATCACGAATTCAATTCGCTCGTCCTCGGGCTGCGGTGTCGCCTCGCGGCTTGGTTCCGGTGCCGGAGTACCAGGCCCCGAATGCATGTCAAGGTGATCATTTGCCACCTGCGTTCCGATACTCAGGTCGTCAGCCGCAGAGGCAGTCCGGGTACCAGGGGTCCCCGGGTTCAGGCCATTGTATTCGTTGGTTACCCGTGTTTCTATGCTCGCAACTTCTTCCGCCGCAGCAGCCGCGAACATTTGCCTCTCGACTTCCACCTGCTCGTCTAGCCATAGGGAGGACTGCTCGAAGAAGCCACATGACAGCCCGGTGCGCAGATTCGTAAGCTTGCTGCGCAGAGTGCCAATCTGTGTCGAGTAGAGCTGGACCTCCCTCAGTCGAGCGGACCCACTCATGTCACGGAGGGCGCCCGGCAGCGTCACGAAGAGGGTTTCGTCCATCGTTAACCAGGCAAGTGCTGCGGTGGTCTTCCAGCCGGCCACCATGCTGATCCTGGTGGGCCGGATCTCGAAAGTCGAGACCATGCGCAAGGTGAGGTTGAGCAAGAGCGTGGCGCACCGGTCGGCAACTAGCGAGTGTTTCGCTTTGAGACGCCGGGATGTGGTGCGTTCATCAGCCAAAGGCAGTAACGTTACCGGATCGCAGGGGACTGCATGATGTGTGCAAGAGACGTCTTCTGCGTGCTGCAAAATCTCCGTGACGCTCCTGGCGGCTTCTTCGAGAGCGAGCGACATGTAGTAGAAGAAACGCGCGCCAGCCGTCTCACGGTCATGGACGCCGGAAACGTTGCGTTGGTCTTCGAGCATTGCGTGGCCATTGGCAAGACGCGTCATGAAGTTCGCATTGATGGTGCGCTTGATGGCCCCAAGCTCGAGGCGGCCGCTATCGTCGGCGTGTGCCTCCCACGGCGGCAGCCTGTCTGGGTCGTCCAGACTACCGTATGCGGGCGGTAGGTCTCTGCATTTCTGCTGCTCACTGATCCTCGAACGTTCTGCAATCTCCAGTCGCCTGAGCGCGTCCAGATCCTCTTCGATCGTCTTGTGCAGTTCAGACAGGTGCTGAGCGTTCTCCCGCCACTCCCTCGCATTGCCGAGTGCCGCGGAATGCTTTCCACGTAAATCGATCACCTGCGCCCCTAGGCTCTTGACGTTCGCCTCGTAACCAGCCACGACCGTCTTGTGACGGCGGTCTTTCTTCTCACTCTCACTGACGAGCTTCTTGTTCTGCTCCTTGTACATCAAGATCTCGAGCATGGAGTCTTGCTTGATTTTCAGCTCTCGCTGCCGCTGCTCCTGTTGCTGATTTGCAAGTTCTTTGTGCATTTTGCTGACGGATCTCAGTGAACGAACGGGCGCTACTGCAGTCGATGGCCCTGCTAGCGATGGCGGCTGGTGATGTGCCATGTGCATGTCCAATGCGAGTATGCTCGATTCCGCCAGCGCATCGGAGGCAGTCGTGGGCTCAACGGAGGTGCCTCGAGTACGCACAAGCTTCAAGCAAGGCCGGGGATCCGTTGCTCCATTGCCTGAAGGCATGGAGTCTTCGTGTCTACGCTTCATCGCGGCCGCGGCTGGGATTGACGGGCCTCCCAGGAACGGTGCTGGCTAACTTCTGCAACCGCTGACTGATTGTTAAGATGCGAAGACACCGAGAGCACCAGCTCGGCACGTTGAGAGTGAAAGCGAATGCCAATGCGGGACCTTGCCACCGAAGTGGTGAAGGTATATGAGGTATGAGCAAGCGAAGGCGTCGACGACGTGAGGTTGAAGTACATGCTTTGACGTCCGACGCGCTTTCGCGAGCCGAGCGTCCAAGCTCGCGCTTGTGCAACGCGTCTACCGTACCCGAAGACCGAAGAGACATCGCGTACAGCAACCAATCTATCGTACAGGATAACGCTTGTGCGGGATTCGAATGCACGAACTGTACGGCACAACTTACACAAGCCTGATAATTTGAATGCGAGAAGAGCTCACTCGTGGCAAGTGACCGCCCACCAGAAGCTAGAGCTGGTCGCGGAGCAAGTATCTCTCGTCGGTACCACGCCACAAACGTAACGCGATGGAAATGAAGCACGCATTCGAGCGTATCGAGGCGGCCGTGTTCGACGATATCTTGCAGCAGTATCCTACCGTAGTACCCGAGAAGTTGGGCGACTTGGAGAAACAGCGGCTCGATGTCATTCCTGAAGCTCTCAAGGAACGCCATCCTGCGTTTCTAACAAAGTCTGAACTCGCCACCTTGATGGAGTGGAAACTGTAAGTTGCTTAGAGTCCTTGGATCTCGAGAGTTCCATCTGAATGGCAGTACGATATAAAATAGCTTCCGCGACTGACAGTACCAGCTCCCACGGCAAATCAAGGCCATCGCTCAAAGCCCATATTCAGAAGAACACCGAAGAAGAGGTTCGCGACACGACCTTCAACGGCTTCCTCGTCTATACTACTGAGTCCACAGACCTGACACCCAAATGGCCGGACAACACCAGGAAGTCCCTCAACCAACTGACGAAGTTGAAAGGCGTGGGCCCAGCGACAGCGTCCCTGCTACTCTCCACGTACACCCCAGAGAAAGTACCTTTCTTCTCCGATGAGCTGTTCAGGTGGTGCCTCTGGGAGGACGGCGAATGCAAAGGCTGGGATCGTGAGATCAAGTACACCGCTGTTGAGTATGCGCTCTTGGGCGACAAGGTACGGGGTTTCAAGGCGAGGTTCCAAACCGATTTCGGGAGAGACGTAAGCGCTCTTGATGTCGAGAAGGTCGCTTACGTCCTCGGCAAACGAGCCGAGCCCGTGGTAGTTGGGGCGCCCAAGAAGTACAAACCTGCAAGCAAGAAGCGCAAAGCTGCCACCAAGGAGGATCCAGACGAGAGGGATTTTAGTCAACTGCCATACTTCAAGGGACTCGCTAAAGCCATGGAAGATGCTTTCATTGATGAAGCTACGAAGGAAAGGTACGAGGAAGAGGATCCGGACGAGATGCAAGATTGGTCCGAGGTACCAGGCTTCAAGGAAATCGTCAGGATCATGGAGAGCGCCTGCATTGATAAAAAGGAAGTGAACGAGGAACAAGGATCAGCTGAAGCGGGAAGCTCGAGACGAAAGCGCAGACGAACACCGAACCCAACGTGAGCTTGCTTTTCGATGTTAGCTATTCCGACACTTGTATCACATTCTGAGTAGTCAAGCGACTTTGCACAAGCTACTGTGGATGCGGTCTTCTCATCTAGAGGCAGGCGAACAGTCCGGTCAGCTTCACAGCCCACAGCACAGACCAGCACAACCTTCCACCATCCACCCGACATCCCCTCGACCCACTGCCACCCAAAGACGTGACAGACAATCACCACCTCCTAGTGTTCAGCCGATCCGGGTTGAAGAAAAGATACATGCCAACAACGACCGCCAGTCCGGAGACGAAGAGGACGCAAGCCAAGCTAGGAACACGATCATCTTCTTCGCCACTCGCTGACCTTCCTCGTGACGAGGTGACAGCGGGCACGTCGCAGCCTCGAGGTGAACATCCTCGAGTTCGGTGCCTTCTTCTGCCAGCAGGGTTCTGATTTGCCGATCGTCGGCGAGACCACTTGACCTGTTTGGTGAACAGGACGGTTGGCGCGGTGAATGGTGGAGTGTGCGCCGGTCTCCGTCAGGTAAGGTTGCGGTTGGTGCCGCTGCTGAGCCCGATGGGATATTGAACTTGACCGTCATCTCTGCGAATGGTGTCGGACGGGGGTGTCAGAGGTGTGCGAGGATCTCAGAGTCGTGCGTGGATCTTTGGTGTTCTGGGGCGACCCTTAGATGGCTGCAGCTTTTTGACTGGATGCGAAGTGCGGTTCAACGGAAATCGTGCTGAACATGGCAGCAAAGTCGAGCGAAGCGACTTCATATACTTCTTCTTCGATGGATTGTCCAATAAGGTTTGTGAGGACAAAAGCCCATTAGAGTTTGGAGGACAAAAGTGCCAAGACCTATCCGCCCCTGGCACCACTCCGAAGATCATCTCTATACCGCGCACCCATCACAGAGTCTGCAGGACACTGGATATGTCTTGCGCATCAGCTATCTTCCAAGCAGCATCGCTGGCAGCCTTGGCAACGTCTCCACCAAGCACCAAAGCGCTTTGGTCAACGAATTTCTCCGTCAGTCGCTCGTCGCTCATCGGGACTTCTAGCGAGCCGACAGCATGCCGAACGTGCTTCTCGAGCTTCTTGCCGTCCTCCATGTGCACCGTCAGGTAGACCTCGTCGGCGCGCAGGCTCTCGTCCGGCGTAGCATCGACTTTGTCCCGAATATTGATCACTCTAGGATCTGTGACGGCACCATCTGCATACTGAGCTGGCCCGGCCTTGCCGTACAGCAAGCCTACAGCACAGCCATGGAAGACAGAGAACTTACCCTCTAGTCCATCCCTTGGACTCCGCTTCGAAGTCAGCTCGATCACCAGAGGATGCACCTTGCATTGGACCTTCTCGATGTTTTGCGGTTGAAGGCCCTTACTTTGCATCTCGTGATGTAACTGTATGCTCCCGTCGATGGCTGGATGGCACACAATCCCACAAGGAAAGGGCTTGAAGGCGTTGGCTTCGATTTCCCATTCCCGGCCCAGCTGTGACAGGTACTCATCTAGCTTGGGTGTGCCGCCTCCCGCGACCACGTTCGCCCACCCTCGTTTGGCTTCGAGCGCTTGCGGCGAGCTCGTGTAGCCCTGTTCCGCGAGCAGCGCAGCCATCAAACCGCATTGAGCTGCACGGCCGGGGTGAAAGGATTTGGTGTCGCTGCCGAACATCTCTCGCAGACCTACCACCTGAACGGCGGCGAGACCGATGGCGTGTGCCATCTGATCTTCCGTAAGGTTCATGAGCTTGCCCACGCCGACTGCGGCGCCCACCGAGCCCGTCGAAGACGTGATGTGCCAGCCGACATTGTAGTGTTCGGGCCAGACGGCGAGACCGATCTTGCAACTGGCTTCTATGCCGGCTGTCAGGGCGCAGAGCAGATCGGAGCCAGAAACGCCGCCACTGTACTCGGCGTACGCGAGAAGAGCCGACGCGACTGGGCCCGTGGGATGGATGATGGTGGCCAAATGGGTGTCGTCGTAATCATGTACATGAGATGCAATGCCGTTCAACAGCGCGGCATGCTGGGCGTCTGCTTTGCGAGAGCCGCAATGTCCAAGCAAGGAGGATGTCGGCTTGCCGAAGAACGGTGCCAGGGCATCGTGTGCTTTCGTGATGGTGGCGTGGTTCGAACCGCCGATGGTGCAGCCAATGTAGTTGTACAATGATCGCAGTGCAGCTGTCTTCACTGAGGGAGGTAGCGATGATGCTTGGAGGTTAGTAGCCCAATGAGCCAAGGTCTTGGTCGCCATCGCTTTCAGTGAGCCTCTGTGATGTTACCTAGACGGAGGGGAGTCAGATCCGACTTGTCTTAGAGCTGTTGAACCATCGGATGTTGATCCGACTTCGGAAGCAGCCTACTGTTGATGTCCTTCTCACGTGCAGGTGTATACCTAACAGCACTGTATAGTGGAGATGGATTCCAAGGTCGGTGTGGAGCTCCGCACGTACAGAACTTCATCCGTCGGCTATTGAGACGGGTATCACGAAGAGAGCGTATTTTCTCCCCGGACAATCGAGCCTGACATTGCATTCATCGTGCCTGAAGGCAGTGTGCAGAACCCACGTATAAGACTTTGGCACTGACAGAGCATACAATCAAGGCGTCGCCATGTCTTGCCCTTCAAAGGCCGAAGAATGCGATCATGCCGACGAGTGCCCGCACGTCAACGGCAATGGGTCACTCGGAGACATCGAGGACTACAAGACTGAACTCACGACCCTGCGAGCACGCACCAAGGAGCTCGAAGAGAAGCTGTCGAAACTGCATACGACGTCCGACAAGAAGCTGCGCTCCTCCGCATGGCTCAACCGTGCCGACGACCGGGCCATGTCCGCTCTTTATATGGACCGCTACATGAACTACGGTCTGACGAGGGAGGAGTTGATGTCGGATCGCCCGATCATTGGCATTGCCCAATCCGGCTCAGACCTGGCCCCGTGTAACCAGCATCACGTCGTTCTGGCGAAGAGGGTACGGGAAGGGATCCGCAGCGCGGGTGGCATTGCGATCGAGTTCCCCACGCACCCGATCCAAGAGAGCACGAGGAGACCGACGGCGACGTTGGATCGGAATTTGAGCTACCTGTCGTTGGTGGAGCTGCTTTACGCTTATCCCTTCGATGCGGTCGTGCTGTTGACCGGCTGCGACAAGACAACGCCGGCTATGCTGATGGCCGCGGCGACGATGAACATCCCGGCCATCTGCCTCAATGTGGGTCCGATGCTGAATGGGTATGATCGTACTCAGCTGATTGGGTCGGGTACTGTGGTGTGGAAAGCGCGCGAGCTGCATGCTGCCGGAGAGCTTGACGACGAAGGGGTCACTGAGATGGTTGTAAAGGGCACGCCGAGTGTTGGCCACTGTAACACGATGGGGACCGCCTCCACCATGAACGCTTTGGCGGAGGCGTTGGGCATGGCGTTGCCGGGCAGTGCGGCGATCCCGGCGCCGTACAGGGAGAGAGCACAATGTGCGTACAGGACCGGACTGCAGATAGTCGAGATGGTTCACGCGGATCGCAAACCCAGCGACATCATGACGAGACAGGCGTTCGAGAACGCGATCGCGGTCAACACTGCCATAGGGGGAAGCACCAACGCGCCGATCCACCTCAATGCCGTTGCGAAGCATGTGGGCGTCAAGCTAGACCTGAACGACTGGGATCAGCTGGGCCATGGGTTGCCTCTACTGGTGAACATGCAGCCAGCAGGTCAATATCTCGGAGAAGAGTACTTCCGCGCGGGAGGCCTGCAAGCAGTTATGGCCGAGCTCCTGGACCAAGGGAAGCTGCACGACATCCTCACAGCGAACGGGAAGACAGTTCGGGAGAACGTTGAAGGCAAGCATACCTGGGATCGACGGACCATCAAGGCCTTCTCTGCACCCCTGAAGAAGGAAGCCGGCTTCTTGCACATGACCGGCAACTTGTTCGACTCCGCCATCATGAAGACGTCCGTGATCTCCGACGAGTTCCGCGCAGCTTTCCTCGAAGACCCCAAAGACCCAAACGCCTTCGAGGCCAAAGCCGCCGTCTTCGACGGGCCGGAGGACTACAACGCCCGCATCGACAAGGCCGACGTCGACGAGCGGACCATTCTCGTCATGCGCGGCGTCGGCCCGCTCGGCTACCCGGGCGCCGCCGAAGTGGTCAACATGACCGCACCGGGCAAGCTGCTGAAGCAGGGCCTCAAGTACTCCCTGCCGTGCATCGGCGACGGCAGGCAGTCGGGCACCTCGGGCTCGCCCAGCATCCTCAACGCCAGTCCGGAAGCCGCCGCGAATGGCAACCTCGCCATCCTGCGCGACGGCGATGTGTTGCGCGTCGATCTGAGTAAGCGTAGGGTGGACATGCTGATATCTGAAGATGAGATTCAGCAGCGGAGGGCGCGGCTTCTGGCGAACGGAGGGTACAAGGTGATCGAGAGCCACACGCCGTATCAGGAACTCTTCCGCCAGGAGGTCGGGCCTCTCAGCGAAGGCATGGTCTTCGGCAAGGCCGTCAAGTATCAGAGAGTGGCGCAGAAGTATTCGATGCCGAGAGATAATCATTGAACAGAATGACATATCTTATTCGAGCTTTTCAATTGAAGTATCCGTACAGCTTGGAAGCGTTGCACAGGTACAGATCCGTTTCAGCACTCGAGAGGCGTCGGTCGCCCGGCAGCTGGATTAGAAGGCCGGGCTGCTAGGTTTCGTTCATCTACACAGGTACCGTCTCTATCGTAACTCCTAACCATGTGGCCTCAGTCGCACCTCAGTATCGCACGCTGACTCATCGCACGATGATCTGCCAACGTTCGTTGAGAGCTCTGCAGATGGCGTGCTTGACCTCCAACTTCGCACCACGCATCACAGTCGTGACTCGTCTTCCGGGTAAGCACCCTTGCGACTGCCCGTGCGGTGGAAGGCTGCGCACTCGCCCACGAAAAGGTATGCATAGAACGTGATGATGCGGGCCAGCAGAATCACGACACATCTCCAGAGTCTTGGAGGGACAGATGGCTCACTGTTTGCTCAAAAGTACTTCCCTATTTCTTCCGTCCAGCCTTCCATTCATCTCTTCCAAGTTGTCAGTTCAGACGGCCTCCTGAAATACCCATATTCAAGCAACGATGCCCAGCCACGACCCGACCGCGCCGCTCGAGAAGGCCAGCGTCGAGCACTCTAACGTGCAAACCACCAGCTCCACACCTTCCGAAGCGGGAGCCCTCGAAGACCGTCAGACTCGCCTCAAGGCCATCCACCGCAAAGTCGACCTCAGACTCCTGCTCTGGTACAGCTTCGTCTACCTGATCATGCGCATCCACGTCTCCAACATCACCAACACGGCCATCATCAACCTCGAGCAAGGCACGGGGATCAAGAAGCAGCTGGGCAACCTGTCCTCGAGCCAGTGGGCCTGGGTCCTGAGCATCTTCTACTACCCCTACGCCGCCTTCGAGCCGGCCTCGACGGTCCTGCTGAAGCGCTTCAACCCCAACGTCTGGATGAGCCGCATCATGATCACGTGGGGTGTCATTTCCATGTGTCAGGGGGCGACGCGGAGCTACGCGGGCATGCTCGCGTGCCGGTTCTTTCTCGGCTTCGCGGAGGCTGGGTTTTATCCCGGGGTGTTGTACCACTTGTCGTTCTGGTACCCGGCGGATAGGATGGCGTTGCGCATCGCCTTCTTCTATGCCTGTGGCCAGTTCTCGGGCACGATCAGTGGGTTGTTGGCGTTCGCCATCAGTTTCATGAACGGCGCCGGTGGGCTGGCCGGATGGAGATGGGTGTGAGTGCAGCTCTTTTCATTCGGGGAAGGCTGGCGTTCTGACAACGAATAGCTTCATACTCGAGGGCATCCCTGCGATCCTCTGCGGAATCTACACCTTCTTCTTCCTACCGAATTACCCCGGAGCGAAGTCGAAATTCCTGAGCGAGGCGGAGACGGAGCTGTTGAAAGACGATCATCCGAAGACCCAGGCCAAATCCGACGCCGCGACGTGGAACTCGAAGGAGGTGATGGCGCTGCTGAGGGATCCGACATTCGTAACGTTCACACTCGTATGGGTCTGCCATGCCATCGGTGGCTGGGGTATCAGCACGGTGCTGCCGACTGTGATCCATGATCTGGGTCTGACCGATACTGCGATTAGCCAGCTCATGACTATGGTGAGTACGAAACCACGAAGCCGTGGGCGTCGGTCAATCGGCTAACGTAAGTCGAAGCCGACATATGCGTTCGGTTGCACCTGTCTCGTCATCATGGGCTGGCTCATCCACACTCGCAAGGTGACTTCGTGGCTAGCCGCCATCGCTCGTGAGTCAAGAAGCAAGACGCGGCGACCTCGGGTTCGCTTACTGACCGGCCGCAAGTCGAAAGCTTCGCCTGTGTCTGCTACGTCGTCCTGATCACCGTCAAAGCACCCGTGGTGAAGTACATCTTCGTCACGCTGGCAACGGCGTGTTCCATCTGCATCTATCCGATCGTGTGGCCGGAGCGGATCCGCGCCGTGCATGGGACATCCGCATCGGGCCTGGCGATTGGCATTACGAATGTGAGTACCAGCGCCTTCCACTTATGGAGAGTGGAAAGTATTGATCGCGATGTCGTAGGCTGCTGCACAGCTTCAAGGCATCGTTGGCCCTCAAGTCTACCAGTCCAGGTTTGGTCCCACGTACAAGGTGAGCTTCGCAGCGTCGATTGGCCTGCTGGCTGGGGCCATTGCGAGCATATCCGTGACGTGGTGGCTGGTTGCGAAGGAAGACAGAAGACGGGCTGGCGAGGGGTCGAAAGATGGGGAGAAAGTAGATGCGAGAGGGATGGACGTGGCCAAGCCATGAAAGTGAACGAGAGCAAGGCTGGTGCAAGCGGTATCGTTGCAGTACTTACTGCTGGGTGGCATTTAGCAGAGAATGCCTCCCTCTTTTGGGAGATGGTGACAAGATGCCGACACCCTCATCACTCACTGTACACCCTGAACCTTTGTATTGTGTAATCTCTGCGCAGGTGACCATTCATCATGCCAGCAACGACAGTCTTGCGGAAGGAGTCCTCGCAATCCTCGAGAGAAATGCGCCACACCGACCAAAAGGACACAAACATTACCTCTCCATGCTGCTGACACCGGATGGTACTAATCGTGGTGACGGCGAAGACTGACCGTCTCGCCCAGGCTCGCAAATCATCGTGAATTCTCCCCAGGAATATTTCGGTGCATTGCGTCTCGAGGAAGGTTCCGCAGGCTTGTTGGTTGTTGTTCTCATCGTCGAATGTTGTCTGTACCTCGTCTCGTCTCCAAGGGGGCCAAACAAGTGGTCCTGGCTCTCGATCCCAGGGGATGTCATCACATATGATGGGGGCACCGGGGGAGAGATGCGGATGAAGTGGGTGATGAAAATGGAGAAGAAAGAAAACGCGGAGTGGGTCTACGGCAGTGTCGGCTTGTGAGGCTCTCAACTCAACATCATCCGGCGCCATCAAGCATCATCAGCCAACACCGACGATCCAGGTACACCACAGACACGCAGGTACTCGCATTTATGTGGTACGGTATGGGAGAGTACATATGCAACGTCGATTTGCCTGGAGGGTTTCAAGCGTCTGATCTCTGCTAGAAAGCCCTACTGACACCTCTCTGGCGACATGGATCGATACGCCTGGGTTGGGTACATGCACTGGGCAGTAAACAATCCACGACGTCACATGTCTGAGCCTGCCCTGTGCGTGGAGGTTTGCGCGTTCCATTCGTTCCTCGACCCGTCACCCGTCCTGGCAGTAGTGACCAGTGGGTGGCAGTGACAGGTCCACTACTGGGGGCTCCACCGGCACCCACGGCCCAGCAGCTCGCGCTGGAGTGGGAGGCGATGGATGATATCTCCAGATTACCAACCCGCCCCGAAAAGTGTACAGTAGTGCCTGCGCACCATGAATTGAGAGCAAACCGTCTTTTATATAACGGAGGTAGGTAGGATCCGCGTTCTCTTCTTCACCCTCCTCACTCTCTTGTCTGTTGGTTGTTTGCCCACTCATCCAACCGTCAAGATGCGTTCCATTACTACCGCCGTGCTCGCCATAGCTGGGAGCACCGCCCTGGCTCAGAACTACTCTGGTGAAGGCAACTTTGGAGCTCCGGTACGTCTCTCGAGTCCGGCTCACCCTACCTCGGACGACATCTAATCATCGCACAGTTCCCGGGTACGGTTTACCCAGGTTTCGAATCGAACAACCCATCCGCCATTGCGGGAACCAGCAGCAACCAGACGAGTCCCCCGAAGTACCCTTCGCCATGTACGTCGAGAGGCCCATAGCATGTCCGACGTGCACCATCGATTGATCAGATTCCACGTAGGGACAGAAGGAAACGCGGATTGGGCGCAAGCGTATCAGCAAGCGCGGGCGTTCGTCAGCCAGCTTACGCTCGAAGAGAAGGTGAACTTGACAACGGGCACCGGGTACGTCGGCTGTTCAAGACACGCATCCGATGCGTCGACTGTGATACGGACGGCTGATGGGAGACAGATGGGAACTCGACCGCTGCGTGGGTCAGACGGGCTCCATTCCACGGCTCGGACTGCGTGCATTGTGCCTTCAGGACAGCCCAGTCGGTGTGCGTGACACGGACTTCAACTCCGTCTTCCCTGCCGGCGTCAACGTTGCGGCCACGTTCGATCGAGGTGTCGCGTACGCTCGTGGCCAGGCCATGGGTGAAGAGCACCGCGGGAAAGGTGTCGATGTGCAGCTTGGGGTGAGTCCCATCATTATCAAGTCACTTGAGCAGCCCACCGTACTGACACCGTGTACAGCCCGTAGCAGGTCCTCTGGGTCGTTCGCCCGAAGGTGGTAGAAACTGGGAGGTGAGTTCGGTCGCCCGACTATGAAGCGACGACCTACATGCTGAATGGAATGTCTGACACGATATGTTTTAGGGGTTCTCGCCTGACCCGGTCCTCACCGGCGTCATGTTTGCACGGAGCATTCAAGGCATTCAGGATGCCGGCGTCATGGCCAGTGCCAAGCACTACATTGGATACGAGCAAGGTTTGTGAAGTGGAAGCTGGTCTACATGGACAGATACTAACCGTAGAAGAGCACTTCCGACAACTGTCTGACGCTACGACCTTTGGCTTCACCATCGATGAGCCCAACTCCGCCAACGTGGACGATGAGACGATGCACGAACTCGTGAGTATACCACTATTCCAACTGCGGTAATGAAGAGTGCTAATCAAGCTGTTTTGCAGTACTTGTGGCCGTTTGCCGATGGCGTTCGCGCTGGTGCGGCATCCGTTATGTGCTCGTACAACCAGGTCAACAATTCACAGGCCTGCCAGAACTCCTACTTGCTTAATTACTTGCTCAAGGGTGAGCTGGGGTTCCAAGGCTTCGTCGTGTCCGACTGGCTTGGCACCCATTCCGGCGTCGCTAGTGTTTTGGCCGGGCTGGACATGACCATGCCAGGCGATTCGGCTGCGTACGGCTCGGGCGACAGCTACTTTGGCGCTAACCTCACGGTCGCTGTTTTGAACGGCACTGTGCCTGCGGTGAGTCACAGTGTGATATCTCCGATTGTCGTACAGATGACTGACGGGATCTACAGTGGCGGATCGACGACATGGCAATGCGCGTTATGGCGGCATTCTACTACGTCGAGCAGAACCGGACCAGAGGTGACATCAACTTCTCCTCGTGGACCCTCGATACCTTCAGCTATGAACATTTCTATGTTGGCCAGGGTTGGACCCAGGTCAACGATCATGTTGATGTGCGAGGCGAGCATGGAAACCTCATCCGCTCCATTGGCGCACGCAGTACCGTTCTCTTGAAGAACGTCAACCACACATTGCCACTCACCGGTAAGGAGAAGCTGATTGCTGTCTTTGGCAACGACGCCGGTGCAAACATCGCTGGCCCCAACGGCTGCACCGACCGTGGCTGCGACAACGGCACTCTGGGCATGGCGTGGGGATCCGGCAGCTCCAACTTCCCATATCTCGTCACCCCGGACACTGCCATCCAGAACGAAGTCCTCATGGCTGGCGGCGCGTACGAATCCAGCCTCGACAACTACCAGCTGAGCACCATCGGCATGCTCGCCCGACGCGCCAACGTCTCGATCGTCTTCGCCAACAGTGACTCCGGCGAGGGATACATCGAGGTCGACGGCAACCTAGGCGACCGCAACAACCTCACGTTCTGGCAAGGCGCCGAGGCAGCCATTGCGACCGTGGCCGGCAACTGCAGCAACACCATCCTCGTCGTGCACTCGGTAGGACCGGTCTTGCTCGAGGCATACAAGAACCACCCCAACATCACCGCCATCCTGTGGGCCGGCGTGCCCGGCGAGCAAAGCGGCAACAGCATCGCCGACGTCCTCTACGGCCGCGTGAACCCGGGCGCCAAGCTGCCCTTCACCATCGGCGCCAACCGAACCCAATACGGCACCGACCTCCTCTACACGCCCAACGCGCCCGTGCCCCAGATCGACTTCAAAGAAGGCGTCTTCATCGACTACCGCGCCTTCGACCGGCACAACGCAACCCCCACCTACGAGTTCGGCTTCGGCCTGTCCTACACCACCTTCGCCTACAGCGACCTCCGCATCACCAAACTCAACGTCTCCGACTACGTCCCCTTCACCGGCCACACCACGCCCGCGCCGACCTTCGGCAACTTCAGCACCAACCCGGCCAACCACGTCTTCCCGTCCAACTTCTCCCGCGTCTCGCTCTACAGCTACCCCTGGCTTAACACCACCAACCTCACCGCCGCCTCCGCGGACCCACACTACGCCGCGCCCGGTCTCATCCCAGCAGGAGCACAAAACGCTTCCGCCCAACCCATCCCCAGAGCCGGCGGCGCTCCGGGCGGTAACCCCATGCTCTACGACGTCCTGTACCGCGTCCAAGCGACCATAACCAACACAGGCCGCGTCGCGGGCGAGGAAGTGTCCCAACTGTACATCTCCCGCGGCGGGCCCTACGACCCTGTCCGCGAGCTCCGGGGGTTCGAGCGCCTGAGCATCCAGCCTAATGCGTCCGCCACGTTCAGCGTTGACGTCACGCGCAGGGATATAAGTTCGTGGTCCACGGCGGAGCAGGATTGGTTTGTGAGGAATTCGACGAAGATGGTGTTTGTGGGTGGGTCGAGTCGGGATCTGCGTTTGAGGGGGGTTTTGCCGGCGTAAAGGATGTCGAGGGAGATAGAGATAGAGAATAGAAGGGCATGACCTTGATACAATATATATATAGATAGATAGGCTGCTGTACTGTGATATGGGAGCTTCTTGACGATTCTGTGTGCAGTAACAGAAGCCTTTGTACAGGCAGTACTTACTGTTGATTCCGATTACACACCGTTCACGCCATTCTTCTGACCATACTTTTGTACGTAGGTTGAGAGGAGAGAAGTCGCTTTATCGAGCATCGAACATGAACCAAGAAGCAGCATGACAGAAATACGCATTGCTTTGCACGAAATGACGAGAAAGTGTTGTTTACATCCTTCATACTACACTCAACAGTGAAAAAAAGAAACCAATCTTTACATGGTGATTCCTCATGTCGCCATCTGGTGTCGAATTATGATAATACAGAAGAAAAAGATCGGGAAGGCTATGTAAGCATAAAGGCAGTTGGGAGAAAAAGTCGAAAAGATGAAAGACCCGAAGATCTCAAGCTTTTGCAGCTTCTGTGGATCGAACTGAATTCAATTGTTAGGATGTTGAGAGATGGTCAGGAGGTTGGAAGAGTTGACATACCACAGTACCTCCAGATACCGCACAGAAATGCTTTGAGAAACCGAAGTGTGACTTCAGTCTGGCGCTCTCCCAAGTGAGCTAAAGCTGCTCTTTGCTTCATGGAGAAGATGACCAAACTGATAATTATATAGTTTGTGCATTTTTCCGAGCTTCGACCGGGATGGAAGAGTTAGTTATCGCGAGAGTGAGGAAGTATGGACGCATAACACAGCTTTTGTAGGAGATCAGACCAACGTCAAGATTGAAGACGATTGTATGATCAGACTGTGCGAATAATACCGATTCTTCGGTAGCAATCTCGAAGGGGGACAAAGGCTTTTATCATGAGGTCGATGCATACCACGGTCATTGTGTACGAGCGAGTTCCTTGCGCGAGATTGTTGAGGTCATACAGATTATATTGTTACCATGTACGGTATGCGACATACCACGCACTTAATTATACTCCATCGCTTTGCCGTAGAAGAGGGCGATATTCGAAATAACAACTCTAAGAAATACGTATGCCGTGGTATCAACAGAATCGAATGTGCCTGCCACCCTTGGACCCCCCTCTACCCTCAACTCTCCCTCCGCAAAACCTCCCAAGCAAATTATTAGTACTCCACCAGCCTGGTTACATCAGACACTTGACCTTGACTAGCAAACCCCCGGTTATGCTTGGGTGTGCCCCGTAACGGTGCCTGCGGGCTTTTCGAACGCGCATCAAGCCATGTCAGCACACCTTGCGAAGTGAAACAACCAAGCAGTAGTAGGAGGTAGAAGTAGCCACGCTTGATGAAGTAGAATGCTCTGTGGGGTTATTGAGAAACGGGGGAGAGAGCGAATCTAGTACCCGTTCATGGTCATGCGCTGGCTCTGCCTGCTAAGCTCGCGGTCGGCGCTGGGACTGATCGGGCGGCTGCTGCTCTGCCCGCCCATCTGCGCGCTGCTCTCCTTCAACGCGAGCAGCTGCTTGGCGCGGAAGGACTCGTAGTGGATTTGCGACGTCGTCTCGATCAGGTCCTGCAGGTGGGTGCGGGTGAGGAAGTCGCGGAGGTAGACGAACTCGCAGTGCCGCTCGTCCTCCACGTTGATGGTGCCCCACCGGTTCTGCCGACCGCGCACCGTCTTGCCGTTAACATTGATGTTGCGCTCGGACCCGACGACGGCGAAGGGGATGATGGACTGTGATAACGTTAGTAGGCGAGTGGGGAATACGGATGTTTGGTTGGCATACCTTGATCTGCTGATTCATGGCCGCCTCCTCGCTGTCATACTCCTCGTTCTCGTACGGGTACATCCGGATGTTGTGGAAGGCGAACTCCTCCTTGATGCGGTCCTTGAACATCTGCCTCTCCTCCAGCGTCAAGCTATCCGCCTTGGCAATCACCGGCACCACATTCACCGTCTCGCTCAGCTTCTTCAGCACCACGATGTCGATCGGCTTGAGCGCATGGCCGGTCGGCCCGATGAAGTACAGACAGCAGTGGATCCGGGTGTCTTGGATGTATCGCTCTCTCTGCGCCGTGAGCTCCTTCCGCAGGTACGCGGAATGCTGGTCCTTGATGTACTTGACAATCGGGTCCCAGCAGCGGTCGTTGTTCACCAGATCGCCGTAGCCGGGCGTGTCTACAATGTTCAAGCGTAGACGCACCCCGTTCTCCTCGACGATGTGGGTGACGGGGTGGATCTCGGTCGTGCTGCGAACGGGGTCGTTGGGTGCGAGACGGCCCTTCGAGTCGACCAGGTGGGAGGCGAAGATGGTGTTGATCAGCGTGGATTTCCCAAGCCCGGTTTGACCTGTCGCACCCAATGGTTAGCCCTACTGCGGTTTTGTCGTCCCATTGTCCACTTCCGCGCGGGATATCGTGCCACTGCGAACAAGTGCAAGGTGTGTACGTACCGACGCAGATGACGTTGAACTGGAAGCCTCGCTTCAGCAGCTTCTTCTCGATCTGGTTGGTGATGCTGTCGAAGCCAACGTGGCTTCTCGGGAAAACGGACTGCTGCGGCGATTGCGCACTCATCGTCGCCGCCATGGTCGCTGTTGGATGGCCGAAGGTATGGAGCTTCTGAACGAGCGTGTGGCCTTTGTCGCAAGGTGGTGTTGGTGACGCGCAAAGGTGCGTTGCGTGGTGCAACAGCTGTTGTGAGAGGCTGGCGAGGGTGAATGGCGCGTTGGAAGATGGAGAAAGGTGGATGCAGGGTTTCGGAAAGGAGAAGCCACTTCCGCCTTCTTATTACCTAGGTACAGTATTATTATCTGCCTGCCATATCGCGTGCAACAACCCGACCATCTATCTCTTGGCACGCCCGACTTCAGAGAAGAGACATCTAGCTGCAAAGCAGCCGAAGTGCACACGACAACGACCAAAACCACATACACGCACCTCACAGCATGGCGGCCATCCGAGCACCCTCAACCGCCTTCCTCTCCGCCTTCCTCCCCGTCGCCCGCGCATCCCTCCTCCCCGAAGCAGCACCCATCACGAGACGGATACCTCTCTTCCAGCACCTCCGGATAACCATCTTACCTGCTACCCTCCTGCCCATCCCGAGCCTATTAGGCGGACTCTGGGATGGCCTATTACGCGCCGTGCCCAAGAAGAAGACGTCGCACATGAAGAAGCGTCATCGGCAGATGGCAGGCAAGGCGTTGAAGGACGTCACGGCGTTGAACAAATGCAGTGCGTGCGGACGGTTGAAGAGGGCACACGTGCTATGTCCTTATTGCGTGCAGAGTGAGTCGGGGAAATTTCCTCATCCTCGTTGACCAGGGCTGGACTAACACAGGACGTAGGTATCAAGCGGTGGTTCGGCACGGGCTTCAAGTCGACGGAGGAGATGGAGCTGGAGGAAGAAGAGCGATATAGGGTGTATAACGAGGAGTTGAGGATAAGAGGGGAGGAACCTGTTGTGAGGGAAGAGCGGAAGGACAAGGAGAAGGTGTAGGGGGCTCCGCCTGCGACGGCTGCGGCTTTCTGGCGATCTGCATGGCGATGGTGTTCTGGATGGTTTCAGTGCTGTAGATTTGTGTCGGCCAAGAACGAAAGTGTTCTGTCTTCCGGCTGAGCGCTACTCATGGAGTTGTTTACCAACGAGGGTGCATCGGTTGCCTGTACTTGTCCGTCTGCTCAACGAAGGTTTACCCACTCAGTCCACGGGGTACGATCGTGATCGTGACTTGGTGATATCAATTTTCGAGATTTTACAGATCATCTCCAGACAAAGCCACCATGAATAATGCTGCAACCTTCCTACATATAAGCAAGCCTGGATATATCCCACATTTACTCCCAAAGATCAAAGTCGCCTCTCTCGCAAGTGCGGCCCTATACTCAGCAAGAAACGTCAAGGCGCTAAAGCCAAACCATACCGACCCCCGCCATCAAAGCGATGGCGCCAAATGTCCAAGCACAGCCATTCACGGCCGCACCACTAGGCGCCTCTTTCCCCGTATTGCTCTGCCCACTGACCGTCGCCGAGCAGCTCGCCGTCCCGCACGCCAGACCGAACGGACAGCATCCGCCCCCAACCGAAGCCGCGCATCCGTACCAGCCATTCGCGCACGAGCCCTGACCTGCAGCAGCGCCGCCGTCGCCGGTAGTCGTCGTTGCCGTGGCGGGTACGATCACCGTCGCTCCGGAACTGACGACGGCGGTACTGTCGGACGTCGGACAAGAGCTCGTGTCGCAGTTCCGCCCGACGCGACAGCAGCCGCCGACGTAGTAGGCCGAGCACATGTAGAAACCTGTCGGGCAGGCCTCGGGTGTTGTCGTGCGGGAGGGAGCTAGCGCGGCGGAGAAGGAGTTGTCCGTGGTACCGACCGAGACGCTGGTAGGTCTGATGGGTGGCCCGGCGGCCGCTGTCGTCGTGGTCGTTGGAGAAGAGGATGGGTCTAAGCATAGACTGGCTGTGCCGCAGACTTGTCCGGTGGGACAGCAGCCTCCGCCGAGTGAGGCGGGACAGGATTGGAAGCCGGTTGTGCAGGTGAGTGTTCCTTGGGTCGTGGGGGTAGATGTTGTCGACGGCGTTGACGAAGGCGAGGGCGAGACGATGACGGTCGTTGGCGCGATTATGGTTGTCATCTGTCCGCTCACGCTCTTTGTGACCGTCACCGTCGTGGTATACCCCAAGACAGCCGCAGAAGTTGCAGCAGGCGCAATCGGAACTGCAGGCGTAGTTGGGCTGTCGCTGCTTGTCGGCGGAGCGGCAGCACTAGATGTCCTGACACTCGTCGGCAGCGTCGTCACGACAGTCTGCGTACCATAAAACACACAACCCGTCCCCTCGCACTGCGCACCAGGAATGCAGCACCCGCCATTCGGGCTGTTCGGACAATCCGTGTATCCCGCACTGGTGTCGCACGATCCGACTACTGTCCCGCAGCTTTGGCCTGAAGGACAGCAGCCTACACCTCCCGAAACCTTCACGCAGCTTTGACTTGTAGGGCAGCAAAGGTCCGAGCCGATACTGCTGCAGGATGTCGTGGCGCCAGGACATTGGAAGTTCCGAGCGAAGAGACTGCGTCCGAACAAGGGGATGTGAGGTCTATCGTGGCCGGTATGCGGTGCAATCGGCGCGTCAAGGACCGTGATGGTGGTGGATTGGTTCGAAGCGTCCAGCCGCTCGTGCCGGTCTGCCGTCTCCCATCCTTCGCTCTGCGGCCCAAAGTCCCAATACCCTAGAAAGAACTTCTCGCCCTCGTCGTCGCTCATCTTCTTCACTCCAGCCGGCTCTTGCCATGAGAGGCGCTGTTGGATTTCGAGATCCCGCTTGATTTGCGCTTCGTGCTCGGGAAGGTACTTGGCCGTTCGCGGGAGGTTGTAAGGCCATGGTAAGTCTTGTGCAGTGGCTGCGCTCGTGGCAAGCAAGAGCAAAATGCTGGAGGGAAGTGACAGCAGCAAGGCCAAGTCCCGCATTGTTGGACCGATGCTTGTGGCTTCGAGCTAGGATCTGATGCTGTGACACCAGTGTCTGCTTTCTCGCCGTGGGTGTTGACTTGAGCTTGAGCGAAGGGTATAAGGAAGATGAAGTAGGAAACATGAATCTCACTTAGCTTAGTCGAGCATCTCTGCGGATGAGGCTGGTGGTCGCCAACACACAAACCTGCTGATGGTCATGTACCGGGCTACGTACATAGCAACGAACAACAAGATGACCTCGGAGGCTGGGCAACCGGCAACGGATGTCGGGCGGAAAGCTTTGGCCTTGTGGTCGCCTCACTTCACACCTCACACCTTCGACATCACTTCTATCATATACGAGTACACGACGTTCACGGGACTGCTCATGTCTACTCGTGATTTTTAGATCTCGACGAAGTGATGCTGGACAGGGCTTTGCATGTGTGGGAGAAGATGGCTGCAGCCGTCATCACCACGGTTCGACCCCTCACCGCAGCCAGCTCTGTTGCCGAGCTCGTAGATATATGGACTTCACGCCTTTGAAAGAATGGACTATCCCACTTCGAACACTTGCTGGCCTCTTTTGATTATTCGGGCAATGTTGATATCCCTTTCCATGTGTTCCATCTTCATGGCCTCGCCGGTCAAGCGCTGGCCCTCTCAAACGGGTCCAAGCCGGCACAGCCAGTGATCATTGGTGATCGACCCCCCGTGGTTCGGGCGGAGCTTTCCAATACTTATCATACGAATTTACACAGATACGGATATCATGACCGACGTTGACGATGTCGGTGCACTGGCGGTTGCCAACGTGCTCAACAACTGCGGCCTGGCGGAGCTGCGCGGCGTCGTGGTCAACACCCACTCACATTACGGCGCGTTGGCTGCAAGTGTGGGCATTTCTCGACATATCCTCTATCACATGCGAAGAGAGACTCAAGTACTGCGAAGGTCCTCAATACCTACTTCGGCAACGGCAACGTCCCTATCGCCGCCATGAGGCCCTTAACGGATGAGACCTACTTCGACAACTCCAGCTTCACGTGAGCGTGCACTCTAAATTTCGAGGTCGGGTCCTCAATTTTTGACTTCCACAGCAATGGTGAATATACGAGCAAAGTAGCATACAACTGGCCGCGAAACCTCAATGACACCGCCACCACCCCGACTCCGGTGGAGCTCTACCGCTCTGTTCTAGCTAATGCGTCAGACAGCAGTGTTAACATCATCTCCATCGGCTTCCTTACCAATACAGCCGAGCTCCTTCGCTCGACAGCAGCCGACACAAGCAGCATGTCTGGCCCTGACCTGGTCTCCTCTCGCGTCAAGGAGCTGGTGATCATGGGCGGCGAGTACCCGTCAGGCTGGGAGTTCAACTTTGGCGGCTACGATTCGACGAGCACTCACTTCGTCCTCTCTCACTGGCCGCGCAGCGTACCGATCACTTTCTCCGGCGGCGAACTCGGTGGCAACATCGACTCCGGCCAGGACCTGCGCTCGCACGCTCCGCCCGACTCACCGGTCCTCGCAGCGTATGAGTGGTATGTCGGTCGTTGTAGCACGACTCGTAGATCCCGGGACCCGATCACAACGTTATACGGCATCCTAGGTCTGAATGGGTTTGCGGAGTTGGGGATCAAAGCACCGTTCGCCTATGCGAATGCAGTTGGCTACAATTCGATCACTTTCGGCGAACGGGTCGAATGCCTGGGTGAATGACACGAGCGTCAGCAACCAGCATTGGCTGAAGCTGGCCGATGGTGTGACGAACTCAAGTGTGGCATGGCTGTTGGATCAGTTCTTCGCTCACCAACCGTTGCAGGAGAGCTGTTTCGGGGTCGAGTCGGGTTTGACAGCCCAGTAGGCCGGGTGTGGCGTTAGGTATGCCACAGACCGCCAGATTTGCCTTTGAATTGTAAAGAAGTCTTCTAATGTTTGGTGTCTCCGTCACATGTAATAACTCAATGCGGTTGCTCCTCGGCAGCCGCGGCGGCGTTTGAGTGAAGCCCCGTGCAGTCATCACTGATGAGTGCAGTGGAGGTGGGGCACGCCAATGCGGATGGCGCTAGCCCGCATTCAGATTCACATATGTACCTCGTCCGTTCCCGAGAATCCCGTCTCCCGAGCTCCAACTATTTCGGTGGTGCTGCTGCTGCTGCTTGCATCGTCACGCGTGAGTTCTCCCACTTACTGCACTCCGCACCTGGTGAACCACGAGCCAAGACAGGTCGTTTGCAATACCGCAGCCCTACAAAGAGATTTTGGCCACCTACCGAAAGCGACGAACACCGACAACCACCTCCAAGCTCACCAATTGAGCCTACAGTGGTTTGAAACACCTTCGCACAAGGGCTCCTGAGCACGGCCATATAGACATCTGGCAGCTTCACCTACGTACAAGGAGCAAGATCGGCACACGACAGCAATCACGGGCAAGCGGACAAGGCCGCGGAGTGCTGCACAAACCGCTGTGAGCAAACCTCAACGGTTGAAGGTGTACAAGAACACCCGCGGGCTTCATGGAGCGCCTCACCGGGCAGCTCCATAGAACGCCTTGAAGACAGCCGTCTTCGACCAAAGAACATGCCAGGGCAGGACGATGATCACCGTGGCGACCCCCCACCCAAGGCCAGCTCCGCCGCTGCTCCATCGCCATCCCCGACACCTTCTCAATCGTCGACCTCGAAAGCGAACGGCACGACATCCATCTTCGCCTTCGCGCCTGGCAAAGATGTGAAGACATTCGCCAAGCGCTACCGCACGGAGATCTCGGCGTCCAGCTCGAGCTTGCTCTCGACGTTTGCGGCTTTCCCATTGGACTTTGCCAAGAGTCGCATGCAGAGCTACAACACAGGCTTCATGGCCACGATCAAAGATGCGTACCGAGCGGAGGGCCTGCGGTCATTCTGGCGCGGCGTCATGCCGCCGATGGTCTCGGTCACGGTGGTCCGGACGATCAGCTTCAGCCTGTATCAGCGGACCAAGTATGCCTTCGACCGCTCCATCTCGCGCATCACCGGCCACAGTCCGCTGGTCATCGCGAACGCGCCGGGCTCCTACCCGAACGCGTACACCCTGGCGTGTTTCGGCGCGGCGGGTGCGACCGCGGGCGCGATCGTGACCACAATCTCCTGCCCTTTCGAGCTCACGAAACTGAACGAGCAACTGGCGGGCAAGATGGCGCGGGAACCGAACGGCGGCCGCAACGTGGGTCAGGCGGGGACACCCTCATCAGTCACAGATGTCAAGACGGGCTCGTGGAACACTGCCCGCCGGCTCTTCCGCGACAGAGGCTTCCAAGGTCTGTACTGTGGCTACCGCATGCATCTCCTCCGCGACACCATCGGGACCGGGATCTATTTCATGACGTACGAGAGCGCCAAGCAGCTGATGGCGAACGCGCGCGGCCGGAGCCCGACCAGCCCGTACGCGGTCGTCGTGGCGGGTGGTGCCTGTGGGATTGTAAGTTGGGCTTGTGTGAGTATCCTTCGTTCCCGGTGCATGAACTGACCGATTCCCTTTTCTTCAAAGCTGACCGCCTCATTGATCTACCCCATCGACGTCGCCAAGACGGTGTATCAGAAAGCGCTCCTCTCGGCCGGATCCGGTCACGCCCCGAGGCCGAACATCACTTTCTTCCAAATCGGGTCATATAGAGGTTCGTCTTCTCGTTTCCCCGCCAGACCAAAACCCCCCGTGCGCCTCCGCTGACTTTGGACCGCCACGGACAGGGCTCGGCGTTTCCGTCTTGAGGTCCTGCATCATCAACATGATCTTTTTCAGCAATTTCGAGTTGGTCAAGAAGCGAATCAATGCATTGGAGATCTGAGGGATACTGTGCGTGGTGCGTTGATTGATTGGGTGTGCGCGTTTGCAAGAGCGCTGCGGGCCGTCTATGGTTGAGGAGAAGACGGCATGAAAAATTCGGGCTGCGGCTTTCGCGCTGCGGCTGTTTGTTTGATCCAACGATTGGTTTCACACTTTTAGTCCCCCACGTCGGAGCATTGTGCGATGGATATAAATCAGGGCAGAATGCTGCCTGTTCACAAAATCCGGACTACATGTACGTAGCAAGTTGTCCCTTCTTCGACTGCGGTGCGATGGGGGAGGATTTAATAAGTGAGATAGCTGCGATGCAAATACGACGGATGAACCGAGACGACTGCAATGCAATGGGACGAATAACCGAGACGGCTGCAGTGCGATGCAGTGGATAAAGTGGACATTATAAACGATCTCCCTGCTGATCTGGTGGCTGTAGGATACAGTACAGCCCCGCACTTTCCCACTGACAACGTCGATCGCGTCCACTCTACTGTAGTTCTGAAGTTTCCATGTCCGAACAGCTGCTCTTTCACGCCCCGGAACGAGATATAAACGTGGTGGTTCGTCACGTGTGAGCATTAGCTGGAGAGCATCTTCAAGTGGAAGGGCAACAACCCTTCCAAATGATCGGCTCACGAGTGATGCGGCTTTCCAGCCAGATGGTTCCTTCATCGAGGAGGAGCATACTACTACAGAGACCTCGCGTGGACACACAATTGAAGAACTCATTTCGGCTCCAATCATGCCGAGCCATGGCCACGCAATCGGAATTCCCGAAGTTCCTCAAGTCCAAGCCTCAAGTCACCCCGAACTTTGGCCCCAAGGCGGACGTCCCGTCCATCGTCAAGGGCGTCATCGACGACATCCGCGCCAACGGCGACGCCGCCGTGAAGAAGTACTCGATGCAATTCGACAAGTGGGACCCGGAAACCGGCTTCCGTCTCTCGCGGGAGAAAGTCGACGAGATCGTGGCCAGCGTCGACCCTCAGATCATCGCCGACATCAAGGAAGTTCAGCAGAATGTTAGAACATTTGCGCAGGCGCAAAAGGACTCGTTGAAGGACTTTGAGCTGACCATTGCTCCCGGAGTCCACTTGGGGCAGAGGAACATCCCCATCCGAAGCGTGGGCGCGTACATCCCCGGCGGAAGGTACCCATTGCTCGCCAGCGCGCACATGACGGTCTTGACGGCCAAGGTGGCGGGCGTGCCGAATGTGGTGGCGTGTACGCCGCCGATTGCGGGAGAGATTCCGACTGCGACGGTAGCGGCTATGCACCTTGCTGGCGCGGATCACATCTATCTTCTCGGCGGAGTGCAGGCTGTCGCGGCGATGGCGCTTGGAACGGAGAGTATTGACGTGTGCGACTTCATTGCCGGACCCGGGAACGCCTTCGTGGCGGAAGCGAAGAAGCAATTGTTCGGCGAGATTGGCATCGATCTCCTCGCCGGGCCAACCGAGGTGCTGATCGTGGCGGACGAGCACGCCGACCCATTCATGTGCGCCGTCGACCTGCTCTCGCAAGCCGAACACGGCCCGGACACGCCCGCCGTGCTCATCACCACCTCAGAACAAGTCGGCCGCGAAACGATCCAGCACGTCGACAAACTCCTGCCCAACCTGCCCACCGGCGAGCTGGCGGGGACGAGCTGGAAGAACTTCGGCGAGGTCATCGTCGTCCGCGACCTGGACGAGGGCTTCCAGCTGGCGGACCAGTACGCCTCCGAGCACGTCCAGATCCTCACCGAACGGCCCCGCGAAGCCCTGGACAAGATGAAGAACTACGGGTCCCTCTTCCTCGGCGCCAACACGTGCGTGTCGTACGGCGACAAGTGCATCGGCACCAACCACGTCCTGCCGACGAAGAAGGCGGCCAAGTACACGGGTGGATTGTGGGTGGGCAAGTATATGAAGACGTGTACGTACCAGGAAGTCACGGATGACAAGGCGAGCGGAAGGCTCGGCGAGTTGTGTGCCCGGAGTGCTCGGGCGGAACGGTTCGAGGGCCATGCGCGGAGTGGAGATTTGAGGGCTCATAACATGC